>OGQD01000874.1_pt1 | contig 21052 bp, 20 predicted proteins | sample 1553091 | NCBI WGS metagenome assembly OGQD01 (sample SAMEA2580290, study PRJEB22360) | human gut metagenome | biome: human gut; feature: human-associated habitat; material: faeces | place: Denmark | collected 2008/2010
TATCATGCCGCAGTGCGCGCGGGAAGAAAGGGCCCGTCGCCCGCCGCTACGCGGTGACGCCGCAGGAAGTGTTCGTCGGCAACAGTTCCGACGAAGTGCTGGCGCACACCTTTCAGGCGCTGCTGAAGCACGACGCGCCGCTGCTCTTTCCCGACATCACCTACAGCTTCTATCCGGTGTATTGCGGGCTGTACGGCATCGCCCACGAAACCGTGCCGCTGGCGGCGGATTTTTCCATCGACCCGGCCGATTACTGCGACCCGGCGCGGCCCGCCGGCGGCATCATCTTCCCCACCCCCACCCCCCCCCCGGCCCGGCTCCTGCCGCTGGCCGCCATCGAGCAGATGGCCCGCGCCCGCCCGGATTGCGTGATCGTGGTCGATGAAGCCTACATTGATTTCGGCGGCGACAGCGCCATTCCGCTCACCCGGAAGCATGACAACCTGCTGGTCATCCACACCCTCTCGAAATCGCGCTCGCTGGCCGGTTTGCGGGTGGGTTACGCGGTCGGCCAGCCGGCGCTGATCGAGGCGCTGGAACGGGTGAAGAACAGCTTCAATTCCTATCCGCTCGACCGTCTGGCGCTGGCCGGCGCGGTGGCGGCTATTGAGGACGACGCCTGGTTTCAGGACTGTTGCACGCAAGTCATCGCCAACCGCGAGCGCCTGAACACCGACCTGCTCGGCCTGGGTTTTTCGGTGCTGCCCTCCGCCGCCAATTTCGTCTTCGCCCGCCATCCGCAGCGCGACGCAGCGGAACTCGCCCAGGCGCTGCGCGAACGCAGCATCATCGTCCGCCATTTCAGGCTGCCGCGCATCGAACAGTTTTTGCGCATCACCATCGGCACGAAGGACGAATGTCAGGCGCTGGCGGATGCCCTGCGTGAAATCCTTGCCTGAAAAACCGCCGCTGCGCCAACGACTGGCGCAAGCGGCCGCCGCCTATCAGGCCGCCGCTGTCATTCCGCATTGCCCGGATTGCGCCAGCCCCTGCTGCAACCTGGACAAGCTGGTGCTCGATCTGGAATGGCGGCAGGTGCGCGTCCTGTGGCAAGTTGCCGCCAGCCGCGGCGAATTCGACCGCAGCCTGGACGCCGGCCAGGGGCCGCCGGAAATCCGCCGCGCGCAGGGCCGCTACTACGTGCATCAGAAACCCTGCCCGGCCTACGACGCCGCGCTTCCCGGCTGCCGCATCTACGGCCAGCCGCTGAAACCGGCGGGCTGCTCGGATTTTCCAGTCTATGAGGACGCAGGTGTCGTCATCGCCGACCTGCGCTGCGAAGCGGTCAATCTCCCCGACCTGCGCGCGACACTCGTCGCTGCGCTCGGCCCGGCAACGCGCCTGCGCGAAAGCGCCGACCGGGATTTTCCCTTCCTCGTCGAACTCTCGGTCAAGCCTGCCCGCCGCCGCTGAGGTTTACATCGATATTCCCACATGTATCTGGTGCGCCACAGTGAAGAAAAAATCTGTCCGAAAAGACAAGCGGGAAATTGTCAGCTGCGCACGCAACAATAATAATTGCGAATTATTATTGTTTATATAGACGCATGAGCGACTGCATCAACCCCACCGACTCCTCGGGCGATCTTGCTGCCGCCTTCGCCCGCTGGCGGCCCAAGCTGCTGCGGGTGCTGTTGCGGCGGCTCGGCAACCGCGACGATGCCGAGGACATCGCCCAGGAATCCTTTCTCCGCCTCGCCGCCGCCGGCAAGGTGCCGCCGCTCGACGAACAGGGGCCGTACCTGCAACGCATCGCCCAGAACCTGTCGCACGACCTCTGGCGCAGCGGCCCGGCCCGCCAGCAGGTCGATCTGGTGGCCTACGACGATTATGAGATGCCCGCCGACGGCATCGCCGCCGAAGGCCTCTGCCCATGCACCCGCACCGAGCAGCGTCAGCGGCTCGAGCGCTTGCAGGAAGCGCTGTCCGAACTGCCCGAACGCCAGCGGCAAGCCTTCGTGCTGCACCGCTTCGACGGTTTGCCGCAGGCGGAGGTCAGCGAGCGCATGGGCATCTCGCGGCGCATGGTCGTCAAGCACCTCGCCCGTGCCTTTGCCTATTGCGAGATTCGCGTTCAGTACGCCAGCCTGGAGCAGATGGAACGCCTGCATCCCGCCGCCAAGTGCGTGGATGACGACTCATGAGCCGCCCCGATCCGTCCGCCGAACTCCACGAAACCGCCGCCGAGTGGTTTTTGCGCCGTCGCGACGCGGACTGGACGCCCGCCGACGAAGCGGACTTCGCCAACTGGCTGGCCGCCGACCCGGCGCACCGGCAGATTTACGCCAGCTTTGCCCGCACTTGGGACGACTTCGCCCAGGTGCGCCGCCCGGCGCTGGCAACCGGCATCGCCCAGCACGCGCCTCGCCGCAACTGGCTTGCCCGCCTGTTCGACACACTTCCCGCCCCGGCCGTTGCCGCCGCCTGCGTCATGCTGGCCGTCGGCGGCTGGTTCGGTTGGAACAACATCCCGCATTACAGCACCGAACTCGCCACCGCGCACGGCCAGACCGGGCAGCTCGATCTGCCCGACGGTTCGCGTATCGTCCTCAACATGGACAGCCAGGTGCAGGTGCGCTACTACCCGCGCCGCCGCGAAATCGTGTTGGGCCAGGGCGAAGCCTTCTTCCGCGTCGAGCCGGGGCCGGAACGCCCGTTCACCGTGCGCACCGGGCGCAGCGAGGTGCGCGTCGTCGGCACCGCCTTCAACGTGCGCGCCACGCCGCCGCGCCTGATCGTCAAAGTGCTGGATGGCGTCGTCGAAGTCCGCCCCGACACCGCCGCCGACCAGCCGCCGCTGCGACTTACCGCTCAGCAAGGGCTGACTTTCGACCAGACCGGCAACTCCTACCAGACCTTCGCGCCGCAGGCCGAATCCATCGGTGACTGGCGCGCCGGCCAACTGGTCTTCCGCCGCGCGCCGCTCTCCGAAGTCGCCGACGACATCGCCCGCTACCTCGGCCAGCCGGTCGAACTGCGCGGCAGCAGCCTCGCCGACCTGAGTGTTTCCGGCTACGCCACCACCCGCGCCCCGCAAGCCTTCCTGGAATCCCTGCCGGAACTGCTGCCCGTGCGCGTGCAGCGCCAGCGCGGCGGCGGCTATGTGATTACCCGGCGCTGAACGGGCGGCGGGGCGTTTGTCCCGCGTTGCCGGAAGGCTGTCCAGCAAATTTCCGGCCAATTCGATCGCCACCGTGGCGCAGCGGCCTGGATTGCGATGAGGGGCGTCGTTCCTGCGGATTATCCGCATCTCCCACGAGATTGCCGGTATCCAAAAAGCCAGCTTGCGCAATACGGTTGCGAATGAGATTGCAAATTTTTTTCATTTATAAGGTTCCCACTTCCCACGAAATACCGTTTACCCATCAGTACCTGGATTTTTCGGGTCTGACGGCTGCCAGCCACGTCTTGGGAAACCGGACTTAGCCACCGGCCGCTAACGCGGCGCGCCATGTTTGCATGGCGTGTGTCTGGAGCGCGACGCGGATTGCGCTTTTTCTCGATGACGAAAATGGAGTTGGCAATGCAAAACAGGCAGCAAACGAAACGGCAGGCAGACCGGGGGCGGCGGTTTGCCGCGCATCTGCGCCGGTGCACGGCGGCATTTCAGCCGGCATTGATGCCGCTGATGGTGGCTTCGGCGCTGGCGGCGATCGCCGTGCCGGCGGGCGCGCAGGAAGCGGCGCGGATCGCCTTCGACATTCCGGCGCAGGCGCTGGACGGCAGCCTGCGGGCTTTCGCGCAGCAGGCGCAGGCGCAGGTGCTGTTCGACGAAGCCACCGTCGCCGGCTTGCAGGCTCCGGCGCTCAAGGGCAGCCATACCGCGGGCGAGGCGCTGTCGCGCCTGCTGGCGGGTACGGGCATCACCGCCAGCGCGTCGCGTGGAAATCAAGGGGGGGGGGTATATACCCTGAAGCCGCGGCCAGCGAAGGGCGCTGGATCGGGGTCTGGAGAAAGCACGCTGCCGCCGGTGGTGGTGGTCGATAAGGCGGAATGGAGCATTGACCGCGACCTGCTGGACAAGATGCCGAACAAGTCCGGCTCCATCGAGGGGGCGCTGGCCCTGCATTCCCAGGTGCAAACCAGCAACAGCGCGGAGCGCTCGATGCAGGGTGGCGAAATCAAGCCGCCACAAATCTCCATCTCGGGTGGCAAACCCTACGAAAGCCGCTACGTCATCAACGGGTTGGGCAACAACAACTACGTCGCGCCGCCCACTTCCAGTTCGGGCCTGGCCTCGAACGGCAGCGTGCAATCGGCCTACCTCGACGACGTCAAGATCGGCAGTCAGCCGCTCGGCACGGCCCAATCCTACAACCTCGATCCCGACCTGCTCGACAACATCGAACTGCTCGACTCGCGCATTCCGGTCAGTCATAGCGGCTTCACCGGCGGCGTCGTTTCCGCCGACACGCGCAAGCCCGATCCCACCCGCTTTGGCGGCAAGATCTACTGGGGCCACAACCGCAGCGGCTGGGACAAGCGTTTCTATGATGATGTCGGCCTGCGCGGTGAGGCTTTCGACGAATCGTTCAGCGCCCTGCGTCAGCCGGAGTACACCCGCAACACGGGTGGTTTCATGGTGAACGTGCCGATCAACGAGCGTTTTGCGGCCATCGTTGCCTATGACAAGACGCTGTCGAAGATTCCTCTCAAATACACGGCCCTGTCCGCCACCACGTCCTCTGCCCAGACTGCAAAAACCAAGGAGCAGACCCGTTCCGCCGAAACCTTCTTCACCTCGATCGGTGGCCGCACCGAATCCGGTCTGGACGTGAACTTGACCGGTGTTTATTACAAGTACAACGGCAATTACTTCAACCCGCGCGCGATCAATTCCGAATGGGATATGGCGCAGCGCACCTACGATTTCGCGCTGAACCTGTCAAAAATGCTGCCCGCCGGCAAGGCTAGCGCCAAGTTCAAGTACGGCAACATGGTTTCCAACCGAGAAGTCGAATCCAACATCTACAAGCCCTGGTCCACCTACGGCGAAACCAACTGGGGTTCTGCCACGTCTTGCACCAACGCCAACATCCTCGCCAACGGCATGATCTCGGGCTGTACCTTTTCCGCCGATGGCAACACGCTGGCCAACGATCTGGATTTCAAACAGCGCACCTTCCAGACGGTGCTGGATTTCGAGTTCAACGAACTGCAACTGGGGGCTACCAAGCACCGCTTCGCAGTCGGCCTGAGCAACGAAATCGTCAAGGGCGAGGCGATCGGCGGCGAAGCCGTCCAGTACAACCTCAGCCTGGCAGCACTCGGCCCGCTCGCCCCCGGCCAGGATGGCGTCAGCTACAACAACGCCCGCACCGGCGGTGCCCTGCGCGACCAGTATTTTTACCGGAAGAGCGTATATGCCAGCTTCGACCGCGATGCCGAGGTGCAGACCTGGTCGCTGTGGTTGCAGGACACCATCACCTTCTCCGACTTCATGCTGCGCCCCGGCATCCGCGTCGATTACGACGACCAGTTCCGCAACACGAATTTTGCCCCGCGCGTCGCCGGTAGCTGGAACGTCCTCGGCAAGAACGTCGCCATGCTGCACGCCGGGCAGGCCCGCTACTACGGTGGCCCCAACCTCTATTACTCGCTGTTCCAGAATTCAGGCAACGCCACCGTATACCAGCGCCCCCTGCCCGCCGCCGTTGGTGCCGGCGGCACCCTGGTTCCATGGACACAAACCACTGCCGGCACCAACGGCGCGGAGTACGAGGCGAAAGACCTGAAAACGCCATATTCGGACGAAACCAGCCTTGGCTTCGACCTGAAGCTTCAGGGCGGGTTCTTCGTCAATTACAACTACGTCTACCGCAAGGGCAAGGATGGCATCATGCGCCGCTTCAAGCAGGACGGCGCTTACGCGGCCACCAACGATGGTGAAAATACCTATGAAGGACACACCATCGCGATTTCCAACAACTACTTCAAGAATCATTTCTTCCGCCTCAGCACCACCTTTGCTGACAGCAAGTCGAACTACCTCGACTACACGGCGGATGCTGGCAGTTGGACCGACATCACCCAGATGATCGATCGCACCCGCGTCATGTACAACGGCAAGCTGATCGACGCCAACGAACTGGACATGAGCAACTTCAACCGTCCGCAGCAGATCGTCGGCTTCTGGAAGGCGCAATTCGGCGATCGCATCAGTCTGATGACGACCGGCACGTGGACGAAGAAGACTGACGTGCTGGTCAACAATCCTCGGGTCACACTCGCTGATGGCTGGAAGGTAAATTCTTACAGCAAGGGCAAACTGCCGTCACGCTTTACCGTCGACATGTCCCTGGGCCTCGACCTGTACCGCCACAAGGAACAGACCCTGCGGGCCACAGTGGATGTGTATAACGTATTCAACCGCAAGATCAAGAACGGTATCGGCTCCTTCACCCAGGGCGGCCAACTGGTCTTCTTCGACTACTACGCGCCGGGCCGCTCGGTTGCGGCCAAGCTGGAATACAGCTTCTAAGCGTGGCTGATCTACTGCAAACCCCGTCCGTGCCGGCGTTGATCGAATGCGATCAGCTCCGGCACAGCTACGCCGGGAAACAGGTGCTGAACGGCCTCTCGTTTCAGGTGCGCAAGGGCGGCATCTACGGCCTGCTCGGCAAGAACGGCGCGGGAAAGACCACCACGATCAATATCCTGATGGGCTTTCTCGAACCGTCCGGCGGGCAGTGCCGGGTGCTCGGCGATCCGAGCCACCGGTTGCGGCCGCAGACGCGCCGCAGGATCGGCTTGCTGCATGAAGGTTTCACGCAGCACGATTTCATGACGATCGCCGAACTGGAAAAGTTCTACAGCCATTTCTATCCGCACTGGCAGCCGCGGGTGTTCGCGCAACTGGTGGAAAAGCTGCCGGTGCCGTCCAGCCGGCGCTTGTCGAAACTCTCTTTCGGGCAGCGCTCGCAGGTGTGTCTGGCGCTGGTCATGGCGCAACTGCCCGAACTGATGATCCTGGACGATTATTCGATGGGGCTGGATGCCGGCTACCGCCGCCTGCTGCTGGATTACCTGCACGCCTACGCGCAGGAATACGGCACGACGATCCTGCTGACTTCGCACGTGGTGCAGGATCTGGAGCGGCTGATCGACCACATGTTCATCATCCAGCAGGGCCGCCTGCTGTATTCCGCCGAGCGGGGGCGCTTTTTCGAGTCGTTCCGGCAATGGCGCTTCCAGCGCTCGCCGCAGTCCGACCGGCTGGAAAAGAACGAGGCGCTGACCAGCGTCGAGCATATCGGCAAGCATTGCATCGTCTGCTCCTTCCACGACGCGGCGCAGGTGCGCCAGATGCTGCGCCAGAACGACGTTGCGCTGGAGGGTTGGGAAGAAGTGCCGCTGAGTTTCGAGGACGCTTTCCTCAGCCTGACCGGCAAATATTGACGCGGAGACAGATGAAGCGATGACCCCCACGCCTGCGACGATGCCCCTGCGCGGCCTGCTGTACAAGGAATGGCTCAAGCTGCGCTACCTCGGGCTGCTGCCTTTCGCGCTCCTGCTGCTCGGGCTGGCCGATGCGTTCTACGACATGCACGGTATGAAATCCGGGCATGGCGGGTTGTCTCTGTGGCAGGCGGTGATTTTCCGTGCGCACATGCCTTTTGAACACCTGCGCTATCTGCCGCTGGCGGCGGGCGTCTGGCTGGCCGCCATCCAGTTCGCGCCGGAATGCCTCAACCGGCGCCTGGGGCTGTTCTTCCCCCTGCCGGTGAATGAGCACAAGGCGCTGTTCCTGATCCTCGGGCTTGGCGCGGGCCTGCTGGCGCTGCTGGCGGGCCTGCTGTGCGCGGCCCTGGCCGCCATCACCGGCCTGTTCATGCCGGCGGAAGCCGCCCGGATGGCGGCGCTGACGCTGGCCCCCTGGTGTCTGGCGGGTTTCGTCGCCTATGCCGCGACGGCGCTGATTCTCATCGAAACCTCGCCGGTGCGCCGGCTGTGGCACGCCGGCGCGGCGGCGGTTTTCATCCCCGGGCTGGTGGATGCCCGCGAGGATGGCCGCCGTATCTACCGGCCGGTCCATTTGCAGCCATATCGACGGCCTGCCGTGGTTCGGCCTGATCGCCGCGCTCTGGTTCGCCGCCATCGGCAGCGTGCTGGATCGCGCCAAAAGGGGCGCGCCATGATGCTGCTTTCCCGTCTGGCGCTGGCCCTGCTTGCCGTGCTGGCGCTGGCGAAACTGCTGCCCGGCCAGATCGAGCAGGTGTTCCCCAAGGATTACGAAACCGTCCTCATCGCCTGGAGCGCGGATCAGGAGCGCCTGATTCTCAAGCATTACCGGAGCGGCAAATGGACGTACAGCGACGATCAGGGCAATCCGCTCACCGAGGACGAAATGCAGGCGGCGCTGCCCTTTTCCCACGCGCAGGAACTCGCCCGGCAGGGCAGGCTGCCCGACACGGTGGCCGGCCAGCCGCTCGACCCGCGCGCCATCGCCCGCCACGCCACCCGCCTGCGCCTGATGCCACGCCAGCTCGACAAGCCGGATTTCGCCCTCTACACGCTGCTCGAATCGGTGCCGGGCGTCAAAGGGCTGGCGACGCCGCCCGACATGTTCCGCATGGGGGGGCGCATCGAATTCATCGACGCCGCAACGAACCGGATCGACGAGGAAAAAAGCCGGCGTTTCAGCCAGGCGCTGGCCGCCGCCCGCTTCGCGCACCCGGCCAGACTGGTCGGCGACAGCCCGGGGACACTGAAAAGCTACGACAACGGTGCTCTGCTGGTGGACGCGCAGTGGCGGCTGTTCCATCTCTGGCAGGTAAACGGCGAGCCGCAGGTGGCGCGCACCGAAACCGTGCTGCCGCCGTCCACGCTGGCGGTGCGCGTGTTGCAGCAGCCGAGCCGCGAATACCACGGCCTCGCCATCCTGCCCGATCGGGTGCTGTTCCTGGACTGGCAGGATCACGCGCCGCATCCTTTGCCGCTGGCGGGCTACCGGGCCGACGCCGAATCCTTGTCCACCGAGGAAACGCCCTTGCACTGGGAGTTTTCGCACACCGGGCATGACACGGGCCGGCGCGATTTCGTCCTGGCCGACCGGCAGCTTCAGCCCCTGCTGCGCCACGCCTGGCGCGAGGACGCCGCCGATGCCGGCAAGCGGGCCGTGCGTGACGGCGTGATGGGTTTTCTGTTCCCCTTCCGGCTGGAATTCCGCGTCGAGGAAAACAGCCAGCGCAGTCTGTATTTCCGCACTTTCGGCGCGCCCTGGTGGGTGACGCTGGCCGGTATCGTGACCGCCCTGGGCGCTTATCTCCTGTGGTGCCGGAAACGGCGCGGCGATCTGCCGCATGGGCTGGACGTGCTGTTCGTCCTGTGTACCGGCTGGTTCGGCGCGGTCGCGCTGGCGGTTCTGGGACCGCTGCTGCGCCGGGCGGGTGAGGCACACTCCGGGGCATCTGCCGACTAGGGAAAAGCCGGAAGTGAAAAAAGCGCCCGGATGCCCGGGCGCTTTTGCGTGGTTTGCTGCGAAAGCCGCAGCCTTCCCGGATCAGTTTTCGAGCCGGAACTCCGCCGATTTCGCGTGCGCCGGCAGGCCCTCGCCGTGCGCCAGCGTCGATGCGATGCGGCCGAGCGTCTGCGCGCCGGCTGGCGAAACCTTGATGAGGCTGGTGCGTTTCTGGAAATCGTACACGCCGAGCGGCGACGAGAAGCGCGCCGAGCCGGAGGTGGGCAGGACGTGGTTCGGCCCGGCGCAGTAGTCGCCGAGCGATTCCGAGGTGTAGTGACCGATGAAGATGGCCCCGGCGTGGTGGATTTTTTCCACCCAGGGATCGGGATCGTCGAGCGCCAGTTCCAGGTGTTCCGGCGCGACGCGGTTGGCAATCGCCACGGCTTCCGCCATGTCGCGCGCCAGAATGAACGCGCCGCGATGGGTGAGCGAGGTGCGGATCACCTCCTGGCGCGGCATGGTGGGCAGGAGTTTGTCGATGCTGGCCTGCACGCGGTCGATGAAGGCGGCGTCGGTGCAGATCAGGATGGATTGGGCGAGTTCATCGTGCTCGGCCTGCGAGAACAGATCCATCGCCACCCAGTCCGGGTTGCCGGAGCCGTCAGACACCACCAGGATTTCCGACGGCCCGGCCACCATGTCGATGCCGACGACGCCGAACACGCGGCGCTTGGCGGTGGCGACGTAGGCGTTGCCGGGGCCGACGATCTTGTCCACCTGCGGCACGCTTTCGGTGCCGTAGGCCAGCGCGCCGACGGCCTGCGCGCCGCCGATGGTGAATACGCGGTCGACGCCGGCCAGACAGGCGGCGGCCAGCACCAACTGGTTTTTCTCGCCGCCCGGCGTGGGCACCACCATGATGAGTTCCTTGACGCCCGCCACCTTGGCCGGAATCGCGTTCATGAGCACCGATGACGGGTAAGCCGCCTTGCCGCCGGGAACGTAGAGGCCGACGCGGTCGAGCGGGGTAATCATCTGGCCCAACTGGGTGCCGCGCATTTCTTCCGATTCTTCCGTATACGACCAGCCCGTGAGTTTTTGCCGCTCGTGGTAGGCGCGCACCCGCCGTGCAGCGGTTTCCAGCGCGGCGCGGCGTTCCTGCGGCAGGCTGGCGAGGGCACTTGCGAGTTCGTCGGGTGCGAGTTCGAGCTCGCGCATGCTGGCGACGCTGAGGCGGTCGAAGCGATTGCTGTAGTCCACCACCGCCTGATCGCCGCGCGCCTTGATGTCGGCCAGAATGCCGGCGACGGTGCGTTCGATGTGGTCATCGGCAGCCGCTTCGAAAGCGAGCAGGGTCTTGAGCTTTGCCGGGAAATCGGTATCGGCGGTCGATAAACGTGGGATGTTCAGCATGGGCAACTCGCGGGTGAAGGCTTAGGACTCGATGGCGCGGGCAAAGGCGTCGATGATGGGTTGCAGTTTCTCGCGTTTGACCTTGAGCGCGGCCTGGTTGACCACGAGGCGCGAGGAAATGTCCAGAATGTGCTCGCAGGCCACCAGTTTGTTGGCTTTCAGCGTGCCGCCGGTGGATACGAGGTCGACGATGGCGTCCGCCAGCCCGGCCAGCGGGGCCAGTTCCATCGAGCCGTAGAGCTTGATCAGATCGACGTGCACGCCCTTGGCGGCAAAGTGTTCGCGCGCGGTCTTGATGTATTTGGAGGCGACTTTCAGGCGCGCGCCCTGGCGCACGGCGTTGGCGTAGTCGAAGCCTTCCGGCACTGCCACCATCATGCGGCACTTGGCGATCTTGAGATCGAGCGGCGCGTAGAGGCCGTCGCTGCCGTGCTCGATCAGGACATCGCGCCCGGCGACGCCCATGTCGGCGGCACCGTACTGGACGTAGGTGGGCACGTCGGAAGCGCGCACGATGACCACCCGCACCTGCGGCTGGTTGGTTTCGATGATGAGCTTGCGCGAGGTTTCCGGGTTTTCGACCGGGACGATGCCGGCGGCTGCCAGCAGCGGCAGGGTTTCGTCAAAAATGCGGCCCTTGGAGAGGGCGATGGTGATGGTGCTCACGAAAATGGCCTGAATGCAAAAGCCCGATTCTACCGCAAGCGCCAGCGAAGGCCGGACAGCAAAAAGCCCGGCGAACCGGGCTTTCATCGGAACAAGAGGCTAATCAGATCTTGTTGATGTTTGCGGCTTGCTTGCCTTTGGGGCCGTCGACGATGTCGAAGGACACCTTCTGGTTTTCGGCCAGGCTCTTGAAGCCGCCGCCTTGGATGGCGGAGAAGTGAGCGAAGAGGTCTTCACCGCCGCCGTCCGGCGAAATGAAGCCAAAACCCTTGGAATCGTTGAACCATTTAACGGTACCGGTTGCCATTTGATACATCCTTGCAAAAAAATTGATAAATCCGAGAATCAAGAGCGAGAAGCTGACAAACCGTAACCGGCGCAGGAACAACACACTGCCTGGAAATCCCGTGCCGCGCAGTATGGGCCAGAGTTTTGCCCTTGCAAAGGGCTTTTTCGGGGTTTTTTGTCAGGTAAGCAAAAAAATGTGGCATTTGCAATGAAAATGCGGTTTCAGCGCACGCGCCGTACCCGCGCGCCCAAGGCGTGCAGTTTCTCCTCGATCTTTTCGTAGCCGCGATCCAGGTGGTAGATGCGGTCGATCAGGGTTTCACCCTGCGCGACCAGTCCGGCGACGATCAGGGAAGCGGAGGCGCGCAGATCGGTGGCCATGACGGTTGCGCCTTGCAGTTGCGCCACGCCGCGCACGATGGCGTTGTTGCCTTCGATCTGGATGTTGGCCCCCAGGCGCATCAGCTCATTGACGTGCATGAAGCGGTTTTCGAAGATGGTTTCGCGGATGGTGGCAACGCCCTCGGCAACGCAGTTCATCGCCATGAACTGCGCCTGCATGTCGGTGGGAAAAGCCGGGTAGGGCGCGGTGCGCAGGCTGACCGCCTGCAGGCGCGCCGGTGCTTGCAGGCGGATGGCATCGCGCTCCATGACGATTTCGCAGCCAGCGTCCATCAGTTTGTCCACGACGGTGTCGAGATAGGCCGCCGAGGTGCCGGTCAGGCGCACCGTGCCGCCGGTGACGGCGGCGGCGCAGAGGTAGGTGCCGGTTTCGATGCGATCCGGCATCACCCGGTGCCGCGCGCCGTGCAGGCGCTCGACGCCCTGGATGCGGATGGTGTCGGTGCCGGCGCCGGAGATGCGTGCCCCCATGCTGACCAGGCAATTGGCCAGATCGACCACTTCCGGCTCGCGGGCGGCGTTTTCGATGACGGTTTCGCCCTCGGCCAGACAGGCGGCGAGCATCAGGTTTTCCGTGCCGGTGACGGTGACCATGTCGGTGCAGATGCGCGCGCCCTTGAGGCGGCCCACCTTGGCGTGCACATAGCCTTGTTCGACGCTGACTTCCGCGCCCATGGCCTGCAGGCCCTTGATATGCTGATCCACCGGGCGCGCGCCGATGGCGCAGCCGCCGGGCAGCGATACCCGCGCCTCGCCGCAGCGGGCGACCAAGGGGCCGAGCACGAGAATGGAGGCGCGCATGGTCTTGACGCGTTCATAGGAAGCGACCGGATTGGTGAGGGCGCTCGCGTCCAGCGTCACCCGCGCGCCGTTGCGCTCGACTTTCACGCCCATGTCTTCCAGCAGGCGCAGCATGGTGGCGATGTCGTTCAATTCCGGCACATTGCTCAATTCCAGCGGCTCGGCGGTGAGCAGCGCGGCGCACAGGATGGGCAGGGCGGCGTTCTTGGCCCCGGAGATCGCAATTTCGCCGCGCAGGACAGTGCCGCCTTCGATCAACAATTTATCCACGCTGCGTGCTCCATTCTTCCGGGGTCAGGGTTTTGAACGACAGGGCGTGCAATTCGCCGGTTTCCAGCAGTTCGCCCAGCGCGGCATGCACGTGCTGCTGGCGCTGGACGCGGTTCTTGCCGGTAAATTCCGGGCTGACGATCAGGGCCTGGAAGTGGCGGCCATCGCCGTCCAGTTGCAGGTATTCGCAGGCCAGGCCGGCGAGCAGGCGTTCTTTGATACGTTCGATGTCCATGGGGCGATGTTTTGTTTGCGTGATCAGTTGCGTAATTTCCAGCCACGTTGCAGGAGATGAATGCTCAAGCCGGCGACGAGGACGAGGCTGATCAGAACCACCGCCAGACTGTATTCAGGCGCCACGTCGGAGACGCCATAGAAGCCGTAGCGGAAGCCGTCGATCATGTAAAAGACAGGATTGTACCGGGAGAGCGTCTGCCAGACCGCGGGCAGGCTGTGAATCGAGTAAAACACGCCGGAGAGCATGGTCAGCGGCATGATGAGGAAGTTCTGGAAAGCGGCCAGTTGATCGAATTTCTCCACCCAGATGCCGGCCAGCAAGCCCAGGGTGCCGAACAGGAAGCCGCTGAGGATGGCGAAAACCACGATCCACAACGGTGCTTCGGCGCGCAGTTCGACGAAGAGGGCGGCCACCAGGATGACACCGACTGCCACCATCAGTCCGCGCAGCACGGCGGCGAGCACGTAGGCAGCATAGAAGGCGGCGGGGGAAATCGGCGGCAGCAGCACGAAGACGATGGAGCCGGTGATCTTGGCCTGGATCAGGCTGGAAGATGAATTGGCAAAGGCGTTTTGCAGAATCTGCATCATCACCAGGCCGGGAATGAGGAAGCTGCCGTAATCCACGCCATGCACCTGCACCCGGCCTGCCAGCACGTGGCTGAAAATCATCAGGTAGAGCATGGCGGTCAGCACCGGCGCGGCCACGGTCTGGAAGGCGACCTTCCAGAAGCGCAGCACTTCCTTGTAGAAGAGCGTCCAGAAGCCGATCATGCGCGCAGCGTCCGCATGAAAATGTCCTCCAGCGAAGCGCCGGGGTGCGCCGCCAGCAGATCCGCCGTGCGTTCCAGCGCCACGAGCCGGCCCTGTTTCATCAACGCGATGCGGTTGCACAGGGCTTCGGCTTCTTCCAGATAGTGCGTGGTGAGAATGATGGTATGGCCCTCGTCGTTCAGGCGGCGCACGAACTGCCACAAGCCTTGGCGCAATTCGACGTCGACCCCGGCGGTGGGTTCGTCGAGCACGATGACCGGCGGTTTGTGCACCAGCGCCTGCGCCACCAGCACCCGGCGTTTCATGCCGCCCGACAGGCGGCGCATGTTGACCTCGGCTTTGCCGGTGAGATCGAGGTGATGCAGGATTTCATCGATCCAGTCGTCGTTGCGGCGCAGGCCGAAATAGCCGGACTGGATGCGCAGCGTTTCGCGCACGCTGAAAAACGGATCGAACACCAGTTCCTGCGGCACGATGCCGAGCAGGCGGCGGGCGGCGCGGAAATCCTGCGCCACGTCGCGGCCGAGCACGCTGATGTTGCCGCGATCCGGGCGGGTCAGGCCGGCCAGGCAGGAAATGAGCGTGGTTTTTCCGGCGCCGTTGGGGCCGAGCAGGCCGAAGAATTCGCCCGGCGCAATGTCGAGCGAAATGCCGGCCAGAGCGTGCAGGCGGCCAAAGCTTTTGTGCACGTCAACGAAGGAAACAGCCGTTTGCTGCATGGTTCTTTGCCGGCGGCGCTCAGGCGGCGAGCAGCAGTTCGCTCAAGCCGTACAGTTCGGCCAATGCCCGGATGTTGGCGGGCGCACCGGTAAAGCGGATATGCAGGTTCTGACGGTCGGCGCTGCGCTGCCAGCCGAGGAGAACGGCGAGGGCGGAGGAATCCACGGCATCTACGGCGCTCAGGTCGAAAACGCGGCCGCCCTGACTGAGATGGCGTTCGCCTTCGGCCAGCAGTCGAGCCGCTTCTGTCAGGCGCATCGAACCGCTGACGCGCACCGCTTCGCCGGTAGATTCCATCACTTGCGCGCCGTTTTTGCCGTGGCGGCAGCGTCCAGCGATTTGTTCTTGGCCGCCAGTGTGGCAATCAGGCCGTCGATGCCGTTGTCGCGCACTTCCTTGGCGAATTGCTCGCGGTAGTTGGTGACCAGACTGATGCCCGCCACCACGACGTCGAATACCTTCCAGTTTGCGCCCTGCAATTCCAGCCAGTAATCCAGTTGCACCGGCTGCGTCCCTGGCTGCTGCACTTCGCTGCGCACCAGCACCTCGGTTTCTCCTGCCTTCATCTTGAACGGCTTGACCACCAGTTTCTGATTGCTATAGCTGGTGACGGCATTGGCATAGGTGCGCACCAGAAGCGTCTTGAACTCTTCGGCCAGCCGCTTCTTCTGCTCGGCATTGGCCGAGCGCCAGTCGCGCCCGACGGCCAGCGCCGTCATGCGCTGGAAATCGAAGTGCGGCAGAACCTTGGCGTCTACCAGAGCGGTGATTTTCCTGATGTCGCCACCCTTGATCTCCTGATCCTGTTTGACGATTTCGAGCACTTCTTCGGAGACGCGCTTGACGAGGGCGTCCGGCGTTTCGACGGCGGCTGCATTGAACGCCAGCAGGGCGGCGGCGCAAAGTACGAGAACACGTTTCATCATGGTCGTAGGGGCTTCAGTCATCGAGACGCGGCGGGCGGCCGTCGTAAATCAGGTTCTGGCGGCGCTGCAGATAGGCGTCGCGCACATAGGCGTATTCGTCGATGGCGGCTTCCTCGACGATCTTGTCCGCCGGCAGCAGGCCGGCGCGCAGGTCGACGAAGCGCAGCGCCACCGCGCCGTAGCGGGTATGGTAGTTCTTGATGCCCATCAGCGGATCGGTGAAGAATTCCACTGCCCAGCCCGCCGTGTCGCGTACCGTGCGCGGGCCGATGATGGGCAGGAAGACGTAGCTGCTTTCTTTCGCGCCCCAGACGGCAAAGGTCTGGCCCAGGTCTTCGTTGTGCCGCTCGATGCCGAGTTCGCTGGCGACGTCGAAGAGGCCGAAAATGCCAACCGTGGAATTGACCAGCAGCCGCGCCAAGCTGTCGCCGGCATCGCCCGGTTTGCCTTGCAGGAGGCTGTTGGCACCGATCCAGACTTCGCCGACGTTGCCGAAGAAATTGCCCGCGCCCGCCTTGGCCGGCAGCGGCACGGCAGCGTCGTAGGCCTGCGCCACCGGACGGGTGACATAGGTGTCCAGCGTCTTGTTGACCGCGTACATCGAGCGGTTGAAGTTCTCGTAAGGATCGTGCGGATTTTCCGCGGCCACGCTCAGGCTGGCGAGCAGAACCCCGCCCAGGGCGAGCAGGCTGCGAACGGTGCGGGCTTTGAATGCGCTGGCTTTCAATTTGGTCCTCATTTGCTGTCTTCACCTCCAGCCGCTTTGCTGAAGAGGAATTGGCTGATCAATTTTTCCAGAACGACAGCGGATTGTGTTTTCCTGATGACATCGCCGGCCTGCAGCATTTTTTCATCGCCGCCGGCGTCGAAACCAATGTACTGCTCACCAAGCAAACCCGCTGTAAAGATCGAAGCAAAGGTGTCGCGCGGGAAACGATAGCGTCCGTCGATCTGCATCGTCACCACGGCGTCGTAGTTTTCCGGGTCGAAGCGGATATCCGAGATTCGTCCCACCAACACCCCGGCGCTACGCACCGGGCCACGCACCTTCAGGCCGCCGATGTTATCAAAATGGGCTTCCAGGGTGTATGTCTGCGACAGGTGGGCGGCCGATAAATTCCCCACCTTGAGCGCCAAAAACAACACTGCGGCGATGCCCAGTGCCACGAAAAAACCAACCCACAGGTCAAGGACGGTACGGTTCACGAAGTCCCCCGGAACATAAACGAAGTGAGAATGAAATCGAGCGCCAGTATGGTCATGGCCGAAGTCACCACGGTGCGCGTGATGGCTCTGGAGACGCCTTCAGCCGTAGGCTGGGCGTCGTAGCCTTCGAATACGGCGATCAGCGATACGGCAAAACCGAACACCACGCTCTTGATGATGCCGTTGACGATGTCGTAGCGGAAATCGACGCTGGACTGCATCTGCGACCAGAAAGCGCCATCGTCGACGCCGATGAAAACGACGCCGATCAGCCAGCCGCCGAATACGCCCATGGCCGAGAACATCGCCGCCAGCAGCGGCATCGAGATGACGCCGCCCCAGAAACGCGGCGCGACGACGCGGGCGATGGGATTGACCGCCATCATGTCCATCGCCTTCAGTTGCTCGGTGGTTTTCATCAGGCCGATTTCGGCGGTGATCGACGAACCGGCGCGCGAAGCGAACAGCAGCCCGGCGACCACCGGCCCCAGTTCGCGCACCAGCGACAGGGCGACCAGGATGCCCAGCGCCTCCGTCGAGCCGAAGCGTTGCAAGGTTTCAAAGCCCTGCAAACCGAGCACCAGACCGACGAACAGGCCGGACACCAGGATGATGAGCAAGGACAGCACGCCGTTGAAGTAAATCTCGCGCAGGGTCAGCGGCAGACGGCGGAACGAGGTGCCGGAATGGCGCAGGATGGCGAGGAAAAAGCGGCTGGCGAAACCCAGCTGCCAGACCTTTTCGACCGTGCCGTGGCCGAGTTTTCTGATCCAGTCAAGCGGCCCGGCCATGCGCGCGCTCCAGGAAATCTTCGGCCACCGAGGGGGCCGGGTAATCGAAAGCCACCGGCCCGTCGGCCTCAGCATGGACGAACTGATGCACGAAGGGATCGCGGGAATCGCGGATCTCGTCCGGCGTGCCTTCCGCTACTACTTTGCCGCCGTTGAGGAAGTAGATGTAATCGACCATCAGGAGCGATTCCTGCACGTCGTGCGTGACCATGATCGACGTTGCGCCAAGGGCATCATTGAGGGTGCGGATCAGCCGTCCGATGACACCGAGTGCGATCGGGTCCAGCCCGGTGAAGGGCTCGTCATACATGATGAGGGCGGGGTCGAGCGCCACGGCACGGGCGAGCGCCACGCGCCGCGCCATGCCGCCGGAAAGCGAAGCGGGCATCAGGTGATGCGCGCCGCGCAGGCCGACGGCTTCGAGCTTCATCAGGACCAGATCGAGGATCATGCTTTCGGGCAGGTCGGTATGTTCGCGCAAGGGGAAGGCGACGTTTTCAAAAACCGACAGGTCGGTGAACAAGGCGCCGAACTGGAACAGCATGCCCATCCGGCGGCGCAGGCGGTACAGCTCGGCTTCCGGCATCTCGCTGACGATGGCTTCGCCCAGGCGCACGCTGCCGCCGGTTGGCCGCAACTGGCCGCCGATGCAGCGCAGCAGCGTGGTCTTGCCGCAACCGGAGCCGCCCATGATGGCGACGACCTTGCCGCGCGGGATGCGCATGTCGATCCCTTGCAGCAAAGGCCGGTCGCCGTAGCTGAAATGCAGGTCCTGGATGTCGACCAGGATGTCGTCCGTCAAGGCGTTTTCCCCCAAAAGAATGGCGGAATTCTAGCAGAAGTCCGGCTCAGTGCTTTCCGATGTAGCGTCGTGGCTTGCTTTAATAATGACAAATAGATATTCTTGGGTTATATTTCGTGCAACTTCATTCACGGCTTCGCCATGCGCCCGCTCATGCCAGCACTCATCCTTCTGCTTTTCGTCATGGCTGCCTGCAGTCAGCCGGGGCCGCGCCCGGATTTGCAGGCGCACTTGCCGGGCGGGCAGGCGGACCACGCCCCGCCGCCAGCAGCAGCTCAGGCAGCCGCCGTCCCGGAAACCCGGCCGGTCCCGCCTTTTTCGCTGCCGGCGGAAACCTACAGCGTCACCGTGCGCGACGTGCCGGTGCGGGACCTGCTGTTCGTGCTGGCGCGCGATGCCAGACTGGATATCGACATCGCGCCGCAGGTCGGCGGTACGGTCACGCTCAATGCGCACCAGCGGCCCTTGCCGGAATTGCTCGAACGCATCGCGCGCCAGGTGCCGCTGCGCTATGAGTATCTCGCCAACAGCCTGCTGGTCACGCCGGATTCCCCTTATCTGCAGCACTACCCCGTCGATTACGTCAATCTCGGACGCAGCGTGACCACCTCGGTGTCGAACAACATGCAGATCGGCACTGGGCAAGGGGGCGGTCAGGGGAGCGACAGAGCGGCCGACAATCTTTCCGCGACCCGGATCGAGAACACCACCCAGCACCGTTTCTGGGAAAAGCTCGAAAAAAGCATCGCGCACCTGCTGCAAGAGGGGAGCGCGGGGAAAACCGCGCCGCCGGGCGAGCCGCAGCGTCTGGCGGTGCACCCGGAAGCAGGATTCGTGTCGGTATTCGCCACCCAGGCGCAGCAGCGGCAGGTGGCCCGGCTGATCGCGCAGATGAGCGGGGCGGTGCGCCGGCAGGTGCTGATCGAGGCCAGCATCGTCGAAGTCAGCCTGAACGAAGGCCACGAACAGGGGATCGACTGGACGTCGCTGATCAGCGGCGGCGTTTTCGAATTCGTGGGCAACACGCTCAAGAATGGCGTCAATCTGCGTTACAGCCGCAGCAGCAACGGTAGCGAGAACCCGCGCGCGCTGCTCAACCTGCTGCAGCGCTTCGGCACCAGCAAGGTGTTGTCCAGCCCGCGCCTGTCGGTGCTGAACAACCAGACCGCCTTGCTGAAGGTGGTGGAAAATTATGTCTATTTCAGCGTCAAGGCTGATACCACGAGCACCGCCAACGTCGGCAGCACGGTGACTTACACGACCACGCCACAGACCGTCGCGGTCGGGCTGGTGATGGGCGTCACGCCGCAGATCGCGGCCGACGATTCGGTGATTCTCAACATCCGCCCCACCATCACCAGCATCAGCCGCGAAGTGCCCGATCCCAATCCGGAACTGCGCAAGAACGGCATCGAAAACCTGGTGCCGATGATCCGCACGCGCGAAATCGAGTCGGTGATGCGCGTCGCCAACGGCCAGATCGCCGTCCTCGGCGGCCTGATGGAAGACCGCGCCGACTACCAGACCGCCCGCCTGCCCGGCCTGGGGCAGGTGCCGCTGGCGGGCGAAGTGTTCACCAACCGCAACAACCGCACGCAGAAAACCGAACTCGTCATTTTCCTGCGCCCGGTGGTGGTGCGCGAACCGGCGCTCTCCGGCGCTTATGCGCCCTATGCCCGCTATCTGCCGGATGCGGCCTTTCTCGATGCGCCGCAACATGCGCGGCCCTTTGCACTGCCTGCGGATGCCACGCCGCCGGAGGTGTTGCCGTGAATGCGCCGCTGAATACATCCCGGCTGCTGCTGGGCGAACGGCTGCTGCAACGGCAATTGATCTCGCCGGATCAATTGCGCATCGCCCTGCTGGAACAGCAGAAAAAACGCCAGCCGCTGGCCCGCCTGCTCGCCGACCTGGGCTTTACGGATGAGGCGCTCCTGCAGGATGCGCTTGCCGAACACCTGGCCTGCGCGCGCTTTAACCCCGCGCAGCACGTGCCCAACCAGGATGCGCTGGCGCGGGTGAATGAAGCCGTCGCGCGTCGGCATCATCTCCTGCCGCTGGCGGTGGATGAGGCGGCGCAGCATTTTCTGCTGGCGATGGCCTTTCCGCACGACCCGCACGCCCGCGCGGCTAGCGAAGCAGCCTGCCCGGAGGGGATGCGCTGTGTCGCCCTGCTCGCCGGGGCGGGGGAAATCGCCGAGGCCATAGGCCGGTATTACCCGGCGCCACTCGATATTGACGCCCTGCTCGACCACTGCGGCAGCGCCGTTGCGCATCCGGGGCATGCGCCGGATGACGCGCCCGCCGTGCGGCTCCCCCCCCCCCCGGCCCGCGCGCCCCGCCACCAGTTTCT
>OGQD01000879.1_pt1 | contig 21017 bp, 16 predicted proteins | sample 1553091 | NCBI WGS metagenome assembly OGQD01 (sample SAMEA2580290, study PRJEB22360) | human gut metagenome | biome: human gut; feature: human-associated habitat; material: faeces | place: Denmark | collected 2008/2010
GCAGGTGGCGATTCGGGCGCTGCGAGCGCAAGCGGCCACAGAGCATCTGCCGCTTGCCCGCGAAGCCGGGGCGTTTTTCCAGATCGAATTCCGCAGCTGCCAGCGCCGCCCGCACCTGCCCGGCGACCGACCAGGTGGCGAGCGTGGCGCCCGGCGCGGCCAGCCGCGACAGCGACTGGCATAGCTCGGGCGTCCACAGTTCGGGATTCTTGGCGGGTGAAAAGCCGTCGAGGAAAAAAGCGTCGACCGCAGCGTCGAGCTGGCGCAGTTGCGCCGTCGCGTCACCGAAAAACAGCGTCAGGATGACCTGCCGCCCGGCAAAGAACAGGCGATGCACGCCCGGCGTCGGCAGCGGCCACCGGGCCTGCAACTGCGCCGCGAGATCGGCGAATTCCGGCCAGTTGCGCTGGGCGACGGCGAGGTCGGCGGCGCTGAAGGGATGTTTCTCGAAGGAAACGAAATGCAGCCGCCGGCAGCGCTGCGGGTCGTTCTGCCAGGCCTGCCAGGCGGAGAGAAAATTCAGCCCCAGGCCGAAGCCGGTTTCCAGGATGACGAAGCGATCCTTGCCCTGCCAGCGCCAAGGCAGGTCGTTACCGCCGAGAAAAACATGCCGCGCCTGCGCCGGGCCGCCGTGGGCAGAGTGATAAACGTCGCCGTAGGCGGCGGAAACCGGCGTCCCATCGGGGGCGAATTCGAGGCGGGCCGGAGTGAGAATGTTCATCGTCAAAGTCGACCGACGGCGAAGCCGTCAGGGTTGAGCGTCATGGGAGGCACCGTCTTGTTCCCGGAGAAACGCATACTCTTTCAAGGTGATCGCGCGCTCAAAGATACCTTCGGCAGTTTTTGCTAGAACGATTGTGTCGATGAACTGAAGGTTGATTTGCCTGGTGCGCACGATGACACCCTGCGCGGGCGGTGTTGAGAGGTGCTGGTTCCAGCCGCCTTGGTGATTTGCAATCCACTCAGAAAAGCGGCGATGATCTGCGCTACCCGGCAGCAGTAAGCGCTCGGTTTTGGAATCCCGGTCGTAGACCTTCACCGGTTCGTCCGCAGGAACCTCCAGTACGGGATTCCTGGCGCAGCCGACGAAGGATGCCATGAGCAACAATGCCGCAAAATAAACCGAGAATCGCATGAGATCGTGCCCGATGCTGGAGTCGTCGGGGGAGCACAGGGCCGCCCCGTTCGATATCCAACGTTTTCCTATTCCGGCCGCATCTGCGGAAACAGGATCACGTCGCGGATGGCCGGTGAATCGGTCAGCAGCATGATGAGGCGGTCGATGCCGATGCCGCAGCCGCCGGTCGGGGGCAGGCCGTATTCGAGGGCGCGGATGAAATCGGCGTCGTAGTACATGGCTTCCTCGTCGCCGGCGTCCTTGGCCTTGGCCTGCTCCTGGAAGCGGGCGGCCTGATCCTCCGGGTCGTTCAGTTCGGAGAAGCCGTTGGCGATTTCGCGGCCGACGATGAACAGCTCGAAGCGTTCGGTAATTTCCGGGTTGCTGTCGGAGGCGCGGGCGAGCGGGCTGACTTCTACGGGATAGTCGATGATGAAGGTCGGCTCCCAGCATTTCGCCTCGGCGCAGGCTTCGAAGAGTTGCAGTTGCAGGCTGCCCAGGCCGCCCGGTTTGACTGGCTCGCCGAAGGCCCTGATCTTGGTTTTCAGGAATTCCGGGTCGGCCAGTTGCGCGTCGGTGAAGTCGGGCTGTTCGTGTTGAATGGCCTGACAGATGGTGAGGCGGCGGAAGGGCTTGGACAGATCGAGTTCGCGCCCCTGGTATTCAAAAACTTCCTTGCCGAGCGCCTCGCGCGCCGACTGGCGGATCAGCCCTTCGGTGAAATCCATCAGCGTGTGGTAGTTCGCATACGCCTCGTAGAATTCCATCATGGTGAATTCGGGGTTGTGGCGCGGCGAAAGTCCTTCGTTGCGGAAATTGCGGTTGATTTCAAAGACTTTTTCAAAACCGCCGACGACCAGCCGCTTGAGATAAAGCTCCGGCGCGATGCGCAAAAATTGCTGCATGTCGAGCGCGTTGTGGTGCGTCACGAAAGGCTTGGCCGAAGCGCCGCCGGGAATCGGGTGCATCATCGGCGTTTCGACTTCCATGAAGCCGTGGCCCAGCATGTAGTTGCGGATTGAGGCGACGATGGCCGAGCGGGCGCGGAAAACGAAGCGCGTTTCCTCGTTCATGATGAGGTCGACGTACCGCTGGCGGTACTTCATTTCCTGGTCGGCCAGCCCGTGGAACTTGTCCGGCAGCGGGCGCAGCGACTTGGTGAGCAGGCGCAACTCGCTCACGGCAATGGTGAGTTCGCCGGTGCGGGTTTTCATCAGCGTGCCGACCACGCCCAGAATGTCGCCCAGGTCCCAGGTCTTGAAGGCGGCGTACACGTCCTCGCCGACCTTGTCGCGCGCCACATAAACCTGGATGCGCCCGGAAACGTCCTGCAAGGTGGCAAACGCCGCCTTGCCCATGACCCGTTTCAGCATCATGCGCCCGGCGATCTTCACTTCGACCGGCAGGTTTTCCAGTTCTTCCGCCGTTTTCTCGCCGTAACCGTCGTGCACTTTCTGGGCCAGGTTCTCGCGCAGGAAATCATTGGGGAAGGCGATGCCCTTCTGGCGCAGTTCGGCCAGCTTGGCGCGGCGCTCGGCCATGATGTGATTTTCGTCTTGTTGCGGTTCGGCGGTGGTGGTGGGCATAGGGGGAAAATCCTTGACGGAAGCGGAATGGCGGAAACCGGAGATTTTCGCCGATTCGGGGGGGCGGAACAAGGGAAACGGCGGCATTTTCTGCGATTCGCCGTGCGTCGCCGGCAAGTCCGCCGCCAGGGTGCCGCCGGGCCGGGAGGATTCGGGGAAACGCGGAAAAAACCGTTCTCCCTGAGCTTGTCGAAGGGCATCGCCTGAAAAATCAAGGGCTTCGACAGGCTCAGCCCGAACGGTTTTGATTTGTTCAGAACTTCCCTGGCTGCACAGGATTGCCGCTGGCCTGCAATCGCCTCGCCCGCAGATGCCGGAATATGCAAAATGTAATCAAATACGCTGGAATGTGGTGCGAATGTCACACAACGCGCTGGATGCTATATCCTGTGCGGCCTTTTTTCTGTCAGCCGGAACCCCCATGCGCCTGCCGGTTCGGAACCGGAACCATCCCTCCTGTCTTGCGCGGCCCGGCACGGTTTTTCTCGCCGCTTTGGTCGCTCTCGCCGCGCTGCCGGCCTGCGCGCAAGAACATGCGGCCTCCGGCACGATGCCCGAGCTGCCCGCCGTGGTCGTCACCGGCGCGCTGGATCGCGCTTTTTCCGAATCTGCGTCCGAATTTTTGCCAGAACCCGCGCTCACCGTCGGCAGGCTGCCCCTGCCGCTCGAGGAAATACCGCAGGCGAGCGCAAGCCTCACCCGCCAGACCATCGACGACCTCGCCCTCGACAGCCTCGACCGGATTGCCACCGCCGTTCCCGGTCTGAGCCATTCGCGCGGCCAGTTCTACGCTCGCGGCCAGCGCGTCGTCAATCTGGCGGTCGACGGTCTGGTCTTCGGGCAGGACAAGATGCTCGAACCGGACGACGACTTGCTGTTCTACGAGCGCATCGACATCACGCGCGGCGCCGGCGGCCTGGGGCAGATGCTCTACGTCAGCCTCAGCCTGTTCCAGGAGGCGCAGGCCAGCACGGTGATCCTGGCGATGCTGGCGCTGGTATTCGGTGTAGATGCACTGAGCGGCTGGACGCGCCAGCGGTGGGTTCGCGTCTAGCAAAGCCGCCACAGATGAACACCAGCGGCTGGCAAAAAGCCGGCCTTTGGGACAGCAGCTTCTCATAGCCCCCAAATCGCTCATCTTTTGGCATTGCTCCCCGAACCTAAGCTGTCGTAGATGGTACTTGGCTGGGAGCAGTCGCCGGAGTCGAATAAATATAGCCCGTAGTACACCGTATCCACCTGAGCCACTGTCGTGGGAACTATGGGATCGAGGAGAACTATGCGAACAGTGCGCGGCGTGTATGTTCACCGCACTCTCCGCATTGAGGGTGTTCTTGAATACGGGTGGTTTATTATGGAAGCTCTTGACCAGTCGAACTCTTCAAGTGCCGCATTCCCATGGGCAAACTGTCGTACCCAGCAACAAGGGAGAATGCGCAATCCATTTTCGCGAGTGGGCGATCTCCACTGCTTAAGGATCTCGGCCTCCAGGGTCTTCTTGCACAATATCCGTTGCAGTTCGCGGCTCTGCTTGAGTGCTTCTGCCAACTCGGAATCGGCCACCTCCGCTTCGCCATGGCTAGAGCCGACGCGTGGGCCAGTTCACAGCCGCAACGCCATTGAGCATTGGTTTTGCGAAAAGAAACCCTTGAAAATCGTTGATACCAGCTGCACGCAGCCAGCACCATTCATTGAAAGACTCGACTCCTTCAGCCACGACAGTGATTCCCAAGGATGTGCAGCATTCGATTACGGCCTTCACAATCGCCTGCCGGGGGCCGTCGGTGTGGATGCCCGTCACAATTTTCCGGTCGATTTTGAGCTTTTCGGGTTGAAATTTAGCCAGCATCGATAGGCCCGCAAAGCCTGCGCCGAAGTCGTCGATCGCCACGCTGATGCCCGCGCTCCGCAGTTTGTTCAAAGCGTTCTGAAATTCGGTGAAGTGCGAAATCGCTTCTTCCTCTGTCACCTCAACTACCAACTGCTGCGGCTTAAGGCCATGTTCCGCGACTTGCTCGATAAGCCAGTCCACAGCACCCGCATTGCTGGTTAGCGATGCAGGCAGAAGGTTGATGGATAGGCTGGTGTGACCAATTCCAATCCCCGCAGCCAGTTCAAAGGCTTGTTGTTTAGATTCAAGATCGAAGCTGTGGATTTGCTCACGACGAATACTGTCGAAGAGCTCCTGCGGAGTTCCACCGCTGGGCCCGCGTATCAGCGCCTCTAGTGACGTTATCTGGCCTGTCGAAGTATTGACAATAGGTTGCAGGGCGAACTGGCATGAATTCGATGAATAGACTTCCGGGCCAACCTCGGCAAAGTAGGTTGGCTTCAGATCGAATTTCCATTCGGCCGGATCGTAGTTTTCAGCTGCATGATCGAGCCAGCGGCCTGATGCAAATGCCAGCATCAGTTTGAATACCCGATCTGCATCGGGGAGGTTTGCCCCTTGAACCAGGCGCGTCACGAGGGCTTCGGCTGTTTCACCAAGTATGGTGCTTACATCGAACAGCCTCATGCCCCACTGCTGGAACTTGCGATTCGATGCATAGTCGTCAAATAGTTTGACGACGTGTTGATGCCTATGATCTGCCAAGATGCGTAAAAAAATATCTTGAACGGCTTCCTTGGGACCTTCAATAAGCTGAAAGAAATATGTCCCATCGAAGAGGAGAATCCCGGTAACTGAATGCTTTGCGTTCCGATCCCGTGCCTTGCCTTCAAGTGCAGTGAGTTGGTCAGTAGTAAGCGAACCGCAGATTCGGCTTCGATAGACCAGTGTTGAGATTGCTCCCGACGTATATGTGGTTTTCATGTTCACCAGCGATTAGATGCTAAGGGATGGAACAGTGCAGGAAGGCAAAAATTCAGCACAACGTTGGTGAGGCTATGGCCTTTCCCACGGACTCAAGGTTCGCTGCCCCTAATTCATTACCGTCAGCCGAGACGCACGCGAACGGAACGTGCACCCTAGCTACTCGCGCTGGACTTACGCCGGGCCACCACCTGGACGCTTCGCGCGGCTCCATGCTCTCACGCACCATGGTCAGTCATCCCGACAGCGACGACTCGACAAGACTGGTAGAACTTTAGTCCGCATTGTGGGTTCATAGCAGCGCCCTGGCGATAGATATCGATTCGCCATCAGGCAGCAAGCCCACTGTGCCGTAGACAACTCACCTCACTTCACCTCACTGATCAAACCTCTGGTTCGACATTCGTCGCTTGTCCTTCCCCTCCGCCGTTGCGCGTAGGACAGGCAGCTCGTCCTAGCTCGGTCAGCCTGCGGCAACCTAGGCGAGCGGATCGAGCGTAGCCGGCTCTGGCTTCAGCAGGGTCGAGGCTGATTAAGCGTTCAAGAACTGTCACCCGAATACCCCAAGCCACCGCCAATCCAAGAGAAGAGCAGCATGCCCCACCCCCGCCAGTTGTCCACCCGAACGAAGCTGTCCCTGAGCTATGCCGTGCTGGTACTGCTGCTATTGCTGGTGGCAGGCGCATCGCTGTACCAGCTGTCGGCGGTCAACGATAGTTTCTCGCGCTACATCAATGGCCTCGACCACCGCGCCAAGCTGGCCGGCTTGCTGGCCAACGCATCCAAGGAGCGGGCCATCGCCCTACGCAACCTGGTACTGATCGCCGATCATGACGAGCGCAACACTCAGCGCTCTGCCATCAACGCCGCCAACGACCTGGTGACCCGGGAACTGGACGCCCTGCGCCGAGAGATCGACCGGGGCCCCGACGTCTCGGCTAACGCACGCACCCTGTTCAACGACATCAAGGCCATCGAGCAACGTTACGAACCGGTTGCCCTGCGCATCGCCGAGCACGTGTTTGCCGGCGAGGACGACTTGGCCATCGCCATGATCTCTCAGCAATGCACGCCGCTACTCAACGAATTGACCCAGGCCATCAATGCCTACTTGGCCTACACAGAGAAGGTCGCCGGGGAGCAACTCGCGCAGAACGACGTCAACTACCGCCAGCAACGCAATCTGCTGTTGGGTATCGCCATTTTTTCGATCTTGCTGGCGGTGCTGCTCGGCCACCTGATTACCCGTAGCCTACTGCGCGCTCTGGGCGCGGAGCCAAGCGACCTGGATCGTCTCGCACAACAGGTGGCCGAGGGTGATCTGCGCCATGCCGGCAGCAGTGCCACGGGCCATGGTGTGCTTGGCTCGCTGCGCAAGATGCAGGGCAATCTGCGCGACATGGCACAGCGCATCGATGCCTCTTCGCAGTCGGTAGCGGCCGCCAGCCAGGAGCTGGCCGATTCCAGCCAGGTCAATGCTCACGGCGTGGCTGCCGCGCAGCTGCAGATCGAGCAAATCGTCACTGCCATACACGAGATGTCGGCCACCGTGCAGGAAGTGGCGCGCAATGCCGAGACCGCAGCGGTGGCCGCTGGCGAAGCGGATAATGCCGCGGTGGAAGGCCAGGACAAGACCCGCCACGCTGTCGATTTGATCGGCAACCTGGCCGAGGTAATCGATCGCTCGGCCGAGGCGATGGCCAACCTCAAGCAGCAGAGCGTCAACATCGGCAGCGTGCTGGACGTGATCAAGGCGGTCGCCGACCAGACCAATCTGCTGGCCCTCAACGCCGCCATCGAAGCAGCACGGGCCGGCGAGGCCGGGCGCGGTTTCGCCGTGGTCGCCGATGAAGTCCGCGGCCTAGCCCAACGCACCCAGGGCGCCACGACGGAAATCGAAGGCCTGATCGGCAACCTGCAGCGCATCGCCGACGAGGCCGCGCAGTACATGCAACACTGCCAGACCTCGAGCCAGCAGTCGGTCGAAGGCGTGTCCCAGGCTGGAGAGACAGTGGCCGAGATTGTCAGCATGATCGAGCGCATCAACGGCATGAATCAGCAAATCGCCGCCGCCGCCGAGGAGCAGAGCACGGTAGCCGAGCAGATCAATCAGAGCATCATCTCCGTACGCGACAGTAGCGCCCAGTCCGCCGCCGCCTTCGCGGCCACTCAGCGGGAAAGCGAAAGCCTGGCGAGAACCAGCGAGGGGCTGCGGGAAAACATTGCCCGCTTCCAACTCTGAGCCTACTTAGCGACGAATATATTGATGTGGCCATGACAAGCAGCGCCCTCGTTGTTGCACCATTCGTCCCACGCCTGTGCGGAAGTGACAATGGAGAGGGCGGTTGTACAAGTACTAGGATAATGGCCAGTGGTTAGCGAAGCGGTGATAGGTAGCCCCCTAGACCTGTCGCATATATATCGAACTGCGCGCGTTGTACCCGTTGGTATCGCGCCACTGGTGTAAACCACATTGCCGGCATCGAGCGGTACGCGCGTGTTCATCGCTTCAAAGCTTCTGGAGGAGCTGGTAAGCAGAATGCCCTGCTCCTCAATGTGTCTTGGGGGTCAAATTCAGGCGAAGCCGCCGTTGGCGCGCAGCACCTGAGAGTTGACCCACGCGCCGTCTGGCCCAGCCAGGAAGGACACCACCCCTGCGATATCCTCAGGTGTGCCTAGGCGCTGCAACGGAGCAAGGTTGGTGATCTGTGCAATCTGTTCGGGAGTCTTGTCATTGAAGAACAGATCGGTGCCGACCGGCCCCGGTGCGACGGCATTGACGGTGATTCCACGACCACGCAGTTCGTTGGCAAGCACGTGAACCAGCCCCTCTACACCAGCCTTCGAGGCAATGTAGGGGCCGTACGCCGGGAACGACTTAGCGATCACGCTGGTAGAAAGCGCGATTATCCGGCCACCTTCGTTAAGGTTCGCGGCAGCTTGAGCCAACACTAGGAAAGCACCGCGCAAATTGGTAGCAATGGCCTTATCGAAGTCTGCCAGACTGGCTTCGTTGATCGATGCCATTGGCATGATTCCAGCACTGTTGACAACCACATCAATGCGACCAAAGACCTGCTTGGTTCTCTCGAAAAGCGCAGCAACGTCGGCCGGATTGCCAACGTCGCCCTGAACGCAGATAGCATTGCCGCCGGTCGCTTCGATAGCGGCGACGGCTTCCCGCGCCATGGCAGCGTTGCTGGCATAGTTGAGGGCGACAGCGAAGCCATCGGCGGCCAAGCGCAGAGCAACGGCTTTGCCAATGCCACGAGAGCCGCCAGTGACAATGGCGACCTTCGGTGTTGTGCTTGAATTCATGGTCTGCTCCGGCTCAGAAGAGGGCAGTTTGCCCCGGTGGAACACATTTTTCTGGTTTCTTCCATTGGGATAAATGGTTCTAAATGGGCATATGAATTCATACATGAACAACAATAGGCCCCATGGATCGCCTCAAATCCCTGCAGCTTTTCACCCGCATCGTTGAGCTGGGCAGCTTCAGCCAGGCGGCGGCGGCACTGGAAATCCCTCGTGCCACCGCTACCCACGCCATCAAGGAGCTGGAGTCCAGGTTAAGCACAAGGCTGCTCGACCGCACCACACGCCAAGTTCGCCCCACGCTCGACGGCCAGGCGTTCTATGAGCGATGCGTCCACGTGCTCAGTGAGCTGGACGACGCCGAAAGCTCATTACGGCATGTCGCTGCCAATCCCCGCGGTACGCTGCGTGTAGACATGTCCAGTGTCCATGCGGTCCACATTGTGTTGCCGAGAATCGATGAGTTCCGCAGCCGCTATCCCGGCATCGATTTGGTTGTTAGCAGCGGCGACCGGCTGATAGACCTGATCCGTGAAGGCGTCGATTGCGTGATCCGTGCCGGGGTGCCACGGGACTCCACCTTGGTAGCGAGACGGCTCGCGCTGATGCCCCAACTGATCTGCGCCAGTCCCGAATACCTAGCGCGCTTCGGTAAGCCGCAGCATCCAGATGAACTATCCGCCCATCAGGCAGTTGGCTTCTTCTCCAATGGGAATATGGTGGACTACGGACTCGAAATGGTCGTTGACGACGAACGGCGTGCATTCAGGCTCAGCGGCGGCATGGCAACCAACGATGCCGAGAGCTACGTCGTTTGCGCATTGCGTGGATGCGGCCTGATTCAGTTGCCACGTTATCGCGTCGAGGGCGAACTACGTGCCGGCCGACTGGTAGAGGTATTGGGCGAGTGGGCTAGCCCGGACATGCCATTGTCCGCGATGTATCCCTACCACCGACAATTGTCGCCTCGGGTTCGTGTGTTTATCGACTGGCTCAGCAAGGTGTATGAAGAGAGGTTCAGTGCTCTCCCCTCCACATCGAGGGCATGGAACTCAATCGGCTCCATGACCTGATACGAAGAGCTAAAAATGGGAGTGCATAGTCATCAGTAGTCCAATTCATGTTAGCTTCCCGGCAAAGCAGACCGAACCACTTCGCATAATCCCCTGCGCTTCCTGGCGTTGCCGTGAGGCAATGAGCTCGATCAATGATTATTGCCGCTCCTGATAGCCCACGTTCTGATCGCGTAATGACGATAGGTGTAATGGGAGGCTCAGGTTTCATCGGTCAGCATCTGCTGCCGTCACTCCTCGATGGGGGAAGCCAAGTTCGCCATTTGCAGCGACGGGAGTCCTCCGCTGTGCCCCTGGCAGGCTCGACGTATCACGTCGGCGACCTGAACGATTCCCAGGTCCTGCGCGATTTTCTCCGCGGCACCGATGTGGTGGTCAATTTAGCCTGGCCTACCTGTGCGGAAGTTGCCCCGGAGTCTTTCGCTCGCTACCTTGCCGAGGCCTGCATCGAAACCAAGGTGAGCCGACTGATACAGGTCAGTACCGCGATGGTCGTCGGCCGCCCCTGTGCGAGCTGCGTCGATGAAAGCACCGTTCCCAATCCGCTGACCGCCTATGAGAAAAACAAGCTGGCCGTCGAGCAGCAACTACGAGCGAGCCTCGATTCCCAAGTGGACCTGGCGATCCTTCGGCCCACTGCCGTGTTCGGCCCGGGCTCGAAGAACCTTGAACAGCTGGCACGGCGGATGCTCGACTGGCCGCTCTGGGCGCGTCACCTGCAGCGCTTTCTGTACGGCAAACGCAACATGCATCTGGTGCCGGTGGAGCATGTCGTCCAGGCCATCGAATGGCTCGCTCAGCACCCGGAACCACTGCGCGGTGAAGCTTTCATCATCGACGCCGATGCCCATAAAGCGAACCACTATCAGGCAATCGACGAACTGCTCGCTCCGATACTCGGCGCACCGCTTGTTCGCTCCACTGTGCACCTGCCCTCCCCCCTGCTGCATTTACTGCTGCGGGTGCTTCGCCGCTCCCAGGATGACCCGAATATGCATATCTGCGGAAACCGACTGCGGAGACTTGGCTTTGCCCCTAAAAAAAACTTTGAACAGGCAGTGATTGAATACGGCCAGTGGTACGCCCAGCATGGAGTAGGACGCTCTTGAGAATTCTCCTGGTTTGCGACTCCATTGATCCCGCCTTGGGTGGCGGCACTGCCGAACGGACCTTTCAACTGGCCAAGGCGCTACAACGGCTCGGCCACATTGCCATGCTGCTAACCACCACTGTCGGCCTGACCACCGAGCGGCGCGCGCAGTTGGCGGAGTTCGAGTGCCTGCTGCTAGACAACGTGGGGCGCCGCTTCTATCTGCCGCTAGCCTCACCCAAACGTATTGCCGACTGGATCGCGAGAGCGGACGTGGTGCAGATAACCGGGCACTGGAGCTGGCTCTCGGGAATCAGCAGCCTCCTGGCCCGGCGCCAGAACAAACCCTATTTCTACTGCCCCGCCGGGTCCCTGCCCGTGGCGGGACGCTCGCGCCTGCTGAAGAAACTCTACAACATCGTGCTCGGCTTTCGCCTGGTGCGGCATGCCGAGCGTTGCATGGTGGTCACCGACGCCGAGCGCCCGGACTTCATCCCCTACGGCATCGCCGCCGAATCGCCACTACTGATTCCCAATGGCGTCTGCCTGGATGTACTGCAGGAGCCCTATCTTTCGCCTCGCTGGCCTCCGGGCACTGCCGCCTCTCCGCTGATTGCCTTTCTCGGTCGCCTGGCACCCATCAAGGGGCCAGACCTTTTGCTGGAAGCCTTCGCCGAAATCATCCAGACCTACCCCGCTGCGCGCCTAGTGATGGCAGGCTCGGATTTCGGCGAGCGCGCCACCTTGGTGGCCATGGCAGAACGTCTAGGTATCGCCGGCCAAGTCGAATTCACCGGCAACCTGCAGCCCGACAGCAAGTACCCGTTACTGGACGCGGCAGATTTCCTGGTCATCCCATCAAGAAAGGAGGCGATGTCGATCGTCGCGCTGGAAGCGGGCCTGATGGGCACGCCGGTGCTGCTGACCGACCAGTGCGGCTTCAATGAGGTGGAGCACATTGGCGGCGGCCGAGTGGTCCAGGTCGCCGCCCAAGCGATCGCCGACGGCATGCGCCAGATGCTGGCGCACAGGGATTCCCTGCACAGCCAGGGGCAACAGCTCAAGCAGTTCGTGTTACAGCACTATACCTGGCAGGAGGTCGCCCAGCGGAGCCTGGATGCCTACTCTCGCAAGACGACTACATCCTTCTGAGACTGAACAAGAAAGGGATTACGGATGCTCAAAGACAAATGCCTTCTTATCACCGGGGGGACCGGTTCGTTCGGCAATGCGGTTCTCGATGGATTCCTGCATAGCGAACTCCGGGAAATCCGCATCTTCAGCCGAGATGAAAAGAAGCAACACGACATGCGCCTGCGCTACGCAAACCACAAGCTGAAGTTCTACCTGGGCGATGTGCGCGACTACAATAGCCTGCAGGGTGCCATGCGAGACGTCGATTACGTCTTCCACGCGGCAGCGCTCAAACAGGTGCCATCCTGCGAGTTCTACCCGATGGAGGCGGTACGTACCAACATCATGGGCACCGAGAGCATGCTTAACGCAGCACAGGCCTGTGGCGTCAGCCGAGTGGTCTGCCTGAGCACCGACAAGGCAGTCTACCCGGTCAGTGCGATGGGCATTTCCAAGGCACTGATGGAGAAGGTCGTGATCGCCAAGGCCCGCGAGCTCGACAGCAGCCGTACCACTGTCTGCACCACGCGCTACGGCAACGTCATGGCCTCCCGCGGCTCCGTCATCCCCCTGCTGATCGAGCAGATTCGTAAGGGCCAGCCCCTCACTCTGACCGACCCCAGCATGACCCGCTTCATGATGACCCTCGAGGAAGCCGTGGAACTCGTCATGTTCGCCTTCACCCGAGGCTCCAATGGCGACATCTACGTGCAGAAGGCGCCCGCCGCCTCCCTGGCCACCCTTGCGCGAGCGCTCTGCGAGTTGTTCGATGTGCCCAACCATCCGATTAAGATCATCGGCACCCGCCATGGCGAGAAGCGCAGCGAGGCGCTGCTCAGCCGCGAAGAGATGACCCAGGCCCAAGACCTAGGCGACTACTACTGCATCCCTCCGGATAACCGCGACCTTAATTACGCTAAGTACTTCGAGCAGGGCGAGATCGAGATCAACCACACGGACGATTACAGTTCCGACAACACCCATCAACTCAATGTCGAAGAAACGAAGAAGCTGCTGCTGGGACTGCGTGTGATCCGCAAGGCACTAAACAACGAAGTGGAAGAGTCGGACTGATCCCTCATGAGTACCTTGATGATCCTCGGCGCCAACGGGATGCTCGGCTATACCCTACTGCGGCACCTGAGCGCCAACCCTATGCACCAGGTCCACGGGACCTTGCGCAGCCCGCTGCCGTCGCTGCCAGGAGCACCCTCGGCGTTACTGCACGGTGGTGTGGAAGCCACCGATGTCGACGGCATCCACCAGGTGCTGAACAAGGTCAGACCCGATGTACTGATCAACTGCGTCGGCCTGATCAAGCAGCGCGACAGCGCAGTCGATCCTGCACTCGCGATATCGCTGAACGCCTTGCTCCCGCATCAGTTGGCCGCCTGGTGTGATGCCCACAGCGCACGCCTAATCCACTTCTCCACCGACTGCGTGTTCAATGGCCAAAGCGGTGGTTATCGGGAAAGTCACACCGCGGACGCCAATGACCTCTATGGTCGCTCCAAGCGTCTGGGCGAGGTGGACTACGGCAGGCACCTCACCCTGAGAACCTCACTTATAGGCCACGAGCTGGCTAGCCACCTGAGTCTGATCGACTGGTTCCTGAGCACACGCGGAGGCATTCACGGCTACGCCAATGTCGTCTTCTCGGGGCTGCCCACTGTGGAGATCGCCGCCCTGCTGGAACAGCGCATTCTGCCCAACCCAGACCTGAAGGGTCTCTACCACCTGAGCGCCGATCCCATCGACAAGGATCGGCTGTTGCGGATGGTCGCCAGGCAATATCAGCATGAAGTGGAGATCCACCGCTGTGAAGAACCGCGCCTGGATCGCTCCCTGAACTCCGACCGGTTGCGCCAGGCACTGGGCTACCAACCGCCATCCTGGGAGCAGTTGGTCACCCGAATGCACCAGGACTATCTGGCACACTACTCCGCGCTGCGCTGCACAGGGAATCGTCTCTGATGAAGAAACTCAAGGTTTTGACCATTCTGGGTACGCGCCCGGAAATCATCCGCCTCTCGCGGGTCATCGCGCAGCTCGACGAATTCTGCGATCACTGCATGGTGCACACCGGCCAGAACTATGACTTCGAGCTCAACGAGGTGCTCTTCAAGCAGTTGCAGGTGCGCCGCCCCGACCACTTCCTAGAGGCGGCTCGCCCCTCCCCCGCTGCCACCATCGGCCAGGTCATCATTGCCATTGACCCGATCCTGGAGCGAGAGGCCCCCGATGCCATCCTCATCCTGGGTGACACCAACAGCGCCCTGGCCGCGATCGCCGCCAAGCGCCGAAAGATTCCGATCTTCCACATGGAAGCAGGCAACCGCAGCTTCGATCAGCGGGTGCCTGAGGAAATCAACCGCAAGATCGTCGATCACATCTCCGACATCAACCTGACTTACAGCGATATCGCCCGCGAATACTTGCTGCGAGAAGGCGTGCCTCCGGATCGTGTCATCAAGACCGGCAGCCCACTGGGTGAAGTCCTTAGCCACTATCGCCAGTCGATTCTCGACTCGCCAGTGCTCCAAGAACTGCAACTGCAGCCCCGCAACTACTACTTGGTCAGTTCGCATCGCGAGGAGAACGTCGACAATCCTCGCCAACTGGCGCGCCTGGCTGCCGTGCTGAACGAACTGGCAGGGCAGCGCAACGTGATCGTCTCGACGCATCCGCGCACCCGCAAGCGCATCGACGAGCTGGGCCTGGAATTCCACCCTGGCGTCAGGTTACTCAAACCCTTGGGGTTTCTCGACTACGTATGGCTGCAGATGAATGCCAAGGCGGTGCTGTCCGACAGCGGCACCATCACCGAAGAGGCCTCGCTGCTCAACTTGCCGGCGCTGAACCTACGCGAGGCGCACGAGCGCCCGGAGGGCATGGAGGAAGCCGCCGTCATGATGGTCGGCTTGGACCTGGACCGCGTGCTGCAGGGCCTGAGCATCCTGGAGAAGCAACCGCTGGGCGAGCAGCGGCTACTGCACCTGGTGAAGGACTATGCGGCCGACAACGTTTCAGCAAAGGTTCTGCGCATCCTGCACAGCTATACCGATTATGTGAACCGTACTGTCTGGCGAAAGGAGTAGGCGCGTGCGCTTACTGCTGCTCACACAGTACTTCTGGCCGGAGAACTTCCGCATCAATGAGTTGGCCGTGGAGCTCGAGCGTAGGGGGCATCAAGTCACTGTCCTGACTGGCGTGCCAAACTATCCCGAAGGTGAGGTCTACCCCCAGTACCGTGCCTCGCCGGCAACATGGCAACGGTTAGGGAACGTGGAAGTGGTTCGCGTACCCCTGATTACGCGTGGCCATGGCGCAGTCAGGCTGGTGTTGAATTACCTGAGCTTCGCCCTGTCCGCCTCAACCCTGGGTGCCTGGAGGCTGCGCTGGCGCCCCTTCGATGCAATCCTAGTGTTCCAGCCCTCGCCAGCCACCATCGGTCTGCCCAGCATCATCTTGCGCCGCCTCAAACGCGCGCCCACGCTGATCTGGGTGCAGGACCTGTGGCCGGATACCCTTCAGGCCATTGGCATCGTGCGCTCGCCGAGCGTGCTGCGACTGCTGGACCGGCTGCTGGGCTGGGTCTATTCGCGGACCGACCGCCTGCTCGCGCAATCTCAGGCTTTCGTGCCGCGCCTGCGCCAACAGGCTCCCGAGCACGTACCGATCAGCTACCTGCCGAACTGGGCCAGCCCAGCGCCCGAGAGTCGACTGCCAGCCCTGCGTGCACCGAAGGTGATGCGCACGGTGTTCAATATCTATTACCTAGGCAATCTAGGCGAGGCGCAGGATTTTCCCAGCGTACTGGATGCCGTCGACCTCCTCGCCCGACGCGACGACATACATTGGTACCTGGTCGGCGATGGCCGCTTGGCCGGCTGGATCGCGGAGCAGCTCCAGGCGCGCGGGCTGCGGCATCGCGTCAGCCTGATGGGCGCCTTTCCGCCGGAGCAGATGGAGCGCTTCTACGCCGACGCCGACGCCCTGCTCGTGTCGCTAAAGTCAGACCCGCTCTTCGCGATGACTGTACCCAGCAAGGTCCAGTCCTACCTCGCGGCGGGCATCCCGCTGCTGGCGATGCTCGATGGCGAAGGCGCCCGCATCATCCGTGACTCCGGCGCCGGGCTGACCTGCGCGGCGGGCGATAGCGCGGGTTTGGTTCGCTCCGTGGAGGCGCTGATGAGTCTTCCCGCGGAGCAGCGCCAGCGTATGGGCCAGGCCGGGCGCGAGTACAACAGGCGGGAATTCGACTTCCATCAATTGGTGGACCGGCTTGAAGGGATGATCGAGGCCCTGCAGACATGAACAGCGTTCCCGGCTCAATTGCCGCAAACAAACCTTCGAACCTTGCACGCAACAGCGCCATCTCTCTGGCTGTCAGGATACTCGCGGCGCTGTCGGGCCTACTGGTTACTACCCTCATTACTCGCACGCTGGAGCCGCAGGCGGTCGGGATCTATTTCATCCTCTTCAGCTTCTGCTCCATCGGCGCAATCATCATCGGCTGCGGATTGAATCTGAGTGTAGTGCGACTGATATCCGAGTCGATGGCATTGCGCAGGCCCGGACGGGCGCTAGGCACCGTCCGGATCACCCTCAAGCTCCTGGCATTGGCCACGCTGACATTCACCGGCGTCCTGCTGTTGCCTCCGGTTAAGACGCTGCTGGCGGCTCTGCTGAAATTCACGCCGGATACTCTGCTGCTGATACTAGTGGTCGTCTGGACATTCGGTCTGGCACTGCAGTCGGTGCTCGCGGAAGTCTTCCGCGGGCTGCAGGACATCTTTCGCGCGTCAGTCTACGGCGGACTCTGCACCAGCCTGCTATGCCTGGCGGCACTGGCCACTGCCGCGCTGTACACGACTGCAACATTGCACCAGACCGTCACGCTGGTGACTTCGGCCACCGCGCTCGCAGTCCTGCTTTGTGCCATATCACTCCAGCGCGTCCTGCGCCACCTGCCGTCGCCCGAGCCGCCGCGCTGGCCCGAGCTGCTGGCCTTGACCGCACCGCTGTGGGGAACCAACCTGCTACTCGTCGTGCTAACGCAGGCCGACCTGTGGATCCTCAACCGGCTCTCCGACAGTGCCGATGTAGCGCTGTACGGCGCCGCCTCGCGTCTTACCCAGCTACTGACGCTGCCATTGCTGGTGCTCAACTCGGCGCTGATCCCGATGATCAGCGAGCAACACGCGCTGGGCCAGCATTCGCGCCTGCAGAACCTACTGCGCGACTCCGCGGCACTGGCAACTCTGCCAGCGCTCGGCGTGCTCGCCTTGTTCGGCGTCGCCGGATCGCTCCTGCTGGAGCTGTTCTTCGGCGCAAGCTACAGGGATGCCCACATGATCCTGTTGATCCTCGGCGCCGGCCAATGCGTCAACGTGCTCTGCGGATCAGCGGGCTACACACTGATGATGACCGGGCATCAGCGCGACATGCTGTGGATCACGGTGCTCAGCGGCGCGCTCATGATCCCGCTGGCATTCGTCCTCGGCGGTGAGCTGGGCGCCCCTGGTGTGGCCCTGGGAACCGCGCTCTCGCTGGGCTTCCAGAGCCTGGCGATGTGCATCTGCGTGCGAGTGCGCCTGAGGCTAGTGACATTCGCTTCGTTGCCAGGAATGCTACACCCTCGACGAACACTCAAGAGATTGCTATGAGCCCGCGAGTCAGCCTGGTCATACCTGCCTACAACGCAGAAGATTACCTTGCCGAGTCGCTGGAAAGCCTTCTCGCCCAAGACTACGCCAACCTAGAGATCATCGTCGTCAATGATGGCTCGACCGACCGCACTGCGCAGATCCTTGAAAAATATGCTGATCGTGTCCGCATGCTGCAGCAGGGCAACCAGGGGCAGTCGGCCAGCCTAAACCGGGCGTGGCGCGAGGCCTCCGGGGAAATTCTAGGCTACCTGAGCGCGGATGACCGGCTCGAGTCGGACGCCGTAGGCAAGCTTGTCGTCGCATTGCTGGAAGATGAGGGACGGATGTTGGTCTATCCCGACTACTGGCTGATCGACCCGGAGGGCCGACGGATCAAGCAGGTCATTGCACCGGCGTTCGACCATTTCGAGGTCGTCATCAACGGCTCCTGCCCGGTCGGTCCTGGCGCCCTGTTGCGTCGTGACGTACTAGAGCGGATTGGCGGGTGGGACGCCCGCTTGCGGCTGATTCCGGACTGGGATTTCCTGCTGCGCGTAGGCCTATGCGGCAAGGTGCACCACCATCCCGAAACCCTGGCCGCATTTCGCGTGCACGAGCAATCACAGACCTTCCGGGCCCCCGATGAAGACCGCGCGGCAGAATACTCCATCGCCGTGCACAGCTTCTTCTCGCGCAGCGATCTGCCGGTAAGTCTTGCTGGCCAGCAGTTCCGCTCGCAGGCCAACACTCAAGTACTGACCGCGCGACTGCACTTGCTGGCGGGGCGCTGGGGCAAAGCGGCCTTCGCGTTAGGCGAGGCCTTCCGATACTGGCCGGCGTGGCCGACTCGCTATCGGAATATCAAGCTGCTGGCCAACGGTCTTCTGGGCCTGCCGCGCCTGCGCGCGCGCAATGCGATGCGCGCCTGGTTGCGGCAGAAACTTGATCAATCGCCGCGCCGATAAAAAAGCCGCTCCCCAGAGAGGATCAGCCACACGAGCGCCATGGCGAAGGCCGAAGTCGTCTCGCCAATCTGGAACAGTTGATTGTTGGCCGGGGTGTAGTAGAACAAGATCAGCATCATATAGGCCATCGTCAGCCAGATGACGCCCTGCCTATCCAGGCACCTGCGCCAGCCCAGCGAGAGCAGGAAGCCAAAGCATCCCATCAGGAACAGCGTGCCTCCCAGGCCGAAATCCGAGACCAGCCAAGTATAGAGCGAGTGCCAGAGCATCATCATGCTCCAACCCTTACGCTGCTCCAGCACATTGGGCAGCGAATTCTCGGTAAAGTAATGGGTGCCAAGCAGTGCGTCCATGTTGCGATTAAGGAACATGGAATTGCCAAAGCCGTAGGTACTGGGAGTATCCAGATCCATGCTGGCGGCGAATGCGTAGTAGCCCTGCCCCATGTAGCGGGTCAGTGACTCGTAGGTCACCATCAGCGGCGGCGACAGCAGTGCGGCATACTCGCCATTTCGGCGGTCCGTCTGGACCATTACCTGCCCTGCCGGCAGCACTCCCGATTGACCCACGCCACCAACCCGGCCGACTTGGCCGGCAGAGAAGAAACCTAGGAACATCGCGAACGCCAGGACGAACAGTAACAGGTAGCGTGGTCGGAATACCTGCAGGCGGATGCCGCCGGCCCAACTGGCCAGCACCAGCAGCAGCGGCAGGGTGATGACGACATCGGCGATGCCCTTGTTGGTCCCTGTCGCCATGTAGATGCACATGTGGAAGATCACCGCGCCAGCGCCCAGTAGGCGCCTTCCCCAGCCCAGGCTGCCCCACAGGTACACCAGCAGAGGGAAGGTCGAGGTGATGGGCACTGCCAGCAGGATTCGCAAATACTCCGCCCATACGAAAGCATTGCCGTCGAGCAGGCGGTAGTAGTTGTCCAGATAGGCCTGCCCTGGATCGCTGATGCCAAAAAGAATGTCCGGCAACGCGTTGCCGGTGCGAGCAAGGCTGGTCGGCACCGCGAGTGACAGGCTCGCCAGCAGGCACAGGTCGAAATAGCGGCGCACCTTGGTGACATCCAGCACGACATTTCCCGGAGAAGGCGCGAAGGCGGCTGCCAGGTAGCCCAGCAGGAAGCACAACTGCGAAGCCAGCAAGAACACCAGCAGCGCTTCGGGTTTCTGCACCGGCCACGGCCAGGGCCCAAAAAAGAACAGCACAACGCTCAGACCAAGGTAGGTCTGAAAGAAGAACAGCGGAAACAGCCAGCGCAGCACCCGAATGCGATCAGTCAGCACGTAGGCGCCTCGACCGCAGGCGCGCAATTACTACCCGGATCGGTTTGCTCAGGGTGTTGCGCGCCAATTGCAGCACGTATCGGGGGTGAATGAACCCACGATGCCGCGAGCAAGCTTCGATGAAATAGCGACCTCCGCGCAGGAAGCTTCCGCTGCGCATGGCGTTGCGTGCCATGAGGAAATAAGCGAACGCGTAGGCTTCCTGCTGACGCTCCAGGATGCTCGTCGTCACGCCATCTGCGAAGTATTCATCGAGAACCCGCAGGTACTCGCGGGACTGTTCGTCGGACGTCGTTCGGTAGGAGATGGATTGCGGATGCAGGCGGTAGCTGGCCAGCGATTCAGGCAAGAAGCAGATCTGCCCTTCCCCAGCCAGGCGCATCCAGAACTCTCGGTCCGGAGCTAGGCGCAGATAGGTCTTCCAGCCGCCGACCCGCCGGTAAGCCGCCGCGCGGAACAGCGCACCTGGCCCAATGTGGCACTCCTGACGCACCACCAGTTCATCCAGGTCGAATCCCTGACATATCCGACGTTTCACCACCACACCCTGCTCGTCGATCAGATCGCAGTCGGGATAAACGCAGACGATCTCGGGATCGGCTTCGAGCACGTCAACCAGACGGGCCACTGCCTCAGGCGACAGCAGGTCGTCGGAGCTGAGATAGCCGATGTACTTCCCCCGGGCCGCGTCCCAACCTGCATTGAGCGTGGCGGCTTGCCCCTGGTTGGATTGAGTCGACCAGCTCAGGCGGCCGTCGTAGCGCCGCAGGACCGACTCGGTGTGGTCGGTGGAGCCATCGTTTATGACGATATATTCAATATTGGGGTAGCTCTGCCCCAGCACACTTTCCAGTGTGGTTTGCAGGTAGCGCGCCTGGTTGTAAGTCGGCGTGACCAGCGTGACCAGGGGCTGGGCGGGCATGCTCACCTGGCTTCCTTCTGCCGGAGGGCGGCCGCCCCAGCCCAATAAGTAAAG
>OGQD01000880.1_pt1 | contig 20986 bp, 25 predicted proteins | sample 1553091 | NCBI WGS metagenome assembly OGQD01 (sample SAMEA2580290, study PRJEB22360) | human gut metagenome | biome: human gut; feature: human-associated habitat; material: faeces | place: Denmark | collected 2008/2010
AGCAGGCTGGTCTTGCCGCTGCCGTTGGGCCCGGCCACCTGCAACAGGGTGCCGGCGCCGAGGTCCAACTCCAGGCCCTCGAACAGCAGACGCCAGTCCCGCTCACAGGTGAGTGCAACGGCTTGGAGTCGAGGGCTGATCACTGTATGGCTTCCCGGAGGGGGTTCAAGTCGGAGGGGGGCCGGCCGCTATACTGTGGCAAGTTGACCATAGAGCCAGCCCGAACGGGGCGGCATTATACATGTCGGGCTTCACCCTCCGAAGCCGGCTTTTTGACAGGGTGTGACCCGGCCATGGCAGAAATCAGCAGTCCTCGCCCGCTTCCCGCGACGCCACCGGCCATTCGCCCTGCCGCTCCCAACGCCGCCGACCTGGCGGTGAAGCTGCTGCAGCCGCTGGAAGGCATGCTGGCCGCCGGCGAGACCGCCAAGGCCGAGGTGCTGGCGGCGAAGGAAGTGGCGCAGAGCTTCCAGCTCCTGCTCAAGCTGACCCTGAACGGCGGCAAGCAGACCACCCTCGAGGCCAGCAGCCCGCGCCCCCTGGCCCAGGGCACCACGGTGGCCGTCACCGCGATCTCCGAAACCCGCCTGGCCCTGGCGCTGCAGGGCGGCGACACCAAGCTGCTGAGCAGCCTGGACCTGGAGCAGCTGCCGGCCGGCACCGTGCTGCAGGGCAAGGTCGAGTCCCGCGAGCAGATCGTCCAGCTCAAGGCCCAGCAGACCCTCTACCGGGTGGTGGTCAACCTGCTCAACACCTCCCTGGCCGGCAGCAAGCTGAACGTCGAGACGCCGCTGCCGCTGCCCATCGGCAGCCTGCTCACCGCCCAGGTACAGGGCAGCCAGAACCTCGCCTTCCTGCCGCTCAGCGGGCGCCTGGACCAGTTGGTGCTGGGCGAGCAGCTGGCCGCCCAGCAGGGGCGCCAGGGTTCGCTCGAAGGTCTGTTCAAGGGCCTGCAGGGCATGGCCCGGCAGGAAGGCCTGCCGGCGGAGCTGCGCGCCACCGTCGACAAACTGCTCGGGCTGATGCCCGACGGCAAGCAGCTGGGCAGCGCCGACGGCCTTGCCAAGGCTCTGGAGCAGAGCGGCGTGTTCCTCGAGGCCAAGCTGCTCAGCGGGCACACCCAGAACCTGCCGCAGGACCTGAAGGCCAACCTGCTGAAACTGGTGGCGCAGCTGCTGCCCAGCCTGCCCGGCGGCGCCCCCCTGCCCGCCGCCAGCGCGAGCAGCGCCCTGGCCCAGGCCCTGCCCGCCTTCGTTCGCAACGCGCTTGGCGCGCTCGGCCAGGTCAGCCTGCGCCAGCAGGCGATGAGCTTTCCCCTGCCCTCGCGCCTCTTGCAATCAATGGATCAGGAAGCCGATCTGGAAACCCTGCTGAAGCTGGCCGCCGCCGCCGTGTCGCGGTTGCAGACCCACCAGCTGTCGAGCCTGGCGCAGACCCAGGTGACGCCGGAAGGCAACCTGCTGACCACCTGGCAGCTGGAGCTGCCGATGCGCAATCAGCATGACGTGGTGCCGCTGCAGGTCAAACTGCAGCGGGAGGAACAGGGCGCGGAGAGCCGCAAGGAGCAGAAGGAGACGCTGTGGCGGGTCGAGCTGGCCTTCGACCTCGACCCGCTGGGCCCACTGCAGGTGCAGGCCCAGCTGCTGCGCGGCAGCCTGTCCAGCCAACTGTGGGCCGAGCGCGCCGCCACCGTCGAGCTGATCACCGGGGAGCTGGACAACCTGCGCCAGCGCCTGCTCGGCGCCGGCCTCGAGGTCGGCGAGCTGAGCTGCCGCCAGGGCATGCCGCCGCAGGGGCCGAAGACCCACCTGGAACAGCGCTGGGTGGACGAAACCGCATGAAGAAGCAGGACAAGCGCCCGCGCCAGGCCATCGCCCTCTCCTACGACGGCAGCAACGCGCCCAGCCTCACCGCCAAGGGCGACGACGAACTGGCGGAGGCGATCCTGGCCATCGCCCGCGAGTACGAAGTGCCGATCTACGAAAACGCCGAACTGGTGCGCCTGCTGGCGCGGCTGGAGCTGGGCGACGCGATTCCCGAGCCGCTCTATCGCACCATCGCGGAAATCATCGCCTTCGCCTGGTACCTCAAGGGCAAGCGCCCGGCGGGCTTCGTCGAGGAACCGGCGGAGCGCGACGTCACTCCACCATCGGGCCCGCCGCGGTTGGCGGCACCCCGAGGATGAACGCGTACAGCTCGCCCTCGTGACCCTTGCCCAGCGGGAAGTCGAGCAGCTGCCAGGCGAAGTAGCCCGAGCGGAAGTAGTACACCTGCTGAAAGCCCCAGCCCACGGCACGCCGGGCGGCCTCGGCGCTGTGCGGGCAGACCTCGCTGTCGCAGTACAGCACGAGGGGCATTTCCCGCGGCCAGTCATCTGCCTTGAGTTCCGCGAAGCGCCCATCCAGCGCCAGGTGCAGTGCGCCATGCACATGCCCCCAGCTCCACTCGCGCGCCGGGCGCACATCGATGAACAGCACCCCGTACTCGTAGAGCTGGCGCGCCTGCATGGCATTCACCGTGGTCGCTCCCCTGACTTCCAGCGGCGCTTCGCTGGCTCCCACGCTCGGCACGATCAGGCACAACATCAACAGCAATGCGGCACGCATGGCGGACCTCCTCGGAAGCCGGACCCCATGCGTTCAGGTTAGACGGAGGGAGGATGGCGCCTTGGAACCATTGGCGCCGCGAGGCGGGAGACTCAGAACCGGGAGGAGTAAGGAAGCGCTCAGGAACGCTGCTTCTGGGCCTGGTGCAGACGGCTGACCAGCTCCGCCTCGGCCTGGGACAGGCCGCAGGAATGGGTCAGGTCGTCAACGCTGGCGCCCATGCCCACCAGGCGGGCGGCCTGGGTGAAGGACAGGCTGGTGGGATCGCGCTGCTCCATCTGGCTCAGCTTGTCCGGCAGCGGCGCCACCACCCGGCGCAGCTCATGCAACTCCTCGCCCATGCGGATGCTGCCGGTGAGGTAGGCATCCAGACGCCGGGAAATCTCCTTCAGGCGTTGATCGCGGAGTGCATCGCGCTCCTTCTGCAGCTCCGCCTGCTGGCGCAGCTTCAGCGACAGCTGATAGCAGAAGCCGGCGAGCAGCACACAGAACAGGCCGAGCACGGCCACCGCGATCTCCAGCATGGATCAGATGCTCTCCAGCTCGGACCACTCTTCCTCGCTCATCATCTTGTCCAGCTCGACCAGGATGAGCAGCTCGCCGTTCTTGTTGCACACGCCCTGGATGAACTTGGCCGACTCGTCGTTGCCGACATTCGGCGCGGTCTCGACCTCGGACTGGCGCAGGTAGACCACCTCGGCGACGCTGTCGACCAGGATGCCGACCACCTGCTTGTCGGCCTCGATGATGACGATGCGGGTGTTGTCGGTCACCGGCGCCGAGGACAGGCCGAAGCGCTGGCGGGTATCGATCACGGTCACCACGTTGCCGCGCAGGTTGATGATGCCCAGCACGTAGGCCGGGGCCCCCGGCACCGGAGCGATCTCGGTGTAGCGCAACACCTCCTGCACCTGCATCACGTTGATGCCGTAGGTCTCGTTATCCAGGCGGAAGGTCACCCATTGCAGAATCGGATCTTCGGAACCTTGCGCTGACGATTTCTTCATGTCCCTAGCCTCAAGTTCGCGGGTGAGCCCGCTTGTCGTTAACTATAGAGCCCCGTACGGACGAGGGCGTTGCATTCAATGTGCGCGGGCCTGGCCCTTGCGCGTGGCGCCGCTGGCGATCAGCTCGGCCAGGGCCGAGACATCCAGCAGCGCGCACATGTGTTCGATCACGGTACCGGCCAGCCAGGGGCGCTGCGAGCGCTGGCTGCGCCATTTGATCTCGCTCGGGTCCAGGCGGATCGAGCGGCTGACCTGGTGCACGGCCAGACCCCATTCGTAGCCCTGCACGGAAATCACGTACTGCAGCCCTTCGCGGAAGTCTTCGCGGTAACGCTCGGGCATCACCCAGCGGGCGGTGTCCAGCACCTTCAGGTTGCCGGCCTGGCCCGGCAGGATACCGAGAAACCAGTCCGGCTGGCCAAACAGTGGCGTCAGCTCGGTTCCCGCCAGGGGGGGATGGTGCCCAGGCAGACCAGCGGCACCGCCAGGGTCAGGCCGGCCACATCGAACAACAGGCACTCGAAGGGTTCCTCGCTCCAGCTCGGCCGGCCGTCGAAGCTCGGCGCGGCGGCGGGCGCCACTTCGGGCACCGGTTGCACCTCGATCTCCGGCTCGGCGATCTCGATCCTGATCTCGGCCGGGGCCTCCACCAGCGGTTCGGCGATCACCTCGGGCATGCGCAATTCGATGGTCGGCAGCACCTGCGGTCCGGGCTCCGCCAGGGCCAGCGGGCGAGCCAGCACCGGCCGGGCTTCTTCCCGACGGGCATCACGCACCTGCTCCTCGAGCACGGCGGCCTCGAACTCGTCGAGGCTGACGCTCTGCTCCAGTTCGACAGCCGCCTCCTGCAGCAGTGCATCCAGGTAGGACTGCAAGGCCTGCTGAGGACGGGTGGCGGTGCTGGCGGTACGGCTCATAGGATGGTCCACGAAAGTGTCTGTACAGCCTATCGGCAGGGGTGGCCGGAGACTTGAACCCGGCCGGTCGGCCCGCGCGTTTGCATCAGGCTACCTGAGAGGCCGGCTGCCCCGCCAGCAGGTGTTTGAGCAGGGCGCGGTAGGCGATCACGCCACGGCTGTTGCCGTCGAACTGGGAAGGCGTCAGCCCCGCCCGGCTGGCGTCGCGCAGGCGAGTGTCCACCGGCACGTAGGCCTGCCACAGGTGCTCGGGATAGGTATTGCGCAACACCCGCAGGGTGCTCAGCGAGGCCTGGGTGCGGCGGTCGAACAGGGTCGGCACGATGGTGTAGGGCAACGGCTGCTTGCGCGAACGGTTGACCATGTTGAGGGTGCTGACCATGCGTTCGAGCCCCTTCACCGCCAGGAACTCGGTCTGCACCGGGATCACCAGCTGCTGGCTGGCGGCCAGGGCATTGACCATCAGCACGCCGAGCAGCGGCGGGCTGTCGATGACGGCGTGATCGAACGTGTCCCAGAGCTGCGCCAGGCTTTTGGCGATTACCAGGCCCAGGCCGTTCTGGCCCGGGGACTGGCGCTCCAGGGTGGCCAGGGCGGTACTCGACGGCAGCAGCGCGATACGCTCGTGGCTGGTCGGCAGCAGCAGGCTGGCCGGAAGTCCCTGGGGCACGTTGCCCTGGTGCAGGAACAGGTCGAAGTTGCTGTGTTCGAGGGTATCCGGATCGTGGCCGAAATAGCTGGTCATCGACCCGTGCGGATCGAGGTCGACCACCACCACGCGCTTGCCGGCCTCGGCCAGCAGGCCTGCCAGGGCGATGGATGTGGTGGTCTTGCCGACCCCACCTTTCTGATTGGCTACTGCCCAGACTTTCATGCTCGTCGTCCTCCCGGCATTGTCGGGACCTTGCCGAGAACTGGCCGGTGCCTCACGGCGCCGGCGTCGAAAAATTGGCGGGACCGCTCTGTGGCGCCACCTCTGGAGCCGGTGGTGCAGATTGTGTGCCAGCCCGCCTCAGTGCGTCGTCCGGCTTGGCGTTGCCGCTGCCCACGCCACTGACGCTGCGACGCACGTCGAGGTTGCGCGACACCACCAGTACCACCCGGCGGTTGCGCGAGCGCCCCTCGGCGGTGGCATTGTCGGCCACCGGCTGGAACTCGCCATACCCCACCGCCGCCAGGCGCCCGGGATTGACGCCGTCCATGGACAGCATCCGCACTATGCTGGCCGCCCGCGCCGCGGAAAGTTCCCAGTTGCTGGGATACTGGGCCGTGGCGATCGGCAGGTTGTCGGTGAAACCCTCGACGTGAATCGGGTTTTCATACGGCGCCAGGATCCGCGCGACCTTCTCGATCAGCTCGAAGGCCGTATCGTTGGGCACCGCATCGCCGCTGGGAAACAGCAGGCTGGAATTCAGTTCGATCTCCACCCACAGCTCGTTGCCACGCACGGTCAGCTGCTCGGAGGCGATCAGGTCGCCGAAGGCCTCGCGCATGCTGCTGGCGATCTGGGTCAGCGGATCGATGGCGGAATCGTCGCTGGAGGTGGTGCTGTTCGGATTGTCCTCGATCACCGAGCGGTCGGGCTCGGTGGTGCGGGGCTTCTCCTCGCCGATGGGAATCGGCTTGATCGCCCTCTCCGGCTCGCTGAACACGCCGACCAGGCTCTCCGACAGGACCTTGTACTTGCCTTCGTTGATCGAGGAGATCGAATACATCACCACGAAGAAGGCGAACAGCAGGGTGATGAAGTCCGCGTAGGACACCAGCCAGCGTTCGTGATTCTCATGCTCTTCGTGATTGCGCCGCCGGGCCATGGCTCAGTCCATGAAGCCCTGCAGCTTCAATTCGATGGAACGCGGGTTCTCGCCTTCGGCGATGGACAGGATGCCTTCCAGCAGCATCTCCCGGTAGCACGACTGGCGAGCGGCGACGGCCTTGAGCTTGTTGCCCACCGGCAGCAGCAGCAGGTTGGCGAAGGCCACGCCATAGATGGTGGCGACGAAGGCCACGGCGATGCCGCTGCCCAGCTTGCTGGGGTCGGCGAGGTTGCCCATCACGTGGATGAGGCCCATCACCGCGCCGATGATGCCGATGGTCGGCGCATAGCCGCCCATGCTCTCGAATACCTTGGCCGCCTGGATGTCGCGGGCCTCCTGGGTATACAGATCGACCTCGAGGATACTGCGGATGGCTTCCGGCTCGACACCGTCGACCAGCAGCTGCAGGCCCTTGCGCGCGTACGGGTCCGGCTCGCTGTCGGCCACCGGTTCGAGGCCGAGCAGGCCTTCCTTGCGCGCGGTCATGCTCCAGCTGACGACCCGGGTGATGCCGCCGGCCAGGTCGATGCGGGGAGGAAAGGCGATCCACCTCAGGGTGCTCAGGGCCCGCTTGAACACGCTCATCGGTGTCTGGATGAAGGCCGCGCCCAGCGTACCGCCGATCACGATCAGCGCCGCCGGCCCGTTGAGCAGCGCGCCGATGTGGCCACCCTCGAGGTAGTTGCCGCCGATGATGGCGACGAAGGCCAGGATGACGCCGACGAGGGTGAGTACATCCATCAGATGCAGGCCTCGGCCAGGTGCCGGCCGATCTCGTCCAGGCCATACACGGCGTCGGCCAGGTTGGCCTTCACCACCGCCATGGGCATGCCATAGATCACGCAGCTCGCCTCGTCCTGCGCCCACACCTGGCTACCGCTCTGCTTGAGCAGCCGTGCGCCCTCGCGGCCGTCGGCGCCCATGCCGGTGAGCACCACCGCCAGGACCTTGTCGTTGAACGACTTGGCCGCCGAGCCGAAGGTGATGTCGACGCAGGGCTTGTAGTTGAGGCGCTCGTCACCGGGCAGGATCTTCACCGCGCCGCGCGAGTCGACCATCATCTGCTTGCCGCCGGGCGCCAGCAGCGCCAGTCCGGGGCGCAGCAGGTCGCCGTCCTCAGCTTCCTTGACGGTGATCCGGCACAGCTTGTCCAGGCGATCGGCGAAGGCCTTGGTGAAGGCCGCCGGCATGTGCTGGATCAGCACGATCGGCGCCGGAAAACCGGCAGGCAGCTGGGTGAGCACCCGCTGCAGGGCCACCGGGCCGCCGGTGGAGGTGCCGATGGCGACCAGCTTGTACGACTTGCGCTTCGGTGCCGCTCCGCTTGCGCTCGGCGCCTGGGGTGCCGGCGCGGCCGAGGGTCGGCTGGACAACGGCGTGGTCGCCGCCGGACGCGCGCCGGCCGGGCTCGGCGCATGGCTAGTCGAAGGACTGGAAGTCGACGGACTGAAGGTGCTGTAGCGGCGGTTGCTGCGGGCGATGGTGTGGACCTTCTCGCACAGCATGGTCTTGACCTTGTCCGGGTTGCGCGAGATGTCCTCGAAGTTCTTCGGCAGATAGTCGACCGCGCCGGCGTCCAGCGCGTCGAGGGTGACTCGGGCGCCCTCGTGAGTCAGCGAGGAGAACATCAGGACCGGCGTCGGGCAGCGCTGCATGATGTTACGCACCGCGGTGATGCCGTCCATCATCGGCATCTCGTAGTCCATGGTGATCACGTCCGGCTTCAGCGCCAGGGCCTGATCGATGGCCTCGCGACCGTTGGTGGCGGTTCCGACCACCTGGATATCGGGGTCGGCGGAAAGAATCTCCGAGACCCTGCGGCGGAAGAAGCCGGAATCGTCCACCACCAGGACCTTGACTGCCATAAACACTCCAGAGCGACTGGTCCCGCCAGCCGCATGCGATCAGATGCGACGCGCGTAGCGCTTGAGCATGCTAGGTACGTCGAGGATCAGGGCGATGCGCCCGTCACCGGTAATGGTAGCGCCGGACATGCCCGGCGTGCCCTGCAGCATCTTGCCGAGCGGCTTGATCACCACCTCTTCCTGGCCCACCAGCTGGTCGACCACGAAGCCGATCCGCTGACTGCCCACGGTGAGGATCACCACGTGGCCCTCGCGCTGCTCGTCGCCGGACGCGCCGCGGACCAGCCAACGCTTGAGGTAGAACAGCGGCAGGGCCTTGTCGCGGACGATCACCACTTCCTGACCGTCCACCACATTGGTGCGCGACAGGTCGAGGTGGAAGATCTCGTTGACGTTGACCAGCGGGAAGGCGAAGGCCTGGTTGCCCAGCATCACCATCAGGGTCGGCATGATCGCCAGGGTCAGCGGGACCTTGATGACGATCTTCGAGCCCTGGCCCTTGGTCGAGTAGATGTTGATGATCCCGTTGAGCTGGGAAATCTTGGTCTTCACCACGTCCATGCCGACGCCGCGGCCGGACACGTCGGAAATCTCGGTCTTGGTCGAGAAGCCCGGAGCGAAGATCAGGTTGTAGCATTCCAGGTCGGTGAGCCGGTCGGCGGCGTCCTTGTCCAGCAGGCCCTTCTCCACCGCCTTGGCGCGCAGGACGTTGGCGTCCATGCCCTTGCCGTCGTCGGTGATCATCAGCAGGATGTGGTCGCCCTCCTGCTCCGCGGAGAGCACCACGCGACCGGTGCGCGGCTTGCCGGCGGCCTCGCGCTCCTCGGGCGTCTCGACACCGTGGTCGACGGCGTTGCGCACCAAGTGGACCAGCGGGTCGGCCAGCGCCTCGACCAAGTTCTTGTCGAGGTCGGTTTCTTCGCCGACCAGCTCCAGGTTGATTTCCTTCTTCAGGTTGCGCGCCAGATCGCGGACTAGGCGCGGGAAGCGGCCGAAGACCTTCTTGATCGGCTGCATGCGGGTCTTCATGACCGAGGTCTGCAGGTCCGCGGTGACCACGTCCAGGTTGGACACGGCCTTGGCCATGGCCTCGTCGCCGCTGTTCAGGCCCAGGCGCACCAGGCGGTTACGCACCAGCACCAGTTCGCCGACCATGTTCATGATCTCGTCCAGGCGCGCGGTATCGACCCGCACCGTGGTTTCCGTCTCGCTGGCACCCGCGGCGGCGGCAGGCGCGGCAGCAGGAGCCGCGGCCTTGGCCGGCTCAGGCTTGGCGGCGGCTGGCTTGGGAGCGGGAGCGGCAGGTTTGGCGGGCTCGGGCTTCTTCGGCTCGGGCTGCTTGGGCGGAGGAGCCGCTTGCACGGGCTTGGCCACAGGCGCCGCGGGCGCAGGCTGCTCGGCAGCGGAGAACTTGCCCTTGCCATGCAGCTGATCCAGCAGCGCCTCGAATTCGTCGTCGGTGATCTCGTCACCACCCGCGGCCGGTGCCGGGGCTTCGGCAACCACCGGCTGGGGCTGGTCGCCGATGGATTGCAGCAGCTGCTCGAACTCGCTGTCGGTGATATCGCCGGTGGCGGCAGCGGTTTCCGGCTCCGCTTCGGGCTCCGGCTCGACGGCGGCGCTCTGCTCCTCGGCCCTCTCCGGCTCGGCCAGACGAGCCAGCGCCGCCAGCAGTTCGGGAGAGGCCGGGGTAGGCTCGGCACGCTCGCGCACCTGGCCGAACATTTCGTTGACCGCATCCAGCGCCTGCAGCACCACGTCCATCAGCTCCGCGCTGACGCGGCGCTCGCCCTTGCGCAGGATGTCGAACACGTTCTCCGCGATATGGCAGCACTCGACCAGTTCGTTGAGCTGGAGAAAGCCGGCTCCCCCCTTGACGGTGTGGAAACCACGGAAAATGGCATTGAGCAGGTCCATGTCATCCGGTCGGCTTTCCAGCTCGACCAGTTGCTCGGACAGTTGTTCAAGAATCTCGCCGGCCTCTACCAGAAAGTCCTGGAGGATTTCTTCATCGGCGTCGAAGCTCATCGGTGCGCTCCAAAGGCTCTGTTAGAGCTCTTAAAATCCAAGGCTGGATAGCAGGTCGTCGACATCATCCTGGCTGGCAGCGATGTCATCACGCTTATCGGCATGAATCTGCGGACCTTCACCCTTGGAAGGCTCTTTTTGTTTTTCCTGCTCGGCGCGCAGCTCGTCCATGTCGTGCTGGATGCCGGCGAAGCGGTCCACGTGGCTGGCCATCAGCACCAGCTTCAGCAGGTTGCCTTCCACCTCGGTGACCAGTTGGGTCACGCGCTTGATCACCTGGCCGGTGAGATCCTGGTAGTCCTGCGCCAGCAGGATGTCGTTGAGCTGGCCGGACAGTTTCTGGCTGTCGCGCTCGCTGCGGGCGAGGAACAGCTCGATGCGCTTGGCCAGGTCGCGGAAGGCGTCGGCGCTCATTTCCCGACGCATGAACTTGCTCCAGTCACCGGACAGGGCCTTGGCCTCGTCGCCCAGGTCATTGACCAGCGGGGCGCTCTGCTCCACCAGGTCCATGGTGCGGTTGGCCGCCTTCTCGGTCATCTGCACGACGTAGGACAGCCGCTCGGTGGCGTCCGATATCTGCGAGATTTCCTGAGCATGCGGATTGCACGGGTCGAGCTGGAAATTGACGATCGCGTTGTGCAGCTCACGGGTGAGCTTGCCGACTTCCTGATACAGGCCGCGATCGCGTGCCTGGCTCAGTTCGTGGATCAGATGCACAGCTTCGCCGAAGCGGCCTTTCTCAAGGCTTTCGACCAGCTGGGTAGCATGTGCCTTCAGGGTCGACTCGAGTTCGCCCAGGGAGGATTCATCGTTTGCCATAGTGCCCCCGCGGCGGACATCAGCCGTTAACGCGTTCGAAGATCTTCTCGATCTTCTCCTTCAGCACCTGGGCGGTGAACGGCTTGACCACATAGCCGTTAACACCGGCCTGGGCGGCCTCGATGATCTGCTCGCGCTTGGCTTCGGCAGTCACCATCAGCACCGGCAGGGTCTTCAGTCGCTCGTCGGCGCGCACCGCGCGCAGCAGGTCGATGCCGGTCATGCCGGGCATGTTCCAGTCGGTCACCAGGAAGTCGAAGCTACCGCTCTGCAGCATCGGCAGCGCCGTGTTGCCATCGTCGGCCTCGGCCGTGTTGGTGAACCCCAGATCGCGCAGGAGGTTCTTGATGATCCGTCGCATCGTCGAAAAATCGTCAACGATGAGGATTTTCATGTTCTTGTCCAAGTCGACCTCCGTACAGTCCTAAACGCCCCGGCGGCCCGGTTGCGTCGCAAATCATGAAACCGGCCGGCCGTCAGCTCGCCCGCCACTCGCTCAGCCTGGCGCGCAGACGCGCGGCGCACTGGCTGTGCAACTGGCTGACCCGGGATTCGCTGACCCCCAGGACCTCACCGATTTCCTTCAAATTCAGTTCTTCGTCGTAGTAGAGCGACAACACCAGGCGCTCGCGCTCCGGCAGGTTGGCGATGGCATCGGCCAAGGCCGCCTGGAAGCGCTCGTCTTCCAGGCCATGCAACGGACCGCCATGGCTGCCGGAGACGTCTTCGTGCAGCCCGCCCTGCTCGCCGTCCTGCACCAGGTCGTCGAAGCTGAACAGACGGCTGCCCAGAGTGTCGCCAAGAATGCCGTAGTAATCTTCGAGACTCAATTGGAGTTCGGCCGCAACCTCTTGATCTTTAGCGTCTCTTCCGGTGCGAGCCTCGATGGTGCGGATGGCGTCGCTGACCATCCGCGTGTTGCGGTGGACGGAACGCGGCGCCCAGTCGCCCTTGCGCACCTCGTCGAGCATGGCGCCGCGGATGCGGATGCCGGCATAGGTCTCGAAGCTGGCGCCCTTGCTGCCGTCGTATTTCTTCGACGCTTCGAGCAGACCGATCATGCCGGCCTGCATCAGGTCGTCCACCTGCACGCTGGCGGGAAGACGCGCCAGCAGATGGTAGGCGATACGCTTGACCAATGGCGCGTAGCGCTCGATCAGTTGATGCTGGGAGTCCTGCGCCTGCGCCTTGTTGTACATTCGAAGTCCACTGGCTGCTGTCATACGGCCGTACCCGCGATCGGTTGCTGCACCAGACGCTCGACGAAGAACTCCAGATGGCCGCGCGGGTTGGCCGGGAGCGGCCACGTGTCGACTTTCTGGGCGATCGCCTTGAACGCCAGTGCGCATTTCGAGCGCGGGAAGGCTTCGTATACCGCGCGCTGCTTCTGCACGGCCTTGCGTACGGACTCGTCGTAGGGGACGGCGCCGACGTACTGCAAGGCCACATCAAGAAAACGGTCGGTTACCTTGGTCAGCTTAGCAAACAGATTGCGACCTTCCTGCGGGCTGTGGGCCATGTTGGCCAGCACGCGGAAGCGGCTCATGCCGTAGTCGCGGTTGAGCAGCTTGATCAGCGCATAGGCGTCGGTGATCGAGGTCGGCTCGTCGCAGACCACCACGATCACTTCCTGGGCCGCGCGGACGAAGCTGACTACGCCGTCGCCGATGCCGGCAGCGGTGTCGATCACCAGCACATCGAGGTTATCGCTGATGTCGCTGAAGGCCTGGATCAGGCCGGCGTGCTGCACCGGCGACAGCTGCACCATGCTCTGGGTGCCGGAGGCGGCCGGCACGATGCGAACGCCGCCGGGGCCCTGGATCAGCACGTCCTTCAGATCGCACTCGCCGGCGATCACGTCGGCCAGCGTGCGCTTGGGGGTCAGGCCCAGCAGCACGTCGACGTTGGCCAGGCCCAGGTCGGCGTCCATCAGCATCACCCGGCGGCCGAGGTCGGCCAGCGCCAGCGACAGATTCACCGACACGTTGGTCTTGCCGACGCCGCCCTTGCCGCCTGTGACTGCGATCACCTGTACGGGATGCATACTACCCATGTTCTTCTCTTACCTTCTTGCCTGGACTGGGCTGGTCGGGCAACTACACCGACCCTTTCCTACACCTTAGAACGCCTTGTACACCGCCGCCTGCTAGCCCGCGCGACGCGCGGGATGCTGATACAGGCCGGCGAACATGTCGGCCATGGCTTCCTCGCTCGGGTCCTCCGCAGTCTGCATGCTCACGGCACGGCTCACCAGCTGGTGGCTGCGCGGCACCTGCAGATCATCCGGAATCTTCGGCCCATCTGCCAGATAGGCTACCGGTAGATGCTGGCTGATAGCCAGCCCCAGAACCTCACCCAGGCTGGCCGCCTCGTCCACCTTGCTCAGGATGCACCCGGCCAGGCCGCACTGCTTGTAGCTATGGTACGCGGCCTTGAGCACCTGGGCCTGGCTGGTGGCGGCCAGCACCAGATAGTTCTTCGATTTGACCCCGCGGGCAGCCAGACTCTCCAGTTGCAGACGCAGGGCCGGGTCGTTGCCCGGCAGGCCGGCGGTGTCGATCAGGATCACCTTCTTGCGCGCCAGCGGCGCCAGGGCCTGCACCAGGGACTGGCCGGGGTCGACCTGGGTCACCGGCACGTTGAGGATGCGGCCGAGGGTCTTGATCTGCTCCTGGGCACCGATGCGGAAGCAGTCCATGCTGACCAAGGCGATGCTCTGCGGACCGTATTTCAGCACGTAGCGCGCGGCCATCTTGGCCAGCGTGGTGGTCTTGCCCATGCCGGCCGGGCCGACCAGGGCGATCACCCCGCCCTCCTCCAGCGGCTCGACTTCGGGCGTCTTGATCGCGTGGGCCAGGTGGGCCAGCAGCATGCGCCAGGCCTGGCGCGGGTCGGCGACCTTGGCCACGCGCTCCAGCAGCGCCCTGGACAGCTCGGCGGACAGGCCCATGCGCTGCAGGCGGCGCCACAGGTTGGCCTGCTGCGGCTTGCGGTTCTGCAACTGGCCCCAGGCGATGGAGCCCAGCTGCACTTCGATCAGTTCGCGCAGGCCGTGCAGCTCGAAGCGCATGGCGTCGAGGGCGCGCTGGTCGACCGCGGCGGCGGACGGCCTGGGTTCGGGCTGCTCGCCGGCAATCGGACGCTGCATCTTGACCGCGGTGGCCGGCAGTTCGGGCGCGACCAGCGATTCGTTGGCGAACAACTGGCGGTCCTTGCGCTCGTCGGCCACGGCACGGACGGCCAGTTCGGCCTGGGCGTTGGCGATCTTCGCCTGGGTCTTGCGCAGCTCGGCCTCCAGCGCCGGATTGGGCTGGCGGGACGGCGCGGCCGGCTGGTAGTCCAGCGCCGCGGTCAGCTCCACGCCGCCGGCCACGCGGCGATTGCCGATGATCGAGGCATCGGCGCCCAGTTCGTCGCGTACCAGTTTCATGGCGGTACGCATGTCGGCGGCGAAGAAGCGTTTGACTTGCATGGCTTAGAACCCTCAGTTCTGGCCGACCGTGGCGACGATCGTGACCTGCTTGTTGTCCGGTATTTCCTGGTAGGCCAGTACGTGCATGTTCGGTACGGCGAGCCGCGCGAATCGCGACAGCATCGCCCGGACCGGACCGGCCACCAGCAGGATCACCGGCTTGCCGAGCATTTCCTGGCGCTGCGCCGCTTCCACCAGGGAGCGTTGCAGCTTCTCCGCCATGCCGGGCTCGAGGAGGATGCCATCCTCGGAGCCCTGACCGGCCTTCTGCAGGCTATTCAGCAATAACTGTTCCAACCTGGGTTCCAGAGTGATCACGGGCAGCTCCGGCTCTAGTCCCACAATGCTTTGCACGATTGCACGGGAAAGTGCGACGCGCACCGCCGCCACCATCGCGGCGGGATCTTGACTCTTGCCGGCGACGTTGGAGATGGCCTCGGCGATGCTGCGGATGTCGCGTACCGGCACCTGTTCCTGCAGCAGGATCTGCAGCACCTTGAGCAGGGTCGACAGCGAGACCATGCCCGGCACCAGTTCCTCCGCCAGCTTGGGCGAGCTCTTGGCCAGCAGCTGCAGCAGTTGCTGGACTTCCTCGTGGCCGAGCAGCTCGTGGGCGTGCTTGTGCAGGACCTGGTTCAGGTGGGTAGCGACCACCGTGCTGGCGTCCACCACGGTGTAGCCGAGCGACTGGGCCTGGTCGCGCTGGGCGGGGTCGATCCACACGGCTTCCAGGCCGAACGCCGGATCCTTGGCGGCGATGCCGTTGAGGGTGCCGAACACCTGACCCGGGTTGATCGCCAGTTCGCGCTCCGGGTAGACCTCCGCCTCGGCCACGCTGACGCCCATCAGGGTCAGGCGATAGGCGTTGGGCAGCAGGTCGAGGTTGTCGCGGATATGTACCGACGGCATCAGGAAGCCCATCTCCTGGGACAGCTTCTTGCGCACGCCCTTGATCCGCGCCAGCAGCTGGCCACCCTGGTTGCGGTCGACCAGCGGGATCAGGCGGTAGCCCACTTCCAGGCCGACCATGTCCACCGGGGTGACGTCGTCCCAGCCCAGTTCCTTGACCTCCTGGGCCTTCTGCGCCGGCAGCAGCTCCTGCTGGCGCTTGACCGCCTCGGCCTCGGCCTTGACCTTCTGCTGCTTGCTGCGCCAGATCAGGAAGGCGCCGCCGGCCGCCAGCAGCGCCAAGCCGAGGAACGGCACGTGCGGCATGCCGGGCACCAGCCCCATCACCGCAATGATGAGGGCAGCCACGGCCAGCGCCTTGGGCGAGGCGAACATCTGCCGGTTGACCTGCTGGCCCATGTCCTCGGAGGAAGACACGCGGGTCACCATGATCGCCGCGGCGGTGGACAGCAGCAGCGACGGGATCTGCGCCACCAGGCCGTCACCGATGGTCAGCAGGGCGTAGATCTTGCTCGCCTCGTTGAACGACAGGCCGTGCTGCAGCATGCCGATGCCCATGCCGCCGAGCAGGGTGACGAACATGATCAGCAGGCCGGCGACCGCGTCGCCGCGCACGAACTTGCTGGCACCGTCCATCGAGCCGTAGAAGTCGGCCTCCTGAGCCACCTCGCTGCGCCGCAGCTTGGCGGTGTCCTGATCGATCAGGCCGGAGTTGAGGTCGGCGTCGATAGCCATCTGCTTGCCGGGCATGGCGTCCAGGGTGAAGCGCGCACTGACCTCGGAGATACGGCCGGCGCCCTTGGTGACCACCACGAAGTTGATGATCATGAGGATCGCGAAGACCACGATGCCGACGACGTAGTTGCCGCCGATCACCACCTCGCCGAAGGCCTGGATCACCTTGCCGGCGGCGTCGTGGCCTTCCTGGCCGTGGAGCAGCACCACCCGGGTCGAGGCGATGTTCAGTGCCAGGCGCAGCAGCGTGGCGACCAGCAGGATGGTCGGGAACACGGCGAAGTCCAGCGGCCGCAGCGCGTACACGCTGACTAGCAGGACCACGATCGACAGGGCGATGTTGAAGGTGAAGAACACGTCCAGCAGGAACGCCGGCATCGGCAGCGTCATCATCGCCAGCAGCACCAGCACCAGCACCGGCACGCCGAGGTTGCCATGCCCCAGCCCTGCGAGATTGCTGCGCATGTTGCCGATCAGTTGAGCGCGATCCACTGCCACTTGCTTACCCCAGCCAATTCAATCTTTTGACGCGATATGCGTCGTGCTGGAGTCAGAGCAAGAAGTCGGCCAGCTTTGCCAACTCGCTGAAACAGTTCCCATTCGCAGGAAACCACCGAAGCGGGCTACAGTCACAGGTCGACCAAGACCCCGTTCATCACCCAAGGAGAAACACAATGAAGAAGATGGTCATCGCCGCCGCCCTGCTCGGCCTCTATGGCACCGCCCAGGCCGCGCCGCTGAGCGTGCAGCTCGACGCGGTGGACGCCAATGGCGTCGGCAAGGAGGTCGGCACGGTCAGCGTCGAACAGACCCCCTACGGCCTGGTGTTCACCCCTGCCCTGGCAGGCCTCACGCCCGGCCTGCATGGCTTCCATGTGCACATGAACGCCAGTTGCGAGGCGGGCCTCAAGGAAGGCAAGCCCTCTCCCGCGGAAGCCGCCGGCGGCCACTGGGACCCGGACGGCACCAGCCGCCACGGTGCGCCCTGGGAGGACAACGCCCACCGTGGCGACCTGCCGCCGCTCTACGTCGATGCCCATGGCAAGGCCGAGCAGCCGGTGCTGGCACCGCGCCTGAAGAGCCTGGACGATCTCAAGGGCCGCGCCCTGATGGTCCACGCCGGCGGCGACAACCATGCCGACCACCCCATGCCGCTGGGCGGTGGCGGCGTTCGCGTGGCCTGTGGCGTGATCCGCTGACACCAGCGCCTCGCCGGCCTGCCGCCCCTCAGGCGGCGGGTCGGCGACACTATTCGTCGCGGCGCAGGTCCGGCGGAATCGGCAGGTCCGGCAGCGGACCGGGGCGCTTGCCCTTGCCGGAGCGGAACTGCCTGAGCTGGTACACGTAGGCCAGCACCTGGGCCACGGCCAGGTACAGGCCGGCGGGAATCTCCTGATCCACCTCGGTGGAGTAGTACACGGCCCGCGCCAGGGCGGGCGACTCCAGCAGCGTGATGCTGTTCTCCTGGGCGATCTCGCGGATCTTCAGCGCCAGGAAATCGCCGCCCTTGGCCAGCAGCATCGGCGCAGTGCCCTTGGCTGGGTCGTATTTCAGCGCCACGGCGAAGTGGGTCGGGTTGGTGATGACCACGTCGGCCTCGGGCACCTGCTGCATCATCCGCCGCTCGGCCATCTGCCGCTGCAACTGGCGAATCTTCGACTTGACCTCGGGCTTGCCCTCGCTGTCCTTGTACTCGTCCTTGACCTCCTGCTTGGTCATCTTCAGCTTCTGCTTGCTGTCCCAGAGCTGGAACGGCACGTCCACCGCGGCGATCAGGATCAGTCCGCAGGCCAGCCACAGCAGGCTCCAGCCGGCCACCTGCATGGCGTGCAGGATCGCCGACTCGACCGACTCGTTGGCGATGGCCTGCAGGTCTTCGCGGTCGGAGTTCAGCACCGCCAGGGCCACCAGCAGGATCACCACGAACTTGGCCAGCGCCTTGAGCAACTCCACCAGTGCCTTGGCGGAGAACATGCGCTTGAGCCCCTCCAGCGGATTCATCCGGCTGAACTTGGGCATCAGCGCTTCGCTGGAGAACAGCCAGCCACCGAGGGCGATCGGGCCGATGAGGGAGGCGACCAGCAGCACGGTGAGGAACGGCTGCAGGGCCAGCAACGCCTCCATGCCGGTGGCCAGCAGGTAGCGGGCCATGGCGCCTTCGTCCTGCAGCACCTCGCGCGGCAGGGAGAAGTTGCCACGCATCATTCCCAGCATCGCATGCCCCATCTGGGCACCGAAAATCAGCAGCGCCGCCGCCCCAGCGAACGTGACCGCGAAGGTGTTGAGCTCCTTGGAACGGGCGATCTGGCCCTTCTTGCGCGCCTCTTCCAGGCGCTTGCTGGTGGGTTCCTCGCTCTTGTCGGCGCCGCTTTCGCTCTCGGCCATGGCGGAGCCTCCTCAGCGAATGCGCGCCAGTTCGCGCAGTTGTAGAAGGGCCTCGCTGGTCAGCGTCTGGAAGTGCGCGAGGAAGTCCGAAAGGCCGACCCAGAAGATGAACAGGCCGAGCACCAGGGTCAGCGGAAAGCCGATGGAGAAGATGTTGAGCTGCGGCGCGGCACGGGTCATCACACCGAAGGACAGGTTGACGATCAGCAAGGCGGTGATCACCGGCAGGGCCAGCAACAGGCCGGCGGCGATCACCCAGCTCAGCTTGCCGGCCAGCGTCCAGTAGTGGTCCGCCATCAGCCCCTCGCCCACCGGCAGGGTGACGAAGCTCTCGGCCAGCACCTCGAACACCACCAGATGGCCGTTCATCGCCAGGAACAGCAGCGTCACCAGCATCAGCAGGAACTGACCGAGCACCGGCACCGACACGCCGTTGGTCGGGTCGACCATGGAGGCGAAGCCCAGGCCCATCTGCATCGCGATGATCTGCCCGGCGACGATGAACAGGTGGAAGTACAGCTGCAGGACGAAGCCCAGCATCACCCCGATCAGTACCTGCTCGCCGATCAGCAGCATGGCCTGCAGGCTGACCGCGTCGACCTGCGGCATCGGCGGCAGGTTCGGCGCCAGCGCCAGGCAGATGGCCAGGGACAGGTAGAGGCGCACGCGGATCGGCACCAGCTGCGTACCGATCACCGGCATCACCATCAGCATGGAGGCGATGCGGAACAGCGGGAGCAGGAACTGGCCCACCCAGCCGCCGATCTGCGCGTTGCTCAGCTCGAGCATCAGCCGATCAACAGCGGAATGTTGTGCACCAGCGTCTGGGTGTACTCCATCAGCTCGCGCACCAGCCAGGGGCCGGCCCACATGAGGGTGAGCAGCATCACCAGCAGGCGCGGGATGAAGCTCAGGGTCTGTTCGTTGATCTGCGTGGCCGCCTGGAACATGGCCACCAGCAGACCCACCAGCAGGCTCGGCAACACCATGAGGCCAACGATCATGGCCGTCAGCCAGAGCGCCTCGCGGAACAGGTCGACGGCGATTTCCGGGGTCATCTGCTCGCCCTCTATAACGTGCCGAAACTGCCGGCCAGTGTGCCCATGATCAATGCCCAGCCATCCACCAGCACGAACAGCATGATCTTGAACGGCAGGGAAATGATCAGCGGTGACAGCATCATCATACCCATCGCCATGAGGATGCTCGCCACCACCATGTCGATGATCAGGAACGGGATGAAGATCATGAAGCCTATCTGGAACGCGGTCTTCAGCTCGGAGGTGACGAACGCCGGGATCAGGATGGTCAGCGGCGCCGCTTCCGGGCTGGCGATGTCGGTGCGCTTGGACAGGCGCACGAACAGTTCGAGATCGGACGCGCGGGTCTGCGCCAGCATGAAGGCCTTGATCGGCACCTCGGCCTTGGCGATGGCCTCCTGGGCGGGGAGCTGCTCGTTGAGATAGGGCTGCAGCGCCTCGCGGTTAATCTGGTCGAACACCGGGGCCATGATGAACATGGTCAGGAACAGCGCCAGGCCGATCAGGATCTGATTCGACGGCGTCTGCTGCAGGCCGAGGGCCTGGCGCAGGATGGAGAAGACGATGATGATCCGGGTGAAGCTGGTCATCAGCATGACGAACGCCGGGATGAAGCTCAGCGCCGTCATGATCAGCAGGATCTGCAGGCTGACCGAATACTCCTGCTGCCCCGCGGCGTCGGTGCTCAGGGTGATGGCCGGGATCGACAGCGGATTGTCGGCGCCGAACGCCAGCGGCGAGGCCACGACCAGCAGCAGGCTCAGCAGAATGCGCCAGGCGCTCATGAGTTGTCCTTATGGTCCTTCTGATCCTTGCCGAGCAGCTCCATCAGCCGCTGGGCGAACTCGGGGGTGGCCGGCTCGCTTTCGCCCGTCTGCACCGGCTCCTTGAGCACGTGCAGCGGCGTGATGCGGCCGGCGCTGATGCCCAGCAGGATCTGCTCGCCGCCGACCTGAACCAGCAGCAGCCGGTCGCGCGGGCCCAGCGCCTGGCTGGCCACCAGCCGGATCGCCTGGCTGCCGCGCGGGCCGATCTGCTGCACGCGGCGCATCACCCAGGCCAGGGCGAAGATCAGGCCGATCACCAGCAGCAGGCCGAGCACCAGCTGCATCAGCTGGCCACCCACGTCGCTGCCGCATCACGCGCCCGGGATCCCGGCGCGGCGGCCAGCGCCGTCAGCGGGGCCAGCGGGGCCAGCAGGAGGAAGCTGCAGAGTCCGCGCATCATGGCCTCAGCGCAGCTTCTTGATGCGTTCGCTGGGGCTGATCACATCGGTCAGGCGGATGCCGAACTTCTCGTTGACCACCACCACCTCGCCATGGGCGATCAGGGTGCCGTTGACCAGCACGTCCAGCGGCTCGCCGGCCAGGCGATCGAGCTCGATCA
>OGQD01000881.1_pt1 | contig 20970 bp, 13 predicted proteins | sample 1553091 | NCBI WGS metagenome assembly OGQD01 (sample SAMEA2580290, study PRJEB22360) | human gut metagenome | biome: human gut; feature: human-associated habitat; material: faeces | place: Denmark | collected 2008/2010
CTTGATTTTTGTTGCTTTATGTTCTACCGAATTAGTTCCTCCCGGCATTCGGCATCATATTATCGGACCATACGCATTAAAAGCTTGGCCTTGCACAATCGTTTGCTTTACGATATGCTATGAAATGATTTTTTTAGATTTCAAAGACAGGGTTTGAAAGGAAATATTTTTAGTAATATTTGATAGGGGTTTTTCTCATTTTCCCGGTCATGTCAACAAAGTCAAACCAATAAAAGAGAGTTGATATGAAAAAGAGTGTGATGTTTTTATTGTTGAGTTTAGTGTGTTTATCTGTTTCCGCACAAAATGGGAAAGTGAAAAGTGGGGTAATAGGTGGTGTTTCGATGGATTGGTATAAGGATGAGGCGATGTCTAAAGGCAAAGTCGGGTTTAATATACCGGATATGAAGCCTTCTTTTCATGTGGGATATCAGTTGCAGTTCGAATTGAAACACCGTTTATCGGTGGATGCAGCCTTATTATATGGGCAGAAGCGGGGAGAAATTGCCTCGGTTGGCAATAAAGCGACTCCCGTTAAAGGTTACAAAAGTAAGTTTGCAAGGAATTACATGGCTTTGAACGGAGTTTTGAATTATAATCTGATCGGGAGGCTGAAGGTAGGAGTAGGAGTTGAGCCTACTCTCCATTTTAAGGATAATATTATGATTGGGAAGACAATCAAATCTGCCTTTGACGTGCCGGTCGTCGTCAAAGCCGCCTATGCTTTCAAATACTTCGATCTGGCCCTGACATACAAACAGGGTACTTGCAATGTAATGAAAGGAGTCCCTTATATGAAATCGGGACGGACACGTGATCTGCAAGTTTCTATCTTTGTCCCGATATTCCGGTGACACAAGTTCAGAACCCGGTAATTCTTATTATCTTTGCCAGTCAAAGTAATAAGAGTATGGAAGATGAATTTGATATAAGGGATGCACGGGTTCCGGAGAGCGAACGGGAGTATGAGAATGCGCTTCGTCCGCTTTCGTTTCATGACTTCAGCGGACAGGCCAAAGTGGTCGAGAATCTGAAGATTTTCGTGATGGCGGCCCGGATGCGTAAGGAGGCGCTCGACCATGTGCTGTTGCATGGACCTCCCGGATTGGGAAAGACTACATTATCCAACATTATAGCGAATGAATTGGGAGTCGGCTTCAAGGTGACTTCCGGGCCGGTGTTGGATAAACCGGGCGATCTTGCGGGAGTGCTGACTTCGCTGGAGAAGAACGATGTCCTTTTTATCGACGAGATCCACCGGTTGAGTCCGATTGTGGAGGAATATCTGTATTGTTTATTGATGAAATTCACCGCCTGAATCCGGCGATTGAAGAAGTTTTGTATTCGGCAATGGAAGATTTTCAGCTGGATCTGATTATCGGCGAGGGGCCGTCGGCGCGTTCGGTGCGGATTGACTTGCAGCCGTTTACGCTGGTGGGGGCGACGACTCGCAGCGGTTTGCTGACAAGTCCGCTCAGGGCGCGTTTCGGGATCAATATGCACCTCGAATATTACGAGATGGAGACGCTGACGAAGATCGTGTTGCGTAGTGCCGATATCCTGAATGTGAAATGCGAGTTGAGTGCTGCACGCGAGATAGCTTCCCGTAGTCGTGGTACACCCCGTATAGCGAACGCGTTGCTGCGTCGTGTGCGTGATTTTGCACAGGTGAAAGGATCCGGAGAGATCGATAAGGCGATTTCCTGCTATGCTCTGGAGGCATTGAACATCGACCGTTACGGCCTGGATCAGATCGACAATAAGTTGCTGACGACTATCATCGACAAGTTTAACGGCGGACCGGTAGGATTGACGACTATCGCGACTGCCCTGGGAGAAGATCCCGGAACGCTGGAAGAGGTTTACGAGCCTTTCCTTATCAAAGAAGGCTTTATCAAACGTACGCCCCGCGGCCGCGAGGTGACGGAGTTGGCTTATACCCATTTGGGACGGCTTCGCCCCGATGGAATACAAAGTTCGTTATTTTAATTGTCAATTATCAATTGTCAATTGTTTTTAAGTTATGGCAGGAGGAATGAAGCGTCTCGCAGGAGAGACCGCAATTTATGGTGTCAGCAGCATTGTCGGGAAATTCCTGAACTGGATGCTGGTTCCGATGTACACGCGTGTATTGGCTACCGAGAGCGATTTCGGGATTGTGACGAATCTGTATGCCTGGACAGCCTTGTTGATGGTGATATTGACGTATGGGATGGAGACCGGCTTTTTCCGGTTTATGAACAAGAAAGAGATCAAGCTCCCGATGCGGGTATATGCGACGACGTTGTTCAGTCTGGCATTCACTTCCGTCCTGTTTATGGTGTTTGTGTTCAGTGCGCTGACGCCGGTCAGTAACTTTCTGGGATATGGTGCACATCCTGAATATATCGGGATGATGGCGGGGATTGTGGCGGTGGATGCCTTCTGTTGTATTCCGTTTGCTTTCCTCCGGTATCAGGGGAAGGCGGTTCGCTTTGCGGCGATCAAGCTGCTGAATATATTCCTGAATATCGTATTGGTAATATTCTTCCTGATCGCTTGCCCGTGGCTGTATGAATGTGCGCCGAGGTTGATAGGCTGGTTTTATGTGCCCGGCTATCAGGTGGAGTATATCTTTGTCAGCAATGTGGTTACTTCGGTGGTGACATTCTTGCTTTTGGTGCCGGATATGATACCCGGGTTGCGCGAGAAAGCCAGTTTCGTGTTGTTGAAACAGATGTTGAGATACTCGTTCCCGATCTTGGTCTTAGGGATTGCCGGGATTTTCAATCAGACGGCGGATAAGATTCTGTTCCCTTTCCTGTTCGAAGATAAGGATTATGCAGCTACCCAGTTGGGGATTTATGGAGCCTGCTTCAAGGTGGCGGTGGTGATGGTGATGTTTATCCAGGCATTCCGGTATGCCTACGAACCTTTTATTTTTGCCAAGAATAAGGATGACGATAATACGAAAGCATATTCGGAGGCAATGAAGTATTTCATTATCTTTTCGTTGATTATCTTCTTGGGCGTGATGTATTATCTGGATATTCTGAAATATTTTGTGGACGCCAAGTATTATCCGGGATTGCGTGTCGTGCCGATCGTGATGCTGGGCGAACTGTTCTTCGGGATCTATTTTAACCTGTCGTTCTGGTATAAGTTGATCGACCAGACGCAATGGGGAGCCTACTTCTCGACGATCGGCTGCGTGGTGACCGTGTTGATGATCGTGTTGCTGGCGCCGGTTTACGGTTATATGGCGTGTGCCTGGGCTTCGTTTGCCAGCAACCTGTTGATGATGATTCTTTCTTATGCGATCGGGCAGAAGAAGTTCCCGATTCAATACGATATAAGATCAGCCGTTATTTACGGCATATTGGCGGTTTTATTCTATGCAGCTGGGATGTTGCCCCGGATCGATTCGGAAATCCTTCGCTTGGGCTATCGCACGGTTCTACTCCTGATTTTCCTGGCAATCATCATTAGACGCGATCTTCCGTTAAGCGAATTGCCTTATATCGGGAAAAGGTTTGCATCTAAGAAAAACTGAACTAATTAAATGATGATTTATGGGGCACGTCTGCCAAAAGAAAACCTGTTGGCTATTTGTAGGGATTAATCGGAAGCCGTAAAATGAACCGGGCTCCCCCGGTGTAACAGGTATCCAGTTTGAGGGAACCGTTGAGGCGTTGGGTGATGAGGCGGCAGAGGTAGAGGCCGAGGCCCGAACCGGGGATAAAGTCGTCGTTCTTGGTGAAACGTTCGAAAATCCATTCGCTCTTGTCTGCCGGAATTCCGCATCCTGTGTCGGTAACGCAGATACACATTATCCTTCCTTCTTCCTCGGGCTGGTAGGAGAGCGTGATGCTTCCCTGATTCGTGAACTTGTTCGCGTTGTTCAGCAGATGGGAGATGATAATGCCGAAATGATTCGGGTCCGAATAGATCAGGTCGTTGCTTTTGTCACCTTCGACCTGGTAATGGATATCCGGCTTCTGCTGTAACTTTTTCAATTTGTTCATCTCGTGGTGACAGAGCAGACTGATGTGGACCGGTTCCAGTGGGAGGACCTCGTTGCTGCTGTCCAGTTGGGCGATTACCAGCACATCGTTCATCATGGAGGTGATGTTGTAGCAGTTCGTATAGATGATCTTGCTGAATTCTTTTTTCTCTTCCGGGCTTATACCGTCGCTGGTGATCAGTTCGGCAAAGCCATTGATCGCATTTAGCGGCGTGCGCACTTCGTGGCACATATTCTTGATAAAGGCGTTCTTCATCCGTTCGCTTTCCTGTGCCTTTTCACTGGCGATAATGACCAGCCGGTTCGATTCCTGCAATTCCTTGTATAGCGATTTGATCTTTCCTAGGCGGAAGAATATGAAGATTCCGAAGCAGATCGAAAGAATGAGCAACGCGAGGAATAGATATAACTGGCTCCGGCTCTTTTGCAGGTCTATTTCCAGTGCCTTTTTCTCGACCACCAGCTCGTCCACATGCTTTTTGATCTCCAGGTCTTCGACTTTGTTTTCCATGCTTCGTGTGCGTGCGGAATCCAGGAGTACGGAATATTCCTTGTAGGCTTCATAGGCATCTTTGTATCTGTGCAGACTGTCGAGACAGTCGATTTTGTCTTTTAGTGTCAGGACGATGTTTTCGGTCAGGTTGAACTGGAAATCGCCGTGGCGGAAATAATAGATGACCGAATCGTTGTAATCTGCGGCTTTCTGGAAATCCCGTATTGACTTATAATAGTTGAGCGAAGTGAAATAACGGTCATATTCAGCGGAGAATGCAGCATCTTCAGGATATTTCCTGTTCAAGTCGATGAAGTAGTTGAAATAGTAGGTTGCCATATCTTTCCCGACTGTTTCTGCTGCGGTAGCCAAAGTAGAGTAGGCGTTCAGCAGATGCCGTTTGCTTGTGTACGGGCGCTTCTTCATCTCTTTTGTGTCAGCATATTCCTTTTGCATGTTCAAGTAGCGGAGGGAGGCTTTCACCCGATTTTCGGGAGTCGCTTCCATAAGGCTTAGTATGTTGAGCGTATTCAGGCGGAACAGATACGAATAGCGGAGCGGGATGTTGTCCGACAGTTCGATCAGGTTGTTCATGTAATAACATACCTCTTTATAGATAGCATCCTGGTTTTTCGGATCGACCCGGTTGCTGTTCGCCATACCGAGGAGATAATAGTTCGATATTTTGTCAAGAACCGGCATGTCTTTTTCCGTTTCGAGGCGGAGTTTGTATTTTTCAATCAGTTTCATCCGGTCTTCGCCTTTGGTGTAATAGACAACACGGACATCCATGATCGTTTTCATATACGTGACGAGGAAATCGCGTGCTTTCCCTTTCAGCTCCCTTTCGGCTTCGGCGAGATACACCTTTGCGCTGTCTTTGGCATCGGTATTCACGTAAAAGCGCAAGATTTCGGTCAGGGCCGCTTCCTTATAATAGTCTTCGTCTTCTTCAAGTGCGAGCCAATAGAGCTGTTTGGCATATTCCACCTGTTCTTCCTGTCGGGAAAGATCCATCAGATTAGTCATGATTTCCAGTTTTTGCAGAGGAGAAGAGGCTGACGGCAAGGCTTCCGACAGTGAATCTTTTACTGCTGTATTTCCCTCCGTAGCGAGGGAAAAAGCGAGTAAGTATATCAAGAGAATGTAGTATTTCATCTTGTTTACCGGGATTTATTGAGAGTGTTCGTTGTCGTTTCTGTGTTGTGCGTTTGCAAAGTTACGTGAAAATCAATAATTATCAGGATATATACTTCGCTTATTTTATGTTCACAGCTCTTATTTTTTATTTCGAGATACTATTTCTATCTTTGTGCGGTTTAGGCGATGTGTTAAAACGGTTGTGAGAGAGTGTTAGCCATTATAAAGGCCGTTTTACGGGATGTTCGTATACAAACGTTGATTTTAATAGGATGGAAAAAGGATTGTTGCACAAGCAGATTAGGGACTTCTTTGTCCGTAATTTCGATGTCCGTCAGGAAAAAGAGGATGAACTCGAAACGATCGAGTCTATCCGGAAAGGCATAGAGTTTAAAGGGACGAACCTTTGGGTTCTGATCTTTGCGACCTTTGTCGCCTCGCTGGGTTTGAATACGAACTCGACGGCGGTGATTATCGGTGCGATGTTGATCTCCCCGCTGATGGGGCCTATCATGGGGTTCGGCCTGGGACTGGGAATCTCCGATTTCGACCTGATCAAGCGTTCCTTCCGTAATTTTGCCACGGCGACGGTATTCAGCGTCATCACTTCGACGCTCTTTTTCCTGATTTCCCCGATCAGCGAGGCGCAGAGCGAGTTGCTGGCCCGTACGCAGCCTACCGTTTATGACGTCTTGATTGCCTTCTTTGGCGGCCTGGCGGGGATCGTGGCGAGCTCGACCAAGAGCAAGGGGAATGTGATTCCCGGCGTGGCGATCGCTACGGCTTTGATGCCGCCGCTTTGTACGGCCGGATTCGGATTGGCGAGCGGTAACCTGTATTATTTCTTCGGTGCTTTCTATCTCTATTTTATCAATACGGTGTTTATCAGTCTGGCTACCTACGTGGTGGTCCGCCTGCTGAAATACCCGAAGAAGGTCTTTTTAAACAAACAGCGCGAGAAGATCGTGACGAGATATGTCGGGGTGATCGTTTTCTTTACCATCGTGCCGAGCCTTTTCCTGAGCTACAACCTGATCCGGGCCAGTTACTTCAATGACCGGGTGCGGACGTTTGTCGCGGATGAGTTGAGTTTCCCGAACACGCAGATATTGAGCAAGACGGTGACCGATACCAGCGACAAGAAAGAGGTGAAAGTAGTCCTGATCGGCGAGACCGTGCCGGAGACGATGATTGCGAACGCCCGTGCCAAGATGCCGAAATACGGCTTGAAAAACGTGGGCCTTGTCGTGCAGCAGGGTTTCGGGCAGGAAGCCACCGACATTAACGAGTTGAAAAGCCTGCTGATGCAGGACTTGTATAAGAATAGCGAAGAGGTTCTTCGGGCGCAGTCCCTCCAGATCGATTCGCTGAAACGCGACCTGAACAAATATCACAGTTACAATCATCTTACGTCCGAGCTGATGCCGGAAATGAAAGTCCTTTTCCCTTATATCAAGGAAGTCTCTTGTGCGCATACCTATCTGATGGATATGGATAGCATTAAACCCGATACCGTCCTGTTAGTCTACCTGAAAAGCAAAGAAAAAGTACGTGAGGCGGAACAGGAAAAGATCAAGAAATGGCTTGCCGCGCGTGTAGAACAAAAGAAAATCAAATTAATTATTGAATAACGAACAAAGAATGAATCGTATGAAGAAGTTGTGGGCAGTGTTACTGCTTCTCGTTGCTTCAGGCCAAGTGTTTGCCGATGAGGGCATGTGGGTGCTGAAGGAATTAAATAAGCAGAATTTGGCGAGAATGGCCGAGTTGGGTTTTACCCCATCCTATGATCAGTTGTATAGTGAGACGGATCCTTGCGTGGCGAACGCCGTGGTAATCTTCGGTGGGGGATGTACCGGTATTACGGTCTCTAACGAGGGATTGATCTTCACGAATCACCATTGTGGTTTCGGAGCCATCCAGCAGTTGAGTAGTGTGGAGCACGACTATCTGAAAGATGGTTTTGTCTCTCAAAGTAAACAGGAAGAACTTCCGGTTCCAGGCTTGACAGTACGTTACCTGAAAGAGACCGTAGACGTGAGCGATCGTATCAACAGCCAGATCTCCGGTATCGAGGATGAGTTCCAGCGTTTGTCGGCGGCTGATTCTATCGGTCGTGTGATTTGTGATTCCGTGGGAAATAATGAGTTCCTAGCGGCTGATGTTGTTCCTTTCTATAGCAATAATAAATATTTCTTGGTAGTGTACGATGTTTATCGTGACGTGCGTATGGTTTTCGCTCCGCCTAGCTCTATCGGTAAGTTCGGTGGCGATACGGATAACTGGATGTGGCCTCGGCATACCGGTGATTTTTCCGTATTCCGTGTGTACGCCAACGCGGATAATAAACCGGCGGAATACAATGCGGATAATAAGCCTTATACCCCGAGATATGTAGCGGAGGTGTCTATGCAAGGCTATCAAGATAAAGATTATGCCATGACAATCGGTTTTCCGGGAAGCACGGATCGTTATTTGTGCTCTTGGGGCGTGCAACAGCGTATCGAGAATAGTAATAAGCCCCGTATCGAGGTGCGTGGCATCAAGCAGGGCATCTGGAAAGAGGCGATGTTGGCTAGCGACGCCGTACGTATCAAATATGCCTCTAAGTATGCGGGAAGCTCCAATTATTGGAAGAACTCGATCGGTATGAATAAAGGATTGGCGAATCTAAACGTGATCGAACGTAAACGTGCGGAGGAGACGGCCTTCGCTGATTGGGTAGCGAAAGATCAGGCCCGGGGCGCTAAATATGGCGAGGTCTTGAATTTGCTGGAAAAAGGATATACCTCGACCAATAAATATAGAGAGGCTTTGACCTATTTGAATGAGGCGTTTTCTAGTGGAGCGGAGATTATTCGTTTGGCCCGTATGGTGCAATCGGTGGATATTGAAGGAGCTACCCCGGAAGAGATTACTGTCTTTTTAGAGGATCGTATCCAACCGTTCTTCAAGGATTACGAGCCGTCTTTGGATCAGAAGGTACTGGCCGCGATGATGAAGATCGCGAAAGAACGTGTATCTCCGGAGTTCTTGCCGGATATTTATACGAGCGTTGATAAGAAGTATAAAGGAAATTATGAGAAATATGCGGCGGATGTATTTAAGAAGACTTCCTTATTGTCGTACGACAAGATCGCCGAGATGTTGAGAAATCCGAAGCAATATGAGAAATTGAGAAAAGATCCGGCGGCGGAACTGAGCTTGTCCGTATTGGTGTCTATCTTCCAGTTACAGCAGTTGATGGGTGATGCGGAGTATGATATCGCTAAGGGAGAACGTTTGTATTTCGCGGGCTTGAAGGAGATGTATCCGGAGAAAGCCTTGTCTTCCGACGCTAATTTCACGATGCGTTTGAGCTATGGTTCTATCGGAGGGTATCGTCCTTATGATGCCGCATGGTACAATTATTACTCAACGGATAAAGGTATCCTAGAGAAAGAGGACCCGACGAGCGATGAGTTCTGGGTACAACCGGAGATACTGGATCTGGTTCGTAGCCGTGATTTCGGACCTTACGCAAATGAAAAAGGGGAATTGCAGCTGTGCTTCCTCTCGAACAATGATATCACGGGTGGTAATTCCGGTAGCCCGGTATTCGATAAAAACGCCCGTTTGATCGGACTTGCTTTCGACGGTAACTGGGAGGCGATGAGTGGTGATATCGCTTTTGAACCGGATTTGCAACGTTGCATCGGCGTAGATATCCGCTATGTCCTTTTCATGATCGATAAATGGGGTAAATGCCCGAGGTTGATTGAGGAGTTGAAACTGGTTCGATGAGAGAAAAAAGAGATGGGCATCCGTGATTTCCGCGGATGCCCATTCTAAGGAGCTTATAATGCCCATCGTAAGGTGCTTTGAATGCCTATTGTAAGCGCCTTACGATGGGCATTGTACTAAATGCCTAATTTAGACTTGATTGCTTTCGGTATTGCGTCCTTATGCACCATGATGTAAATCGTCTTGGCACGGACAAAGCTATCTGACATGTTGAGGTAACCGCCGAATGTATTACGTTCGGTTCCCCAAGAGTTCTTCGTGATATAATATTTCGTGCCGTTTTGATCCTTGGCGATGCCGGTAAGGTGCATCAAATGGTCATCGGTCGTGACGAACGCCTCGAAGCCTTCTTGACGGACCTGCGGGGTGACGTTTACTTCCGGGAAAGGTTTCTCGAATTTGTAGACTTCCTCCAGACGTTCCTTCTCGTCCATTTTCTCGAAGCGGGCACGGTCGGTAGTCGAGTAATCTTCCACCTTCTTTACCTCCGGGTTGATCGCCACGCCATTCTTGAAAGAGAAGCCTTTCTCGCTCACGTCGCCATCCCAGCATACCGTGTAACCGTTATTCAACGCATAATCCGCTACTTCCATCATTTCATTCAATGGTAGGTTATACATTTGCGCATGCTCCCAGTTATCGGGAACCTCTACCTCGAATTTCTGGTAATACGGATGATGCGTGAAGCTTGTCAGCTCGATATAATTGTCCATATTCAACCCTAGGGAGGCGGCGAATGTCTTCGGGGTATATTCCTTGCCTTGATAGGTGAATTTCTCCGGAAGCTTGCCTAGGTAGGTATCGAATAGGTTATCGATTAGTTTGTAATATTCCGGGCTCCGTTTTTTCATATCCACGGCGGTCGTTGCGATCGCCTTGATGTATTTTACCATCTCGGCATGATTGTGCCGGTCGGAATCGTAGTTGATACCCGAGTACACCTCTTCAGGAACGATACCTACTTGGTTGAAAGCGTTCATGAAGGTGTGGGAGAGACTTCCTTGACCGATATTACCTCTACCTTGGCGGACATAATTATCCTGCAACTGGTTCATGTATTTCTGGCGGACGATAAACATCTCGGAGAGATCGTACGTCCCTTTTCCCATACGGAGTAATTCGGACTCCATGAAAGAGGTCGTGGCGAAACACCAGCAGGTTCCCGTGGATGCTTGATTCTTGACTGGCGTGGCGGGTACCTTTACTACATCCGTAAATTGGTAGCCTTGGGCGAATGTGCTCAAGGAGCCTAACGCTAAGGCGCATGATAGAATGAATGTTCTCATTGTATATGAATTTAAGTTTATATTATTATTGTAGAGACGGGGCGTGCCTCGTCTTTACTATCGGATGTGGTGATTAGAAGCCTCTTTCGAATTGGGTCCAGAATGAGTCTCCCATTTCTCTCCAGCGTAGCATCGTGGCTCCGGCGAAATCGGCGGTATATCCGGTTAGGTATTCTTTTGCGGCCTCCTCACCTTGTTGGGTAAGAATCTCTTTGTAACGGCTCTCTACGAAAGGAAGTTCTGTCTGCCCTTTCTCCGTAAAATGGGCGATAGATGCTTTCATACGATCTTTAGTCGCTCCCCAACGTACGGTAGCGAGTTTGTTGGCACGACGGAAAGCCCATACGGCGGCATCTTCCCGGTAACGGTGTTGTCCGCAAACCTTGAAGCAAGCCGGGAGATCTTTCGTCCCACAGAAGATGGGGATGCGGGGGCTTTGTCCGGGATTATCATAGGCCATCCAAACCACGCCGCCTACCGCGTCGGGCAGCCAGTCACGCAATTGGATCACGGTAGAGTAGGAGCATTGCGGCACGGCTACAAGGCGGTAGCGTTTCACGGCATCCGGTCTGAGTCCGTTTAACATGTTTACCATATCCGTAGTCATCCACGGATTCGCTACCGGGCTGATAATGGTATCTGTCTCGTTGCTGTCTTTTTTCTTGACGGCGACTTTCAGGTTCTTCGTCATATCATATTCCGTCCCCTCATACGTCTCGGAGAGAAGGGCCATCACGTCGGTCACGTCAACCGGTTTTTCCGGTTTTACGCTGATCGGAAGTTCCTCGGCATCATAAGAAAGATGCAAGGATGGCGCCAGCTTATTCAAAATGAAAAACTCGCGGATGCTGAAGGATTTCAATTCTCCCGAATAGTTCCCGCCGCCATAGGCCTCCCAGAAGCGGAACGGTTTCTTCCCGTCCCAGAAGCCCATGCGCTTGGCTACCTCGAATACGTTGGCGGAAGCCATGCAATTCTCCTTGTCGCTCGGATCTACCTTGGAGATACGGGGGATATTGGCCGATACGCCCACATGATCGTCGGGGATGCGGATCGCCGCCCATACGCCACCGATCTTATCCGGACCCTCGCCGAAGACCTCGAAATGCCATACCTCTTTCGGATCCGCTATCGTAAGGCACTCGCCCCAGTCGCCATATCCGTATTTCTCGATCAACTCGCCCATTAAGCGGATCGCGTCACGGGCGGTCGTGCAACGTTGCAAGGCGATTCGCTGAAGTTCCTCGATCATGAACATACCTTTCTTGTTGACAAGGGCTTTCCGGCCGGTGATCGTTGTTTCCCCGATGCCTAGTTGCTTCTCGTTCAGGCAAGGATAGGCCGTGTTGAGGAATTGATACGTAGACCGCGCTTCGGGTAGCGTTCCTTTTGCGATCATCCCCCGGGTTCCCTCGGCGTATTCGGTATGCATACGTCCGGTATAGACCGTGGTTGTCGTATCGTGATCGTACGAGGCGGAAGGTACGATATCCATCCAAGTGCGGTAATTGCTATCGCAGGTGTGGCTGGTCATCACGGAACCATCCGCCGAGGCTTTTTTCCCGACCATGATACTCGTACAACTCTCCGGGTTTAACACCGGCTCCGGATACTGGATCTGTTGCGCCACGGAAACGGATAGGCTGGCGTAAAGCATGATTACATAGGTAAAAAGTTTTTTCATCTTTCTTGTATTTTAAATGTTTGTATCAATTGTCCGAGAAGATTTTTATGACCGTAAATATACGATTTATTTGTTAATTCTTGAATACGATACGACTATAAGCATGGTATAAGACGGAACAAGTCTACTAAAGTCATGAAATTATATATTAGGTGAAAGTGAGAGCGTGCTAAGAAAGGCGGATTGCCCTAAAATCACTTTCTGGGCAATCCTATAGGTTATTTCAAATATGAATAAAACGAATGGCCTATTCACGTCCTCCGCCTAAGGCTTGATAGAGGTTAATAACCCCTTGGATTTCCGTGAAACGATTAGCCACTTGGGTTAGTTGGGCATTTAATAATCCTTGTTGTGCTGTGAGTACTTCTAGATAGGTCGTCGTTCCGTGCTGCATAAGTAGGGAGGTACTTTTATAGGCTCTTTCGAGAGACTCTATCTGTTTTTCAAAGTACACAGCCTTGTCACGTGCTGTATGATATTGCACCAAAGCATCGTTAACCTCGGTTCCTGCGTTCAGTAAAGCTTGCTCAAAACTCAACCGGGCCTCTTCTTGTTGCGCTTTGGTGATTTTCAGTTGTCCTAGAAGTTGTCCTCTGGCAAAAAGTGGCTGGGTGAGTGAGCCTACTGCCGAGGCCAGAAACTTACCCGGATTGGTGATGACTGCACCTGCCGAGTTAGTCCAGCCGGCCGAACCACTTAGGGTAATAGAGGGATAAAAAGCGGAACGGGCTTGATTAGTGGCGTAAAATGCACTTTCCAGAGCATGTTCCGCTGCCCTTACATCAGGGCGGTTTGATAATAAATAGACGGGTATGCCTACTGAGAAATGTTTCGGCAGTTGCTGGTTTTCCAATTCACCTCTTTGTATGGTATGAGGTGTATCAGCCAGTAACAATACAAGGCTGTTCTCTACCTGATTGATTTGTTCTTTCAGGTCGAGGATGGATGTACAGATGCTGTAGTACGTAGCTTCCATTTGGGAAACAGCTGTTTCGTTTACTATGCCTGCATTCATTAAGGCACGGGTGGAATTGACCGTCTCTTTCCAGGAGGAAGCGGTTTGCTCTGAGATCTTCAACTGAGCATCCAGCATAAGCAGGGAATAATAAGTATTAGCTATTCCGGCGATTAGCTGTGTACGTACCGCTTGCCGATAATCTTGACTTTGTGCGTAAAGAGCTTGCGCCTGCTTTTTGGCATTGCGCATTTTACCAAATATATCCAGTTCCCAACTGGCTGTTATCGGAATCGAATAAGTCTGTGTAGCCTTATGGGAGTCGAAACTGCTCACCGCTCCTTGAGGAGCGAAAGCGAAGGCAGGCAGGAAAGCTAGCTTGGCTGACAGTAAAGCTGCTTCAGCCTCCTCTACACGGAGTTGTGCGGAACGATAGTCTGTGTTGTTTGCTAGGCCATGCTCAATGAGTGTTTGGAGCTGCGGGTCGGTGAAGACCTCCCGCCAGCTCATGTCTCCCAAGGATACAGTATCCGTTTGAGCGGTGGCCTCTGAGCCGTACAGATCTGCGGAAACCTCAGAAGCCGGTTTGTATTTTGTATATATACCACAGCTGTTTAACATAACGCATGATACAGCTAGTGTGATGATATGTCGTTTCATTCTTTTTCTATAATTGTAATTAATGGGATTCTCCCGATTTATTTATGATTCTCGCGTTCGTTTGCGCTCTTTTCTTGCTCTTGCAATACCTGTAGGTCTGCCTCTACTTCCATCGGCTTGCGGATCTTCTCTTGTAAGAACTCGAAAGCGATGTAGAATACTGGTACAACGAAAAGCAAGGCCAATGTACCGATAGCCATACCGCCGACTACACCAGTACCCAACGAGGAGTTACCGTTGGCGCCGGCTCCACTCGCAAACATCAACGGAAGCATACCGAAGATCATCGTCAATACGGTCATCAAGATAGGACGCAGACGTACTTGGGCGGCGGAGTAGGCTGATTCGATAATACCCATGCCCTTCCGACGGCGTTCGATGGCATATTCCGTAATCAAAATGGCGGTTTTTGCCAATAGGCCGATTAACATAATTACACCGGTTTGTAGATAGATATTGTTTTCCAATCCGAATAACTTAGCGAAGAGGAATGACCCCATCAATCCGAAAGGTACGGAAAAGATGACAGCGAACGGGATTAGGAAACTTTCGTATAGGCATGCGAGAATCAAGAAAATCAACAGGATACAGATCGCATAGATGAATATAGTCTGTGTACCTCCGGATGCTGCCTCTTCACGCGATATACCTCCATATTCGTAGCCATAACCGGCAGGTAGGCTCTGGTTGGCTACTTCTTTGATTACTTGCTGCACCTCTCCCGTTGAGTAACCCGGAGCTGGGTTCACGTTTACGGTAATGGCACTGAATAGGTTGAAGCGGTTCTCCACTTCTGATCCCATAATCCTCTTAAGAGTGACGAACTGACTGATAGGAGCCATCTCCGTCCCGTTGCGTACGAACATATTGTCTAATGCTTGCTCATCGAGACGATATTCAGGAGAGGCTTGCAACATCACGCGATACACTTTACCGAATTGGTTATAGTTGGAAATATAGGCACCACCGCAATAGCTACCGAGAACATCCAATACGGAAGCGGGCGAGATACCGGCTCGTTTACATTTGGCGGCATCTACATCTACAGAGATCTGCGGGAAGTTCATGGCGTAAGAGCTATAGGCCATCGCTATTTCCGGGCGTTGGTTCAAGGCTCCGAGGAATTGTAATACTGAGTTATAGAAAATCGTCTTATCGCCTCCGGTCTTGTCCTGCATGTTCAACTCAATGGAGTTACCCATGCCGTAACCCGGGATCATACTAGTTTGGAAACTAAAGATCTGTGCTTCCTTGATTTGATGGAATTGTGCGTTGAGCCGGGCAATCACCGCATCGGCGGTGTGCTCTTTTCCCTTACGCTCATCCCAGTCTTTCAGTCGGATGATAACCGAACCGTAAGAGGCTCCTTGTCCGGAGATAAGCCCATAACCGGCAATGCGGGCATAATGCTCGATCTCTGGCGTACTTTCCAGGATTTTTTCTATTTTGGCCATTATTAGCTTGTTTTCTTCTAGCGTGCTACCCGGAGCGATGGACATGTTTACCATGATCGCACCTTGGTCTTCTTGAGGGACCAAACTGGTTTTTGTGGTCATCATCATCCAGACCAACAGCACAAGCGTAGCGATTAATGATACCCATACCATCCAACGATGGTGGATGAAAAACATCACGCCTTTCTTATATTTTTCTAGCACAGCGTTGAACGAGGCGTTATAAGCGGCACGTACACGGCCGTTGATACTCTTGGTACTCTTGTTGCCATCGGATGGACGCATCATAATAGCGCAAAGCGCCGGGCAAAGTGTCAAAGCCGAGATCATGGAGATACCAACGGAAGTTGCCATGGTCACACCAAACTGAGTATAGAAAATTCCGGATGTACCTCCCATGAAAGTTACAGGGATGAACACTGCCATAAATACGCAGGTACAAGAAATGATCGCCATGGTAACATCGCCCATGGCATCTTTAGTCGCTTGATAGGGCGACTTATAGCCGACGTCGAATTTCGCCTGTACCGCTTCTACTACGACGATCGCATCATCCACCACCGTACCAATAGCCAATACCAACGCAAAAAGAGTCAAGATGTTGATACTAAACCCTGCCGCAACCAAGCAAGCGAAGGTTCCGACCAATGAGACAATGATCGAGATAGAGGGAATTAACGTACTCTTGAAATCCTGCAAGAAGAAGTAAACCACTAAGATCACGAGAATGATTGCGACGATTAGGGTCTCCACCACATTATAGATAGAGGCGAAGAGGAAGTCATTGGAACTCATCATAGTCATGAAAGAAGTTCCTTTCGGCAGATCCTGCTCAAGTTCGTTCAGCAAGTTGGTGATCTGTTCGTTCACGGCGGTAGCGTTAGAGCCTGCGGTCTGGAAAATCAAGAAGGTTACGGCTGCTTTACCATCCATTTTATTATCGAATCCATAAGTCAAAGTTCCGAGCTCTACATCTGCGATATCCTTTAGCCGTAGGACTGATCCATCATTTTGTGATCGGATGACGATCTCCTTAAATTCGTTGACATCTTTTAGGCGTCCGCGGTATTTCATCGTGTATTGGAATACGTTTTGTGAGTTCTCGCCTAATTGGCCTGTTGGAGCTTCCAGGTTCTGTTCGCCTAGTACGGCAGTTACGTCTGATGGTACCAATCCATATTGAGCCATACGATCCGGCTTGAGCCAAATACGCATACTGTAAGCATCACCTAACATCATCACATCTCCCACACCTTCGATACGTTTGATTTGTGGAATAATGTTAATGTCCAAGTAGTTGGCAAGGAATGTTTGGTCGTAGCGACCATCATCACAGACTAATGCGTCGATCTGTAAGAAACTCGTCTGGCGTTTTTGAGTGGAGACACCAATCTTGGTTACCTCGGCCGGTAGTAAGCCTTGTGCCTTAGAGACTCGGTTCTGCACATTAACCGCTGCCATGTCGGGATCAGTTCCCTGTTTGAAGAATACCTCGATAGTTGCAGTCCCTGCGTTTGTAGCGGTAGAAGTGATGTACATCATATTTTCCACACCATTGATGCTTTCTTCCAAAGGCATGATGACACTGTTCATCACAGCGTTGGCATCTGCGCCGGTATAGGTAGCTGATACATTTACTGTTGGCGGAGCGATATTCGGATATTGCTCAACAGGTAACGAGAAAAGCGAAATCAGCCCGACTACCAAGATCAGGATGGAAATGGATATAGCCATAACAGGCCGTTTGATAAATATATTCCCTTTCATAATGCACTGATTTCTTTTTATTTAACTTGTGTTCCCTCACGTACCAATCCGGCTCCTTGTGATACGATTTCTTCACCGGCTTTCAGTCCGTCTAATACGACATACTCGCGTCCATCGTTCAATTCAGCTACCGTGATCAAGGATGAGACAGCTTTGCCATCCACTACTTTATATACCATTGTTTTATCCTGTAGACGTATTGTCGCTTCCTGTGGGATTACGATACAATTCTCATATGTACTGGGGATGATTACCGCTCCAGAGGCTCCGCTATGTAGTAGGCGTGCCTCGTTTGGGAAGACAGAACGGACGGTTACCGTACCGGTCTGGCGATCGATCACGCCGCTGATCGACTCGATCTTTCCTTTATGTTCGTAGATGGAGTTGTCATTTAGTCTAAGTTCTACTTCCGGCATGTTCTTCAGTGCGTCATCCATGGAACCATATTGACGGGTCAAGGATAAAAGCTGGTTCTCATTCATAGAGAAATACACATACATGTTCGAGTTGTCGGATACTGTAGTCAATGGCTGTGGAATATTGGCGCTGACTAAGGCTCCGACCCGATAGGGTAACGCTCCTACCACTCCGTCACTCGGACTTTTTACTTCGGTATAAGAGAGGTTGTTGCGGGCGTTTGTCTCTTGAGCCTCAGCTTGTGCCAAAGCTGCTTGTGCGGTGAGATAACTGTTCTCGGAGGTCTTTAGGCTGAACTCTGATACTACTTTCTGGGCATATAGCTCTTTATTGCTGTTGTAGGTTAATTCCGCCGTGGCTAAGCCTGCCTTTGCTGATTTAACGTTGGCTATAGCCGTATTCAAGGCTGCCTTGTAGGGTACTTGGTCTATGACGAAAAGAATTTGTCCTTTCCGGACTTTCTCACCTTCTGTTACGCAAAGGCGCTCGATAGTTCCGGATACCTGTGGATAAATATCGATATCCTGCCGTCCACGGATCGTGGCTGAATAAGAGGTAGAGAATTTCTTGTCACTTACTGTTATTTTCATTGTTGCATAATTGGCATTCATTGGAGCTTGAGGTGTTTGTTTGCAAGACACCAATACTGCCGTAAAACCGACTAATCCTATTAGTCTCATCCATTTTGAACTCATAACCATTTGTATATCCTTTTAAAATTCCGCGCAAAGTTAAAAGGAGATAGCTCATTTTTATATACCAAATGTGCTGGTGAAGTGTTCTGATTGTAATATCTTGTAGTATGGTTTCTCAAAAAGAAAGTATGAGATGCTTTTATAGCTTATTTATAAGATGCTTTCTGTATTGGGTAGGCGACATACCCGTGTGTGCCTTCACGTATTTCCCGAAATATGAGAGATTGGGAAACTCCAAATAATTGGCTATTTCCTTAATGGATTTTTCAGAGTATTTAAGTAGCTCGGTGATATCCTCTATGATAAATTCATTAATGATATCGAAAGCTGTCTTTCCACATACCTGTTTACATATCACCGAGAGATATTTGGTAGTGATAAAGAGCTTATCCGCATAGAAAGAGACGGAGCGTACTTTTACTTTTGATTTAGATAGTAATTCTATAAATCGATTGAATAAAAGATCGCCTTGCTTGAACATCGTGTTGTTTCTGGATATACAATATGTATCCAAATTACCTAGCAACTCATAGAATATAGCGCTGATAAGGGCAGACATGATCCCTTTCTGATAAGGATTGTCTGTTGCTTTTATCCTGGAACCAATTAATTTATGATATAATTCGAAGATTTGTGCTCCCTCTTGTCCTATTGGCAGGACTGGGTTTTGTTCGAGATAAAAAAACTTGTCTCGTGTGCCACCACCCAAGCTGACTAATCTCCTGACTATATTCATGGAGATAGCGATCCCCTTGCATTCCAAATCATCACTACCGATAGCATTGCGAAGTACGGTCAGAGGAAGGCAACACAGAACTTCGTTGGCTCGGATTATCCGTGTCTTGGTATTCACGTCTACTTGCAATGTGCCTTTTGTGCATATCAACAATTTTAATGCGTCAATCTTGACAGGCTTGGCATGGGGCACATGAGGAAGGCGGAGGCGATTGGCAAATGCTATATCTCCATCAATATAGTCAAGCACAGCGTTTTGCGATAAATCTTCTATGGTTAGCTGACGTACTAGTTCTGTTTGCATGTCTTCAGGACTTTTTCCAGTTTTGGCAAAAATAAGGAATTAAGTACCACAAACTTTGTAGGTACGCATAATTTAAGACCTTTATAACCTTAATTAAAAAATGAGCCCGGTTCGATGCCGAGCTCATTAGGAAGGGTTATGAATATCTATTTTTATTTACTGCGTTTTTTCTTTCCACGAGGAGCGTCCTCATAGAATTTACGCTTCGGTTTGTCATCGCCACGGCCGGAACGTCTACCGCCACGGTCTCCACGGTCGCTTTCCCGACGGCTATCTCTGCCTTTTCTACCGCTATCCCGTCGGTCTCTGAAACCGTTTCCGCTACGGCTACCTCCACGGCTACCACGACTGCCTTTACCACCTTCGCCTTTCGCTTGCGCCGGTTCTACGGAGATACGTCGTCCGTCTACCTCGAAGCCGTTCATCGAGTCCATGACACGGTTGGCTTCTCCCTCTTCTACCTCGAAGAATGAGAAATTATCACGTAAGTCGATACGACCGATACGAACCTTACCCGGTACACACTTATTAACCAACTCTATAAGTTGAGGAGGTGTAAGCTCGTCTGTCTTTCCAAAGTTGATAAAGAAACGGGTGTAGCCTTCTTCCGCTTCGCCTCTACCACCACGTTTGCCTCTTTCTCTTGGGGCGCTCTCGTCTACAACCTCGATATCATCGTTATCTTTATAATAGTCGATCATCCGGTTGAACTCCAAGGATACGACACGCTTGATGATATCTTCCTTATCCAGCCATTCCAATTTACGGTAGATAGAAGGCATCAAACTAGCGATTTCCTCCTCGTTCACTTTCACTTTCTCGATCTGGTCCACCAAGTTGAACAATTGCTTCTCACAGATTTGCTCACCGGTAGGCATCTTGCCTTTATCGAATTTCTTGTTAATGATTCGTTCGATCTCGCGGATCTTGCCTTTTTCCCTTACGTGGCAGATAGAGATAGCGATACCCGTTTTTCCCGCACGGCCCGTACGTCCGCGGCGGTGGGTATAAGATTCTACCTCATCCGGCAGACCGTAATTGATTACATGGGTTAAGTCATCCACGTCCAAACCACGTGCGGCTACGTCCGTAGCGACCAATAACTGGATATTCTTGATACGGAACTTCTGCATCACGTAATCACGTTGCGCTTGGCTCAGCTCGCCGTGCAAGGAGTCGGCGTTATAGCCGTCTTGAATCAATTTATCGGCGATCTCCTGTGTCTCCTTACGGGTACGGCAGAAGATGATACCGTAGATGTTCGGGTAATAATCGGCTAGACGTTTCAACGCGAGATATTTATCCTGCGCACGAACCATGTAATAGATATCGCGGATATTCTTGTTTCCCTCGTTCTTCCTGCCAATGACGATCTCTTTCGGGTCCTTCATGTATTTCTTGGTGATAGAGGCAATCTCTTTCGGCATGGTAGCGGAGAAGAGCAGCATATTGCGGTTTTCCGGTATAGCCGCCAAGATCTCGTTGATACTGTCGGTGAAACCCATGTTCAACATCTCGTCCGCCTCATCAAGAATGACGTTCTTTACGTTGCTTAAGTCAACCGTCTTGCGGTTCATCAAGTCGATCAAACGTC
>OGQD01000883.1_pt1 | contig 20862 bp, 17 predicted proteins | sample 1553091 | NCBI WGS metagenome assembly OGQD01 (sample SAMEA2580290, study PRJEB22360) | human gut metagenome | biome: human gut; feature: human-associated habitat; material: faeces | place: Denmark | collected 2008/2010
GCCGCGCCTTGGTCGTGCGGCAAAAAGGCCTGACTTAGCCGATGCACAGATAGGCGATCGGCACGATGTCGGCGGGCATGCCGAGCGCCGCCTGCAATTGCGGCTGATCGAAAATGCTCACCCAGCCCACGCCCAGACCTTCCGCGCGCGCCGCCAGCCACAGGTTCTGCACCGCGCAGACGCTGGAATACAGATCCATCGTCTTGATGTGCGTGCGCCCGATCACCACCGGCCCGCTGCGCGAGCGGTCGCAGGTGATGCACAGATTGACGGGCGCTTCGAGTATGCCTTCCAGCTTCAGGCGGCGATAAACGCCGCGCTTGTCGTCGGCGAACATCAGCGCCGCTTCATCGTGCGCCCTGGCGAACGCGGCATGCACCCTGGCTTTGACTTGCGGCGAGCGCACCAGCAGAAAATTCCACGGCTGCATGAAACCCACCGACGGCGCGTGATGCGCCGCCAGCAGAATGCGCGCCAGCGCCTCGTCCGGCACCGGCTCGGGCAAGAACTGGCCGCGCACGTCGCGGCGGCTGAAAATGGCTTTGTAGACGGCGGCGCGCTCGTCAGCGGAAAAAGCGTACTGGTTTTCCATGGATTCCCCTTCTGGAAACACGCAGGCGCCCGTCCACGGCACCATTAGTTACGTCTCCCGGCCGGTCTTCTGACTCGGATTCACCCGGACGATGCGCCTTCCCGCCGCAGCAGTGACTTCGTGCATCGCCCGTCCTCCTCACAGCGCTGGGCGCGTGGCGGATTCGCACCGCCTTCCCGATTCTCCTGCCGGGTAAACCGGAAAGCACCGGGAGACACTCTCCTGAATCGCTTCAGGAAGGGCGTGATGGTGCCATAATCGTCCGCTTTTTTCACGGAATCGCCGCAGGAATCCATACATGCAAGCGCAAGCCCTGATGGTGCAAGGCACCACTTCCGATGCCGGGAAATCGACGCTGGTGGCGGCGCTGTGCCGGATTCTGGCGCGGCGGGGGGTGCGGGTGGCGCCGTTCAAGCCGCAGAACATGGCGCTCAATTCGGCGGTGACGGCGGACGGCGGCGAGATTGGCCGGGCGCAGGCGGTGCAGGCGTGGGCTTGCGGGCTGGCGCCGCAGGTCGATTTCAATCCCGTCCTGCTCAAGCCCACCACCGACCGCAAGGCGCAGGTCGTCATCCACGGCAGGGCGGCGCTCGATCTCGATGCGCAGGCTTACCACGACTACAAGCCGCGCGCGATGGTCGCCGTGCTGGCCTCCTGGGAGCGGCTCACCGCCGCCTACGATTGCGTGCTGGTGGAGGGGGCCGGGTCGCCGGCGGAAATCAATCTGCGGGAGCGCGACATTGCCAACATGGGCTTTGCCGAAGCGGTGGATTGCCCGGTGATTCTCGTTGCCGACATCGACCGCGGCGGCGTTTTCGCGCATCTGGTCGGCACGCTGGAACTCCTGTCGGAGAGCGAACGCGCGCGGGTCGCGGGCTTCGTCATCAACCGCTTTCGCGGCGACATTGGCCTCTTGCAACCCGGTCTGGACTGGCTGACCGAGCGCACCGGCAAGCCGGTACTGGGCGTGCTGCCCTATCTGCACGGCCTGTTGCTCGATGCCGAGGACGCCATCGCCCGCCACAGCCTCGGCGACAAGCGCGAGGCCCGCCTCAAGGCGATCGCGCTGGCCTGTCCGCGCACGTCCAATCACAACGATCTCGACCCATTGCGCCTGCATCCGCAGGTCGATTTTTCCTGGATCGGCCCCGGCGAGGCGCTGCCCGCCGCCGACTTGATCGTCCTGCCCGGCTCCAAGGCCGTGCGCGCCGATCTTGACTGGCTGCGCGAACAGGGCCGGGATGCCGCCATCGCCCGCCACCTGCGCTACGGCGGCAAGGTGATCGGCCTGTGCGGCGGCTATCAGATGCTCGGCGCGGAAGTCGCCGATCCGCTCGGTCTGGAAGGCCAGCCCGGCAGTTGCGCGGGTCTGGGTCATCTCCCCATCCAGACGACGCTGGAACCGGAAAAACAGTTGCGCAACGTCGGCGGCCACCTGAACCTGCCCGGCGCACCCGCCGTGGCGGGTTACGAGATTCATCAGGGCGTCAGCCGCAGCACCGTCCCGCTGCAAGCCGCCGTCAATTTTGCCGATGGCCGCCGCGACGGGGCCATTTCCGCCGACGGGCAGATTCTCGCCACCTACTGCCACGGCCTGTTCGACCGCCCCGAGGCGCTCGCCGCCCTGCTGGCCTGGGCGGGCGCCGGGACGACCGAAACCGTGGACATCGCCGCCCGCCGCGCCACCGATCTGGAACGTCTGGCCGACGCCGTGGAACAGGCGCTCGATCTGGAGCGTCTACGTCAGTGGCTGCCTTTCTGATTGCGCCAATCAAGTACGTCTGCATATTTCCGATGCCGGCGCTGTGCTAGACTGCCCCACCCGCTCACCCCCACTCGCCCCACTCGGAGAAAACGGAGAAAAACCATGTTCGATCCCAAAATCCTGGAAGACTTCGGCAACCGCATGAGCGCCCTGCTCGCCAATTCGCCGGCGCGCGACATCGAGAAGAACGCCAAGGCGATGGTCGGCGGCCTGATCGGCAAGCTCGACGTGGTGACGCGGGAAGAATTCGAGGTGCAGGCCGAATTGCTGCGCCGCACCCGCGAACGCCTGCACGCCCTGGAAGCGCGCGTCGAGGTGTTGGAAAAAGCGCAGGAAAAAACCCAATCCAACAACGCCACAGCCGCCTGAAGACATGACCCTGGCCGTTGCCTTGAGTCGCGGCCTGGAAGGGCTGGCAGCCCCCCTGATCACGGTCGAGGTGCATGCCGCCAACGGCTTGCCCGGCCTGACCCTGGTCGGTCTGCCCGATACCGAGGTGCGCGAAGCGCGCGACCGGGTGCGCGCCGCCATCCTCAATTCCGGTTTCGAGTTTCCCAACCGCCGGCTTACCATCAATCTCGCCCCCGCCGATCTGCCCAAGGAATCCGGGCGCTTCGACCTACCCATCGCGCTCGGCATCCTCGCCGCCAGCGGCCAGCTCGCCGCCGATCGTCTGGCCGGTTACGAATTCGCCGGCGAGTTGTCACTCTCCGGCGAACTGCGCCCGGTGCGCGGCGCGCTCGCCATGATGTTGCAAGCCAGCCAGGACGGGCGCTGCTTCATCCTGCCCGTGGCCAGCGCCGAAGAAGCCAGCCTGTGCGGGCAGGCCAATCTGCTGGCGGCGCGCTCCTTGCTCGAAGTGTGCGCTCACCTGAACGGCGCGCAGCCGCTCGCCGCACCGGAACGACAAACGCCCGGAACGGCCATCGGCTTCCCCGATCTGGCCGACGTGCGCGGCCAGCATCAGGCGCGGCGGGCGCTGGAAATCGCCGCCGCCGGCCGCCATTCCCTGCTGCTCTGCGGCCCGCCGGGCACGGGCAAATCCATGCTGGCCGCCCGCCTGCCCGGCCTGCTGCCGCCCTTGAGCGAAGGCGAAGCGCGCGAATCGGCGGCGATCCTCTCCCTCACCGGCCAGTTCGACCCGACCCGCTACGGCGCGCGCGTCTATCGCAGCCCGCACCACACCGCCTCGGCCCCGGCGCTGGTCGGCGGCGGCAATCCGCCGCGCCCTGGCGAAATCAGCCTGGCCCACCACGGCGTCCTGTTTCTCGACGAGTTGCCGGAGTTCGACCGCAAAGTGCTGGAAACCTTGCGCGAACCGCTGGAAAGCGGGCGCATCCACATCGCCCGCGCCGCCCGCCATGCCGACTACCCGGCGGCCTTTCAACTGGTGGCGGCGATGAATCCCTGCCCCTGCGGCTATCTCGGGCAGGCCAACTGCCGATGCACGCCCGATCAGGTGGCGCGCTACCGCAACAAGCTCTCCGGGCCGCTGCTCGACCGCATCGACCTGTTCGTCGAAGTGCCGCCCTTGCCCGCCGCCGCGCTCGCCGCGCCAGCCGATGGCGAGGATTCCGCGAGCGTGCGCCAGCGCGTCGTCAGCGCCCGGGAACGCCAGATGGCGCGCCAGAGCAAGGCCAACGCGCAGCTTGCCGGGCGCGAGATCGACCGGCATTGCGCGCTCGACGAACCCGGCCAGCGCCTTCTGCAACAGGCGGCGGAACGGCTGAAACTTTCCGCCCGCGCCTGGCATCGAATCCAGCGTCTGGCGCGTACCATTGCCGACCTCGCCGCCAGCGAAGCGATTCAGCCCGCCCATCTGCGCGAAGCCATTCAATATCGCCGTTTCACCAGCGAAACCCAGACATGAATCCGACACCTGCCTGTTCACCGCAGAGGCGCAGAGGGCGCGAGGAAAGGCGGAGAAAAGCAGGGCAAACCGCCGCTGCGCGCTTCCTTCCCTCTGCCCCCCGGCGGCGATACCTGCCGTTTTCGACCCAAACTTTCAGATGAAACCTCACGCAGCACAATTTCGCGGCCTGGCACTGCTCCTGGCCGCGCTCTCGGCCATTGGCCCGTTCGCCATCGACACCTACCTGCCCTCCTTCCCCGACATCGCCCTGCGCTTGCAGGCGACGCCGCTGGAAGTGCAGCAGACGCTCTCCGCCTACCTCTTCGCCTTTGCCGCCATGACCCTGTGGCACGGCGCGATTGCCGACCGCTTCGGGCGGCGGCGGGTGATCCTCGTCGCGCTCGGCCTGTTCGCGCTGGCTTCGCTCGGCTGCACCTTCGCCGGCAGCATCGGCCAGCTCTGGTTCTGGCGCGCCTTGCAGGGCGTCACCGCCGGGGCGGGCATCGTCATCAGCCGCGCCATCGTGCGCGACCTCTACGACGGCCCGGCGGCACAGCGGCTGATGGCGCACATCACCATGATGTTCGCCCTGGCCCCGGCGCTGGCCCCGCTGATCGGCGGCTGGCTGCAAGCCGCCTGGGGCTGGCGCGCCGTGTTCGGGTTTCTGGTTCTGTCGACCGGGCTGCTGCTCGTCGCCTGCATTTACCATCTGCCGGAAACCCTGTCGCCGGAAAAGCGCCAGTCCCTGCGCCCCGGCTATCTGCTCGGCGCTTACCGCAAGATTTTCAGTTCGCCGCAGTTCCTCTTCGCCTGCGCGGCGCTGGCGCTGAATTTCAACGGTTTCTTTCTCTACGTGCTGTCCTCGCCGGTCTTTCTCATGCGCCACCTCAATCTGCCGGAAACCGCCTTTCTCTGGCTGTTCGGACCGGGGATGATCGGCCTGATTTCAGGCTCCTGGCTCGCCGGGCGGCTGGCCGGGCGCGTGTCGGCGGACAAGGCGGTGTTGTACGGGCATCTGGTGATGGCGGCGGCGGCCCTGTTCAATCTCGCACTGAGCGCCAGCCTGCCCCCCGGCCTGTGGAGCGTACTGCCGATTCCGCTCTACACCTGCGGCATGTCGCTCGCCATGCCCAGCCTGACGCTGTTCGCGCTCGATCCCTTCCCGCAGCAGCGCGGTCTGGCGGCTTCCTGCCAGACTTTCTTCCAGTCCGCCGCCAACGGCCTCACCGCCGCCCTGCTCGCCCCGCTGCTGTGGGATTCGGTCTTCACGATGGCCTTGGGCATGGCTGGCTGCCTGGCCTTCGGCAGCCTCGCCACCCTCGCCTACCGGCGTTCGCTACGGCAAGCCTGGGAAAGTTCTGAATAAATCGAAACCGTTCGGGCTGAGCCTGTCGAAGCCCTTGATTTTGCAGGCGATGCCCTGCGACAAGCTCAGGGCAAACGGATTTGTGCAGAGCCTGCCCTAGCTCTGCTGCCAGGGTAGGCCGCGAAAACGCCAGCCGGCCAGGGTGCCGCGATGGAAATCGTCGTCCAGCGGGCCTTCGAAGCCCTCGGTCACGTTGATGACCTGGGTGAAGCCCGCCGCTTCCAGGACCAGACCGGCATCCACCGAACGCTTGCCGCTGCGGCAGATGAGCAGCACCGGGCGGTTCAGATCCTTCTTCACCAGGCGCACCACCTGCTCGGCGAAGTGCCGGTTCACCTCCCAATCCGGCGCTTCCTGCCACGCCACATGCTCCGCCCCCACCGGATGCCCGACGTACATGTGCTCGATTTCGGTACGGCAATCGACGAGCACCGCCTCCGGGTGCTCGTCGAGAAAAGCGTGCGCGGCGCAGGGGTCGAGATGTTGCATGGCGTTTTCCTCCGGTTTACAGCAGGGGTGCCAGCCAGCGCTCGGCTTCCGGCAGCGCCATGTTCTTGCGCAGCGCCCAGTCTTCCAGTTGGTCGCGGCCGATCTTCGGGATGGCGAAGTAGCGGGCCGCCGGGTGGCCGATGTAGAAGCCGGAAACGGCTGCCGCCGGGGTCATGGCGCAGGATTCGGTGAGCGCCATGCCGATTTCCGGGGCGTCGAGCAGGGCGAACAGTTCGCGCTTGGCGGTGTGATCGGGGCAGGCCGGGTAGCCGGGCGCAGGGCGGATGCCGGTGTAGCTTTCGGCGATCAGCGCCTCATTGTCGAGCCGCTCGCTGGCGGCATAACCCCAATAGTGAGTGCGCACTCGCATGTGCAGCCATTCGGCGGCGGCTTCGGCGAAGCGGTCGGCCAGCGCCTTCAGCATGATCGCCGAGTAGTCGTCGTGGGCGGCCTCGAATTCGGCGACGCGGGTTTCGATGCCGAGGCCGGCGGTGACGGCGAAGGCGCCGACGTAGTCTCGCTCGCCAACGAAATCGGCCAGCGCGGTATTGAAGCGGCGGGGTTGCGTCTGCGGCTGCTTGATCTGCTGGCGCAGGCCGATCCAGCGGGCAGCCTCGGTCGTGCGGTTTTCGTCGGTGTAAAGCACGATGTCCTCGTTCTCGCCGCGCGCCGGGTAGAGGCCGAACACGGCTTTCGCGGTCAGCCATTTTTCGGCGACGATTCTTGCCAGCATCGCCTGCGCGTCGTGGAACAACTGGCGGGCGGTTTCGCCGACCACGTCGTTGTCGAGAATCGCCGGGTAGCGGCCCGCCAGATCCCAGCTCTGGAAAAAGGGCGACCAGTCGATGAAGGGAACGAGGTCGGCCAGGGCAATGGCCAGCGTCTGCCGGCCAAGCTGCACCGGTTTCACTGGCGCATACGCCCCGTTCCACGTGAAACGATTGGCGCGGGCGTCCGCCAGCGAAACCAGCGTCGCGCCCTTGCGTCCGGCGTGTTCACTGCGCACGGTTTCGTATTCGGCGGCGATTTCGGCAACGTAACCGGCCTTCTGCTCGGCGGACAGCAGCTTGGTGGCAACGCCGACGGCGCGCGAGGCGTCCGGCACATAGACCACCGGGCTGTCGGTATTGGTGGCGATCTTGATCGCCGTGTGGGCGCGGCTGGTCGTCGCGCCGCCGATCAGGAGCGGCACGGTGACGCCCTGGCGCCGCATCTCGCCGGCGACGTGCGCCATTTCTTCCAGCGACGGCGTAATCAGGCCGGAGAGGCCGATGATGTCCACCTTGTGCTCGCGGGCGGCGTGCAGGATGTTCTCGCACGGCACCATGACGCCGAGGTCGATGATGTCGTAGCCGTTGCAGCCCAGCACCACGCCGACGATGTTCTTGCCGATGTCGTGCACGTCGCCCTTGACGGTCGCCATCAGGATCTTGCCCTTGGCCCCCAGGCCGGAGCGCGCCTTTTCTTCTTCGATGAAGGGTACCAGATGCGCCACCGCCTGCTTCATGACACGGGCCGATTTCACCACCTGCGGCAGGAACATCTTGCCCGCCCCGAACAGATCGCCGACGTGGTTCATGCCGTTCATCAGCGGCCCTTCGATCACCGCCAGCGGCGGCCTGCCCTCGGCTTCCAGTTGCGCCCGGACTTCCTCGGTGTCGGCTACGACGTAATCGGTGATGCCCTTGATGAGCGCGTGTTCAAGGCGTTTTTCCACCGGCAGTTCGCGCCAGCTCAGGTCGGGGCCAGAGTCCTTGGCCTTGCCCTCCTTCACTGTCTGCGCGAATTCGACCAGCGCATCGCCTGCGCCAGGGTGCCTGTTGAGCACCACGTCCTCGACCTTCTCGCGCAGCGCCGGCTCCAGATCGTCGTACACGCCGAGCATGCCGGCGTTGACGATGCCCATGGTCATGCCCGCCTGAATCGCGTGATAGAGGAAAACGGTGTGGATCGCCTCGCGCACTGGGTCGTTGCCCCGGAAGGAAAACGACACGTTGGAAACGCCGCCGGAAATGTGCGCGTGCGGCAGGTTCGCCTTGATCCAGCGCAGCGACTCGATGAAATCCACCGCGTAGTTGTCGTGCTCCGGAATGCCCGTCGCAATGGCGAAAATATTCGGGTCGAAGATGATGTCTTCCGCCGGGAAGCCCATGCCGGTCAGCAGTTCATACGCCTTGCCGCAAATCTCGGTCTTGCGCGCGTAGGTGTCGGCCTGCCCTTTTTCGTCGAAGGCCATGACAATCACCGCCGCGCCGTAGCGCCGCGCCAGCCGGGCCTGTTCGAGGAACTTGTCGACGCCTTCCTTCATCGAGATCGAATTGACGATGCCCTTGCCCTGAATGCACTTCAAACCGGCTTCGATCACTTCCCACTTCGACGAGTCGACCATGATCGGCACGCGCGAAATATCCGGCTCCGAGGCGACCAGCTTGAGGAACTTGTCCATGGCCGCGACGGCGTCGAGCATCGCCTCGTCCATGTTGATGTCGATCACCTGCGCGCCGTTCTCGACCTGCTGGCGGGCGACGGCCAGCGCGTCGTCGAAGCGGCCTTCGAGAATCATGCGGGCAAACGCCTTGGAGCCGGTGACGTTGGTGCGCTCGCCGACGTTGACGTAGAGCGAATCCGGCAGCACGTTGAACGGTTCCAGCCCGGACAGGCGCAGCGCCGGGGCGATTTGCGGCGGCTTGCGCGGCGCGACCGCGGCAACCCGCCCAGCCACTTCGCGGATGTGCTCCGGCGTGGTGCCGCAGCAGCCGCCGACGATGTTCACGATGCCGCTCGCCGCCCAGTAAGCGATTTCCTCGGCCAGTTCTGCCGGCGTTTCGTCGTAGCCGCCAAAGGCATTGGGCAGCCCGGCGTTGGGATGGGCGGAAACATGGCAGTCGCAGACCCGCGACAGCTCCTCGACGTACTGACGCAATTCCTTCGCGCCGAGCGCGCAGTTGAGGCCGAAGGACAGCGGCCGGACGTGGCGCAGCGAATTCCAGAAGGCTTCGGCGGTCTGCCCGGACAGCGTGCGCCCGGAAGCATCGGTGATGGTGCCGGAAATCATCACCGGCCAGCGCCGACCCGCCTGCTCGAAAAAGCGCTCGATGGCGAACAGCGCCGCCTTGGCGTTGAGCGTGTCGAACACGGTCTCGACCAGCAGGATGTCGGCACCGCCTTCGACCAGCCCGGCGATGGCCTGGGTGTAATCGCCGACCAGTTCGTCGAAGCTGACGTTGCGGTAGCCAGGATCGTTTACGTCCGGCGAAATCGAGCAGGTGCGCGAGGTGGGGCCGAGCACGCCGGCGACGAAGCGCGGCCTGGCCGGATTCTGCGCGGTGAATTCGTCGCACAGGCGGCGGGCCAGCGCCGCCCCCTCGCGGTTCAGTTCATGGACGATGGCTTCGAGCTTGTAATCGGCCTGCGACACGGCGGTCGAGTTAAAGGTGCAGGTTTCCAGGATGTCGGCCCCGGCCTCCAGATAGGCGCGGTGGATGCCGCCGATCACGTCGGGCCGGGTCAGCACCAGCAGATCGTTGTTGCCCTTGAGGTCGTGCGGGTGATCGCGGAAACGCTCGCCGCGGTAGTCAGCTTCCTGCAGGTTGTGGCGCTGGATCATGGTGCCCATCGCCCCGTCGAGAATCAGGAGGCGCTGGGCAAGCAGGGTGTGCAGTTCGGCGGTGCGGTCGGGCTGGAGCATGGTCATCTCGATTGAATTCGTCTCAAACGAACAAGAGGCCGCAGCACCAAAACAAACAGCGCCGCAAACCGGTGGGAACACAGGATTCGCGAGCGCCGTTGAGATATGCCGAGCCTGGCCCTCAAGTTTCAAGGTCGCAGCGCTCCTCGGCAGAGGCGCGCAGTTTACCGAGAGTGGCGCAGAAAACCAAATCCCGCGCCCGCCCTGCCCGGCGCGCCCGCAACGTCACAGGATTGCAACAAGCCCCCTGCACACTGCGCCCACCTTTATCTCTATGCGACGCCTGATGGTCACTCTCCACGACACCGATTTTTCCGAGCTGCACCGCATCATCCACGGCGCGCTGCTGACCCCGGTTTTCCAGCCCATCATCGACTTCCGCACGCGCACGATCCTTGGCTACGAAGCCCTGATCCGTGGTCCGGAAAACAGTCCATTGCACATGCCGGACCATTTGTTTGCCGCTGCCGCCACGCTCGACCTGAGCCTACCGCTGGAACAACTGTGCCGGGAGGCCAGCTTGCGCGCCTTTGCCCGCCTCAACCTGGGCGGGCGGCTGTTTCTCAATATCTCGCTGAGCAGCCTGTTCGATCCACAGTTGCTCAACGGCCAGACGCAACGCCTGCTCAGTGAAATCGGCCTGCCCGCCAACCGCATCGTGCTCGAACTGACCGAGCGCCAGAACATCACCGATCTGCCGGATATTCACGGGGTTCTGTCGCACTATCGCGGGCGCGGCTTCCAGATCGCCATTGACGATCTGGGCGAAGGTTTCGCCAATTTGCGCATGTGGTCCGAGCTGCGTCCGGAATTCGTCAAGATCGACAAACATTTCGTGCAGGGCATCGCCGACGACCGCATCAAGTACCACTTCGTACGCGCCATGCAAGATCTGGCCGGTATCTGCAACGCCGCGCTGGTTGCCGAAGGCATCGAACGCATCGAGGATTTCAACTGCGTGCGCGACATGGGCATCGCCTGCGGGCAAGGCTATTTCATTGCCCGGCCTGCGCCGCAGCCGCTGCGCGCCTTGCCGGAGCGGGCAGTGACGGCGCTCGACAGCCGCCAGATTTCCATCACCCCGCAGGCCTTCGGCCACGGCAAGACGCCAACTGCCGGGGCGTTGCTGCGTTACATCGAACCGCTGCCCTACGGCGCAACCAACGATGAAGCCGTCGATCGCTTCGAACGCGAACCGGCGCTGTATGTGCTGCCCGTCGTCAAGGGCGAACTCCCCATCGGGATGCTGAACCGCTCGAACCTGATCGACCGCTTCGCCCGGCCGTTTCGCCGCGAACTATTCGGAGCCAAGAACTGTGAGATATTCATGGATCACACGCCGCTCATCGTCGACCAGCATGCCAGCATCCAGGAACTTGCCATGATGCTGGCCCAGGCTCCCAAGCATTCCCTGTTCGACGGTTTCATCGTCACCGGCGAGGGTCGTTACCTCGGCGTCGGCAGCAGCCAGGATTTGATGGCAACGATCACCGAAATGCAGATCAGCGCCGCCCGCTACGCCAATCCGCTGACCCAGTTGCCCGGCAACGTACCGATCAACGAACATATCGACCGCATCCTGGCCGCCGGTGCGGAATGCACCGCTGCCTACGTCGATATCGACAACTTCAAACCCTTCAACGACCAATTCGGCTACCGGCGCGGCGACGATCTGATCCAGTTGCTGGGTCGACTGATCTGCGAGGTCACAGACGCGCACAGCGATTTCGTCGGCCACATCGGCGGCGACGATTTTTTCGTGATTTTTCAGAACCCGAACTGGGAAACCGCCTGCCGGGAAATCGTGCACCGTTTCAGTTGCATGGTCAGCAAGATGATCGATCCGCAGGAAAAGATACAGGGCGGCTATCTGGCCGAAAATCGGCGCGGCGAACTGGGTCTGGTACCGCTGCCGACGCTATCCATCGGCGCGGTCAAGGTCAGCCCGCAGCAGTTCGGGTCGAACCGCGAAGTCGCCGCTGCGGCTGCCGAAGCCAAGAAGCAGGCCAAGAAACGCTCCAAGGAGCACGGTGGCAAAGGCCATCTCTTCATCGAGCAGCGGCGCTACGTCAGTCACGCCGCCAGCCTGAACTGAGCCGCGCCGGGCGGTTATTTTTCTTCCCTGTAGCGCAGCGCCTCGACCACCAGCGCGAATACCGGCGACGGCTGGCGGCGGTGCGGGTAATAGAGGTAGTGGCCGGGAAACGGGTCGCACCAGTCGTCCAGCACGCTGACCAGACGGCCGGCCTCGATGTGCGGCGCGACTTCGTCCCGCAGCAGGTAGGCGATGCCCAGTCCGGCCAACGCGGCGTTCGCGATGTGGGGAGAAGTGTTGAAGATCAGTTGCCCGTCCACGCGCACGTTCTGCTGCTGCCCGCCCTTCAGGAAATCCCAGACGTAGAACCCGCTGCCGGATGCCGAACGCTTGTTGATGCAGTTGTGCTCCAGCAGGTCGCGCGGCTTTTCCGGAACGGGGCGGGAGGCGAAGTAGGCGGGCGAGGCGACCGCCGCCATGCGCATCGGCGGCCCGATGGGCACGGCGATCATGTCCTTGTCGATGGATTCACCGAGCCGCACGCCGGCGTCGAAGCGATCCGCCACGATGTCCCGGAAGCCGTAATTCACGTCGAACTCGATGCGGATGTCCGGGTACTCGCGCAGCACGGGCGCGAGCTTCGGCAGCAGCGTCGCTCGCAGGACGTGATCGCTGCACGTGATGCGCACGGTGCCGGCCGGCTTGTCGCGCAGTTCGGTCAGTTCGTCGAGTTCGGCCTCGATCTCGTCGAAGCGGTGACCGATGGCGTTCAACAGGCGCTCGCCCGCCGCCGTCGGCGACACGCTGCGCGTGGTGCGGGTCAGCAGCCGGATCTGGAGCCGCGCTTCCAGACCGTTGATCGCCTGACTCAAAGCCGATTGCGTCACGCCCAGATGCGCTGCCGCGCGCGTGAAGCTGCCGGCGCGGGCGATGGTGACGAAATACAGCAGGTCGTTGAGGTTACGTCTGGCCATGACCGGCCTCCCGTGGGTTTGCGAGGATATTGGTTAGATTACCTTATAGGGTCTTTAAGTATTCATTAGCTAGTCAGGCCGCCCTTCGGCCGGGAAGATACGAGGCATGAAAAAGTCGCTGCCCACTTCCCCCCTGCCCACTTTCCAATATGCCCCGCGCTCCCAATGGCGGCGCTCGGCACTGGCGCGACTGGCCGGCGCGCTCCTCGGGCTGGCCGCCTGTATTCCCGACGCTTCGCTCGCCCAAATCCCGGCTGGCGCCGCCACCGCAAAAGAGTCCGCCATGAAGATTCGCCTGATCGTCGGTAACGAGATCGCCACCGCCACGCTGTACGACAACGCCACCGCGCGGGATTTCGTGTCGCTGCTGCCGCTCTCCCTGACGATGACCGACTACGCCGCCATCGAGCGCGTCGCCGACCTGCCGCGCAAGCTGGCGACGCGAGGCGCGCCCGAGGGCATGGCGCCTGTGGCCGGTGAACTGACCTACTACGCCCCCTGGGGCAATCTGGCGATTTTCATCGAGGGCCGCTCGTGGTCGCGCAGCCTGCTGCCGCTCGGCAAGGTGGACGAGAGCTTGCCCGTTCTCTCCCGGCCCGGCCCGTACACGCTGCGCATCGAGCGCGTGACGCCGTGAACCTTCTTTCGTCGACAACTTATTGGAGCATCGAAACATGAATCCGATTTATGACTTCAAGGGCCAGGTAGCCCTGGTGACCGGCGCTGCGATGGGCATGGGTCTGGCGACCGCCCGCGCCTTCGCGCAGAGCGGCGCGTCCGTGGTGCTGGCCGACCGCGACGGCGAGCGCGCCGCGCAGGAAGCGGCGAAGATCGTCGCCGACGGCGGCACGGCCATCGGCATCGCCTGCGATGTCAGTATCGAAACGCAGGTCGCCGCGATGGTCGAACGCACGGTCGCCGAATACGGCCGCCTCGACATGGCCTTCAACAACGCAGGCGTAATGGCAAAGATCGCACCGACGGCGGATGCCACCAGCGAGGAATTCGAGCGCGTGATCGGCATCAACCTGCGCGGCGTGTGGAACTGCATGAAGTACGAACTGTTCCAGATGCAGCGCCAGGGCGGCGGCGCCATCGTCAACAACGCCTCGGTCGGCGCGCTGACCGGCAACCCCGGCATTGGTGCCTACATCGCCTCCAAGCATGGCGTGGTCGGCCTGACCCGCACCGCCGGCTTGGAGTACTGCACGCAGGGCATCCGCGTAAACGCGGTGAATCCCTGCACGATCGACACCCAGATCGCCCGCGACGTGGTCGGCGGCAGCGAGGAAGCCTTCGCCGAACTGGAAAAAGGCGCGCCCATCGGTCGCGCCGGCCGGCCCGAGGAAATCGCCTCGGCGGTGCTGTGGCTGTGCAGCCCCGGCGCCAGCTACGTGATCGGCGAGGCGCTGACCATAGACGGCGGCCTGACGGTGCGCTGACCCGCCGGTCGGCCTTAATCGAGGAGACGCACAATGCTCAAGCAATCCACTGACCTGAATACCGCCCGCTTCAACCCCACGGCCACCGAGCACGGGCGGCGACGCCTGCTGAAGATGGCCGGCATGGGCATGGCGGGCATCGCCGCCGCCCCCTTGCTCGGCGCCTTCTCCGCAAGCAGCGTACAAGCGGCAGGCGCAGGCCGCGCCGCGCCCGGTTCGGGCGGCTACAGGCATCTGGGCCGCACCGGCCTCAGGGTCGGCTGCATCGCGCTGGGCACGATGAACTTCGGAGAACTGACCGACGAGGCAACGAGCTTCAGGATCATGGACGAGGCGCTCGATGCCGGCATCAACCTCTTCGACACCGCCGACGTCTATGGCGGCCCGCAGTCGCCGGACATGGAAAAGGGCTACGGCACCTCGGAGGAAATCATCGGTAACTGGCTGACCAGGGACAAGTCCCGCCGCGACCGGATCGTACTCGCCACCAAGGTCTATCAGCCGATGGGCACCGGCCCGAACGACAAATACCTGTCGGCTTACCACATCCGCCGCGCCTGCGACGCGAGTCTGAAGCGCCTCAAGACCGACCACATCGACCTCTACCAGATGCATCATGTCGACCGCGCGACGCCGTGGGAGGAAATCTGGCAGGCTATGGAGCAACTGATCCGCGAAGGCAAGATCACCTACGTCGGCAGCAGCAACTTCGCCGCCTGGGACATCGCCCTGGCGCAGAGCGCGGCGGTATCGCGCAATCTGCTCGGCCTGGTGTCCGAGCAGAGCCTCTACAACCTCAGCCAGCGCACCATCGAGCTGGAAGTGATCCCCGCGCTGCGCCACCTCGGCATCGGCCTGATTCCGTGGAGTCCGATCGGCATGGGTTTGCTGGGCGGCGTGCTGGGCGGGATCAGCGAAGGCCGCCGGGCGACGCCGGGCCTGCGAGCGCAGATCGAGCGGTTCCGCCCGCAGCTCGAAGCCTGGGAGGCGCTATGCCGCGAGCTGGGCGAAGCGCCGGCCGTCGTCGCGCTGGCCTGGGTAATCCACAACCCGGTCGTCGCCGCCGCGATCAGCGGCCCGCGCACCGCCGAGCAGTTGCGGCAGAACCTCAAGGCGCTGGAATTGAAACTCTCCGGCGAAACGCTGGCGAAACTGGACGAAATCTGGCCGGGGCCGGGCGGCGAGGCGCCCGAGGCCTACGCCTGGTGAGGGCGGCAGAGGCGCCGATCCAGGCATTTCACCGAACCCTCGCCCCCCTGCACTGCGGAGAAAACCATGAGCGAACCCACACCTCACACTACCCATATCGACCTACCCGCTGATTCAACCCCCTCCCGCCGCCGTTTCATCCGGGGTGCCGCGCTCGCCGGTTCGGCGGCGCTGCTGGCCGGGCATTCGGGCCTGACGCGGGCCGCACCCACGACCACTACGGAGACGAACGACATGCAACCGACGCAGGCATGGGACAAGACCTTCCCCCGAAGCAACGAGGTCGAGCACCGGAAAATCACTTTCAGGAACCGCTACGGCATCACACTGGCGGCCGATCTGTATCTGCCGAAGACGCGCACGGGCAAACTCGCGGCGATTGCCGTCAGCGGCCCGTTCGGCGCGGTAAAGGAGCAATCGTCGGGCCTGTACGCGCAGACGCTGGCCGAGCGCGGCTTCGTCACGCTGGCCTTCGACCCCTCCTACACCGGCGAGAGCGGCGGCGAGCCACGCAATGTGGCCTCGCCCGACATCAACACCGAGGATTTCAGCGCGGCGGTGGATTGCCTCGGCCTCTTGCCGGAAGTCGAGCGTGAGCGCATCGGCATTCTCGGCATCTGCGGCTGGGGCGGCATGGCGCTGAACGCTGCGGCCATCGATAAACGCATCAAGGCCGTCGCCGCCAGCACCATGTACGACATGACGCGGGTGATGTCCAAGGGTTACAACGACAGCACGACCGAACAGCGCGCCCGGACGCTGGAACAACTGGGCCGGCAACGCTGGCTGGACGCGGAAAGCGGCAGCCCCGCCTACCAACCGCCCTACAACGAACTGCACGGCGGCGAGGCGCAGTTTCTCGTCGACTACGCCGACTATTACCGGACGCCGCGCGGCTACCACGCGCGCTCGGTCAACTCCGGCAACGCCTGGACGATCACCACGCCGCTGTCGTTCATGAACATGCCGCTGCTCAGCCACATTCAGGAAATCGCGCCGCGCCCGATCCTGCTGATCCACGGCGAAAAGGCCCACTCGCGCTATTTCAGCGAAACCGCCTACGCGGCGGCGGCAGCGCCGAAGGAACTGCTGATCGTACCGGGGGCCAATCACGTCGATCTGTACGACCGGATGGACAGGATTCCTTTCGACAAGCTGACGGCGTTCTTCCGGGAACATCTGGCTTGAGCGGACGATCCGCCGCGCCACCCGCGTACTGGAGCGGCGTTTTCTCGATGACGCTGTGCGTGTTCACGCTGATCGCCTCGGAATTCCTGCCGGTCAGCCTGCTCACGCCGATAGCGGTCGACCTCCAGGTCAGCGAAGGCATGGCCGGGCAGGGCATCGCCATTTCCGGCGCGCTCGCGGTGCTGACCAGCCTGTCGATTTCGGCGCTGGCCGGCGGCATCGACCGCAAGACGCTGCTGCTGGCGCTGACCGCGCTGATGGGTGTTTCCGGAGCCGTCGTCGCGCTGGCGTCGAACTATCCGGCCTACATGATCGGCCGCGCGCTCATCGGCGTGGTGATCGGCGGCTTCTGGTCGATGTCGGCGGCAATGGCGATGCGGCTGGTGCCTGTCGCCTCGGTGCCGAAGGCGCTGGCGATCTTCAACGGCGGCAATGCGCTGGCGACCGTCGTCGCGGCCCCGCTGGGCGCGTGGCTCGGAGCCGTCATCGGCTGGCGCGGTGCGTTCTGGTGTCTGGCGCCGGTGGCGCTGCTCACCTTCGTCTGGCAGTGGGTCAGCCTGCCGGCGATGCCGGCCGAGCCGCGCGCGCCGGGTTCCGGCAACGTGCTCCGGCTGCTCGGAAACCGTACCGTCGCGCTCGGCATGGCCGGCTGCGGCCTGTTCTTCATGGGTCAATTCGCACTGTTCACCTACGTGCGGCCCTTTCTCGAAACCGTGACGCGGGTCGAAGTTGCCGCGCTGTCGCTGATCCTGCTAGCGATCGGCGTTGCCGGGTTCATCGGCACGGCGCTGATCGGTTCCATCCTCAAGCGCAGCCCGCATGGCACGCTGATCGCCATTCCCGTTCTCATGGCGGCGATTGCCGTGGCGCTGATTCCCTTCGGCGGCAGGGTCGCGCCCGTCACGGCACTGCTGGCGCTGTGGGGACTGCTCGCCACGTCGGCGCCCGTCGGCTGGTGGAGTTGGCTCGCGCAGGCGATGCCGAAGAACGCCGAAGCGGGCGGCGGCTTGATGGTGGCGGTGATCCAGCTATCCATCGCCCTTGGCTCCACCGTCGGCGGCCTGCTGTTCGATGCGAGCGGCTATCGAAGTACCTTCGCCGCCAGCGCGGCACTGCTGCTGGCTACGGCGTTTCTCGCCTTGCGGACGGGGCGCTGGGCAGCCTGAATCCGTTCAAACCATCCAAAAACCGGGGGCCGTGCGTTTTCCGCGCGGCCCCCGGTTTGCATTACCCGTCAATCAAGCCGGCAGAGCCACCAGCGGATTGCCGAACATCGGATCGTCCTTCTGCGAGGCCAGGGCTTTCTGCAAATCCAGGCCCATCGCGGCGGCGACGCCCGCCCCGTAGGCCGGGTCGGCGGCGTGGCAGTTGCGGATGTGGCGGAATTTGACGAATTCCGGCGCATCGCCCATGCCGCGCGCGGTGTTGCCGAACAACGCTTCCTTTTGTTCCGGCGTCATCAACTGGAACAGCTTGCGCGGCTGCTCGAAGTAGTTGCTGTCGTCCTTGTGGAAGCTCCAGTGCTGCGCATCGCCGTTGATCTTCAAGGGCGGTTCGGCGAACTCGGGCTGCGCCTGCCATTGGCCGAAGCTGTTCGGCTCGTAGTGCGGCGCGCTGCCGTAGTTGGCGTCCACCCGGCCCTGGCCGTCACGGTGGTTGCTGTGCACCGGGCAGCGGGCGGCGTTCACCGGAATCTGCTGATAGTTCGCGCCCAGGCGGTAGCGCTGCGCGTCCGGGTAGTTGATGAGGCGCGCCTGCAGCATGCGGTCGGGCGAAACGCCGATGCCCGGCACCAGGTTGCTCGGCGAGAAGGCCGACTGCTCGACGTCGAGGAAGAAGTTTTCCGGGTTCTTGTTCAGCTCGAACTCGCCGACTTCGATCAGCGGGTAGTCGGCATGCGGCCAGACCTTGGTCAGGTCGAACGGGTGGTAGGGCACCTTCTCGGCGTCGGCTTCCGGCATCACCTGCACGTACATCGTCCATTTCGGAAACTCGCCGCGCTCGATTGCTTCGTACAGGTCGCGCTGATGGCTTTCGCGGCAGTGGCCGATGACTTCCGTTGCCTCGGCATCGGTCAGGTTCTTGATGCCTTGCTGCGTCTTGAAGTGCATCTTGACCCAGAAACGCTCGCCGTCCTTGTTCCAGAAGCTGTAGGTATGCGAGGAAAAGCCGTGCATGTGGCGGTAGCTCGCCGGAATGCCGCGGTCGCTCATGACCACCGTGATCTGGTGCAGGGCTTCCGGCAGGAGCGTCCAGTAATCCCAGTTATTGGTGGCGCTGCGCAGATTGGTTTTGGGGTCGCGCTTGACGGCCTTGTTCAGATCGGGGAACTGGCGCGGATCGCGGATGAAGAACACCGGCGTGTTGTTGCCGACCATGTCCCAGTTGCCTTCTTCGGTGTAGAACTTGAGCGCGAAGCCGCGAATGTCGCGCTCGGCATCCGCCGCGCCGCGCTCGCCGGCCACGGTGGTGAAGCGGGCGAACATTTCGGTTTTCTTGCCGACTTTCTCGAAAATTTTGGCGCGGGTGTACCGGGTGATGTCCTTCGTCACGGTAAAGGTGCCGAACGCACCCGAACCCTTGGCGTGCATGCGGCGCTCGGGAATCACTTCGCGCACGAAGTTGGCAAGCTTTTCATTGAGCCACACGTCCTGCGCAAGCAGAGGACCGCGCGGGCCGGCAGTGAGGCTGTCGCGGTTGCTGCTGACCGGCATCCCGAAATCGGTGGTCAGGTGGGTGACGGGGCACTTCGTAGGTTTATCTGACATGGTATCTCTCTCCTAAGGCCGTGATAAAAATGGCGGTTCAACCGCTGGGGAAATACTAGTTTCCTGCTCGCTGTTTTCCCATTGAATAATGGCTATCGGGGGAATAGCGTCATACGAGCAGCCTTCCGTGCACAATGCCTTTCCGTGCAAACGCCTTCCGGCCATTCAAGCGCTCACGCGCGCCTGGTTCGCCAAGGCCTTGTCGGTGATTTCCTTGTAGAGATCAACCAGTTTACCCGCCAGCGATTGATATTCAAGGTGGTCGATAACCAGGGTTTCGGTTTTCCGGGCTTCCTGCATGGACTCCTCGAGGAAGGCGAGATCGGCGTCGTTCAGGGTTTCGCCCCGGCCGAGGCGAGCCTGCATGTCGAACAGGCGCGGCAGGGTCTGTTTTTCCAGGCGTTCGAGCAGTACGGTCAGTACGCCTTGTTCGGTGGTTTCTTGGTCCAAGATGGGCTCCCTGGTTAGTGTAGCGATTCGGTCCGGCAACTCAGTCCAGCAAATCCACGGGCATCACGGCGCGCAGGAAGGTTTGCGTTCCGCCTTCGCGCTGACGGTTTTGCAGCCAGCAGATGCTGCCCTTGCGCATGCTCCAGGCAGCGGGTTCACCGCTGAGCAACAGCGCGAGCAATCCGCCCAGAGCCGGCTGGTGGCCGACCAGCAGCACGCTGCTCCTGTCTTTGTCCCTGTCCTTGCGCGCCCCATCCGGCCAGCCGCTGGCGACAAACAGGTCGTTGGCCGTCGCCGCCGGGGCAATTTCGGAGCAGATGTCGTAGGGTAATCCCAGCGCCTCGGCGGTTTGCCGCGTACGCACCGTCGGGCTGACCAGAATGCGACAGTCCGACGGCAAGCGGCCCGCCAGCCAGGCCGCCATGCGCAGCGCCTGTTTGCGGCCGCGTTTGGTCAGCGCCCGGTTGAAATCGTCACTGCCATCGGCAGCCTCGGCATGACGCCAGAGAATGAGGTTCATCAACGCGCTCCAAACGGCAAGGCAACGCACGCATCTTAGCCCAGCGGCTCGCGGCGCGGCCACAAACCGGAACACGCGTCGCGCAAATTTTCGGCGCGGATCATGCGACCGGCGTAACGCTCGACCGGGGTCGGGTTCCCCCCCTACCAATCCATGCCCGCCCGTCTCATTCGCCGCAGGCAGCGGCAGGCGCAGGCTGGCCGGTTAAAATACCCGCCTCTGCCGCCACAACACAGCACGCCACGCCATGTCCTTCACCGCGCTCGGCCTCTTGCCGCCGTTAGCCGCCACCCTCGATCGGCTCGGCCATACCCGGCCCACGCCGGTGCAGCAGCAGGCCATTCCGGCCATTCTCGCCGGACGCGACGTGCTCGCTGCCGCCCCGACCGGTACCGGCAAGACGGCCGCCTTCACCCTGCCCAACGCGCTGCGCGCGGGCAGCGACGTGCGGTTCACCATGACAGTGTCGGTCTTTTCCATGTGGATGTTCCGCATCGTTTTCAGCTACATTCTGGGCAGCTGGC
>OGQD01000889.1_pt1 | contig 20787 bp, 14 predicted proteins | sample 1553091 | NCBI WGS metagenome assembly OGQD01 (sample SAMEA2580290, study PRJEB22360) | human gut metagenome | biome: human gut; feature: human-associated habitat; material: faeces | place: Denmark | collected 2008/2010
ATCCCGATGAACAGACATGGCAAGAGCAAATTGTTGGCCACAACATTTTACAAGCCTCTTCTCCTAACACCGCAAAACGTTACGCGGCAACAATCAGGCTTCGCCTGAACACGCTTGATAAAAGCGCGTGGACATTGATTGCCGAAGGTAGCGAGCGGGAACGCCAGCAACTTCTGTTTGTGGCTCTGACGCTACATTCGCCGGTAGTTAAGGATTTTCTGGCTGAAGTGGTTAACGATCTGCGCAGGCAGTTCAAGGAAAAGTTGCCTGGCAATAGTTGGAACGAATTTGTGAATAGCCAGGTTCGCCAACATCCGGTACTCGCCAGCTACTCAGATTCATCTATTGCAAAAATGGGAAACAATCTGGTGAAGGCGCTTGCTGAAGCGGGTTATGTGGATACGCCCCGCAGACGTAACCTGCAGGCAGTTTACCTTTTACCGGAAACTCAGGCAGTGTTACAGCGCCTGGGGCAACAGGACTTGATATCTATTCTGGAGGGAAAACGGTGATAGATCCCGTTCTTGAATATCGCCTGTCTCAAATCCAGAGTCGCATTAACGAAGATCGCTTCCTCAAAAATAACGGCTCCGGAAATGAAATTGGTTTTTGGATCTTTGATTATCCCGCGCAGTGCGAACTGCAGGTACGGGAGCATTTGAAATATCTGCTCCGGCATCTGGAAAAGGACCATAAATTTGCCTGTCTGAATGTCTTCCAAATCATCATCGATATGCTCAATGAACGCGGCCTTTTCGAGCGCGTCTGCCAGCAGGAAGTCAAAGTGGGTACTGAGACGCTGAAAAAGCAGCTTGCTGGTCCGTTAAATCAGAAAAAGATCGCTGATTTTATAGCGAAAAAAGTCGATCTGGCTGCCCAGGATTTTGTCATTCTTACCGGCATGGGCAACGCCTGGCCATTAGTACGCGGTCATGAACTGATGAGCGCCTTGCAAGATGTCATGGGGTTCACCCCACTGCTGATGTTTTATCCTGGCACCTACAGCGGGTACAACCTTTCCCCGCTCACAGACACCGGTTCACAAAATTATTATCGCGCTTTCAGACTGGTACCAGATACGGGACCCGCAGCAACATTGAATCCTCAATGAAGAGCATAACAATGAATATTGAACAGATTTTTGAAAAACCTCTAAAACGAAATATAAACGGGGTAGTCAAAGCAGAGCAAACCGATGATGCCAGCGCGTACATCGAGTTAGATGAATATGTCATCACCCGCGAACTGGAAAACCATCTTCGCCATTTCTTCGAATCCTATGTTCCTGCCACTGGCCCGGAACGGATCCGTATGGAAAACAAGATCGGCGTATGGGTTTCAGGCTTCTTCGGTTCAGGTAAATCGCACTTTATTAAGATTCTTTCTTATCTTTTATCTAACCGCAAAGTTACACATAACGGTACGGAACGTAATGCTTACTCCTTCTTTGAAGATAAAATCAAAGATGCATTATTCCTTGCCGATATTAACAAAGCGGTGCATTACCCGACTGAAGTCATTCTGTTCAATATTGATTCGCGTGCCAACGTAGATGACAAAGAAGATGCCATTCTTAAAGTCTTCCTGAAAGTCTTTAACGAACGTATTGGATACTGCGCTGATTTTCCGCATATTGCCCATCTTGAGCGCGAGCTGGATAAACGCGGTCAGTATGAAACCTTTAAAGCCGCGTTTGCCGATATCAATGGCTCGCGCTGGGAAGACGAGCGCGACGCTTACTACTTTATCAGCGATGACATGGCACAAGCGTTAAGCCAGGCCACACAGCAGAGTCTTGAAGCCTCCCGCCAATGGGTGGAACAACTCGACAAAAACTTCCCGCTGGATATCAATAATTTTTGCCAGTGGGTAAAAGAGTGGCTGGATGACAACGGTAAGAACATCCTCTTTATGGTGGATGAAGTCGGTCAGTTCATTGGCAAAAATACGCAAATGATGCTGAAGCTGCAGACTATTACTGAAAACCTTGGGGTAATCTGCGGTGGCCGCGCATGGGTTATCGTGACTTCGCAGGCCGATATTAATGCGGCAATCGGTGGTATGAGCAGTCGCGACGGACAGGACTTCTCCAAGATCCAGGGGCGCTTCTCTACACGCCTGCAACTTTCCAGCTCTAACACATCAGAAGTTATCCAGAAACGTTTGTTGGTAAAGACTGACGAAGCAAAAGCGGCGCTGGCAAAAGTGTGGCAAGAGAAAGGCGATATCCTGCGTAACCAGCTGGCTTTTGACCCTACAACAACTACTGCACTACGTCCTTTTACCAGCGAAGAAGAGTTCGTTGACAACTACCCGTTTGTACCGTGGCACTATCAGATTCTGCAAAAAGTGTTTGAATCTATTCGGACGAAAGGTGCAGCGGGTAAACAATTGGCCATGGGTGAGCGTTCTCAGCTGGAGGCATTCCAGACTGCGGCGCAGCAAATCTCAGCGCAAGGGCTGGATTCTCTGGTGCCTTTCTGGCGCTTCTATGCCGCCATTGAGAGCTTCCTGGAGCCTGCCGTTAGCCGCACCATCACTCAGGCTTGCCAGAATGGCATTCTTGATGAGTTCGATGGCAACCTGCTGAAAACGCTGTTCCTGATCCGCTATGTGGAAACGCTGAAAAGCACCCTGGATAACCTGGTCACATTGTCTATCGATAGGATCGATGCCGATAAAGTTGAGTTGCGCCGCCGGGTCGAAAAAAGTCTGAACACGCTTGAACGCCTGATGCTCATTGCGCGCGTTGAAGATAAATATGTGTTCCTGACCAACGAAGAAAAAGAGATCGAAAACGAGATCCGTAACGTTGATGTCGATTTCTCTGCGATCAACAAAAAACTGGCATCGATCATCTTTGATGACATTCTGAAAAGCCGTAAATATCGTTATCCGGCTAACAAGCAAGACTTTGATATCAGCCGCTTCCTGAACGGGCACCCATTAGACGGTGCAGTGCTTAACGATCTGGTGGTGAAGATCCTGACCCCTAAAGATCCGACCTATTCGTTCTATAACAGCGATGCGACCTGTCGCCCTTATACGTCAGAAGGCGACGGCTGTATTTTGATTCGTCTGCCGGAAGAGGGCCGTACCTGGAGCGATATTGATTTAGTCGTTCAGACTGAAAAGTTCCTCAAAGATAACGCCGGGCAACGTCCGGAACAGGCAACCCTGCTCTCAGAAAAAGCGCGTGAAAACAGCAACCGGGAAAAATTACTCCGTGTTCAGTTGGAATCACTACTTGCAGAAGCAGATGTCTGGGCGATTGGCGAGCGCTTACCGAAAAAATCCTCCACGCCATCGAATATTGTCGATGAAGCCTGCCGTTACGTGATTGAAAACACCTTCGGCAAGCTGAAGATGCTGCGGCCTTTTAACGGCGACATCTCCCGTGAAATTCATGCATTACTGACGGTTGAGAACGACACCGAACTGGATCTCGGTAACCTCGAAGAGTCCAACCCCGACGCCATGCGCGAGGTAGAAACCTGGATCAGCATGAATATCGAATACAATAAACCGGTGTATTTACGCGATATTCTGAACCATTTCGCACGTCGCCCTTATGGCTGGCCCGAAGACGAAGTGAAACTGCTGGTAGCCCGTCTGGCCTGCAAAGGTAAATTCAGCTTCAGCCAGCAAAACAACAACGTCGAGCGAAAACAGGCGTGGGAGTTATTTAATAACAGCCGCCGCTATAGCGAATTGCGTCTGCATAAAGTTCGCCGTCATGATGAAGCGCAGGTGCGTAAAGCCGCGCAAACCATGGCTGACATCGCTCAGCAGCCGTTTAACGAACGGGAAGAGCCGGCGCTGGTTGAACATATTCGTCAGGTATTTGAAGAGTGGAAGCAAGAGCTGAACGTATTCCGCGCCAAGGCAGAGGGCGGAAACAATCCGGGGAAAAAAGAGATTGAATCCGGTCTGCGCCTGCTTAATGCCATTCTTAATGAGAAAGAAGATTTTGCCCTGATCGAAAAAGTGTCATCGCTGAAAGATGAACTTCTGGATTTCAGCGAAGATCGTGAAGATTTGGTCGACTTCTACCGTAAGCAATTCGCCACCTGGCAAAAACTGGGTGCTGCGCTGAATGGCAGCTTTAAATCTAACCGCAGCGCGCTGGAAAAAGACGCCGCAGCGGTTAAAGCGCTGGGCGAGCTGGAAAGCATCTGGCAAATGCCGGAACCTTATAAGCATCTCAATCGCATCACGCCGTTGATTGAACAGGTCCAGAACGTCAACCATCAGTTAGTCGAACAGCACCGCCAGCACGCCCTCGAACGCATTGACGCCCGCATTGAGGAAAGCCGTCAACGCTTGCTGGAAGCGCACGCCACGTCAGAGCTGCAAAACAGCGTTCTGCTGCCGATGCAAAAAGCCAGAAAACGCGCTGAAGTCAGCCAGTCAATTCCGGAAATTTTGGCGGAACAGCAAGAGACAAAAGCGCTGCAAATGGATGCAGATAAAAAGATTAACCTGTGGATCGACGAGCTGCGTAAAAAGCAAGAAGCACAACTCCGGGCAGCAAATGAAGCCAAACGCGCTGCCGAGTCAGAACAGACTTATGTTGTGGTGGAAAAACCCGTTATCCAACCGGTACCGAAAAAAACGCATCTGGTGAATGTCGCCAGTGAGATGCGTAATGCCACCGGTGGTGAAGTTCTGGAAACGACCGAACAGGTGGAAAAGGCGCTCGACACGTTACGCACAACGCTGCTGGCCGCCATTAAAGCAGGCGATCGCATTCGCCTTCAGTAACTCCCATTTCAGGGCAGCACTCTGCTGCCCTTTGCAGGATTTTCTATGAATACCAATAACATCAAAAAATATGCCCCACAGGCCCGTAACGATTTCCGCGATGCGGTGATCCAGAAGCTAACGACGCTTGGGATCGCTGCAGATAAAAAAGGCAATCTGCAGATTGCCGAGGCCGAAACCATTGGCGAGACCGTGCGTTACGGTCAGTTTGATTATCCGTTATCGACCCTTCCCCGCCGCGAACGGCTGGTAAAACGCGCCCGTGAGCAGGGTTTTGAGGTGCTGGTTGAGCACTGCGCCTACACCTGGTTTAACCGCTTATGTGCAATTCGCTATATGGAGCTACACGGTTATCTTGAGCACGGCTTCCGTATGTTGTCCCACCCGGAGACGCCGACCGCGTTTGAGGTGCTGGATCATGTGCCGGAAGTGGCAGAAGCCCTGCTGCCGGAAAGTAAAGCGCAGCTGGTTGAGATGAAGCTTTCCGGTAATCAGGATGAAGCTCTGTACCGCGAACTGCTGCTGGGGCAGTGCCACGCCCTGCACCACGCGATGCCGTTCCTGTTTGAAGCGGTAGATGACGAAGCGGAACTGCTGCTGCCGGATAACCTGACCCGTACCGACTCCATTCTGCGTGGGCTGGTTGATGATATTCCGGAAGAAGACTGGGAGCAGGTAGAGGTTATCGGCTGGCTGTATCAGTTCTATATTTCGGAAAAGAAAGATGCCGTGATTGGCAAAGTGGTGAAGAGCGAAGATATTCCTGCCGCCACCCAGCTGTTTACGCCAAACTGGATTGTGCAGTATCTGGTGCAGAACTCCGTTGGCCGCCAGTGGTTGCAGACCTACCCGGACTCGCCGCTGAAAGACAAAATGGAGTACTACATCGAGCCTGCGGAACAAACGCCGGAAGTGCAGGCGCAGCTGGCGGCGATTACCCCAGCCAGCATTGAACCCGAAAGCATTAAAGTGCTCGACCCGGCCTGCGGTTCCGGTCATATTTTGATTGAAGCCTATAATGTGCTGAAAAATATCTACGAAGAGCGTGGTTATCGCGGGCGTGATATTCCACAACTGATTCTGGAAAATAATATTTTTGGTCTTGATATCGACGATCGGGCAGCACAACTTTCCGGTTTTGCATTATTAATGATGGCGCGTCAGGATGACCGCAGAATATTTACCCGCGATGTACGTCTGAATATTGTCTCTTTGCAGGAAAGTCTGCATCTGGATATCGCCAAACTCTGGCAGCAGCTCAATTTCCACCAGCAGGTACAAACCGGCAGTATGGGGGATATGTTTGCTGAAAATACCGCGTTAACCCAAACCGACAGCGCAGAATATCAGCTGCTAATGCGCTCGTTGAAACGCTTTGTGAATGCAAAAACGCTGGGCTCACTGATTCAGGTACCGCAGGAAGAAGAAGCGGAACTGAAGGCGTTTCTCGATGCACTGTATCAACTGGAACAGGAAGGCGATTTCCAACAGAAAGCGGCAGCGAAGGCGTTTATTCCGTTTATTCAGCAGGCGTGGATTCTGGCGCAGCGATATGATGCGGTGGTGGCGAATCCGCCGTATATGGGGGGAAAATACTTAGCTCCGGCGGTTAAAAATCATCTGAAAGAAAATTATTCTGGATATGATAAAGATCTATTTTCAGCCTTTATTATAAGAAATTTACAACTTTCCAAAAATGGTGCACAACTTGGGTTCATGACGCCATTTGTCTGGATGTTTATTTCAAGCTATGAAGAACTACGTCTCCAACTAATTAATAATGAAACAATCATTTCATTAATACAGTTAGAGTACTCAGGTTTTGATGGTGCCACCGTTCCTATTTGTACTTTCACATTGCAAAAAAATCATATTTCAAATTTTTCAGGTAGTTATATTCGACTTTCTGATTTTCGCGGAGCGGCAAATCAGGGACCACGAGCACTTGAAGCAATAAATAATAAAGATTGTTCTTGGCGCTATCAAACCAATCAAGAAAGCTTCAAAAAAATACCTAGCAATCCTATTGTATATTGGATAAAACCCCAAACCTCAATCCTTTTTACAAATAAAAAAATTGGTGAACTCTATGAGGTTAAAGAAGGTCTTGGTACACGTGATGATGATATATTTTTGCGTAGACACTGGGAAGTATCAAGAAAAAAAACAAAAACTGACAAGAGTTTAAAAAAATGGATAAAAACAGATAAAGGAGGTTCTTTTCGAAAATGGTTTGGAAATGATGAATTCATAATGAATTGGGAAAATAATGGTTATGCTATTAAAAACCATCGAAATGCAGATGGTAGTCTTAAATCAAGACCACAAAATACACAATATTTTTTTAAAGATGCTATATCTTGGAATAAAATTGGGTCTGGAGAAACTTCGTTTCGTATACGTGATAGCATCGGTGGTTTCAACGATGCTGCTCCATCAATATTTGGTGATAACCTAACCATATTAATTGGACTATTATCCAGTTCTCTCTATCAATATTTAATTCAATTACAAGGAGGTACGTTAAATGTAACCACTGGAATAATAAAAAACCTACCATTAATATCTTGCCCTACAATCGAAAACCTCGTTAACGAGGCAATTAGCCTATCAAAAAATGATTGGGAAACTAATGAGACAGCTTTTAATTTTTCAAAAAACCCATTGATTAATAATCATAAACACAACAATCTAAAGCATGCTTGGTTAAATTTTAAAGAATCATCTCATATTAAAACATACAAATTGAAACTAATTGAAGAGAGTCTTAACAAGACAATTTTAGATATTTGTGGAATTGATGATATTAGTTATAATGTTGAAAATTATAAAATAACCCTATCCTGCAACCCCAATTATTTATACTCTTCCGTTTCTCAAGAGATGGATATAAATAAAAGACATCAATGTGAAGTTATTACAGATTTAATTAGCTACATCATCGGTTGCATGATGGGCCGTTACTCCCTCGATCGCGAAGGCCTTGTCTACGCCCATGAAGGCAACAAAGGCTTCGCCGATCTCGTCGCCGAAGGTGCCTACAAAACCTTCCCAGCCGACAGTGACGGTATCCTGCCGCTGATGGATGACGAGTGGTTTGAGGACGACGTCGCCTCTCGCGTCAAAGAGTTTGTCCGCACTGTCTGGGGTGAAGAGCACCTGCAGGAAAACCTCGAATTTATCGCCGAAAGTCTCTGTTTATACGCGATCAAGCCGAAAAAAGGCGAATCTGCGCTGGAGACCATTCGCCGCTATCTTTCCACCCAGTTCTGGAAAGATCATATGAAGATGTATAAAAAACGCCCAATCTACTGGCTATTCAGCTCCGGTAAAGAGAAAGCCTTCGAGTGCCTGGTGTATCTACATCGCTATAACGATGCCACGCTGTCGAGAATGCGTACCGAATATGTGGTGCCGCTGCTGGCGCGTTATCAGGCCAATATCGATCGCCTGAACGATCAACTTGATGAGGCGTCTGGCGGTGAAGCCACCCGCCTGAAACGCGAACGCGACAGCTTGATCAAAAAATTCAGCGAACTGCGCAGCTATGACGATCGCCTGCGTCACTATGCTGATATGAGAATCAGTATTGATCTCGACGATGGCGTTAAGGTTAACTACGGCAAGTTTGGCGATCTGCTGGCAGATGTCAAAGCCATCACCGGCAATGCCCCAGAGGTGATCTAAACCAGACGGCGCGTTCCCCTGCTGCCGGGTTCTGCCCGGTGGCAAATACCACCGGGAAACGCGCCGCTGCTGGCATTTCTCCACCTCACTTCATGATAAAATGCACCACCGTGTCAAAATCTCCTTATCGCGTTTTGGCGCTTTCTTATTCATCGTAACAACATGGGATTGTGAACTTGCAAAATCAGGACTTTATTGCTGGCCTTAAAGCTAAATTTGCCGAACATCGCATCGTTTTCTGGCACGATCCCGATAAACGTTTTATTGAGGAGCTGGAACAGCTCGAGCTTGAAAACGTCACGATAATCAACATGACCCACGCGTCACAGCTGGCGGTGAAAAAACGCATCGAAATTGATGAGCCAGAACAGCAGTTCCTGCTGTGGTTCCCCCATGATGCGCCGCCTCATGAACAAGACTGGCTGCTGGATATCCGCCTTTACAGGAGCGAATTCCATGCCGATTTTGCCGCCATCACCCTGAACACGCTGGGCATTCCCCAGCTTGGCCTGCGCGAGCATATTCAGCGACGCAAGGCCTTCTTCAGCACTAAACGCACGCAGGCGCTGAAAAACCTGGTGACAGAACAGGAAGATGAAGCCTCGTTGGATAAGAAAATGATTGCGGTGATCGCTGGAGCAAAGACCGCGAAAACCGAAGACATTTTGTTCAACCTGATTACCCAGTACGTTAACCAACAAACAGAAGACGACAGCGAACTGGAAAACACGCAGGCGATGCTGAAACGCCACGGTCTGGACTCGGTATTGTGGGAAATGCTCAACCACGAAATGGGCTACCAGGCAGAGGAGCCATCGCTGGAAAACCTGCTCCTGAAACTGTTTTGTACCGATCTCTCTGCCCAAGCCGACCCACAGCAGCGCGCCTGGCTGGAAAAAAATGTCCTGCTGACGCCATCCGGCAGAGCATCCGCCCTGGCATTTATGGTGACCTGGCGTGCCGATCGTCGCTATAAAGACGCTTATGACTACTGCGCTCAGCAAATGCAGGCCGCCCTGCACCCGGAAGATCATTACCGGCTCAGCTCGCCGTATGATTTGCACGAATGCGAAACCACCCTCAGCATCGAACAAACCATTATTCATGCGCTGGTAACGCAGCTGCTGGAAGAGAGCACCACGCTCGATCGGGAAGCCTTTAAAAAATTGCTCTCTGAACGCCAGAGCAAATACTGGTGCCAGACACAACCAGAGTATTGCGCCATCTATGACGCGCTGCGTCAGGCTGAGCGTTTGCTAAATCTGCGCAATCGCCACATCGATGGTTTCCACTACCAGGACAGCGCCACCTTCTGGAAAGCCTACTGCGAAGAACTGTTCCGCTTCGACCAGGCTTATCGCCTGTTTAATGAATATGCCCTGCTGGTTCACAGCAAAGGGGCAATGATCCTCAAGAGCCTGGATGATTATATCGAGGCGCTCTACAGCAACTGGTATCTGGCAGAATTAAGCCGTAACTGGAACGAAGTGCTGGAAGCGGAAAATCGTATGCAGGCGTGGCAAATCCCCGGTGTGCCGCGTCAGCAGAACTTTTTCAATGAGGTGGTGAAGCCGCAGTTCCAAAATCCGCAAATCAAACGCGTGTTCGTGATAATTTCCGATGCCCTGCGTTATGAAGTGGCGGAGGAGCTGGGGAATCAAATCAATACCGAGAAACGCTTTACCGCAGAACTGCGCTCGCAGCTCGGCGTGCTCCCAAGCTACACCCAACTGGGAATGGCGGCGTTGCTGCCCCATGAACAACTTTGCTATCAACCGGGGAACGGCGACATCGTTTATGCTGATGGGCTGTCGACCTCGGGTATTCCTAACCGCGATACCATTCTGAAGAACTATAAGGGAATGGCGATAAAATCGAAGGACCTACTGGAGTTAAAAAATCAGGAAGGACGAGACCTTATTCGCGATTACGAAGTGGTGTATATCTGGCATAACACGATTGATGCCACCGGCGACACGGCATCCACGGAAGATAAAACCTTCGAAGCATGCCGCACGGCGGTGACTGAACTGAAAGATTTAGTCACCAAGGTAATCAACCGTCTCCACGGCACTCGCATTTTTGTTACGGCGGATCACGGTTTCCTGTTCCAGCAACAGGCGCTTTCGGTTCAGGATAAAACCACTCTGCAAATTAAGCCGGAAAACACTATCAAGAACCACAAACGCTTTATTATCGGCCATCAGCTTCCCGCCGATGATTTTTGCTGGAAAGGTAAAGTGGCAGATACCGCAGGTGTGAGCGACAACAGCGAGTTCCTGATTCCGAAAGGGATCCAGCGCTTCCATTTCTCTGGCGGCGCGCGCTTTGTTCATGGCGGCACCATGTTGCAGGAGGTTTGCGTTCCGGTATTGCAGATAAAACCCCTGCAAAAAACAGCCGCAGCGCCGCCCGGTGGATATTGTCGCTTACCATCCCATGATTAAGCTGGTGAATAATATCGATAAAGTGAGCCTGTTGCAGACGCATCCGGTGGGCGAACTTTATGAACCGCGTATCCTGAACATTTACATTGTCGACAACGCCAACAATGTGGTGTCGGGCAAAGAGCGCATCAGCTTTGACAGTGATAACAACACCATGGAAAAACGCGTACGCGAAGTTACGCTGAAGCTGATTGGCGCTAACTTCAACCGTCGCAATGAGTACTGGTTGATACTGGAAGACGCACAAACGGAAACGGGGTATCAGAAGTACCCGGTCATTATCGATCTGGCATTCCAGGATGATTTCTTCTAAGTGAGGCGATATGCAAACCCATCATGATTTACCTGTTTCAGGCGTATCCGCAGGGGAAATTGCCTCCGAGGGTTACGATCTGGACGCCCTGCTGAACCAGCATTTTGCTGGTCGTGTGGTGCGTAAAGATCTCACCAAGCAACTCAAGGAAGGGGCAAACGTCCCGGTGTATGTGCTGGAGTATCTGCTCGGCATGTACTGCGCCTCTGACGATGACGACGTGGTCGAGCAAGGGTTGCAAAACGTTAAGCGTATTCTGGCTGATAACTATGTGCGCCCGGATGAAGCAGAGAAAGTGAAGTCGCTGATCCGCGAGCGTGGTTCGTACAAAATCATCGATAAAGTGTCGGTGAAACTGAACCAGAAAAAAGACGTTTACGAAGCCCAGCTTTCTAACCTCGGCATCAAAGACGCGCTGGTGCCCTCGCAGATGGTTAAAGACAACGAGAAGCTACTGACGGGCGGTATCTGGTGCATGATTACCGTCAACTATTTCTTTGAAGAAGGGCAGAAGACCTCACCCTTCTCATTGATGACGCTTAAGCCTATCCAGATGCCGAATATGGATATGGAAGAAGTATTCGATGCGCGTAAACACTTTAACCGTGACCAGTGGATCGATGTGCTGCTGCGCTCGGTGGGTATGGAGCCCGCCAATATTGAGCAACGCACCAAATGGCACCTTATCACCCGTATGATCCCGTTCGTGGAGAACAACTATAACGTTTGCGAGCTGGGGCCGCGCGGCACCGGTAAAAGCCATGTGTATAAAGAGTGTTCTCCTAACTCCCTGTTAGTTTCCGGCGGGCAAACGACCGTTGCCAACCTGTTCTACAACATGGCCAGTCGCCAGATCGGTCTGGTTGGCATGTGGGATGTGGTAGCATTCGACGAAGTCGCGGGGATCACTTTCAAAGATAAAGACGGCGTGCAAATCATGAAAGATTACATGGCGTCAGGATCTTTCTCTCGCGGCAGAGATTCGATTGAAGGTAAAGCGTCGATGGTTTTCGTCGGCAACATCAATCAAAGCGTAGAGACGCTCGTTAAAACCAGCCATTTGCTGGCGCCATTTCCGGCTGCGATGATTGATACCGCCTTTTTCGACCGCTTTCATGCCTATATTCCCGGTTGGGAAATCCCCAAAATGCGCCCGGAATTCTTTACCAACCGTTACGGGCTGATTACGGATTATCTCGCTGAATATATGCGCGAAATGCGCAAACGCAGTTTCTCTGATGCGATTGATAAATTCTTTAAGCTGGGTAATAACCTTAACCAGCGTGACGTCATTGCTGTTCGACGTACCGTGTCGGGATTGTTAAAACTCATGCATCCCGATGGCGCGTACAGCAAAGAAGATGTGCGAGTCTGCCTGACCTATGCGATGGAAGTTCGTCGCCGGGTGAAAGAGCAACTTAAAAAACTGGGCGGTCTGGAGTTCTTCGATGTGAACTTTAGCTACATCGATAACGAAACGCTGGAAGAGTTTTTTGTGAGCGTACCGGAACAGGGCGGCAGCGAACTTATTCCTGCCGGAATGCCAAAGCCGGGCGTTGTGCATCTGGTCACTCAGGCAGAAAGCGGCATGACCGGGTTGTATCGCTTTGAAACGCAGATGACTGCCGGTAATGGTAAGCATAGTGTATCGGGTCTGGGTTCAAATACCTCCGCGAAAGAAGCTATCCGCGTCGGTTTCGATTACTTCAAAGGCAATTTGAATCGGGTAAGCGCGGCCGCGAAATTCTCCGATCATGAATATCACCTTCATGTCGTTGAACTGCATAATACTGGCCCAAGCACCGCAACCAGTCTTGCTGCGCTTATCGCTTTATGTTCGATATTGCTGGCAAAACCAGTGCAGGAACAGATGGTGGTGTTGGGCAGTATGACGCTTGGTGGAGTAATTAACCCGGTGCAGGATCTTGCCGCCAGTTTACAGCTCGCCTTCGACAGCGGCGCAAAACGAGTTCTGTTGCCGATGTCCTCGGCTATGGATATTCCAACGGTTCCGGCAGAGTTATTTACCAAGTTTCAGGTGAGTTTTTACTCAGACCCGGTTGATGCGGTTTATAAGGCGCTGGGTGTGAATTAACGTAGTAACTATTTTAATGAACTGGAGAGGACAATGACTCAAGAACGTTCTGTAATTAAATTCATCAGGCCTTGCCTCTCCATTCATGAAGATAAAAAAATACTTACATCTGAGTATTGTTGGCAGAGCTTGAATAAAAAGAGAGTAGTTCAAATCAACCTGGATAACTGTTCTTTACAGAGAATGGAGGAGCTATCAACGAATTCAACACTGGAAGATGTTCGTCGAGTTGGATTGTTGCCCTTAGTAGAGCTTTTACAATCAGGGACAGTACTTTTGACTGCCATCGGTGTCAATGAGATGCCAGATATCTGGGTTGAGAAATCAATGGCTGCATACCAGAATTTCTGCCATCTCTTCTGGCCTGTCCATATTGATGATCCTGAAGCGACTTTCAGAGATTATAATCCTGATTCTGAGAACCCCAAGGTTGATTTTAAAAAACTAACAGATGAAGCAAGAACAGTGTATGGGATGCATTATATCTCAATGCTGCAAATTCAAAACGTAAAGCTTAATTACTCTCACCTCTCCCCTGAAGATAAGTTCGAAACCTATCTTTATAGTATGATAAGCTTTATTGACTTGATCAGTGCCTACGACCTGGAAATTGCCAAATATGCTTTCTGGGACCTTGATGCTAATACAATCAATCAGCTACCAGAAAATATCCACAAACGTCGAAAATACATTAAACAAAATTTTTATAAAAATGGAAGTAATATTGATAAATGTCGCTGGAATGCTTTTGATGCAGCAATGGATTTACATTGGTTAACAGGTGCGAATTTCTCAGAAGACATTGGCGCCACAATTGATTTAAATGGCACAAAATTTAATATCGAACATTGGGTTGGTACAACTGACCATAAATTACATTTCATTGCCCAAGATATTCATCATGTTTATCATGATGGCTCCACTATGAAAGCATTGCATTCCATCAGAGAATCAGAAATGTCCAAATTTCTTTACTGGAGAAAAGTTGATAATATTGCAGAATCAGTACTTAGGTTCCGTAGTCATTTAAATTTAAATGTTGACAGTAATATTACCAAACGCATAGATATGGCCGTTGAGCATATAGAACACGAGTTAATGAATTATTTTATGCAACATTAGAATTTATTAATCGAAACGTCACGAGAACGTTTCGAATTCTGTGTCACTGTGCCTGTTGAGTTAGGGCGCCCGATGAGGTGTACGCATTTTCGAGCCACGCGGCGAATACTTCACTCCTTCAATACCTTCTCATTCAGCCGGTATCGTCCACATTGCCGTTTCAAAATCAATTTCTGACCAACGCACAACTCATTGTAACGAATAAAGATTAATATGGTGAGTTCAACGGCCTGACGGCTCAAATGGCGCCGATCTATTCCCTTTTTATTACAGCTTGACTTGCTTATTCTGCGAATAAATATAGCGGAATTTGTCACCATAAATGGACTCAACGTCCAGAATGAAATCCAGCCTGCCGGTTTGGGAGGCAGCTAATCGCAACTCAAGTGAATCGACATCACAGCGACTATCCGTTCCCCGAGCCTCAACCAGGAACACCTCATCGCCCACTCTGAATGAATCACCTGGTCTTGGACCTCCGATCACAAAACACGTAATATCCAATCCGAGCGCATGCACTGAAGCAAGAAAGATGTTGTCTCCCACAGGATCAATCTTTTTACCATCAACCATTACGGTAATATTTGAGACAAAAGCCGTCCCCATTCCATTATTTATGATGTAAAGACCTGATTTATTGATTCGACCATCATTAGAGATATAAGCGTTTATACGTGGTTCGACAGAGATATGATTATGCTTAATCTGTTCCTTACTTTGCTCCTGAGTAAAGTAGAGCGAAAATACAGCGACGATGATACCCACTGATGCAAGAATGGTATCTCTATACTCCCTGAAAAAATCCTTCACTAAAACCTCCGTTCTGATCCATCAATCATTAACCCGATTTACTATCTTATCCAGATACTTTTCTAGGTTGTGTTTGCGCAAATAACTATTCACCTCTGCCGCCCAAGATTCACCTTTACCGAGAATAGCCCGGCTGTAAGTCGATGCGTACAGGTAACGGGTATCATAAAGATTAATCAGTGTTTGATTTACACCATCAACGCTACAATCTGGATTCTGACTCTGCCGCTCCAGCGCCCTAGTAATACGTGCCTGGTGTTCCGGGTCGGCAGGAGAATTCCGTTCATTAAGTTCACTGAGTACCAGAAATGAGGGGGGAGTACCTTCTTCAATCGCAGCCTGAAGGCGATAATGACCATCCAGAATAACAAATGATCCCAACCCGGCAATGTACCAGACCAGTATCGGGGGCAATGTTCCCTCGCGGCACTTTTTACGCCACCATTTCAATCGCCCAGCGTTGAAATGAACGGGGTAACGTCCAAGTAACAAATTACCTCCCCACCACCAGTCCACTAGCCTGATTTTTTCAGGATTAGTCAGATCCGGGAAATCTTCACCATAAAGCGTCCAGTCACAGCCGATATTCCCGGTGCTTTCAGGAGAATCAAAGCGCCAGTTCTCTATAGAAATGGATTGGTTACAGGGTCTGGTGGTATCCACAGGCCTTAGCAACCAGCGACGCGGAGGCAGAAGGGGTACTGGAGTATTCATTAGCTGACGGGTAAAATACCGACACCACTCGCCCGTCCAAACTTCAGGCCCTAGGCATTTGATCTGTTCCACATCTGCTGAAGTTACAGGAGGCACTAAACTCTGCCGTCCAGAATGATCAACGTTAAACACCAACCAGACACCTGAATGATCTTTTAACATTGATGCCCAAAATAATGTCTCACCATGTAATTGCAACGCCATCCGCCCATGATGACCACTGAGCATATCCATTGCCTGTGCAACCCCCTGATGCGCCCGAATCGTAAACTCCAGCCCCTGCCAGTTGTTATTCCGATCGAAAAGATCTTTCCACCAATATTCAGTCATTCTCGTCTTTCCCTGACCAGCCAGTGTTTATTCTAAGACCTTTATAATAATCCAGATAGCAACTGATATCGCTGCATAAACATCGCCAAGGTACTCATCCTACACAGCCATCCTCCATCTCAAATGCTCTACAATTAATATGACATATTTACCGTGATCACCAGCTGCGATAACCAAATATGCGCCGCCAAAGCACAATTAGCACCAACCCCAGAGTCAACGCCGCCACCAGGATCAGGATGATAATCTGCAATGGCATAAAGTAGTCGCAATACTCCCTTGCCAGATTGCATGGTGCGCCATTTTACAGGTAGCTCTGTAACAGGAATGAGGCTGATTAAATGGTTAAATCGGTCTGGAAAATATGTTTAAAAAATCAATTTTTCGACATAATATCCATACATATTCACGATGACACGGTTCATAATTCATGAACAGAATAGTATTATGAACAGTTCATTCAAAGCTCTCCTCAACGATCGCTAACCATACCATCCCAGAAATCATTGATGATCTGCTCAATCCCGGCATCACCCACATCATAGTGTCGTACTAACACATCCATCAGGCGTTCTTTATCAAGACTCAGTAAACCTTCCAGGGATGAGTGCTCACTCATTGTCGCTATATCGCTTCCCAATAGAAAAGCGCCCATACGTATGGACTCACAGTTCAGGCGTTCCTCTTCTACGGGCGATTCATAGAAGCGTTCACTCTCGATATGTAGTGGCGAAACACACTATCTTTGGGGAAGAGGATATCTGCTGGATGTAGTTTTAGTGAATAAACCGGCTTAAGTGAAACTTCAGGGAGGCTGGATATGCCTGAAAGTTCCCCCACATAACGACACGGCTTAACGGAAGATAGTTCTCAGCCAGTGGTATTGCGGTATTTTAAAACAAAGACTGCCTAAGTTAATGGAAAAATAGCAGCAAGAGGTAAAGGCTGAAGCCAGTTTTGTTGGCATCAAGCGAATGAAGACCAAATGGGGTGGCTGTAATCCACAGACCGCACGCATCTGGATCAATCTCGAACTGGTAAAAAACCACCTGAATGCCTTGAATTTATTGTAGTTCACGAACTCGTCCATCTACACGAATGCAAGCATAACGAGCGTTTTACCGCTATGATGAACCAAATTGGCGCGGACACAGAGCTAAGTTGAATAAAATGCCATTAGCTTATAATCACTGGAAGTATTGAAATTTAATCAGAAAATGGTTGATACTATCGCATCAACCATTTCCATTAATTATCAATAAAACCTTTCATTTCTCTTTCTAATTCATACAATGTTGAAAGTAGTTCTTCTCGCTGTTGGCGTAAGCCCTTAAGATCAACAAAAGCCGGCTCTTCATGTTTCTTAACATACCGAGAAATATTTAAATTAAAATCATTTTTTTGTATTTCATCAAAAGAAGCCACATGCGAAAAATTGCAGACACTACTTCTTTCAAAGTAGCATTCTGATACCTTCCTAATGATTTCATCTGTTATTAAGTTGCGCCCCTTTACGGGTTTAGCTAAATCAGATGCGTCGATAAACACGACATTAGAATTCTTTTTATCTTTCCTGAAGATCAAAATGGCGGTTGGTATCCCTGTCCCAAAAAGCAACCTATCTGGTAGACCTATTACCGCATCTAACAACCCTTCACTAACTAAATTTCTCCTTATATTCTCCTCTTGACCTCCACGAAACAATACACCGTGAGATACCAGTATGGCCATTCTACCAGTTGCACTTTTAAGTGTTGAAACCATGTGCAAAATAAAGGCATAATCCCCCTTGGCCTGAGGTGGAAAACCTAAATTAAAACGACCATAATCATTATGTACTAAATCATCATGATTCCAGCCGATAATATTAAATGGAGGGTTAGAAGCAACCACATCAAACTTCATTAATCTATTATCTGTATCCAGAAACTGAGGGCTAGATATTATATCCCCCCATTCTATCCGACTATTAATTTCGTTATGCATAATCATATTCATTTTAGCCAATGCCCAACTGGACCTATTAACCTCTTGACCAAACAAAGTATAATTATTGCTTTTAAAGGATTTTTTTATCTTTTCCCCTAGGGTAATTAAAAGAGAACCAGACCCACAAGTAGGATCACAAATACTATCTCCACCCTTAGGCTGCAATAACTCTGCAAATAGTAATGAAATACCTTCTGGGGTATAAAACTCTGCCCCCCTCATCGCCGAGTCAGATGCAATCCTTTCAAAAAGATATCTACACGCCACTTTTATCTTATCATTACCATCATGAGTATATCCAAAATTCATTTCAGGACGTGCAAAAATAGCGAGTAAATTATTAAGCATCCGATCTCTTTCTGATCTTGCACCAAAATTAACCGTTGCAAATTGTATAGACTCGAATAAATAACCACCTCTATTTTGACAGACCGAATCAATAGCCTGATCAATTAATCTCAGCGAGTTGTCAATCCTCTCTCCAATATAATCACCATGATTCTTAGCTTCATGATATATTTTATAAAAACTTGCATCCTCAGGTACTCGAGAAACAATTTCTAACAACTCAGAATAGTCTTCATTAATTAAATCAGATAAATAGTCAGCCTTTATGTCAGAAATATATTTCAACAATAGCATTGAAAATATATAATCTTTATAAGAAGATGAGTCAACTTTTCCTCTAAATAAATCACAAGCAAGCAACAATGATTTATGAAGTGCCTTCATTTCACTCATTTTCTAACTCCTCGCTATCAATGATATTTTCACATATACCATCAAAGAGCACATCGCCATTTTGTATTAGTGAATTATAGATGACTTTTTGTTTAATCCAGTTTCTATTAATAAAACCAATCTTTTCTTGAACTCTCAAATTGGGGAGTTTAACAGCCATTTTAGAAACCGTTTTTGAATTAATTTTACTAATACTAGTACCTTCACTCAAACTGCGAATATATTTACTCCCAGAAGTAGAGTTTATATACCAATGTAAATAATGTGGTAGTATTAGATTTTCATTACATCTAATCACGGCTAACTGATTGGACGTAATGATTGGTTTGCCTAGATTTCCTTCAATAATCCCAGCTGAAAACACAGGTCCCCGCAGACGTAATAAAATATCATTAGGGAAAAGATAATGCTTCTCAGGATTACCCTCTGGGATAACAGAGGTTAAAGTACCAAGATCTAAAATACCGTCAAGTCCTATATCTTTCGTCTGGATAAGATAACAGGAGCCTTGCTCACCAGCATCTTGTATCGCCGATTTAAAGGGCATACCTAAGCGGATCTCAGCAACACTCTCTAATGTAACAATTTTATACATAAGTAAGTTAGGGAGATTACTCTCCCTTTCCTCCAGTAGTTTTAAGCACAATCGAGTGTTTCCAATTCACATCCCCCACACGTACATCTAAATCCATCTGTAATGAGGAAAAGGAGAGCGTGTGTATCAGCATGACGATACAAGCCATCCCCCCCTTACTTATTGACTTTTTACGCAGGGATTGATATTTTTTCTCGTTCATTTTGTTAGAACCTCTCGTAACGGTTTTAGCCAGAATGTGTTGAGTAAATAGCAGCGGCAACTGCTATTTACTCCCTCCCTTACCCAGGTAGTAGCGTTGTACTGGGTCAGTAAAAAGACTATAGCAGATTATAGAGAATTTATGCAACAGTAGCGTCGTACTACTTTCTAAAGCTATCGTTGTCGCTATCCATCATGGAATCATTAAGTTCATGATTATTCTCATTTATCTTACGAATTCATGATGGGGAAATATTTTGGTGCCACTTTCCAAATAGCTAATAGCTTACGGGCCTCATCCCTGCGTGCCCTGGCATCCGCCAGTGAGACTTCGGAGTATTTCCCCAGCGCCAGTATCTTCTCTTTGCCACCAAAGCGGTAACGTAGCCTCCAGTATTTTGAACCGTTAGGGTGAACCAGCAACACCATTCCTTCGTCATCAGCCAGCTTATAGACTTTTATTTCAGGCTGGGCAGCACGAACCTTCACATAACTCAGAGCCATGATGAGTGTCCTTTCAAAGGTTCTGTGTGGGTACAAACATTATCGAACCGGGATATACCCACAGTTGTACCCACATCAGTAAGTTGATGTAGATTGAATTAGGTTGAGTGAAAAAGTGAGGAAGGCATTGCGGATACTGGATTTCAGACACAAAAAAAGCCGCCCTTGAGCGACTCGATTTGCATACGGTGTGGTGCGAAGGCCGGACTCAAACATCAAAATAAGTCAATGATAAAAAACAAATAATAAAACACAACAATGAAATATGCCCCCTTTTGTGCCCCCACTGTTTTTCTGACCAATCTATTTTCAGCCCATCAACAAATCGGAAAGTTAAATAATTTTTAATCAGTAAGTTTGGATCCGTAGTTCGGATCCAAACCAGTGCATCTTTTATCCACATAAAAAATTTTTTTTCGGAAGAACTGTTCACACTGTTCACCTTTCTTTTTTCTCCTTTTATTTCATAGTGATA
>OGQD01000892.1_pt1 | contig 20764 bp, 22 predicted proteins | sample 1553091 | NCBI WGS metagenome assembly OGQD01 (sample SAMEA2580290, study PRJEB22360) | human gut metagenome | biome: human gut; feature: human-associated habitat; material: faeces | place: Denmark | collected 2008/2010
GCACGACCTTGCCAAGGTCGGGGTCGCGAGTTCGAGTCTCGTTTCCCGCTCCAGAATCGAAACGCCGCCCTTCGGGGCGGCGTTTTCGTTTGTGCGATGAAAATCTTACCGCCGCCGCGCACCATCCTCTACGGGCCGAATTCCGGCTGCCATCCTTGGCCTCTCTTCTGCATTGATTGCTCCGCCGTGGGCTTGGGGCTTCCCCGCTATCTACCGGCAAATCCGCTCTGGCGCCTGTATTGAGGAAAATTCCGACGCAGCCCTGAGGGGATTCTCGTTTGTCGCCTCAGACAGGTACCCGAGAATGCCAGCGCTCGATCGTTGTGCGATGGAGCGGGGCTCGTTCGTGCCGCCTGTCGGCGGCGGGGATGGAGATTGTGGGGCGCTCAGGTGAGGTGGTCATGCGGATGTGGGAGTCAATGGATCGCCCCGAGTCTGGCCGCCATGGGCGTCAATCGAGCGCGGGCGGAGGCGGTGTCCTGTCGGTATTCGATTTCGACGGCACCTTGACCCGCCATGACAGCTTCCTGCCGTTCCTCTGGTTCGCCTTCGGTACGCTCGGATTCGTCCGACGCCTGCCCGCCATGCTGCTGCCGAGCCTGGCTTTCCTCTTGCGCCGGATCAGCCGCGATGAGCTAAAGGCGCGCCTCCTCGCGGTTTTTCTCGGAGGTATCGACGCGCAATGGCTTGCCGTCCGTGCGCAAGCCTACTGCCGGTTCGTCTGGGGCTACCTGCTGCGGCCGGAAGGGTTGCGCGGCGTGGCCGCAGAACTGGCGTCCGGGGCCGAAGTGACGCTTTGCTCGGCGTCCCCTGCGCTGGTGCTGCGACCTTTCGCCGAGCGCCTGGGCGTGGGGCTGATCGGCACCGAACTGGAGGTGATCGATGGCCGTATCACCGGCCGCATCGCCGGCGGCAATTGCCGCGCCGAGAACAAGGTGCTGCGCCTGCAGGCCAAGTACGGCCCCCTGACGGCTTACCGGCTGCGCGCCTGGGGCGACACCCTGGGCGACCATGCGCTGTTGCGCGCCGCACAGGACCCGCATTGGCGGGCCTTCCATCCGCGCTGGCGGCGAAAGATCGGCGCAGACCGGCCCGCCACCTGATCCGAAGGGTGGCCGGATCGATCCGGCCGACATTTCATTATCGAGAGTCGCAATCGTGGAACAGACACATATTGGTTTCCCCCCGTTGACCGTCGCGGTCTTTGTCGGGCTTGCCCTGGCGGCCCTTCTGCTGGACATGGTGAGCCACCGCGACAACAAGCCCATCTCCCTGGCGGGGGCGGCGGGCTGGTCAATCTTCTGGGTCGCCATTTCCCTGAGCTTCGCCGGGTTCCTTTACGTCCAGCATGGTTCCCAGGTGGCCAGTCTGTTCCTTACCGGCTATGCGCTGGAAAAGGTGCTGAGCGTCGACAATCTGTTCGTCTTCATCGCCATCTTCGCCTGGTTCAAGGTGCCGGATGGCCTGCGCCACCGCGTTCTGTACTGGGGAATCATCGGCGCCATCGTGTTCCGCGCCATCTTCGTGGCCATCGGTACGGGGCTGTTGGCGTTCGGGCCGTGGGTGGAGATCGTCTTTGCCGCGATCGTCGCCTGGACCGGCGTGATGATGCTCAGGGGTGGCGGCGACGATGACGGCGAGGAGGACTATTCCCGGCACCTGGCCTATCGCTTCGCCAGCAAGCTGTTCCCGGTCTGGCCGAAGCTGCTGGGCGGGCGTTTCTTCGTGGCGCGCAAGCAGCTCGAGGTGGAAGTGTGCAAGGCGGAGCACAAGGGCCTCAGCCTGGCCGCCAAGGGTGCGCTGTTTGCCACGCCACTGTTCCTCTGCCTGTTGGTGGTCGAGGTGTCGGACGTGCTGTTCGCCTTCGACTCGGTTCCGGCAGTGATCGCAGTGAGCCGCGAGCCGCTGATCGTCTACTCGGCCATGCTGTTCGCCATCCTCGGGCTGCGCACGCTGTATTTCGTGCTTGAAGCGCTCAAGCGCTACCTCGTGCACCTGGAGAAGTCGGTGGTGGTGCTGCTGTTCTTCATTGCCGCCAAACTGGGGCTGAATGCCACGGATTCCCTGTTCCATCACGGCTACAGCATCGATGCCAACACCAGTCTGGTGGTCGTGCTGGCGGTTCTGGCGGTGGGGATTGTGGCGAGCCTGCTGTTCCCGCAGAAGGAGGTCGAGGGGGAAGCTTCCGAACGCTGATCCTGCCCGGCATGAAAAAAAGCCCGCGAATGCGGGCTTTTCTCGTTGTGCCGGCTCAGGCTGCTGCTGGCTCCTCGCGGGGGACGAACAGGCGGCGGGTGGCCAGCAGGTGGATGATGAAGCCGATCAGCGCGGCCCCCAGCAGGCCCACGCCCAGGCGGGTGAACATGCCGCCGGTGTCGGAGAGGTCCTGGAGGCGGTCCAGGCGGTCGAAGTGCGCCGGGTCGGCGTTGGCGTAGGCGATCTGCAGCACGGTACCTTCGGGGTACTTGTCGGCGTTGCTACCGGCCACGTCGAAGCGGCCGATGTAGGGCTGGCCCTTCACTTCGAACTGGTAGGTGAAGTGGTACATCTCCTTGGTGCGCCCGCGACGGCCGCGCTCCTCGGTGACTTCGTCCAGCACCAGCGGCGCGCTGACCACCGAATGGTCGGCGAGGATGCGTTTTGCGCGCAGGTGGTCGCCGATGGCGGTAAGGCACATCACCACGACGAAGCCGATGGAGAAAAGGGTGCAGATGATGCTGGAGACGCGGCGGACCTTGTCGTGGGCCCCTTGCGAGATCTTGAAGCTGAGCATGACGTTCCCTGCCTTTGTTTGAATAAGTAACAAAAGGCTACGGGCGGGGCGCCCCGGGTGTCCTTGTCAGTTTGTCAACCGCGCGCGGCGGGCGCTGGACAGAATGTCCGTGGCGCGGCGGCAGTCGCCGCGCCAGGCGGGGATCAGTGCTTGGGCGAGTCGTCCGGCAGGGCCAGTACCTGCTTCTCGCGGTTCCAGTCGAAGGGTTCGCCGTTTTCTTCTGCTTCGAAGCGGCGCTCGTCGAGCTGCTGGTACATCTGCAGTTCTTCGTCGGGCATGAAATGCAGGCAGTCGCCGCCGAAGAACCACAGCAGGTCGCGCGGCACCAGGTGGGCGATCTGCGGGTAACGGTGGAAGACCTGGCTGATCAGGTCCTGGCCCAGGTATTGGGCGCCTTCGGGGTCGCGCGGCAATTCCAGCATCAGTTCGTCGAACCGTTCCAGGAACAGGCCGTGGTTGTCCTCGGGAACCTGCTCGGCTTCGCCCAGCGCGCCGAGGATCATGCGCAGGTGGTTGAGCAGGGCAATGTGGTGGTCGAGATAGGCGCTGGCCATGGGAGTCCTCTGGAGCTGTATTCAAACGGCTGCGGAGTATATCGGGTTTCGCCCGTGCTGCCGCCGGGGATGATCAGCGGATCGGGCGCATCTGGATCTGCCGGCGCTGGTTGTCGATCTGCTGGCGCTGCTGGTCGAGGATGCGTTGCTGCTGTTGCAGTTGGTCCTGCTGCAGCTCGCTCTTCTGCCGCTGGATCATCTGGTCGCTCTGCCGGCGCTGTTCGTCCCAGCGGCGTTGGCTGTCCTGCTGGCGCTTGAGGTTGTCCTGCTGTATCTGCAGGCGCTGGTCCTCGTAGTTCAGGCGCTGGCGGTCCAGTTCGTTCTGCCGTAGCTCGGACTGGCGGCGCAGGCTGTCCTGCTGTTGCTGGATGGGGTCGATGACCGGACTGGGCGTGGGGGCCGGGCGCGGGCGGCTGGGATAGAGCCAGGGATCGGCCTGGGCGGCGCCGACGAGGAAGATCGCCAGCAGCGGAAGGAGGAATCGGCGCATGGGCGGTATCTCCATGACAGGGTTGCCCCCAGTGTGCACCTGATCATTGCGCTCGGCATTGCTTTGCGTCGGACAAGAAAAAGGGCGCCCGAAGGCGCCCTATGCGTGAAGCCTGTAGATCAGTCTGTGGTGGTGGTCGGTTTGCTCGCCGGCTTCTCCTTGTTCGATTTCTCGCTGGCGGATGTCTTTCCGGCCAGTTCTTCCTTGGAGAAATCGTCCACATCGATCACCGCCCGGCGGGCGCGCTCGGCGGCATGCAGGGTTTCAGCCTCGGTCGCCTCCAGCACGCCGGCCTCGCGGGCGGCGTCGATGGGCGATTGGCCTGGCTTGGGATCAACGCCGTGTTCCTTGAGGGCCTTGTGCAGTTTCTTCTGCAGCGGTGCGGCGGCGGCAAGTTGGTCGTAGGCGATGGTGAGCTTGGCGACCGGATCGTCCTCTCCGCTGGGCAGGTAGGCGCCGGCAAGGATCGCCTGCAGCGCCGGGTCGCTCAGCGGGCGGCCGAGGATATCGGCGATCTCGGCATCCAGCGCATCGCCAGGGCCACGGTGGCGGCGGCCCAGCGGCAGCACGAGCACGCGCAGCAGGCAGGCGAAGGCACGGTTGGGGAAGTTGTCGATCAGATCGGCCAACGCCGCTTCGGCCTTCTCCAGGTTTTCCTCCATGGCCCAGCGCAGCAGCGGGTGGAGGTAATCCGGGTTATCCAGGTCGTGGTAGCGCTTGAGCGCGGCGGAGCCCAGGTACAGGTGGCTCAGCGCATCGCCCAGGCGCGCCGACAGGCGCTCGCGGCGCTTCAGTTCGCCGCCGAGCATCATCATGCTGAAGTCGGCGAGCAGGGCAAAGGAGGCGGCGAGACGGTTCAGCGCGCGGTAGTACGGGCGGCTGACGCGGTCGCCCGGCACCTGGTCGAAGCTGCCGAAGCCCAGGCCCAGCAGCAGGCTGCTGGCGGCGTTGCCGACGGCGAAGCCGATGTGGTCGAGCAGCAGTTCGTCGAACTCGCGCTCAGCCTGGTCCTGGTCTTCGCGGCGGGCCAGTTCCATTTCCTTCAGGACGTATGGATGGCAGCGGATGGCGCCCTGGCCGAAGATCATCAGGTTGCGCGAGAGGATGTTGGCGCCCTCGACGGTGATGAAGATCGGCGCGGCCTGCCAGGAGCGGCCCAGGTAGTTGTTCGGGCCGAGGATGATGCCCTTGCCGCCGTGGATATCCATGGCGTGGGCGATGCACTCGCGGCCGCGTTCGGTCAGGTGGTATTTGAGGATGGCCGAGAGCACCGAGGGCTTCTCGCCCAGGTCGACCGCGTTGGCGGTGAGGATGCGCGCGCTGTCCATCAGCCAGGCGTTGCCGCCGATGCGGGCGAGCGCTTCCTGGATGCCCTCGAAGGCCGACAGCGGCACGTTGAACTGCTCGCGTACCTGCGCGTAGCGACCGCTGACGTAGCTGCCGGCCTTGGCGGCGCTGGTGCCCACCGCCGGCAGGGAGATCGAGCGCCCCACGGACAGGCAGTTCATCAGCATCATCCAGCCTTTGCCGATCATTTCCTGGCCGCCGATGATGTAGTCCAGCGGCACGAACACGTCCTTGCCGGAGTTGGGGCCGTTCATGAAGGCGGCGCCCAGCGGCACATGGCGGCGGCCGATCTGCACGCCGTCGGTGTCGGTGGGGATCAGCGCCAGGGTGATGCCGAGGTCTTCTTCCTCGCCCAGCAGGTGGTCCGGGTCATGGCACTTGAACGCCAGGCCGAGGAGGGTGGCGACGGGGCCGAGGGTGATGTAGCGCTTTTCCCAGGTCAGGCGCAGGCCGAGGACTTCCTGGCCTTCCCACTGGCCCTTGCAGACCACGCCGACGTCGGTCATGCCGCCGGCATCGGAACCGGCCTGCGGGCTGGTCAGGGCGAAGCAGGGGATTTCTGCGCCGGTGGCCAGGCGCGGCAGGTAGCGCTGGCGCTGGGCGTCGGTGCCGTAGTGCAGCAGCAGTTCGGCCGGGCCGAGGGAGTTGGGCACCATCACGGTGGAGGCGAGGTCGCCGCTGCGGGTGGCGAGTTTCATTACCACCTGGGAGTGGGCGAAGGCGGAGAAGCCCTTGCCGCCGTATTCCTTGGGAATGATCAGGCCGAAGAAGCCCTGGTCCTTGATGAAGGCCCAGGCCTCGGGCGGCAGGTCCATGTCCTTGCCGACCTGGTAGTCGTTGATCATCGCGCAGAGCTGTTCGGTGGGGCCGTCGACGAACGCCTGCTCCTCCTCGGTCAACTGCGCGCGGGGATAGGCGAGCAGGGTATGCCAGTCCGGGCGGCCGCTGAACAGTTGGCCGTCCCACCAGACCGTGCCGGCCTCGATGGCCTCGCGCTCAGTCTCGGACATCGGCGGCAGGGTCTTCTTGAACCAGGCGAACAGCCGCGAGGTGAACAGGCTGCGGCGCAGGTCGGTGGCGAGAATCGTCACCGCGACCACGGCCCAGATCAGCCAGAACAGCACCATCCAGACGTGGGCGTGGCTGAACAGGCTCATCAGCACGAGGTACACGGCGACGATGCCGAGGGCCTTGAGCGGCGAGGCGCGGCGGTGCGCGAGCCAGGCAACGCCGAGGATCAGGACGAGTAACCAGACGAGCAGCATGCGGATTCCTCCATGACAGCCCGCCCCGGCGGCAGCGCGCCGTGGTGGGCTTGGTGACGAACAATGCGCGCGCAAAGCGACGGGCGTGAACACCCATTCACAATGCACCGGAAGCTTAGCTGGCCGAGCGGGACCGATGGCCGCATGGCCGGACAGCTTGGCCGGATCGCCTTGTCGGGGAGCCGATCCGGCTGGTTAGACTGGTGGCGCCATCAAGGACGACCAGCCCGGAGACAGAGCCATGCAGCAGTACCTCAAGCCCAGCCGCTTCGTTGATAGTGACCACCCCGGGGTAATCGAGTTCGCTCTAAATCATCGGGGCGACGGCGGTACGCCGCTGGAGCAGGCGGTGGCGCTCTATTACGCGGTGCGCGACGGGATTCGCTACAACCCCTACGTGTTCAGCCGCGACCCGCAGACCCTCAAGGGCAGTCACGCCCTGGAAAGCGGGCAGTCCTACTGCGTGCCCAAGGCCACGTTGCTGGCCGCTTGCGCCCGGCACTGCGGGATTCCCGCGCGCATTGGCCTGGCCGATGTGAAGAACCACCTGGCCACGCCGCGCCTGCTGGAGTTGCTGCGCAGCGAGGTATTCGCCATGCACGGCTACACCGAGCTGTTCCTCGAAGGCCGCTGGGTAAAGGCCACGCCGGCCTTCGATATCGGCCTGTGCGAGGCCTTCGGCGTGCTGCCGCTGGAGTTCGACGGGCGCAACGACAGCGTCTTCCACCCGTTCAATCGCGACGGCGAGCGGCATATGGAATACCTGCGCGACCACGGGCAGTTCCCCGACGTGCCCGAGGCGTTTTTCTTCGGTTACCTCCGGCAGTGTTACCCGCATCTGTTCACCGGTGAAGACGCACCGCTGCAGGGCGACATGCGCAGTGAAGCAGCCAAAGCATGAACGCAATCGATAGTGACCATCAGTAGCTGTGTCTTTTTTCCTCGCGCCGTTGCCGGTAGTGTGCCGTCATCCGAAATCGCGTCCGTTGGGCGCGTGACCATCGAATGACGACCACAAGAGGGGCGCAGTATGCTGAAGATCTGGGGCCGGAAGAATTCCTCCAACGTGCGCAAGGTGCTCTGGTGCGCGGAGGAGGCGGGTCTGGCCTATGAGCGGATCGACGCCGGCGGCGCGTTCGGTGTGGTCAATGACGCGCCTTATCGTGCCCTGAACCCCAATGGCGTGGTGCCGACCCTGGAGGATGAGGGCTTCGTCCTCTGGGAGTCCAACACCATCGTCCGCTACCTCGCCGCGCGCTACGCCCCGGACCTGTACCCGCAGGACCTGCAGCAGCGCGCCAGCGCCGAGAAGTGGATGGACTGGACCACCTCGTCCCTGGCCGCGCCGTTCCGCACCGTATTCTGGGGGACCGTGCGCACCCCGCCGGAACAGCGCGACCCGGCTGCCATCCAGGCTGCCCTCGATATCTGCGCGGGTCTGTTGGCAATTCCCGAGGCGGTGCTGGCAAAGCAGTCATACCTGTCTGGCGAACAGTTCGGTATCGGCGATATTCCTCTGGGCTGCTTCATCTATGCTTGGTTCGAAATGCCCATCGAGCGCCCGGCGCAGCCGCATCTCAAGGCCTGGTACGAGCGCCTGAAGGCACGCCCGGCCTACCGTGACGCCGTGATGACCGAACTGACCTGAGTCCCTGCGCGTGCCCCGAAGGTTGCAATCCTCGCGGCGTGCCCTTATCAAGCAGGCCTTTTTCCAGAGACGTGCGTCTTTCCACCGACTTGCAACGGGAAAACCCATGAGTTCCGCGCTGTCCATCCGTCAACTGACGAAGACCTACGGCAACGGCTTCCAGGCCCTCAAGGGCATCGATCTGGACGTCGCCGAGGGCGATTTCTTTGCCTTGCTGGGCCCCAATGGCGCCGGCAAATCCACCACCATTGGCATCCTCTCCACCCTGGTGAACAAGACCAGCGGCACGGTCAATGTGTTCGGCCATGACCTGGACAAGGATCCCTACGGCTTGAAGCGCTGCCTGGGCGTGGTGCCCCAGGAATTCAACTTCAACCAGTTCGAGAAGGTGTTCGACATCGTCGTCACCCAGGCCGGCTACTACGGCATCCCGATGAGCGTGGCCAAGGGGCGCGCCGAGAAGTACCTGACCCAGCTGGGCCTGTGGGACAAGCGCAACTCCGCCTCCCGCGAGCTCTCCGGTGGCATGAAGCGCCGCCTGATGATCGCCCGCGCGCTGGTCCACGAGCCGCGCCTGCTGATCCTCGACGAACCCACCGCCGGCGTGGACATCGAACTGCGCCGCTCGATGTGGAACTTCCTTACCGAGCTCAACGGCGAAGGCATCAGCATCATCCTCACCACGCACTACCTGGAAGAGGCCGAGCAGCTGTGCCGCAACATCGCGATCATCGACCACGGCACCATCGTGGAGAACACCAGCATGCGCAAGCTGTTGAACAAGCTGCATGTGGAGACTTTCTACCTCGACCTGCAGGGCACGCTCAGCGAGACGCCCAAGCTCGACGGCTATCCGGCGCGGCTGGTGGATGACCACACCCTGGAAGTGCAGGTGGACAAATCCCTGGGGATCAACGGTCTGTTCGTCCAGCTCAATGCCCAGGGCGTGCAGATCCTGAGCCTGCGCAACAAGAGCAACCGGCTGGAGGAGCTGTTCGTGTCGCTGGTGGAGAAGAATCTGTCGAAGGTGGCGGTATGAGTCACGAACTGCGCGCCAACTGGGTCGCCCTCAACACCATCGTCTACCGCGAAGTCCGCCGCTTCCTGCGCATCTGGCCGCAGACCCTGCTGCCGCCGGCGATCACCATGGTTCTGTACTTCGTCATCTTCGGCAACCTGATCGGCCGGCAGATCGGCGATATGGGCGGCTTTACCTACATGCAGTACATCGTGCCCGGCCTGATCATGATGTCGGTGATCACCAACTCGTACGGCAACGTGGTGTCCAGCTTCTTCGGCAGCAAGTTCCAGCGCAACATCGAGGAGTTGCTGGTGTCGCCGGTGTCGCCGCACACCATCCTCCTCGGCTTCGTCTGCGGTGGTGTTCTGCGCGGATTGGCGGTGGGCGTGATCGTCACCATTCTGTCGCTGTTCTTCACCGACCTGCAGATCCACCACCTGGGCATCACCGTTCTGGTGGTGGTGCTGACGGCGGCGATCTTCTCCATGGGTGGCTTCGTCAACGCGGTATTCGCCCGTAATTTCGACGATATCTCGATTATCCCGACCTTCGTGCTGACGCCGCTGACCTACCTGGGTGGGGTGTTCTACTCGATCACGCTGCTGCCGCCGTTCTGGCAGACCGTGTCGCTGGCGAACCCGATCCTGCACATGGTCAATGCCTTCCGCTATGGCATTCTCGGGGTGTCGGACATCCGCATCGGCACCGCGGTGATCTTCATGCTGGTGGCTACCGTGCTGCTCTACGTGTTCTGCGTGCGCCTGCTGGTGAGCGGGCGTGGGATGCGCCAGTGAGTGACGCATTGCGCTGATGCCAAAAGGCCCCGGTTGGGGCCTTTTAGTTTTTTGGGCCAGCTGGAACTTCGCTGCATTGGTTTGCCCTCACCCCAGCCCTCTCCCGGAGGGAGAGGGAGCCGCGCGTGCCGGCTGATGCCTTGGTTTCCGCCTATTCCGTACAGTCCCCTCTCCCTCTGGGAGAGGGTTAGGGTGAGGGGCTCTTAAGCGGGAAACTCGATAACGAACCGCGTCCACCCACCAGCCGACTCGCAACGAATCTCCCCGCCATGGGCGCGGATGATGGAGCGACAGATCGCCAACCCCAGTCCGGCGTGCTCGCCCTGGCCCTCGCGGCGGGCCGGGTCGGCGCGGTAGAAACGGTCGAACAGGCGCGGCAGGCGCGCGGCGGGAATCTCCCGGCCGGGGTTTTCCACGCTCAGGCGGCCCGGCTCCAGGCGTACGCGAATCTGCCCGCCGTCCGGGGTGAAGCGCAGGGCGTTGTCCAGCAGGTTGGCCAGTACCCTGCGCAGCAAGGCACGGTCGCCTTGTACCGACAGCTCGCCGTCGCGCTCCAGGCGAATGGATTTTTCCTCGGCCAGCGGTCCGTAGAACTCCAGCAGTTCGTCCACTTCGGCGGCCAGAGCCAGAACCTGGCGGTTCGGCGCGAGCAGGCCGTGGTCGGCCTTGGCCAGGAACAGCATGTCATTGACCATCGCGGTGAGCCGTTCCAGCTCCTCCAGGTTGCCGTGCAGCGCTTCGCGGTAATCCTCCAGACCGCGCGAGCGTGAGAGCACTACCTGGGTCTGGGTCAGCAGCCCGGTCAGGGGCGTGCGCAGCTCGTGGGCGATGTCGGCGGAGAAGGCCGACAGGCGCTGGAAGGCTTCTTCCAGGCGCGCCAGCATCGCGTTCAGTTCGCCGGCCAGGCCGCGCAGCTCCTGCGGCATCTGCCCGGCGTCGAGGCGGGTCGTCAGCGAGTGCGCGCTGACCTGGGCCGCCACTTCGCTCATGCGCCGCAAGGGGCGCAGGCTGGCGCGGGCCGCCCAGGCGCCAAGCAGCGCGGTGGCCAGGGCGGAGAAACCCATGGTCATCCAGATCAGGCGCTGCATGCGCTGCAGGAAGTGCTGGTGGTGGGTGATGTCGAGGATCAGGGTGAGTTGCGCACCCTGCGGATTCCCGGCATCCAGCGGCGCTTGCAGTTCGCGGTAGGCGGGGGCTTCGTCGCTGGCCATGTTCATGGCGGGCAGTTGCCAGAACCAGCGTTGGCCGTCAGGGCCCTGCAGGCGCAGGCCGAGGTCGGGATGGCGCTCCAGTTCGCGGCGCAGTTCGGCGTCGTGGGGGGCGAGTTGTTCAGCACTGCCGACACCATTCAGTACGTCGCGGAAGATCGCCAGCTTGCCGTTCAGCAACTGCTGGTCCAGTTCGATGAAGTGTGCCTCGCTGGCGCGGCTGAAAATGAGGCCGGCCAGCAACGACACGGCGGCGGTGCAGGCGGCGAACAGCAGGCTCAGGCGCAGGCCGAGGGAGAGGCGGGCACTCATGCTTCGCGCTCTTCCAGCACGTAACCCATGCCGCGCACGGTGTGGATCAGGCGCTGCGGGAAGTCGTCGTCGACCTTGGCGCGCAGGCGGCGGATGGCGACCTCGATGACGTTGGTGTCGCTGTCGAAATTCATGTCCCACACCTGGGAGGCGATCAGCGACTTGGGCAGCACCTCGCCGCTACGGCGCAGCAGCAATTCCAGCAGGGCGAACTCCTTGGCGGTCAGGTCGATGCGCTTGCCGGCGCGCTGTACGCGGCGGCGCAGCAGGTCAAGCTCCAGGTCGGCCAGTTGCAGGGTGGTTTCCTGAATCTGCTGGCCGCCGCGGCGCAGCAGGGTGCGGACGCGGGCGAGCAGTTCGACGAAGGCGAAGGGTTTCACCAGGTAATCGTCGGCACCCAGTTCCAGGCCGCGCACGCGGTCTTCCACGGCGTCGCGGGCGGTGAGGAACAGCACCGGCACCGCGCTGCCGGCCTGGCGCACCGCCTGGAGGATCTGCCAGCCGTCGCGGCCGGGCAGCATCACGTCGAGGATCAGCAGGTCGTGCTCGGCGGCCAGGGCCAGTTGCAGCCCCTCGTCGCCATCGGCGGTCAGGTCGACGGCGAAGCCGGCCTCGCTCAGGCCCTGTTGCAGGTACTGGCCGATGCGGGGTTCGTCTTCGACGATGAGGAGTTTCATCCGGGTATCCATTCAGGCGCTCGGGGCGCGGCTGTCCTCAAGGTAATGGGGCGGTCAGCGAACTGACAGTGTCGGTATCGCAGACTGGCAGCGCATTTATTTTCAAGCGTCATTGAGGAGGCTGCCATGCACCTGATCATCTCCACGCTGTTTGCCGTGCTGTTGTTCCCCGTCACGCCAGCCTGGGCTGACGGAGGAGGGGGCATCACCTTCCAGCGCATGCAGGAACAGGCCGCCAAGGCGCGCCAGGTCTGCTGATTTCGCTTCATCGTGCTGCCCCTTGCCCGCCCTTCGGCGGGCTTTTTTCGCCCTCTTTATACTCGGTATCGGGCAAGCGAGCGCCAAGCTGACAGAGTTGTAATCTTCCCGACAGGTAACCCTCAGCCGCCGACAGCGACCATGGCCACCATTCCAGAAAGGAGATTCGCCATGTCCCTGCGTCATCTGCTCCAAGCTTCCGCCCTCGGCCTCGCCGCCGCTTTCAGCCTGCCGGCCCTGGCCGATACCGGGCACACCTACGACTTCGGCAAGCCGGCCCAGGCCGCCCAGGCCACCCGCACCGTGGAGATCAAGCTGGGCGAGATGTTCTTCGAGCCGGAGAGCATCGACGTGAAGCCGGGCGAGACCGTGCGCTTCGTCATCCACAACACGGGCAGCCTGCTGCACGAATTCAACCTGGGAAGCGCCGCCATGCACGCCGGCCACCAGAAGGAAATGCAGCAGATGATGGATACCGGGATGCTCACGCCTACCGGCATGCAGCACGACATGAGCCAGATGGACCACAGCAAGATGGGCCATGGCGACATGCCGATGATGAAGCACGACGATCCCAACAGCGTGCTGGTGGAGCCGGGCAAAAGCGCCGAACTGACCTGGACCTTCAGCAAGGCCACCAGCCTGGAGTTCGCCTGCAACATTCCGGGGCATTACCAGGCTGGCATGGTCGGCAAACTGACCGTCAAGCCTTGAGCGCGCCAAGATGATTCGCGCAAGGGATTGGGCTCTGGGGGCGCTGCTGCTGGCACCGTTGGCGGTGCAGGCGGGCGTGTATGACCTGACGATTGGCGAGGGCGAGTTGAAACTGTCCGATGGCGCACGCAAGGCGCTCACGGTGAACGGCCGGACGCCCGCGCCGGAGTTGCGCTTCAAGGAGGGCGAGGACGTCGAATTGCGCGTCACCAACACCCTCGACCGCGACACCTCGCTGCACTGGCACGGGCTGATCCTGCCCTACACCCAGGATGGCGTGCCGGGCATCAGCTTTCCGGGTATCAAGCCCGGCGAGACCTTCACCTACCGCTTCACCGTGAAGCAGTCCGGCACCTACTGGTACCACGCCCACAGCGACTTCCAGGAAATCGAGGGCCTCTATGGCCCACTGGTGATCGAACCGAAGTCGCGCGAGCCCTACCGCTATGACCGCGAGTACACCTTGCTGCTCGCGGACTGGCACGACACGAAGCCGGAAACCGTGTTCGCCAACCTGAAGAAGCAGAGCGACTACTACAACCATAACCAGCGAACCCTGGGGGATTTCATCGCCGACTCCAGTGCGAATGGTTTTCTGGCGACCCTGCGCGACCGCCTGAGCTGGGGCGGCATGCGCATGACACCGACGGACATCGCCGACATCGCCGGCTTCCGCTTCCTGGTCAATGGTCAGGACAGCGAACAGAACTGGACCGGCCGGTTCAAGCCTGGCGAGCGAGTGCGCCTGCGCCTCATCAACGGCTCGGGCATGAGCTATTTCGACTTGCGCATTCCCGGCCTGAAGATGACTGTGGTGCAGGCCGACGGCAACGACGTGCAGCCGGTGACGGTGGACGAACTGCGTATCGCCGTGGCCGAAACCTATGACGTGATTGTCCAGCCGCAGGAAGACCGCGCCTACACCTTCTTCGCCGAAGCGATGGACCGCAGCGGATACGCCCGTGCCACCCTGACGCCGCGCGAGGGGCTGGTCGCCGAGGTGCCGGTTCTGCGCGAGCGGCCGTTGCTGACCATGGCCGATATGGGCATGAGCCACGGAGGCATGGATCACGGCAGCATGGCGATGGGACATCCGGAAGGTTCGGACATGGCCGGCATGGATCACTCCAAAATGGCCGGCATGGATCATTCGCAGATGGCTGGGATGGATCATTCGACCATGGGCGCCGCGGCGCCGAAGTCCGACTACGCCCCCGGCAGCGGTCTGACCCCGCAACCGGCCGAGCCGGGCAATCGCCTGCTGGTCTACGCGGACCTGAAAGCCATGCGTCCCTACGCCGACTACCGTGCGCCGGATCGCACCATCGAGTTTCGCCTGACCGGCAACATGGAGCGCTACTTCTGGTCCATCGACGGCAAGAAGTACTCCGAGGCGGAGCCGATCCGCCTGACCTACGGCGAGCGCGTGCGCATCCGCTTCGTCAACGACACCATGATGACCCACCCCATGCACCTGCACGGCATGTGGATGCAGCTGGACAAGGGCAATGGCCGCTTCAACCCGCTCAAGCATGTGGTCAGCGTGGCGCCGGGCAGCACCCTGGACGTCGACGTACCGGCCGACGCGCTGGGCGAGTGGGCCTTCCACTGCCACCTGATCTACCACATGGCCGCCGGCATGATGCGCAAGGTCATCGTCGAGCCGGCACCCGCCAGCGCCAGTCTCTGAGGACCCGCCATGAAACGCATTGCAACGGTGGCCTGCGCGGCGACCCTGGGCCTGGCCTTGCCCGCAGAAAGTGCCGAGATGGACGACATGCCGATGGGCTCGCTGCTGATCCAGCGCCTGGAAAGCCGCTTCCACGGCAACGACCAGACATTGGGCTGGGAAGCCCAGGGCTGGTACGGCACCGATTACCAGAAGCTCCGTCTGAAGCTGGAAGGCGAGCGCGATGCCGGCGGCCCGACCATCGACAATGAGGTGCAACTGCTCTACCAGCGAATGGTCGCGGATTTCTGGGACTGGCAGGTGGGTGTGCGCCATGACGACCAGCCGGGACCGTCACGTACTTACGCCGTGCTGGGTATCCAGGGCCTGGCACCGCAGTGGTTCGAGGTGGACGCCAACTTGTTTCTCAGCGAGCGCGGCGATCCATCCCTGCGCCTGGAGACCGAGTATGAGCTGCTGCTGACCCAGCGGCTGATCCTCGAGCCATCGCTGGAATACAACCTGGCGCTGGCCGATGACCGGGATATCGGCGTGGGCGCGGGCGGCAGCGAACTGGAGGCGGGTTTGCGCCTGCGCTACGAAATCCGTCGCGAGTTCGCCCCTTATTTCGGCTATGTCTGGAGCAAGACCTATGGCCGCAGCGGCGACATCGCCCGCGCCGAAGGCGAGGATGACGAGGAGGGCTACTGGGTCGCGGGCGTGCGGATGTGGTTCTGAGGGTAGGTTGCTCTTCATAGAAGCGAGCTTGCTCGCGAACGGATTTCCCGGCGGCGTTATCGCCATGACGGTTCGCGAGCAAGCTCGCTCCTGCAGGGCGGGTGTCGCGGCGAAGGGCCCGGTTCGTCCGCCGGCTGCTGAAAGGCGAGGCGGATTTGTATACACTCGCCGCCTCGCGCCACCGCCCGCAACGTCGATCCAGCAGGTCCTCACATGCAGCATCCCGCCGAACACTCGCCCCTGGGCAAATCCAGCGAATACGTCTCCACCTACGCGCCGGAGCTGCTCTTCCCGATCTCGCGCACCACCAAGTGGGCGGAGCTGGGCCTGACTGCGGACACCCTGCCGTACCAGGGCGTGGATCTGTGGAACTGCTACGAGCTGTCCTGGCTGACCGCATCGGGCAAGCCGGTGGTGGCCATCGGCGAGTTCTCGATCCCGGCGCAGTCGCCTAACATCATCGAGTCCAAGTCCTTCAAGCTCTACCTCAACTCGCTGAACCAGACCGCCTTCGACAGCGCCGAAGCCGTGCGTGCGGTGATGGAGCGCGACTTGTCTGCCGCCGCTGGCGCGCCGGTCGGTGTGCGCGTACGCAGCCTGGACGAAGTGGCAGGCGAGGGCGTTGCCGTCATCGAAGGCACCTGTGTCGATGATCTGGACGTTGCGGTGGAGAGCTACGACCACCCGCGCCCGGAACTGCTGAGCTGCGATGACACTCGACGCGTCGACGAAGTGCTCTACAGCCACCTGCTCAAATCCAACTGCCCGGTCACCGGCCAGCCGGACTGGGGCACCCTGGTGGTCGAGTACGCCGGCCCGGCGCTGGATGCCGCAAGCCTGCTGGCCTACGTCGTCTCGTTCCGCCAGCACCAGGACTTCCACGAACAGTGCGTCGAGCGCATCTACCTCGACCTGCAGCGCCTGCTGCAGCCGACTCGCCTGACCGTCTATGCACGTTACGTGCGCCGTGGTGGGCTGGACATCAACCCGTACCGCAGCAGCGAAGCCGTGCAGCCGGACAATCGCCGGCTGGTGCGTCAGTAGTTGCTGGCGCGCCTGTCAATCGCGGATACAAAAAACCCGGCCTTGGCCGGGTTTTTCATGTCTGGGAGCTTCAGATGCCCATGTTCGCCAGGCTCTGCACGATGGAGCGGAGCGTGCCGGCCAAGGTCGGATGGCTTGCCTCGAAGCGCTCGACGGCCAGGTTGACGTTGTCCATCAGGGTCTCGTCGGCCAGCGCCTCTTCGTTGGCCAGCTGCAATTCGATGTCCTTGATCAGGGCTTGCAGCGATTCGCGCTCCTCCGCGTTCAGCGGCGGCTGGCGCTCCAGCTGGTCGCGCAGGGCCTGAAGTTCTTCCTGGAGGCGTTGTGTCGGCATGGTGGTGTCCTTCTGCGGTACGTACCCAAAGATGGACCTCGCCCGACGGGGAAAAGGTCCATCGCCATGCCTTTGAGCTTAACTCGCCGCGCGCACCCTTGCCTGATGCCGATCAACGCGCAGGAGACGTTCGAGCAGCGGGAAGAAGTGCTCCAGCTCCGGCGTGCGCATGGCCGGGTCCTTGCCCAGGTCGTCCAGGCGGCGCAGCGTCAGCGCGTCCTGGGAGAAGGGCGCGTTGAGAAAGGCGCTGGAGCCGCGTTCATCGAACGGCCCGCCCTGCAGCGCCAGGCTCTGCCGCGAGGCCGTGGACAGGCCGGCGTGGTAGGCCGGGTCCACCGCGCAGAGGTAGCGCTTGGCGGCTACGTGCAGGCGAATCGGCTGCCAGACGGCTTCGGGCAACAGCTCGCGCAGCAGGTTGGCGCCGAACTCCTCGTGCCGCTGGTCCTGTTCATCGATCAGTTGCGGATCTTCATAGAGGTGGCCGATGTCGTGGAGCAGGGCGGCGATCACCAGGCTGTCGGAACAGCCGGCGCGCTCGGCCAGGGTGGCGCACTGCAACGCGTGCTCGGCCTGGCTGACGGCCTCACCGTAAGGTTCGGCGCCGTGGCTGGCGAAGCGCTCGGCCAGCTCGTCGAGAAAGCGGTGGCGTTCGTGCTTCATGGTTTTTCTCCTTTCAGGCGGCGGCCGGCGATGTCCTGCAGGCAGGAGTCCAGCTCGCCCAGGTGATCGATGACCGAGTGCACACCGAGCCGGTACAGGCCCAGCGTGGCCTGTGCGCGCAGGCGGTCGCGGTCGAGGTTGCCCAGGGCGTCCCAGTCTCCCGGCGCCTGGCCGCACAGTGGGCCGCTGGCGGCCAGGCCGATGGTCCACAGGCCGGCGTTCAGGCCTGCCTGGAGCAGGCGCGGCTGGCCGCTGACCAGCACGCAGCCGTCCAGTAATGGCGTGCCAAGCTGCATCAGTGCCTGCCAGCAGGAGTCTGGCGCCGGCCACTGGCGGCCGGCAATATCCAGGCCGGTGGCAAGGTGTTCGTCCAGCGCGGCAGCAAGATGCAGCGTGGTGGCCCTGGGTAGCTCATCCAGCCAGCCGCAGGGAATACCGCGCCGGTGCAGTGACTGCAAGGCATCCAGCGCGCCGGGCGTCACCTCGGCGTGGGCCTGGGCGGCTTCGTCCAGGGCCGACTGGAACAAGTCGCACTCGGGGGCGTCGGCATCGTGGCCCAGGGCCAGATCCAGCGCCTGCTGCGGGGGCAGGGCGAGGGCGGAGGTCAGGCGCTCCGGCGGACAATCGGGGCAACTACGTTGCAGGGCAACCGGCAGCGTCCTTGCGCCGAAGTCCACCAGATCACCGGACAGTCCGAACAGCAGGGTGGTGAAGCGCGGAAGGTCGGCAGTCGCAGGCATGGTGGGCTTTTCTGATAATTGGTCTAGGCCAGACTAGCGAGCCATTGTGACGGTCCGATGAAGTCCCCCTGCTGCCCGTTATAATCGCCGCGCCTTTTTGTGGAAGACACCCATGCCGGTCGAACCCATGCCCCATTACCTGCGCATTCGCGACCAGTTGGCGCAGGACATCGCCAACGACACCCTCACCGAGCGCCTGCCCGCCGAGCGCGAGCTGGCCGAACGCTTCGGCTGCACCCGCGTAACCCTGCGTGAGGCGCTGCAACAGCTGGAAACAGAAGGCGTGCTCTACCGCGAGAATCGCCGCGGCTGGTTCGTCTCACCGCCGCGCATCCGCTACAACCCGACCCGCACCACGGGCTTCATGGATTACGTCCAGGCCCAGGGGCGGGTGCCGCGTACCGAAGTGCTGGCGGCTGAACGCCGTACCGCCGGGCCCGCTATCGCTCGACGCATGGGGCTGGATGAAGGGGCCGAGGTGTTTTATATCCTGCGCCGACGCTGGGTCGACGAACGCCCGGTAATGCTGGAGGAAATCACCCTGGATGCCAGTTGGTGCCCCGGGTTGCTCGACCATGGTCTGGACACCTCGCTGACCCGCGTACTGCGCGAGGAGCTGGGACTCAGCCTGTCACGTTCCGAGCTGGCCATGCATTCCACGGCGCTGGTGGCTGCGCGGGCGACACCGCTGCAACTGACGCCGGGCGCGCCAGGACTGCACGTGGAGCGCGCAAGCTTTGTCGACGGTGGCCGGATGGTGGAGTGGGACCAGGAGTTCTGGCGTTCCGATGCACTGGAAATTGTCATCGACGCACGGTATCCGGACTGAAGTGGCACTATGCTTTCTGTTGAAGGCAAGCGAAACGGCAGAGCGTGATCCAAATCGAAATCCTGCGAGATCGGTTCGGGTCCGCAAAACCCTTCGGCCTCTATATAATCTGCCCGCACAGCGGGGCCGCCATGGCTGGCCCGAAAGACATTCACTGGAGAACTCCCGATGCGCCCACTAGGCGTCCAATGGACGAAACGCTGCTTCAGCCTGCTCGCCGCCGCCGGTCTGGCCACGATCCCGTTCCTGGCACAGGCCGCCAGCGAAGACGACCCGTGGGAAAGCGTCAACCGCCCGATCTTCACCTTCAACGACACACTGGACACCTACGCCCTCAAGCCGTTGGCCCAGGGCTACCAGTACGTCACACCGAACGTCGTGCAAGACGGCGTGCACAACTTCTTCGGCAACATCGGTGACGTGCGCAACCTGGTCAACGACCTGCTGCAACTGAAGTTCCGCGATGCCGGCGTCGACACCAGCCGCCTGCTGTTCAACACTACCTTCGGCCTGGCCGGCTTCATCGACGTCGCGACCCACATGGGCCTGCGCCGCAACGACGAAGACTTCGGCCAGACCCTCGGCCATTACGGCGTGGGCAGCGGCCCTTACGTGATGCTGCCGCTGCTGGGCCCCAGCACCCTGCGCGATGCGCCCTCGCTGATCCCGGATGCCTACACCGGCCCGTATCCCTACATCGACAATGTATCGGTGCGTAACAGCCTGCGCGGCGTCAACGTGGTCGATACCCGCGCCGACCTGCTCAAGTCCGAGAAGCTGATCAGCGGCGACAAATACACCTTCATCCGCAACGCCTACCTGCAGAACCGCGAGTTCAAGGTCAAGGACGGCGAGGTCGAAGACGACTTCTGATCCGCCTTGCCCGCAGCCCGCTCCTGTGCTCCAGCCCGCGCCGTTCGTGGCGCGGGCTGCGGCTGCTTGAACCCTTGAGCGGATGGGAGTACTGTCTGCGCCTTGTCGCGACCGACCCGCGCCGCTGTTCCCTAGAATGAGCGCCAAACCACAACCCCGGCGCCGTTTGCCTGGATGACCCATGCACAAAGCCAGTGCCTCGCTGCTGATTATCGATGACGACGACGTCGTCCGCGAAAGCCTCGCCGCCTACCTGGAAGACAGCGGATTCAAGGTCACACAGGCCACCAACGGCCTGGAAGGCCTGAAGGTCTTCGAACACCAACTCCCCGACCTGGTGATCTGCGATCTGCGCATGCCGCAGATGGACGGCCTCGAGCTGATCCGTCGCGTCAGCGAGATGGCGGTGGAAACCCCGGTGATCGTGCTGTCCGGTGCCGGTGTGATGAGCGATGCCGTCGAAGCCCTGCGCCTGGGTGCCGCCGACTACCTGATCAAGCCGCTGGAAGACCTTGCCGTCCTGGAACATTCGGTACGCCGTGCCCTGGACCGCGCCTTCCTGCGCTCGGAAAACCGCCGCTATCGCGAAAAGCTGGAAACCGCCAACCGCGAACTGCAGGCCAGCCTGAACCTGCTCCAGGAAGACCAGAACGCCGGTCGCCAGGTGCAGATGAACATGCTGCCGGAAACGCCCTGGGAGTCCGAAGGACTGGCGTTTTCCCACCAGATCATCCCGTCGCTGTACCTGTCGGGTGACTTTGTCGATTACTTCCGTGTCGACGCCCGCCGCATCGGCTTCTCTCTCCGCAGGTGCCC
>OGQD01000894.1_pt1 | contig 20709 bp, 22 predicted proteins | sample 1553091 | NCBI WGS metagenome assembly OGQD01 (sample SAMEA2580290, study PRJEB22360) | human gut metagenome | biome: human gut; feature: human-associated habitat; material: faeces | place: Denmark | collected 2008/2010
CCGAAACTAAAGAAATGAGCTCAGACAATTGCTGCAATCGCGGCTAGGATTGAAGCCGGTTATTCATTACCCGTCATAGCGAACAGACTGAAGGTCTGCGAACGTAGTTCTGAAGCGGCAAAGTAATCTCAATAAAACAAAAGCCTCTCTTTATCATTCAGCAAAAATCAAACCCGAACTTCAAAAATGGCTCGGATCTGCGTTACATATTCTTACAAAACGAAAAACATACAGTTCATTTGCTGAGTGAATAGTTTATGCTGAGCTTGTCGAAGTACCTTTACGACCGAAATCTTACATATCCTTAAAATAAAATCCCTTGCGTCTTTTGCGTTAAAATCCTAACAAGTGATAATAACGGAGTAATATTATAAAACAGAAGTCTCACTTTGTCATTTAATAAGATTTGAAATTACTTCAAATAAATTCAAAATAAACAACAGCAAACAGCCATCACCAACCAACAAAAAACCAAACTCCCATTTTGCTTTAACACTTCTTAACCATTGATATTTATTTCTTATTTTTGAAGGATTCAATTTTATACAATGAAATTATATAAATTATCTTTATGGATGCTGGTTTTTGGAGGTAGTACATTTGCTCAGACCCAAAAATACACAATGGCGGAGGCAGTTAATGGGATGAGAACCAATTTAGCCGTTAAAAACATCTCGCAGTTTTCATGGTCTGCAGATGGAAAATCTTATATTCAGGCGGTAAAAGGCGGATATTTAATCACCGATCTGAAAACTAACAAACAGGATACGCTGGTTTCTTTATCTCAGTTGAATAAGAATTTAACAGACAATAAATTCAAAGCAGTTCCACAAATTAAATTCATCAGCAATTCTCAGGGATATTTTAATTCCGGCGGAAAAATGGTATGGGTAGAAAAATCCGGCAGCGACTGGAAAACAAAAAATTCCGTTGCTTTGGATAATAACGCTGAAAATATGAAGATTTTTGGGGATAACCAGACTTTTGCATTTACGGTAAAGAATAATTTATTCGTTAACAAAAACGGAAAAACCATTGCGGTAACCAATGATACCGATGAAAATATACTGAATGGAGCTTCCAACGTTCACCGAAACGAATTCGGAATTGATACCGGAATTTTCCCGGCACCAAATTCAGAGAGTGTGGCGTTCTACAGAATGGATCAGACGATGGTTGCAGATTATCCGATTATTGACTGGTCTGTAACTCCTGCCGTAAATCATAACATTAAATATCCGATGGCGGGGAAAACGTCTCATCAGGTAACTCTGGGAGTTTTTAATATTAAGACTCAGAACACAACATTCTTAAATATCGAAGGCGAAAAAGATCAGTATTTAACGGCTGTTACTTGGAGTCCGGATTCAAAATATATTTTTGTAGGCGTTCTGAACAGAGGACAGAATTACCTGAAAATGAATCAATATGATGCTTCGACAGGAAATTTAGTGAAAACTTTATTCGAAGAAACCAGCGATAAATATGTGGAACCTCAACATCCTTTAACATTCTTCCCGAATTCCAATACAGATTTCATCTGGCAGAGCCAGAGAACAGGATACAATCATTTATTCCACTACAATCTGGAAAAAGGACTCGTTGCACAGATTACAAAGGGAGATTGGCTGGTAACGGATATTTTAGGTTTCAATGAAAAGAAAAAAGAAATCTATTTTACCTCCACGAAAGAAACTCCGCTGGAAAAGCATTTGTACAGAATCAACTGGACGAATTTTAAGATGCAGAGAATGGATAACGCAGAAGGAGTTCACTCCGGAGTGTTAAGCAGCGACGGAAATTTCCTGTATGACGTCTACAGCAACGCCGATACACCAAGAGTTGCCAACATCATCAACACAAACACTTTAAAGACAAACAATCTTCTGACTGCTGAAAATACACTGAAAAATTATCAGCGCCCGGAAATTAAAAATATCAACTTAAAAGCCGACGACGGAACAATTTTGTACGGAAAAATGATTCTTCCGACCAATTTTGACCAGAATAAAAAATATCCGGTGATTGTTTATTTATACAACGGTCCGCATTTGCAGCTTATTACCAATTCTTTCCCTGCATCCGGAAATCTTTGGTACGAATACATGGCGCAAAACGGATACATCATTTTCACGATGGACGGAAGAGGTTCTTCTAACCGTGGGTTGAAATTCGAGCAAGCAGTTTTCAGAAATCTGGGAACTACAGAAATGAATGACCAGATGAAAGGAGTAGAGTATTTAAAATCTCTTCCTTACGTAGATTCCGAAAGAATGGGAATCCACGGATGGAGCTTCGGAGGGTTTATGACAACGAGTTTCATGCTTCGTAAGCCGGATGTTTTCAAAGTGGGCGTTGCAGGAGGACCTGTAATCGACTGGAGTATGTACGAGATCATGTATGGCGAAAGATACATGGATACTCCGCAGGAAAATCCACAAGGTTATGCAACAGCAAATCTTCTTGATAAAGTTCAGAATCTGAAAGGAAAATTATTAATGATTCACGGAGCGCAGGATGATGTTGTGGTTTGGCAGCATTCGGTTAAATTCATCAAATCTGCGGTTGATAATGGTGTTCAGTTAGATTATTTTGTATATCCGGGACACCCTCACAACGTGATCGGCAAAGACAGAGTGCATCTTATGCAGAAAGTAACAGATTATTTTGATCAGAATCTGAAAAAATAATCCTGAAAAATTGATAATGAACTTCACCAAAAAAGGCAGAGTACACTTTCATACGTTCGATTCGTTGAGGTTTCTGTCTTTTTTATTGGTTTTTTTACGCCATTCCCCCGTTCCCGAAGATAGTTTTCTATACTATTTTTCCAAGCAAGGGGGGATTGGTGTTTCTTTTTTCTTCGTACTGAGCGGTTTCCTTATCACCTATATTCTTATTCTCGAAAAAATAAACAATAACGGAACAATTCCGCTGAAAAAGTTCTTTATGAGAAGGATTTTAAGAATATGGCCGCTTTATTATGCCATGGTACTTTTTGCGATATGTACGCCTTTTGTTCTTGATTTTTTTAATATTTCCTATTCCAACGAAGGATATCAGCCAAATTGGTTGCTTACCCTTACTTTTCTGGAAAATTATATGGCGATGTATACCAATCAGCTTCCCAATGTATCGCCGATTACTGTGATCTGGTCTTTGTGTATCGAGGAGCATTTTTACATTTTTTGGGGACTGGCTTTTTACTTTATTTCCCTTAAAAATATTCCGAAACTTCTTCTGGGAAGTATTGTTTTTTCATTCATCATGCAGATGGTGTACGAAAAATTACAAATTCCGACTTTAGATCTCTTTACCAATATTCATTATTTTGCTTTCGGAGCCATTCCTGCGTATATTTTTGTCTTTAGAGAAGATCTAATCCAAAAGCTTGAAACGGTTTCTGCTGTTTACAAATACAGCTACGCTTTTTTGGTGTTGGCATTTATTGTTTTTATAGGGAATTCAAAAATAATTTCAAATCCTGTACTGATTTCATTTCTTTTGAGTGTTTTATTTTCAGGGTTAATTTTATCTACTTTAGGAACAAAAAATGTTTTTAAAATTTCAGATAAAAGTATTTTGGCAAAACTTGGAAAATATACATACGGACTGTATCTTTTTCACACCATTTTAATCATGTTTTTTATAAAAATAGGAAATAGATTCAATCTCAACTGGATGTTAGTCGTTGCGCTGTCATTTATTGCTTCAATTGTATGCTCGGTGCTTTCTTACCATCTTTTCGAAAAACAGTTTTTAAAACTTAAAAGCAAAATCAGCACTTAATATCTCATTTCCTTTCTTATCAAACATCAATGCATCTGATTTTCAGTTGCTGTAAATTTGTACTATAAAATCAACAATATGGAATTAGGAATAGGAATGTTTGGCGATCTTGCTTTCGACCAGACAACAGGAAAATATAAAGATGCAGGAGTAAAGATTCGTGAAATTCTGGAGCAGGTAAAATTCATGGATGAGGTGGGAATTGATGTTTTTGCCATGGGAGAACATCACCGTTCCGATTATGCGGTTTCTTCTCCGGAAATCGTTCTGGCTGCAGCGGCAAGTATTACAAAAAATATAAAATTAGCGAGTGGTGTTACGGTTTTAAGTTCATCAGAGCCTGTAAAAGTATATGAAGATTTCTCGACTCTGGATTTAATTTCCGATGGCCGTGCTGAAATTTTCGTGGGAAGAGGAAGTTTCATCGAATCGTTTCCGTTGTATGGGTATTCTTTAAACGATTATGAGGAACTTTTTGATGAAAAATTAGACTTATTGCTTAAAATCAATTCTCAGGAAAATGTAACCTGGAAAGGAAAACTTCGTGCACCGATGCAAAACCAAACCGTTTATCCGAGAGCAAAAAATGAAGGAAAACTGCCCATCTGGAGAGCTGTCGGCGGAACTCCGCAGTCGGTTTTAAGTGCCGCAGAATTGGGAATGCCTTTAGTGGTGGCAATTATTGGCGGAATGCCGGTACAATTCAGAAATTTAATTGAATTCTACAAGCAGGAATATAAAAAAGCGGGACACGACGTTTCAAAAATGCAGATTGCCGTTCATTCGCATACTTTTGTAAGTGATGATCCGGAAGTGATTGAAGGATATTTCCACAACTATAAATCGCAGATGGACAGAATCGGTTCTTCCAGAGGTTGGGCTCCTTACACGAAAATTCAGTATGACGGCGGAAGAAGCAAAGAAGGAGCGTTGTTCATCGGTACTCCGAAAGAAGTGGCAGATAAAATTGCTTACCTGAAAGAAATTTTCGGCATTACAAGATTTATCGGACACATGGATGTGGGAGCTCCGGAGCATGATCTTATGATGAAATCTATCGAGCTGTTTGGCAAAGAAGTAAAACCACTCATCAAAGATCTTTAAAAATAAAACCTCCGCTGAATTTCAGCGGAGGTTTCTCTTTAATAAAAATCATCTGTAAAAATGAAACAACATCCTGTTGTTTAGAAATTAATCAATATAAATTATAAGGCTTTATAGTAAGCTATTGCAACCTGCGGATGAAAGGCAAACATGAACGTTTCAAAACAGTCTCCTGAAGTATTTTTACTTAAAAGATACTTATTGTCGATGATATCGATCAGCAATAATTCAGGCGTGTAAAAAGTTAAACCTATTTTATGCTTTGAAGGATCTTCCACATGGGAGCTAATGAGATCCAGCTTAAAATTTTCAATCGGGAAAAAAGTATTTCCCAAAACATCCGGAAGACTTTTGATCTCACCGTTAAGCTGGGCAACATAGTTCACCACCGCTGAACTCAGCAAAAACGGAATTCTTTCCGCATGAGGATTTTTTCTCAGGAGTTCCCAGTAATTTTTCACCGGATTTTCTTTATCATCAAAAACCTGATGCTGGATTTTATATTCAAAATACGTATCCTCAAAAATGTATTTATCCCAGACAATTTCAGAATTCTGATCAATTACAATCCGGAATCCCAGTTTTATTTTAGCCTTCATCATTTTAAATTTTAATAAAACAGGGCAGTCTTTTTCTGATTCTGCCCTGATCCTAAACAAAATTGATATGAAAAATATCTAATACTAATAAGATTAGTTTACAAGTACTTTAAAATCTTCTGTAAACGTTCCCTTCGTATTATCAATCGTAATTTTTGCGACATACATTCCGGATTTCAACTGATTTTTCGTCATTTTGATCTGCTGATTTCCGGATGCAAGTTTTTGTTTGTCGATCACACTGAAAAGTTTTTTTCCGCTCACATCAAACAGTTCAATACTTACTGTTGATCTTTCGTTGAGAGTAATCGGGAAAATAGTCTCTTCTCTGAAAGGATTTGGATAATTCTGTCCCACATTAAAATTTTTGGTGTTTGCTACTTCCTGAGTTGCTAAAACGGCTCCTGCTACATAAATGGTATGAGTTAAAATATATCCCGCAGATAAAGAACCCGTTATGGTACTCATCTCATTGCTGGTTCCGTCTGAAAATACATTATCACTCGCATTATAGGTATAACCTGTCATGCCTTTTGTATAGCCGTATGAAGTTCCGTTTACATTTACATTATAAACAGCACTGCCTGTTCCCTCCGGAAATGCAATCTGCGTTACCAGAAGAGAAGTTCCGTCTGCTTTATAGATATGAACATGGATGTGGGTGGCTCTGCTCTGATACCATCCCGGAAAAATACTCGTGAAACTTACAAGTCCGTTTGCATCTGTGGTCTGTCTTCCGCGAAGAAAATGATTGTTGGTGTAATTTGCAGCCTGCATTGCCGTACCTCCGTATTCGGAATAGTTGCCGTCTTTATCACAGTGCCAAACGTCTACCAGAACTCCTTGATAGGCAGCGCAGTTTCCGTTGGTATTCTTGATGTAAATATTCATCGTAAAGGCAACTCCGGTTCTGTCTCCCACAATATTGGTTTGTACAAGGCTCGAAGGAGTATGTGTAGGAAAAGGACCCTCTGTTTCCGAATTGGTGACACTGCAGGTTAAAACATTTTGAGAAGACTTTTCCGGCAGCATTTCCTCATGAAAAATTTCCGATCGGAAAAGAACAGGTGCAGCAACAGCTATTCCTGCCAGTCCGAATGAGTTTTTTAAAAAATTTTTTCTGTCCATGTATTTAGTTTTTATTTTAAATTAAACTTCAAGGAAAAGTAAAAGTGCATTTTCACTTAATGCTTCAAATTCCAGAGTTTCGATTTCAGAAATGATGATCGCGTCTCTGGTTTCTAAAAGTCTGTTCTGAAATTCAAAAGCGCCGTTAATTACCATTCCGAAAATTGATTTTCCTTTGTGATGAAGAGCATATTCCTCTTCTTTTCTTCCTTCATATAACCCTATGAAATTGGGATATTCCACTTTCTCAGAAATCTGGATCAAATGATTTCTTTTGTTGATCTTGAGATCTTCGACAGAGAAAAAAGTATCGGTTTTTATGCTTTTCAGTTCAAAAATTAAAATATCGGCTTTTTCATCCTGTCTGTTATTTCTGAGGTTCAGTATATTTTCTTCTTCAGATTTTAACGTAAAAATATGCTCCGCAGAAACGGGTTTTTCAAAATCATTAATGGCGATTTCCCCATAAAGAACAATGATGAGAACAGTAGAATTTTTTTGATAATTAAAATCAAATGTTCCGTTTTCCTCGAAAACAACTTCTGTTATTTTGTGCAATCCTGAATGTTCATCAGGAATCATCTCGTTCAGAATACATGAATTTTCTTTCTTCCAGACAGAAAGATCCGATTTAAAAATACGTGATGGACTTTGAACTAACATTTTGATTGAATTTTTTTTGAGGAATTCCACACTGCACAGATAAACACATCTAATCACTTCACACCCGTGTAAATCTGTGCTTTTTGTGGAAAACTAATAAACTAATAGTAAAACAACCTCTGTTTTATTTTTTTAAGCCGAAACTTTTATTGTATGAGTAAGAGCGTAACCTGCGCTTACACTTCCGGTAATCGTAGACATCTCATTAGACGTTCCGTCGCTGAATACATTATCACTTGCATTATAAGTATATCCGCTCATTCCTTTATATCCTGTACTTGAAGCTACCTGAACCACTGCGCTGTCACTGCCTTCAGGAAATGCAATCTGCGTTACCAGAAGAGACTGCCCCGCAGAATTGTAAATGTGAACATGAATATGGGTGGCTCTGCTCTGATACCATCCCGGAAATATACTTGTGAAAGAAACTTTTCCGTTGGCATCGGTTGTCTGTCTTCCTCTAAGGAAATGGTAAGACGTATAATCTGCAGTCTGCATCGTTGTTCCGCCATATTCGGAATAGTTTCCGTCTTTATCACAATGCCAGATATCAACAATAGCTCCCTGAAGATTGGCGCAGCTTGCATTTATATTCTGAACGGTAATTGCAATCGTAAAAGGAACACCTGTTCTGTCTCCTACGATATTAGTCTGTACAAGTGTAGAAGGTGATTTTGTAGGAAAAGGTCCTTCAGTCTCCGAGTTGGTAACAGAACATGCCGATGAAGATGATCCGGAAGAGGAACCTGAACTTGAAGATGAACCTGTTGTAGTATCTGTGATATCGTCATCACTTCCGCAACGTATCAAAATAGGAGCTGCCACTGCGGTAACACCTGCCAAACCAAGAGTTTTTAAAAACCCTTTTCTGTCTATTGTTTTCATAATATGTTTTTTTAAAGGTTACTATTTGAATGATTTTAATTTCATTCTTTCAATTTCCTGTAACAAATGTATTTTGAAAAAAATAGCTTATGAAATTTATGAGGTAAACAGCAAAAATGTGTCGGTAAATGGATTTTTTTTAAGAAATATTAAGAATAATATGATAGAAATAGCAGAAAATTACCGAATAGGAATTCTCCTCCTTTGAAGAGATGGCAAAAATTCGAAGAATTTTTGACGGGGTGATTTTAGAGATGAATTAAAATTATTTATTCACAATCTCCATTACCACGCCTTTAAATGTTTCCCCAATCGGAATGATAAATTCCCCAATGTGAATATTGCGGTTTACAATCGTTTTAATAAGTTTTACGGGAACAATATAAGAACGGTGCACCCTCACAAAATCTTTTTCTGAAAGTTTTTCCAGAATATTTTTCATGGAGGAGCGCGCGGTAATCTTGGAATGATCTGCAAGATGAATCTGAATGTAATCGTCTAAACCTTCGATCAAAATAATATCATCAAAATTAATTTTGTGAAGTTTATAATCTGCTCGGATGGAAAGATATTTTACATCAGCAGATTCACTACTCACTTTTACTTTATCCACAGCGGCTTTAAATCGTTCAAACGAAAAAGGTTTTAATAAATAGTCTACCGCATTGATACTGAAAGCTTCTACGGCATATTCAGAATAAGCTGTTGTAAAAATAACTTTTGTATTCTGAGAAATACTTTTATAAAAATCCATTCCGTTTTTGGAAGGCATTTCAATATCCAGAAAAATCAGATCAACAGGATATTTATTGAGGTGTTTCTGTGCATCGCTTTGTATATTGAAGGTCTTTTCCAGGGAAAGATTCTCAATTTTTCCGGCATAATTTTCAATAATTTTAAGAGCCAGAATCTCATCATCCAGTGCAATTGCTTTTATCATCACGTATCAGATTAAATTAATTTTTAAATCAACATCATAGGTCTTTCCGTCATCTTTTATGATAAGAGTCTGTTTTTCTCCATAAATCTGCTGCAAATGTTCAGTCGTATTTTTCAGTCCTACTTTCAGGCTGCTTTCATCCGTTATATTTTCGTTCACAATATTATTAAAAACATTAAAACTAAGAGTACCTTCCTGAATGACGACTTTCACAGAAATTTTAGAATTTTTTTCCGCATTGAAGCCATACTTAAATGCATTTTCTACAAAATTAACCAAAATAAAAGGCGCAATTTTCAGTCCCTGCGTTTCCCCGATCTCGGTATAAGAAAAATCAAGACTATTGTCTGTTCTTATCAGTTGAAGCGAAATATAATCTTTTATATAGTCTATCTCCCTGTTCAGTTCCACAAAATCTTTACTGCTTTCCTGTACCACATACCGCATCACATTAGAAAGCTTTAAAATTCCTTCAGGCGTATCGTCAGATTTTAACAAAGCCAGAGAATAGATAGAATTCAAAATATTAAACAGAAAATGTGGCTGCAACTGATACTTTAAATTTAATAGCTCTGCTTTTGCCTTTAATTTTTCCAATTCCTTTTTTTCATTACTTCTATAAATAAAGAATGAGGATAAAAACGAAAAAAGAAACGGCAACAGAGAAGAAAATATCATCTGATGATAAGTGCCGTCATTTCTTTTAGGAGCAAAATTGCGAAATGGAGCCTCTCCATTCATTGGAGGTTTGGGGAAATTTCCATTTGGATCAGACATTTCAGGAGGACTCATCTGTATTTTCGGATATACTTCCGGAAACATATTTTCCGGAGAAAGATAAGTAGGCAGAAATGCCATACATCCAAAACAGATAATTACAAAAAGTGAGAAAAGGAAATATTTTTTTCTTCGGTAATATTCTGGAAGAAAGATTTTAAGGTTTAAATAAAAGAAAATAATAACCAGTACAAAGCGGATAAACTCTCTTTGAAATGGAGGAACCCTGAAAACCGAAAGCGTTCCGTCGAAATCCGGAGAAGAGACAATCGGGATTGTAAGAAGCAGCGGAATAAGAATAATATGGGGTAAAAGCTTTTTCATTGAACGAAATTATTAATTTGAATTTATAATTTGTGAAAAATTATTTAAAATCATTACTTTTTTTAGTTTTCTTAAAATTATTTTATTTGCCATGAAATACAAATTCTCTACTTTTACGGCATGGAACAACAATCTAAAGATCCTCTGCACGGAAAAAGACTAGATGCCATTCTTGAAGAGCTGGTAGAATATTACAATGGTTTTGAAAAACTTGGCGAAAAGATCAATATCAGATGTTTTACAGACAATCCGAGCATTAACTCTTCTCTGAAATTTTTAAGAAAAACAGACTGGGCAAGAACGAAAGTAGAAAGTTTATATCTTTTTGTACAGAGAGAAAAAAAGCGTAACGAAAGAAAAAAAGACAGATAAATATTTCTTCGGTCAATGATTTCAAAAACAGTATCTTTGTGCCGTTAATCGTGAAAGAAATCACGAAAAAAGAATAAAATATGACAATCGAAAACAATCACGTTGTAGCTGTAAAGTATATCCTACATACTATTGAGCCGGATGGAAGTAAAATTCTTGTAGAAGAAACAACAGCAGAAAACCCACTTACATTTTTGTATGGAGTAGGAATGATGATTCCAAAATTTGAACAGAATATCCACGGCTTACAAGCTGGTGATAAAGCTGATTTTACGATTAAGCCTGAAGAAGCGTATGGCGAAAGACAGCCTGAAGCAATTGCTCAGTTGCCGATCGATATGTTCCAGGAAGCTGGAATTCCGCCTGTAGGAGCAATTTTACCACTATCAGACAATCAGGGAAATAACTTTCAGGCAATTGTGGTTGAGGTAACTCCGGAAGCTGTTGTGGCAGATCTTAATCACCCGATGGCTGGAAAAACGTTAGATTTCCAGGTTGAAATCTTAAACACACGTCCTGCAACAGAAGAAGAATTGTCTCACGGTCACGCTCACGGAGTAGACGGAAACGAAGCTCACTAAGAGTTTTCTCAATAAAATACGAATGTCCGGCAGAAATGCTGGACATTTTTTTGTTTAAAGAAAATTTCACACAATGAATTTTATCGAAGATAAAATTCTTGCGCCTTAAAGCATAATGATTATAATAAAACCTTGCACCTTTGCGATTACCAACAAAAAATTATTCTAAAAAATCACCGTTCACATAAAACCAGCGGTTCTGGATCATTTTAAAAGTAGATAATTCGTGATGAACATGGTTTTCGCCGTTTTCATCGGTGTAAAAAGCTTTGAATTCCACTTTATTAATAGAAGGCTTATTTACAATTTCAAGTTTTGTCCACTCATTAATTTCTCCCCATTCCTGTAAATCTTTCGTATTGTGAAACTGCCTTTTACTCGGCGAAGTGGTCTCCATTAAATATTTACCATTCGGAATCGCAAATGCAGAAAACCTTGAGCGCATCAATGCTTCTGCAGTAGGTGCAAATTTTTCTTTTGTATGATAAGGTTTACAGCATTCTTCGTAGGTCTTTCCGGAACAGCAGGGACAGTTCATTGTTTTAAATTTTAGATTGCAAAAGTCTTAAATTCTTTTTTAACTAAGCAATTTATTTTTTTGATCTGTGAACTCTTCATCGGTAAGTACACCTTTGTCGTGAAGTTCTTTTAACTTAGCCAATTGATCAATGTTAGAATTGTAATTATGCGGATTATTGGAATTGACAATTATTTGTTGATTATTTGATCTGTTTGACAAAGCCCATATTAATGCTCCTACCCAGCCTATTAATGCCCAGCCTAAGAAAAAATTCAATGCAAATATAGCACCTGCGTTGGAATGTTTTCTACTGTAAGCAATAAATGTAGGTATAAAATAAATAGGAGTGATGATTAGTAAAATAATTAATATATGCAGCCACGAAAGGCTTAAAAGAGTTAGAAATTTCATAGAAAAATTAAAGTTTTCATTGGTTAAATAATAGTACCAAATATATTTATTTTTGCTTTTATTGAAGCAAATGTATACGAATATTTTCACTCACCCTACAAAGTTGGGATCAATAGGAGCGGACTTTAGCACTCTTGAAAAAAAAAATGCTGCCCAAGGCTTTAGCCAGATTCATTTATATTTCCCACAAATCATCCGGATTTTCACAGATTTTTTACAAGAAAAGATTTTTATTATTTGTCAAAAATATTTGTTTCATTCGTGTTTAAATAAAAAGAAAAAAGCATCCAAAAAATTGAATGCTTTTAAAAATTTATTTAATAAATCCTCTATTTCTCAATAAAGGCTTAATATCCGGATCGTGTCCTGTAAAATCTCTGAATGCCTGATTCAGATCAACAGAATTTCCTACAGACAGAATATATTTTCTGAAGCGGTCTCCGTTTTCTCTTGTCAATCCTCTATTTTTAGAAATCCATTCCCAAGCATCGTTATCCAGAGTTTCAGACCATAAATAAGCATAATATCCTGCAGAATAACCACCGCCCCAAATGTGTGCAAAATAAGGCGTGTGATATCTCGGCGGTACTGTTGCCAAAGTAAATCCGTGCTTCGCTAAAGATTCTTTTTCAAAATCTAAAACCGGAATTAACTGATTTTCATTCGTCACCGTATGCCAATCCATATCTAATTCAGCCGCAGAAACCAGTTCCGTGGTCATGTAACCCTGATTGAAAGTTGCCGCTTTTTTAATTTTATCAACCAAAGTTTGCGGAATAGGCTGTTTTGTTTCGTAATGTAAAGCGTAGTTCTTTAAAACAACAGGATCTAAAGCCCAGTGTTCGTTGATCTGTGAAGGGAATTCCACGAAATCTCTCGGTACATTGGTTCCGGAAAGCGAAGGATATTTCTGGCTGGCAAACATCCCGTGAATAGAATGTCCGAATTCATGGAAAATAGTGGAAACATCATCATAACTTATTAAAGAAGGTTTTCCCGGAGCCGGTTTCTGATAATTGTAGCAGTTTACAATTACAGGTTTTGTTCCCAGTAAATAAGACTGCTCTACAAAATTGCTCATCCACGCTCCTCCGTTTTTAGAATCCCTCGTGTAGAAATCCAGATAATAAATGGCAATGGATTTTCCGTCATGATCGAAAACTTCATACGTAACCACATCCGGATGATAAACCGGAAGATCCGTTCTCTTTTTGAAAGTTAATCCATAGAATTTTTCCGCAGCGAAGAACACGCCCTTCTCCAAAACGGTTGTAATTTCAAAATAAGGCTTTATTTCACTTTCATCAAGATCAAATTTTGCCTTTCTTACCTGTTCAGCATAAAAATTCCAGTCCCATGGTTCAACTTTGAAACCTCCTTTCTGCTGATCGATCAGATCCTGAATATCTTTTGCCTCACGTCTTGCCGTTTCTACCGCGGGAGTCGCAATCTGATTCATTAATTTTGTTGCAGCTTCCGGCGTTTTTGCCATCTGATCCTGCAATTTCCATTCTGCGAAACTTTTTTTACCTAAAACCTGAGCTTTTTTCAGTCTTAATTTCGCTAATTTTTCAATGGTTTCTCTTGTATCGTTACCATCCCCTTTTTCAGCTCTTGTCCATGATGCTTTGAAGAGTTTTTCTCTCGTTGCTCTGTTTTTAAGATTCTGTAAAAGAGGTTGTTGTGTTGTGTTTTGTAATGCTAAAAGATACTGTCCCGGTTTTCCGGCATTTTTAGCATCAGAAGCTGCCGCAGCAATTTCATCGGCCGAAAGTCCTTCAAGTTCTTTTGCATCGGTAAAGAAAACACCTCCCTGCTTTCTCGCTTCAAGCAATTTGTTGGAATATTGCGTAGACAGTGAAGCCAGTTCCTGATTGATCTGCTTTAGTTTCTCTTTATCCGCAGAAGAAAGATTCGCTCCTGCGATTTCGAAATTCTGCTTGTAATATTGTAATAATCTTTTGCTTTCAGCGTCTAAACCATTCTCAGAAATCGCTTTTATTCTTTTATAGAGATTTTCATTCAGATACATTTTATCAGAATGGGCTGCAAAGATCGGAGCATATTCTTCATCAAGAGCCTGTAAAGTCGGGTTTGTATTGGCGCTGGTAAGATTAGAGAATACAATGGTTGCTCTTTTCAGAACTTCACCGCTTTTTTCCAGGGCTACGATGGTGTTTTCAAACGTTGGTGCTTCAGAATTGTTGGCAATTTTTAAAATTTCAGCGTCGTGCTGTTTCAAGCCAAAATCAAAAGCGGGTTTAAAATGTTCATTTTTAATTTTGTCAAATTCAGGAGCTTCATACTGAAGTTTGCTTTTTTTCATGAAAGGATTCGATGAAAGCGATGCGTCCGGAGCTGGAACTTCCTGTTGGCTATCGGTGTTTTTCATTGTTGTACATGATTGGTTGAATGCTAATGCAGAAATTAATAATACCGATGTAATATTTTTCATAAATTAGTTGTTAATAAGGTATAAAGATACTTAAAACTTAATTCATAAAATAATAAACATGAAATCACAGACTATTTTTCTTTTTTCAGTTGTTGCACTTCTGGCTTCTTGCGATAAAAATGACAGACATCATAACGGGAACGATCAGAAAAACTGGGTGGAAAAGGTGACCACGAAAGACAACGGACCGATGAGTCATAAAGAAGTGACGGGCGATTTCGATGAAATCGAAGTTTCACAGGCAATCGAAGCTGAAATTATAAAAGCTGATTTTGAAAAGGTCGTAATTTCTGCTCCCAAAAATATTATCGACGAGGTCTTGGTGGATAACAATGGAGGAGAGCTTCATATCCATTACAAACCGGGAATCCGTGTGATGAATACGCACAATGTTTCTGCAAGAATTTATACGAAAGATTTTTCAAAATTAAATGCCAATTCTGCAGCCAGCGTTAAAGTGAAGGATAAATTTGTGCAGGATAAAATGGAACTTGAAGTTTCGAGTTCTGCAGCGGTTTCCGGAGATCTTGAAGCAAATACATTTAATATTTCCATAGACAGCAGCGGAAGTTTCGACGGAAAAATCTGGGCGATAGATCTTGATGTGGATGCTTCATCCGCTGCAAGTGTGGATCTTTCCGGAAAATCTAAAAACGGCAAAATCAGTGGTTCATCGGGAAGCAGTATTTCTGCAAAAGATGTTATTATCCAAAATCTGAAAGCAGAATCTTCCAGTGGTGCAAGTGTAGACATCAGTGCCTCTTCTTCCATCAATGCAGAAGCGTCTTCAGGAGGAAGTCTTACGATTTATAAGAAAGGAAACGTTACCAGTATTACCAAAGACGAAAGCAGCGGCGGAAGCGTAACTATTCAGTAATGTAATGCTTTGCTGAATGAAAAGCCATTGCGAACGGAAAATTAAACGTTTGAGATAAAATCTTTGCGGGAATAGCATTAAAATGATGACTGATTTGCTTATTTAAATCAAACATAAGTTATTAATTTTCATCTTCATCCTCTTCGTCGTTTGAAGAATCTTCCCATTGCTGATTATCAAAATTAAGATTATCATACGCCAGTAATTCCTCCTCTCGCAGGAGGATTTCTTTTGTGGTAAAAAGATGGATTTCATCATCATGATCCGATTTGGCTAACTTTCGGATCGAAGCTTTGTCGATGGTCATGAATCTTTGTCCAAGACGTCTCGCTGCGTATTTTCTCATTCCGGTTGCATGAAGTACATCAACTGCCATATCTACGGCGGTTCCCAGAGTTTCACGGTAGATATTATGAATTCCGCTGTTTAAATATTCATAAGAATCTATTCTGTTTTTGGCACGTACAAAGATTTTTACCTGAGGATAATTTTCCCTTACGATATCGGCAACAAATTTATTGTCTTCGGGATCATCAAGACACAGAACAAGAATTTCGGCATCTTCAATTCCTGCCGCGCGTAACGTAGGAATTTTTGTGGCATCTCCGTAATACACCTTAAAACCGTAGCTTCTCAATAATTTCACACGGTCAGAATCTCGATCCAAAACCGTAGCCGGAATTTTATTGGCTTTTAAAAGTCTTCCCACCGTACTTCCGAAATGTCCGAATCCTACGATGATGATTTTCTTTTGCTGAATATTACCGTCCAGAATATTAAAATCATTATCGGGATCAGGAACTTCTTTTATGAATCTCGGAGTAATAAGTTTATCATTAATAATTAATAAAAACGGCGTGATGCACATGGTAATTGCCGTTACAGCCATCATCTGCGCATTCAGTTCAGAAGGTAAAAGATACAGACTTGAAGCATAATTAATCAGTACAAAAGCAAATTCTCCTACCTGCGAAAGGGCAAAAGCATAAAACAGGCTTTGTGGAGTATCTATTTTGAAAAAGTTTCCGATAAGAAATAAAACGGCGAATTTTATGGCTAAAACTGCGAAAACGGTGGTAAAAATAAAGGTCGGATCTTTCTGAATGACGTTAAAATTCATCGTGGAACCCACACTTACAAAAAATACGGCAAGCAGTAATCCTTTGAAGGGATCAATCTGTGCTTCCAGTTCGTGGCGGAATTCGCTGTTGGCTAACATGACTCCTGCAAGGAAAGCTCCTAAAGCGGGAGATAAGCCAATAGCAACCATCAGTTCTGAAACTCCGATGACCAGAAATAGGGAAGAAGCGGTTAAAAGCTCCGACATTCCAGATTTCGAGACATATCTTAAAAAAGGAACAAAAACATACCGCCCCAGTAAAATTAAAATAACCACTCCCAAAATAACGGTCGCGAACTGCATCCATTCCGGAAGAGTCTGTATAAGCACCTGAATTTCGTTATCGTGATGTCTGGATTTGTAATTGGCAATTAAAGGAAGAATCGCCAAAATAGGAATTACCGCAATATCCTGAAACAGCAACGTGGAAAATGAAGCTTCTCCGGCTAATGTTTTTAAATTGTTTTTTTCCTGTAATGTCTGCAGCACAATTGCCGTAGATGACAACGCAAAACACATGGCAACGGCTATGGCTTTGTCGATTTTCCAGCCTGCCCAGATAAATACGAGAAATAGCAGGGAAATCGTTAAAAGCATCTGCGTTAAGCCGAGTCCGACAATTTTCTTCCGCATATCCCAGAATTTTCGGGGTTCAAGCTCCAGACCGACTAAAAACAAAAGCATGATGACCCCAAATTCACTGGCGTGCATAATGTCGTTGACATCTTTTCCCGTTAATTTTAAAACATAAGGACCAATGATAATTCCGCCTGCAATATACCCGATGACAGAACTTAGCCCGAATTTTCTCGCCAGCGGAACCATAATGATGGCTACGCCTAAGAAAATAAGTGTGTTCATTGCTAAGCTTGTTTCCATAAAATTTTTATTGGTTGAGAAGTTCTACAAACTGCTGTTTGTGTACGATAATTTCTTTTTTTGAGAGCTTGTTGGCTTCGTAAACGATTTTGATATTTTTGATGTTTGCCTTAAAAACATTCAGCGATACGATAAGTCCGCTGATCAGCTCCTCTACGGTAAACTGATAGGTTCCTTCCTTGCTGAACGATCTTTCTTTTCCGCCTGTGGTTACCAGAATGTAAACCTCTTTTCCCTCCAAAGGATTGTGATGATCTTCTTTAAGCCAGTCGCGGTCGAAAACCTCATCAATCCAGAGTTTTAACAAAGGCGGCATTCCGAACCAGATGAGTGGAAACTGGAAAATAAAGCGGTCGTAATTTTTTATTCTTTTTCTTTCCCTGAAAGCGGCAATATGAAAATTAGGATACTCTTCATAAATATCCCGAAGCGTAAAATGCTGATGACGAACATAGAAATTAATGAGCTCTGCATTCGAGTTTGAGTGCTCTAAATAAGGATGCGCAAAAACTACCAACGTCTTCTTCATAAACCTGTTTTACGTAAATATAATGAAAAATTTTTGAAGTAAAGGAGGGTTTTGTAGCAGTTTAATAATTTTTTAATAGTAAAAAGGATACTTTTGATAATATAAATGGAATAAATGATTTTGATTTTTAACGTATTAAAATTTTATAAAGCTGATAAATAAAAAAATCGATCAAAATGACCGATTATTTATTGTATGTGTTATTTCAATTTAAAAACTGATTGAATTTAAACAGAAACTAAAATTCTACCATCCTCCTGAAGCACCACCGCCTCCGAAACTTCCGCCACCGCCGAAGCCGCCAAAACCGCCGCCTCCGCCGCCGGAACTTCCACCACCAAATCCACCGCCGCCAAAGCTGCCCGGAAAAGGGAAAAATCCACCCGGATAATTTCTGCGACCTCTTCTGGAAAGGATCACATCGTCATCGTCATAATTTCCGCCGCCTTTTCCTCCTCCTTTGTTTCCGAAAAGGATGGCAATAATGATGAAGATAACAAATGCAATGATGATAATTTTAAAAATACTTCCATCTCCATTTCCGCTTTCACGGTTGTTCAAAGGTTTAAATTTCCCCTGAACCGCTTCCATAATTGCCGATGTCCCGCCGTTGATACCTTCGTACCATTCTCCCTGTTTAAAGTGAGGGGTAACAATGTAGTCCAATATCTGTCCTGCAACAGATGCGGTAAGATATTGTTCCACGGCTCTTCCCTGTTGGATGGCCATTGTGTGATCTTCCGTTGCAATAAGGAAAACGATTCCGTTATCTACATCTTTTTTTCCGATCCCCCATTTCTCGCCAAACATGGTTGCCAGAAAATTAATGTCTTCTCCTTTTGTGGACGGAATAATAACCACTTCAATCTCTGTAGAGGTAGAATCTGCAAATGCGATCAGTTTTTTATTAAGCGCATCTTTTTCCTCCTGCTTGAGAAGATTGGCATCGTCATAAACAGGATACAGAACGTCTGGTTTTGGGGGAATGGTATATTGTGCCAATACAAAAGTGTAAAAGCATACCAGTAAAAATGAAAAAACTATTTTAAGAGAACGTAATTTCATTAGGAAGTTCGTTGTGGTTTTCTCCTTTTACAGGAAAATATTTTTTTAGTTCCAGGCCGGTTTCCAGAATTCCGCTTTTTAAAGCCTGATAATAATTTCCTTTGGCAAATTCAGACGTAATAAAGTCGTGCAGATGATCCCAGTAAGACTGGCTTACTTTTGCATGAATTCCGGTATCTCCGATGATGGTAAGATATTTCTGTTCGAAATTGACATGAAAAAGCACCGCATTTTTTTCTTTGGTTTTGTTCAGACATAACTCTTCGAAAACCTTGAAAGCAATTTTTGCATTGTCTTCATCCGTATTTGAATCGATATGCACTCTGATCTCGCCGGTAGAATGCTCTTCTGCTGACTGAATAGCTTCCACAAGGGAAGCTATCTGCTGATTTGTTAAGAAACTGGTTGCCATTATTCTGAGAATACTTCAGGTGCCTTTTCTGCTCCTGGTTCCGCTTTGAACAAAGGTTTTTCTTTAAAGTTGGTGAAATTCGCCAGAATATTATTCGGGAATTGCTTTATAGATACATTATAATCTTTTGCTGCATCATTGTAGTAAACAGTTTCTGTTCTGATGCTGTTTTCTATCGCAATATACTCTCGCTGGAAATTAATGTATTGCTGATCTGCTTTTAAATTAGGATAAGATTCCACCACTGCCATCAATCTGCTTAAAGCTCCGGATAATTCTCCCTGTGCAGCCTGAAATTTAGCAATATCCTGCTCAGTCATATTGGTAGGATCAATATTAATGGAAGTTGCTTTAGAACGTGCTTCAACAACTTTCGTTAAGGTTTCCTGCTCGAATTTGGAATAAGATTTTACCGTTCTTTCAAGATTCGGGATAAGATTTGCTCTTTTCTGATAAACTGTTTCTACGTTAGACCATTTTGCATTAACCGTCTGTTCTTTGTCTACAAAGCTGTTGTAGCCGTTTTTGCCCCAGAAGAAAATAACTGCGACAATAATAAGTAGAGCGATACCAATAGTTCCTGCGCTCAGACAACCTTTATTTTTCATAGTTTGAATTTTTTTAATATGTTTTGTGCTAACCAAATATACAAATTATGTGCTAATTTTGTAAAAATTTATTTTAATGACAACAATTGTGGTGGCAATGGGAGAGAAGAACGAAATTGGTTTTGAAAATCAGTTGCTTTGGCATCTTCCGAAAGATCTGAAACACTTTAAAGAAATCACTTCGGGGCATCCGGTGATCATGGGGAGAAAGACATATGAAAGTATCGGGAAACCGCTTCCCAACCGTACCAATATTGTTGTGTCCAGAAAAACCGACTGGTTCGAAGAAGGTATTTTAATCGTCGGAAGTATTAAAGAAGCCGTAAAATTTGCTAAAAAAATAGATGAAGAAGTTTTCATCATCGGAGGCGGAAAAATTTATGAACAGACTATGGATGTTGTTGATAAACTGGAAGTAACTTTGGTAAAAGCAGATCTTGAAGCAGATACTTTCTTTCCAAAGATCGATCCAAGGATCTGGAAAAAAACAGACGAAATCTGCCATGAAAAAGACGAAAAAAACCAGTATGATTTTTGTTTTCAAACGTTCGAAAGAATTTAATGTTTAAAGTTCTCAGTTCAGAATTCGATACAAAACTTTAGACTCTGAACCTTAAACTTTGAATCTTAAATTTCTTATCTTTGCACTTCTAAAATTTAATAATGAATAA
>OGQD01000897.1_pt1 | contig 20659 bp, 20 predicted proteins | sample 1553091 | NCBI WGS metagenome assembly OGQD01 (sample SAMEA2580290, study PRJEB22360) | human gut metagenome | biome: human gut; feature: human-associated habitat; material: faeces | place: Denmark | collected 2008/2010
AGCTCTTTTATAAAATCAATCATAAAAAAATCTTTTTTAATTGGTACAAATAAACCACCAGCTCCTTCAATAATTAAAACATCACAAAAAGTTTGTAAATACTCTTTTTTTTCTATTAAAAAATCAATATCTAAAAAAGTGTTTCCTTTTGCAACATAAGGTGAAGCAGGAAGAGTAAATTGATAAGGCACAATATCATTTATTGTAAGTTTTAAAAAATTAGGATTTAGTTTTTTTACAAGTTCAAACATTTTTAGACCATCAAGTGGCGAGTTATCTATAACTCCTGTTTCAATTGGTTTGAAATATCCAACTTTTAAACCATTTTTTGCAAAATATTTTAAAAAAACTTCACTCGCAAATGTTTTACCTACATTTGTATTTGTTGCTGTTATAAATATTGCTTTTCCTATATAATCTTGAGGGTTAATCTTCATAATAATCTCTTTTTTGTTATAATTTTAAGCTTTTTAAAAAGCGATATTAACATATTAAAATATGGTTTACAATTAAGGGTTTTAAGTGAGTAATGAGATAGAAATTGAGTTAAATGAAGATTTAGAAGTAGAAGAGCCAAAGAAGTACAATGTTTTTTTATTAAATGATGACTATTCTACTATGGATTTTGTGATAGATGTTTTAGTAAAAGTATTTAGAAAAAATCAAACTGAAGCAGAAGCAATAATGCTAGAGGTTCACAACAACCAAAAAGGTCTTTGTGGAGTTTATAGTTTTGAGATTGCTTCTACAAAAGTTGCACAAGTAAAAAGCCTTGCTAGAGAAAAAGGGTTTCCCTTAAAAGCCATAATGGAAGAAGAGTAAAAATGATAAGTAAAGAGTTAAGGCATATTTTTGCACAAGCAATAAATTATGCAAGAGCAAATAAGCATGAATATTTAACATTAGAGCATATTTTTTTAATGCTAATAAATAATTAATTTTTATATTTGAAAATCGAGCAAGATTCATCTAGCTAAATTTATAGATTTTATTTTTGATTTGCAATACAGTTATTTACATATTCCGTTAATGTGTTTGCAATTCTCTCATCATTTCCATTATTTACATTTCTTGGTTGTTCAGATATTCTCATTCCATAGAAGTAATCATCTGGTATTTCTTTATATTCTTCTCTACTTGCAAGCTTTCTATCATCTTTTACATATTTCATATCTTTTATCTTATATAAGTTACTTAATCTGCATGATGTTAATATTCCATTTGCAAATGCGTTCATATGGTAATATGTTATTACATTATAAAATGCTACATGTTCTTTTATAACTTCCTTGCTTACAAGTTTTACTTCTTTTCCGTCTTCTGTAAATGTGGTTGTTCCTATTGGTGTTTCATCTGTCATTGGATATGTGAATTTTCCTAATTCTTTATTGAATATTCTATGTTGTTTTATTGTTTTTAATTCACTTCCATCACTGAATTTTAATAAGTTATACTCTTCTGCTTCTTCTTTCTTTTTTAACCATAACGGTCTAGCAGTTGTAAAGCATCCATGGTCAAAATCCCATACTAGCAATTTGTCATTATAATTTAAGTCTTCTATTTTCTTTTTCTTTCTAACTTTCTTCTTCTTGCTTTTTTATCCTCTTCTTCTTCCTCTACAGTAATTTCTGTACCTGCTGGAAGACAGCTAACCATAATTGTATAACCTCTTGCCCATTCTTCCTTTACAAGGTTTATGTTGGCCTTTTCAATACCATTTGTATCTGTAATAATACATTTAACTAAAAATTTAATTGTGTATTTTATCAGTCGCTTATTCTTCTTCAGAGCCTTGTAATTTTTCAGCTCTATCTGCTGCAATTAAGTTGTCTATCATTTCGTCTAAGTCTCCATTTAAGAAGTTTTCCATTTGATATATGCTAAGTCCTATTCTATGGTCTGTTATACGTCCTTGTGGATAGTTGTAAGTACGTATCTTTTCACTTCTGTCTCCGCTTCCCACTTGGCTCTTACGTTCATTTGCAAGCTCTGAATCACGTTTTTGTTTTTCCATTTCATACAATCTAGATTTCAACAATTTCATTGCATATTCTCTGTTTTGAGTTTGGGAACGTTCTGTTTGACATTCAGCAACTATTCCTGTTGGAACGTGTATTAATCTAACTGCTGATGATGTTTTGTTTACGTGCTGTCCTCCAGCTCCAGATGCTCTAAATACTTCTAGCTTAATATCTGCAGGGTTTATTTCTATTTGAACATCTTCAACTACTGGTAGTACGGCAACTGTTGCAGTAGATGTATGAATTCTTCCACTTGCTTCTGTTTCAGGAACTCTTTGAACTCTGTGTACTCCACTCTCGAATTTTAGTCTACTATAAACTCCTTTTCCAGTAACCATGAATGATATTTCCTTGTATCCACCAAGTCCTGTTTCATTTTCGTTTAGTATTTCAATTTTCCAGTGTTTTCTTTCTGCGTACATAGAATACATTCTGAATAGTGTCCCAGCAAATAATGCTGCCTCATCTCCTCCGGCTCCTGCTCTTATTTCGCAGATTATGTTTTTGTCATCGTCTGGATCTTTTGGAATTAGTAAGATTTTCAATTCTTCTTCTAATTTGGGAAGTTTTTCTCTATCTACCTTTGCTTCTTCCTCTGCAAGTTCTTTCATCTCAGGGTCTTTCATCATTTCTTCTGCTTCGGCTAAGCTTTCTTGTGTCTTTTTATATTCTTTATATTTAAGAACTACTTCTTCTATTTCAGCATGTTCTTTCATATATGTTGTCCATTCGCTTGTTCTAGCTATTATCTCTGGATCAGCTATTTTTCTTGTAAGCTCTTCATATCTTTTTTCTACAGCTTCTAATTTTTGAAACATACAAATTCTCCTCTATTTTTTATTTAGCCTTTATATTATATATCAAAAAGCTTATATTTTCAACCCTTTCGAGCTACTTTTCAAGCTTATTACAATCGCATCATAATACAAAATTTTTTCCTACTGGGGGTGTTTTATTTTTTACTATGAATTGTAACTTTTCTTTTTATTTAATTCTTTATTACAATTCTATTAGATTATATTTTATTCCTAATTTTTCTAAAATTTCTTTTTCTCTGTTAGTACATGTAAATATTATAGCTTGGTGTCCTTCTAATCTCTCGTTTATAAATTTTAGAGCATTTGCTAATCTCTCATTATCAAAATAAGCAAATGTTTCGTCTAATATAATAGGCAATTTTTCTTTTGTAAGTTCATCTATCATAGATAATCTTAAAGATAAATATAATTGGTCTATTGTTCCTGTACTAAGCTTTCCAGCTTCTATATATTCACCTCTTGCATTTTCTACAATCATTCCATTTTCGTCATTTATTGTAACTCTATTATATTTGCCATTTGATATTCTCTCTATACTATTTGATAAACTATTCGTAAATTTAGGAGTTATAGTTGTTTTCATCTCTTGATATGCTTCTTGTAAATTATCTATTGCAATATTAATTACTTCCTCTTCAGATTTTAGTTCTTTATATTTTTCTTGTCCTAATTCTTTTCTTTCTTCCAGACTTGCCAAACTATCTATCTCTGGAAGTATTGTTTTTTCTTCAATTTCCAATCCCTTTAGCTTTAATCGTTCATTGTTTATTTTTTCTTCCATATTGTTTATTTCTGTTATTAGCGTGTCTTTTTCTAGAAGTTCTTCTAGATTTTCAATTGAATTTTCTTTGTATTTTGCTTTTATTTCTTCAACCTTTTTTTGTTTCAGAGTATCTAACTTTAAGCTTATTTCTTCAAGTTCGTTGCATAATTGTTCATTGTTTTTATCTAACAACATAATTTGACCTTTTATCATTGATAGATTGCTATTTAATTCTTTTTCTTTTATTTGCTCCTGTTCAAGATTTGTTTGTTCGTTCTTTATGTCGTTTGTTATTTTTTCTTTTTCATCTTCAAGATTTCTCTTTTGTCCTATTTTTTCATTTTTTCTGTTTATTATTTGGTTTCTTCTTGCTTCTTCTAGTTTTGCATTTTTATTTGCCTTTGATTTACTAACAATAGCCGATACAAGAATTCCAATTACTCCTAGGACTAATAATATATTGTTTTTTATAGCAGTCAATGAAAGTATAATTAGAATTACAGATATGATTATACCAATTATTCCACCCTTGCTAAGACCTTTATTTGTTTCTGTTGATTTTGTTGCTTCTTGGTTTTCTATTGCATTTATTTCTTCATTTATTCCATTTATGTTTTGTTCTATTTCTTCCTGTCTTTTTTTATTATTTTCTATTGTTTTCTCAATTTCACTTATTTTCATTTGAGGAATCTTGATTTCTTCTTCGGCATTGGTTTCTTCTGCTTTTAATTCTTTTATTTTTGTTACGTTTTGGCTTCTATTTTTTTCTTTTATATCAAGTTCTTTTTCGTAGCCATCTTCTTCTTGCATACCTTCTTTTAGTTCTTTTAAGATTTTCATTTGTATTTCAAGCTCTTTTAATTTCTCTTCTGTCTGTTCTTTTTGCTCATCAATTTCATATTTTCTGTTCTGATAAGGTTTTATTTCTTCGATTTTTCTTGTAATGTCATTTATTTCTTTTTCAATTATATTTATTGGCTTTTGAGATGTTTTATTTGTTCCTATTTCATCTCTTATTTTTTCTTGTAGCTTTTGCACAGCTTTCTTATATGAAACATTGTCTTCTCCAGATGAAGCAAGATTTGCTATTCTCTGTATTAATATGTTTTGATCTTTTTCTTCAAGCCTTACTTCTTGTTGCATGCTTACAACAGTTGATAAGTATGTTTGTTTATCGATTCCTGTTTGCTCTACAAAAAATTTACTTCCGTCTTTTTTGTCTGTATCAAAGTTTGCCGTTATATCTTCCAGTTTACTGTTATATATTTTAGGATTTTTCTTATTGAAATCTCTAAATATTTCGTATTCTTCTCCATCTTCTAGCTTGTAACTTAATTTTCCTGAAAATTCAGTGCTATTCCATGGTTTATACTTTTCATAATCTGATATTTCTCTTCCATCTTTAGTTTTTGATATACCATATAATGTATTTACAATGTAACTAAGCAAGGTTGACTTTCCAGCCTCATTTTCTCCATGTATTATATTAATATTATCTTCTAAATTAATTTCTTTATTTTCCAAATTGCCATAGGCATTTATTTTTATATTTTTTATTTTCAATTCTTTCACCTACTTCTTCTATTTTAGAATATCCATTCCAATTTCAAATGCATTGAGTAATTTTTGAATATTCTCATTTTCTTTTGTGTCTACTTCTTCTGATTCGCTATCTTTATTTTTTAAATTTTCTATTTTTTCTAAAATCTTCTTTGCAAAGATTCCTTTTAGACTAACTTGTTTTGCGATTTCGTAAATATCATATTTTATTTGTGTAATGTTTTTTATTCTAAGAATATTTTTATTTTCTAGTTGGTCCATTATTTTTCGTTCTATAAAATCAAAATTTCTTTTTCCTGTAAGTATTATTTTATAGTAGCTATTTTCGTCTAATTTCATGCTATTTATTTTTTCTATTAACTCTTCTTGCGAGTTTATTTCGGTTATATCTAACTGCTTTTCTTCAAATGTTTTTGCAGATGTTTCTAGGAATTTTAAGTTTATATTTTCATTTTTTTCTAACGAACCTACAATAAAGCCTCTTTTTCCAAGTTCATCAAATCCCAAAGACACCGTTGAACCCGGATATACAATTCTTTGATTTTCATAATCATTATAACTTGCCTTGTGTATATGTCCTAATGCAACATAATCAAACCCCATTTTTTGGAGTTCTTTTTTAGTCATTGGGTTGTATTCCTTGTTTTCATCACAACCACTGTCTAAATTTCCATGAGTTATTAAAATATTTATTTTTTCAGGATTCTCTATTTTTATTTTATGGTATGGATTATTCATATAAAAGTCGTTAAATCCATATCCATAAATATCTGCTTCAGGTGTTTCTATCCTTTCTAATTTTTCTGTAAATATATGCACATTTTCGTTCCATTTATATTGTTTATAAAATGAGTTTTTTATGTATGGATCGTGGTTTCCCGGCGTTATAAATATTCTCGTTTCAGGTATTTCCTTAAATAAACTATTTATATATTCAACTGTAGATTTTCTAATATATTCTTGTTCGTATAAATCTCCTGCAATAAAAAAATATGGAATATTGTTTTGCTTAATATATTCCACTACTTCCTTCATTGCTTTTCTTTGTTCTAGTCTTCTTTCTACTGCAAATTTTTCATTTCCAGCTAGTGCACAAAAAGCACTATCAAAGTGCATATCTGCTATATGTACAAATTTCATTTCAATTATCACTTCTCTCTTTAGTATTTTGTTTATTATTTTATATCATATAAATTTTCTTAAGTCAATATTTGTACGAATAGTTGTTCTATTTTCGTTCGACATTTTTTGAAAATTTTTAATTTTACTTTTAAGTTTTTAGATTTTGTATTTCTCTTAAAATTACGGAGTGAATCCTACTAAATGTATTCTTCTATTTTACTTTAAAATTTATGTTCAAACAATATTTAATCCAATTCAAAAGCCATAAAAATCACCTCAAATATTAGACTTTCTAATACCTAAGGTGATTTTAATTCTTTATTTCTTGTTTTTACTTTTTCCATTTTGGTTTTAAAGTCAGCATTTATTCTTTTGCACTTTTTCTGATGTAATTATAAATACTCTTGCTATAATTTTTCAATTTACTTCTTGTTCTTATCTATTGGTCCAAATAGTTCATCAAATTTTGCTTCTAGTTCATCTTGAAGATCCTTTGAAAATAATTCTTCTTCCTCATTATTTGGTTCCATTGGTAAAACAGGAGCCTCTTCCATTTTATTTTGAATAGGTCGTGTTTGTGCAGTCGAATTTTCCATGCTTTGCATTGGTCTTGGCGTCACAACAGAATTTGCCATATTTGACATTGTTTCCGATTGAACATCTGAACTTTCCAAGTTTTGCATTGGAGATATAACATGACTATTTTGATTTACTGGTTCAAATTTTGGCATTTCAGACTTATCATCCATTTTTGCGTTATTTGAAAAATCATCTTCGAATAAATCATCTAAAGATTCTATTTTCAAATCTTGCTCTTGATTACTATCTTTATTTTCAACATAAGGATTCGCTGGGTTAAATTTACGCCAAGTGCCTCTATTTCCTGCATCAAAGTTATTGTGACTTATTGTATACTCTTGCAATCTTCTTGCAATAGGTCTTGTAAAGTAATAATATTTTTTTGCTTTTATTGGTTTTAAACCTTTTTCAAATATTATACAAAGGTCGTTATCCATTCTTCTTAGCTCATCTGGTGTCATTAAGGCTCTTCCCATGATTTGGTCAGATGTGCTATAACCTTGTTTTGAATAATTTTTGTCTCTACTTACAGATTTTGAATCTCTTGATATTGTTGTTTCTCCTAATTGTTCAGAGAAATACTTGCATGTTTCTGCTGAGTTACTTCCTAAAAATACGTGTGTATCACAGTTACCGATTATTGTTTCATAAGACTTATCATAAATTGCTTTTAATTGGTCTAAGTTCTGTAATATTACACTGAATGAGATTTTTCTACTTCTACTGGTAGATATTTTTTTATCAAAGTCTGGTATTTGTCCAATGTTTGCAAACTCATCTAATATGAAAAATACAGGTACCTTAAGTTCTCCGTTTGGATTTCTATCTGCAAAATTATATAATTGCTGAATCATCTGAGAGAAGAATATTGTAAGTAAGAAATTATATGCAGTGTGTGTATCTGAAGAGATAACGTATAATGCTGTTTTTCTTGTTGCAATATCTTCAAAGTTTATTGTATTTGTTGATGTTACTTCAGCAATTTCTTTCGAGTCAAATTTTCCTAGTTTTGATTGTAATGAACTCAAAATTGAGCTATAAGTTTTGTCTGATGCAATTTCAATTGATTTATAGTTCATTCTTGCAGGGTGGTCGTAAGGCAATTCATTCATTAAGTCTGTAAGTAAGTTGTTTCCTCCATTTGAATTTGCAGCTCTTACAAGCTCTGCACAAGATGCAAGGTTTTGCTCTTCTGGTGGTCTTGTTGCAAGTAAATAATAAATTAATGCTTTTAATAACATTTCTGCAGTGTCGTCCCAGAATGGGTCTGATCCACCTGCCTCACCTTGTTGTCCTTTTACTATTGTATGAGCTATAACATCTACATCTACCTCATTTGTAATATGCATTAGTGGATTGTATCCCTCACTATTTTCTGGATTTACTAGATTTAATACTTTTATATCATATCCATTTTTTTGTAAGAATCCTGCAGTCTTATCATACAATTCGCCTTTTGGATCTGTAAAAACATAAGATCCCAGCATTTGAGTTGCATTCGGAATTGAGTATGATGCCGATTTACCAGAACCTGAACCACCAACTACAAGAACGTTTACGTTTCCTCTTTTATCTATTGGTAAATAGTTGTTCTCTGCAAGGATTATTCCTTTATTTCTATTCAATATTTTATATTGTTCTCCATCTTCGCTCCAACCACTAGAACCATTTTCTATGTCTTTATATTCATTCTTTGGTTTTGCTTTCATTACTCCAATTACTGTCAGGAATAAAAATAAAATTGCAAACCAAATAGAACTTTTTAAGAATGTATTTCCTGCATTATATTTTGCAATTCTTGTTACTGAAGTAAGACTTCCCGCTTCCTTCATAAAACTTTCAATCGTTCCTGATATTGAAACTTTTCCATCTATATCAGTATTTTGCATTATTGCAACCGCTATAGGTGCAATTAATAGTATTTCTAATATTACATATAATATTAGAAATACTATTAAATACTTTTTACTATCTTTAAATGCTTTTTTTACTTTATAATTCATAATAATCACCTTTTATGAGTTTTATCTTTTCGTTATTTTCTATCTAACATTGTCTTGATTTTTGTTTAGCTCTATGTTTGGTATTAAAGCTATTGTTATGTACTCTTCTGCTTCTAATGATGTTTTTGCTTCTTTGCTTGCTTCTGGTGGAATTACACATCTATTTTCTTTTTCATTAATTATTGTTTGTCCCCCATTAAATTTTGCTATTGAACCTTCACTTGTAGATTCTATATTTAATTTGCTCATTTAAGATCCCCCTTAATTCTCTTTAAGTCTTTATCTTCTCTTATTTCAAATGCAAAATATGATTTATAAGGTTTTAATTTGCATTTTCCTTTTACTTCGTTTGTATCTTTATCAAAATATAATACTGGTTTTATCTCTTCTGTTGTTTCTGGGTCTATTATTGTTATTGGTCTTTGCAAATTTGGTGTATATTTTATGTCTTTGTATTCTGTTTCTTGCTCTGAGTACAATGTATCAAATTTAATTGGAACAGGTTTTTTAGATATTTTAACTTCATCCTTGTTAAGTAGTCCCATATTTACAACTACTTTATCCTGTCCAAAAGATAATATAACTAATTGATTATATATATCTTTTTGAGCATCAACAAAAAAAGTCTTTTTCTTGTTTTGTCCAATCATTTCTTCTCTACATTTTAATCTTTCTAATGTAAATTTAGGTGAGTTTTCATCAAGTAATTTATCTGTTACATTTATTTGATATATTACTGTATTTACATTTTGTGGATCTGTTATACTAAAGTGTTTGCCTTGTATTTGGTCCATCTCTTACACCTCTTTCTATGAAAACTATTCATATTTTTTCTTCTGCATACTCCTATATTATACCGTATTTTAGCGAGTATGTCAACGTTTTTACATAATTATGTAAATTGTTGGCTTTTTTATAACTCTCTTGGATTAAATTTTGATACTTTTTTTAGTTCTTTATATAGCTCTATTTCTTTATTTGATAATTTTTTAGGTATCATTATTTTTACTTTTATAATAAATTTTCCTCTTCCACCTTTGCTGTCTTTGTAACCTTTTTGCTCGATTTGAATTTCTTCTCCTGTTTCAATTCCCTTTGGAATATATACCCCCAAGCTTTCATCTATCGCGTCAACATTTACTTTTGCTCCAAGAACAGCTTCAGAAGGGCTTATATTTAACTCTGTATAAATGTCCGAACCTACTAGCTTATATTTTTTATCTTGCTCCATGTTGATTCTAATAAGTAGGTCTCCGTTTTTTCCTCCATTTTCTCCTGGTTTACCTTGACCAATAAGTCTTATCATTTCACCATTTCTTATTCCTGCTGGAATTTTTACTTCAAATGTTCTCATTTTTCCATTAACAGTTCTTAATGAAATAGATTTAGCTTGACCATAAAAGCCTTCAATTACCGAGATTGGAATTTGTGTTTCAACATCTTCTCCTTGAATTGGAACCTTTACATCTTTATTTTTTCTTTGATATGTAGTTTCTTGGCTTTTTAAACCGTCCAATCCAAATAATACATTAAGTATTTCACTTCTCGTTGTGGTTTTATTTTCTTCTGCCTTTTTAGCTTTCGCTTTTTTTCTACCTATTCTTGAATTCCATAATCTATCATATTTTCTTCTTGTTTGCTCATTTATAAGTGCTTGATACGCTTCATTTATATCTTTAAATCTCTCTTCGGCTCCTCTTACACCAATGTTTACATCTGGATGATATTTTTTTGCTTGTTCTCTGTATGCAGTTTTTATTTCATCTATGCTAACTTTATTTGTCTCTAGTTCTAATATTTTGTAATAGTCCTTGAAAATCATTTAACATCCTCCAACATGTTTGCACTATTTATCCTTAACTACTATTTAGCAACCATATTATATCACATATATTTACAGATTAAAATATTTTTTAATGATTTTATTGCTATTTTAGGCTTTTTCTTGTATAAATCACATTTACTCATACAGATTTTATTCTAGTTTTTGTTTAACATATTTTAGTTTTTTCTCATTTTGTCTATTATCAATTTATTTCTTGTTTCTATGCTTTCGTGTTCTATTAATTTTCCTTTCTTTACTAATGATGTTATGTTTGAATCAAGTATTAGTAATATTGTAGCGTCTAAGTCTTCTTTAGCAAGTTTTCTTTCTGCCTCTAAATCGTAATCAACTGATTTTCTGTTTAATTCAACTTTATCAGAAACGAATACAATTTTAGCTAATGTATCCATCTTTGTACTTGTTGTAGAATGATATTTTATTGCATCTTCAATTTGCTTGTCCACTCCATACTTCTTTTTTGCTATATCTGCACCAATCTTTCCGTGAAGTATAGGTGTATTTATTCTTTCTATTTCCGTTATTTCAATATTATTTTTTTCAACATAATCCAGCATTTCTTCTGGGCTCATTTCTTTTGCATTGTCATGTAATAAGCCTGCAATTTTAGCTTTCTCGACATCTACTCCATAAATTTTTGCAAGCGTTTCGCACATTTCCATTACTCCAACTGAGTGAATGTATCTTCTTTCTGATAATATCTTTTTTAAATCTTCCTTTATTTTTTCTGTTCTCTCCATTTTAATCTAATTTCTCTCTTTCTTAATATTCTCCTTTTCGAACCTCAAAAGGGGCATCATTAAAGATGTCCCTGTGATACTTTTATTTTGCTGTTTTTATCAACTCATCTAATAGTTTTGAGTATTCTAATCCTGCATTTTCCCATAGTTTTGGATACATGCTTATGTTTGTAAATCCAGGCATTGTATTGATTTCGTTTATATAAACTTCTTCTGTTTGTTTGTCTACAAAGAAATCTACTCTAGATAATCCACTGCCTTTTACAGCCTTGAATGCCTTTATTGCATTTCTCTTTATTTTTTCTGCTGTTTCTGGCTTTATGTCTGCCGGTATTATTACCTTTGATTCAGCATTTTTGTATTTTGAATCATAGTCGTAGAATTCTTCTGCTGAAATTATTTGCCCAACATTGCTTGCAGAAGTAACATTATCTGTTCCAAGGACTGCACATTCAACTTCTTTTCCGTTAATTGCTTCTTCTATTAAGATTTCAGAATCGTATTTTCCAGCTTTCTTCATATTTTCTATTAATTCTTCTGCATTTCTTGCCTTATTTACACCAACTGAAGAACCTGAATTTGATGGTTTTACAAACACAGGGAATCCTAATTTTTCTTTTACTATCTCAGATATTTCACTAGCCTCTTTTTCTTCGTGATTCAATTCATCATCTATGTATATGTATTTATCTTCCGATTTGCAAGTATTTATTATTACATATTTAGCTTGCTTTAGGTTTGCCTTTTCGAATATTATTTTTGCGTAAATCTTATCCATGCAAACGCTTGAAGCTAGTACCCTACAACCAATGTATGGTATTTTAAGCATTTCTAATAATCCTTGAATTGTTCCATCTTCTCCATATAAGCCATGAAGAACTGGAAATATTACATCATTTTTCTTCAAGGCCTCAAATTCATTATCTATTTTTTCTAGTTCTTTGGGTTCATCACCAATCTCAAATATTTCTATTTCATTTACAGGTTTCATGTAATGATACCATGATCCATCTTTTGCAATATATATAGGATAAATTTCATACTTTTCTTTGTCCAAATTTTTTAATACAGAACTTGCAGATACAACTGAAACATCATGTTCTGTGGACATTCCTCCAAAAATAACCCCAACTTTAATTTTACTCATAGATTCTTCCTTTCTACCTTGTTATCTAAATCAAGGTTTTATTATTTTATAATATTTTCTACAATTTCCTTGAAATTCATTGAGTTTGATGCTTTTACTAAAACCACATCATCTACTCCTAATATTTTTCTTAATTTTTCTATAGCCTCTTGATTGTTATCATAAGAATATACATGTTCCACACCATTTTCTTGTGCAACTCTTGCGGTATTTTTTGTTTCATTTCCAACTGTTATTAATATATCTACCTTATTGTTTGCCACTTCCATTCCTACATTCTCATGTAGTTTTTGAGAAAATTCTCCAAGCTCAAGCATATCTCCTAGGACAGCAATTTTTCTTTTTCCTTGCATTTTACTAAGATATTGAATAGATGATTTCATAGAATCGAAATTTGCATTATAGCAATCATTTATTACCGTGTATCCTCTTTCAACTTTTTGAACATCTAATCTCATTTTACTTAGTTCAAATTCTTTTATTCCTTTTTTTATTTTTTCATCTTCTATGTTTAGAATTTTTCCTACAGATATTCCTGCTAAACTATTGTAAACAAAAGCTTCTCCTCCAACTGGAACTTCAATTTTTTCTTCATCACTGTTTGTTTTTCCGTCCATGTTTACTGCAAGTTCATATTTGCTTCCTTTGTCAGTGTATTCAATATTCTTTGCCATTATCATACTTTTATTATTTATTCCATAAGTAAGAACTTTATACTTTGTATTTTCTTCATTCCATTTATGTAACAAGTCATTATCATTATTAATAATTAAAGTTCCATCTTTTGCAAGCCCTTCAAGTATTTCTAATTTTGCCTTTAATATATTTTCTCTTGAACCTAAATTTCCTATATGAGCCGTTCCAACATTCGTAATTATTGCTACAGTTGGTTTTGCTATATTTGTTAATTTGCTTATTTCGCCAAAGTGATTCATTCCCATTTCAACAACTAAAGCTTCTTCATCATCTAATTTTAAAATTGTTAATGGCATTCCTATATGATTGTTCATATTTCCTTGTGTTTTCAATGTTTTATATTTTTCCGAAACGACACTTGCAACAACATCTTTTGTGCTTGTCTTTCCAACACTTCCCGTTATAGCAATTACTGGTATGTTGTATTTTTCTCTCTTCAATTTAGCAATTTTTCCTATTGCATTAACAGTGTCTTCAACTTCGATTATAAATTTTCCTTCAAATTTTTTTACTTCCAATCCTTCAACTTTATTGATTATGCATCCTTTTGCACCTTGATTAAAAGCTTCCTCGTAAAACTTTGAGCCATCACTTCTTTCACCCTTGAATCCTATATATATGTCTCCAGCATTTATTTCTTTTGTATTTCTTGAAAAGCTTTTACATTGTTCTTCTACATTTCCATATAAAAGTTTTCCTCCAGTAACATCTAAAATTTCTTGTACCGTTAAATATTTGTTCATAAGTTTGCCTCCAGTATTTTTTATTATTATATTCCTGCGGAATTTTTTTTGCAACAATTTCGAATAAATTTTAAACTTTATGAATGTGAGTTTCAATTATCCTAATCATAAAATTAAGAGATAGCAATTCTATTACCATCTCTCTATTTTATTAATTCTTTTTTATTAATGAAATAATTGTTACACTTACTATAAATATAGTGATTACTATAAGTATGCTTATAATTGCATATTTAATAATCATCTTACTTTTAGATGTAGCTGTCTTAGTATTTTTAAAGTCTTCAGGTCTTCCTGGTCCTCTATTATTCATAGTATTATTTTCTTGAAAAGAGGTGTCCTCATTGGGCGAATCTTCATCCGTTAGTGTGTTAGTGTACCATCAGGAGTGTTTACAATTACTAAAATGTCTTCCTCTTTTCCTGTTTCTACATTTATATATACTAAAAACTCGTTTCCATCAACTTTTCCTTTAAACTCCCAGCACAATACTTCTGTTTTCCATTCAGTTGGAATCATTGCTAAATTTGTGCTTAGAATTTCAAGTTCTTTATTTATAACTTCTTTAGCCTTTTTCTCTGTAATTATGTCTTGAGGAATTTCTCTTGTACAGTGTGAATTTAAATATCCCGTTGTTTCGATTCCTATTATTCTTCCATCGTCTAATGCAACTTTTACTTTTATTAAGTCTGGATACATTACTACCGTGCCAATTTCAGAGTTTTGATTATAAGCATAATTTATTGTAACAATTCCATTTTGTTTTAAATAATAAGTTTCTTTCATGTCTGCGTATCCATGTTTACTTAAGAATTCTTTTGCAAGTTCATCTGCTTTTTCCTGAGTTATTGTTTCTGCATTCACTGTTTTATTATAGTTTGCAAATATTACATGTCCACCTTTTTTTGAAATAGATATTGTTGCAAGATTGTCGCTATCTTTCATTTTTACACTAAAATCATAAGAAGGAATTTCCGCGTTTTCTGAATATCCATTAGAGGTTATTTCTTCTATCTTGTCTTCTCCATAAAATTCTTTTACTTTTTGATTTGCCGTTTCTTCATTAATATCTTCGCCAGTTAATCCCTTTTTCTCGCTTGATGTTATATGGTCTGAGAAAGCTCCATCATAAATTAGTCCGCTGTATTCATGGAAATTTTCTTCAAGACTCGTAAATGAATCTGCCGTTATTGAGCTTACCTGTGTTGCAAAGGCTTGGGTTCCCTTATCTTCAAGCTCTTTCCATTTTATTCTTCCATTGTTTAAATCTGTTGACAGCTGATTCAAAGTATTTTCTAGTTCTACACTATATGTGTGCAATTCTTTTATATTTTTCAAATCTTCTTCGCTAAGGCTCTTGCCTTCAATATTTTTTCTAGATAGAGTGTAACTATAGTCGCTGACCTGATTCAAAAATTTTGAGGTGCTTTCCAACTCATGGCTACTTATTGGCAATTGAGACAAACAACTTTGAGCAATACTTGCCTCTCTCCATACATTTGTTAGGGTCTCTGCTCCATGTTCTGGAGTAGTTGAAATCATTGCCTTTGCAAGATATGTTTCAACATTTTGAACATAATCAACTAGTTCAAAGAACGCCATATTATTCTTGTTTTCTGATGCAGTTACATATTTTCTTGTTTCTTGGTAAGCATAATATATAATTGCTCCAACTATTGCAATTACAAGTACAATAGCAACCACAATATAATTTTTCTTGTTATCTTCTCCACTTCTTAAATGTGTATTTTTTACCATTTTAAAAACCTCCTTCTAATCTTAACTACAGAATCTGTGTTTTCCTATTGTTTTTATTAATGGCCTAGACCAGATCCATTTATTTGTTGCCGTTGCAGGATTAAAATAATATATTGCTCCTCCTGACGGGTCCCAGCCATTTAAAGCATCTCTTGCAGCCTTTACTACTGTTGAGCCTTCAGAGATTGCAACATTTATTTGCCCGTCTGATACGGCAGTAAATGCACCTGGTTCATATATTACCCCTGCAATAGTATTAGGAAATTTAGGAGATTTTACCCTATTTAATATTACCGCACCAACCGCAACTTGTCCTTCATAAGGTTCTCCTCTTGCTTCTCCATTTATAGCTCTTGCTAAAAGCTGAACATCAGATGTGGAGTTTGAATTGCTTGCTGCAGTTACGTTCTTCGGCTTTATTTGTATTATCAATATCATTAATATAACTAATGTTAGTATTAATAACACAATCTTACAAATGCTCATTATCGTTTTTTTCATCGTATTTTTATCTATATAAATAGATATTCTCCCTTCTTTATTCTTTTATGTACTTATTATTGGTAATTTATTTAATTTTATACATTTGTCTTCCGTTTTTTGGTTGCTTATGATACAATGTGGTCAAATAATATATTTTCTCTTTAGAGAGAAAGGAAAGTTTTAAACATGAGAAAAATTTTAATTTTTTATGCCTCTTATGGAGGTGGACATTTGTCTGCTGCAAATTCCATAAAGCAATATATAGATGAACATTATTCAGATTGTGAAACAAATCTTGTTGATTGCATGCTGTATGTAAATAAACCAATAAATAGAATCAGCACAACTGCATATAAAGAAATTGCTAAAAAATTTCCTTGGGCTTGGGGCGAAGTCTATAATTGGTCTCAAAAAGGTCCAATTGCACGCATAAGTTCAACAGCAAACAACTTAATGGCTAAAAAGCTGTTTAAACTTATAAAAAATTATCAGCCAGACATAGTTATTTCTACTCATCCTTTTGGAAGTCAAATGGTAAGTTATTTAAAAAGAAAAGCTTTAACAGAATGCAAATTAGCAACAATATTAACCGATTTTGCTCCACACGAGCAATGGCTTGTTGGCAAGGAATATGTTGATTACTTCTTTGTATCACATGAAAAAATGAGACAAAACTTAATTGCAGAAAGCATTCCTGAAAACAAAGTTTTTGCAACTGGAATTCCTTTATCTAATAGATTTTTGAGACATTTCAATAGAGCTTCTATAATGAAAAGTTTAGATTTAAATCCAGATAAAAGAGTCATATTATTCTTCGGTGGCGGAGAGTTTGGCCTTGGAAAAGAGCAGACAGTTAAAATTTTAAAATCATTTATTAAAAATGTTTCTGAACATCAAATTGTTGCTATTTCAGGTAAGAACAAAAAAATGAAAGAAGAATTTGATAAGCTGGTTGAAAAAGAACATGCAGAAGATATCGTCAAGGTTCTTGGTTATACTCATCAAGTTCCAGAATTAATGAGCATTTCAGATTTAGTAGTTACAAAACCAGGAGGTTTAACAACTACGGAGAGTTTAGCTTCTGGCTTACCAATTGTAGCAATTAATCCAATTCCAGGTCAAGAAGAAGAAAATGCCGAATTCTTAGAAAATGCAGGAGTAGCAGTTTGGCTTAGAAAAGATAGTGACTTTGATAGCATTATTGCAGAATTATTATCAGATAAATCAAAGTTGCATAAAATGAAACTTAATACTAAGCTTCTGGCAAAAAAACATTCAACCCAAGACATTTGTAATATAGTTCTTGGTGATGAAACTTTATATTAATTCCTTTTTCTTTTTTATATATAGTGTCTATTTCAAAAAATAGGCACAAAAAAGACTATAATCTGCATTATTGTAGATTATAGTCTTTTTATTTTTTCTCTGGACAAACTGTAGTTCCTTGAAAATTGTAACTTTTTGTTTATAATTGAATTCTTCCTTCTAAGGCTCTACTTAGAGTAACCTCATCAGTATATTCCAAATCTCCTCCTACAGGAATTCCGTGTGCAATTCTTGTTACCTTTATTCCCAATGGTTTTATTAGTTTAGATAAATACATTGCAGTTGCCTCTCCTTCAACTCTTGGATTTGTTGCAAGTATTACCTCTTTTACTGTTCCGTCCATTAGTCTTGCTAAAAGTTCTTTAATTTTTATATCATCTGGTCCAACCCCATTCATTGGAGATATTGAACCATGTAAAACATGATAAACTCCTTTGAATTCATGAGTTTTTTCCATTGCTACTACATCTCTTACGTCTTCCACAACACATATTACAGATTGGTCTCTTGCCGTATTTGAACATATTGGGCATGGGTCTGTATCTGTTATATTGTAGCATTTCGAACAATATTTCAAATTTTTCTTTGCATTTATAATGCTTTGAATAAATTCATTTGTTTCTTCTTCAGAAGCATCTAGTATGTGAAATGCTAGTCTAGCTGCAGTCTTATTTCCGATGCTTGGTAGCTTTTCAAAACTTTCTATTAATTTTTCGATTGATGGTGCATAATATGACATTTGCTTAATCTCCTATTTTACATTAGTCCTGGAATATTAAATTTTCCAAGAGTTTGTGATGCAGCGTCATCAACTTGTTTTAATGCATTGTTTATGCAACTTGTAATTAAGTCTTCTAACATTTCTACATCATCTGAATCTACAACTTCTGGTTTAATTTTTAGTTCCAATATTTCTTTTTTTCCCGAAACTCTAACCTTTACAGCTTCTCCTCCGCTTGTAGCCTCGAATTCTCTTTCAGCAAGCTCGTCTTGTGACTTTTCCATATCTGCTTGCATCTTCTTTGCTTCTTTCATTAATTGGTTTAGGTTCATTCCACCAAAACCGCCTCCCATTCCTGGGAATCCTCCTCTTTTTGACATTTTATAATCCTCCTAATTATTCTATTATATTTATTGGCATATCAATACCCTTTGTTAAGTCGTCAAAGTTACTATTTTTTGCCTTTATTTCTTCGTTATTATCTATAATAACAACTCTCATTGGTTTTCCTTGGTCTATTGAAACTTGCTTTACTATTTCACTCATATTTTCAGGTCGTTCCAAAATAGTTTTTCCAAATGGCGTTAGTCCTTTCTCGAATCTAATACCAACTGTCATATCATTTATTTGGTTAGCCGTTGAAGTTGATAAAGCCGATGATAAAGAGATTTTTCCTTCTTGTTTTATTTGTCCTATTATTTTAGGCCATGTTTCTATTGGATTGCCCAACTCTTCTGCTTTCATTTTTTTTATTTCAGGTTTTGGTCCTCCAACAGCAACATTTTTGCTTTGATTATCCACATTTTTTCCATTTGTTGTGGACATTCTAGCACTATTTCTTAATTGGTCTATCTCTTTTTCAAGTCTAGATACCTTATAATTTAAATTATTTATTTCTTCTTTACTAGCCGAATCCATAGCTCCTATTCCGCTATTTACAGCAACATTTCCTACTGGTGCATTTGATGTAAAAGCTGGCGTAGCTTCTTTTTCAGCTAGTTGCGAATTGCTTGGTTGAGTGTTTCCACTACACAATTTTATTATTGTTACTTGGAACATTATTAGCTTCTGTGAAGACCATTTTATATCATTTTGCAAATTTGATAATTCGTAAATTATTGATATTAAATTTTCTTTAGTAGTACTGTCTGCTAATTCTTTTATTCCCTTTTTTTCTTCTTCCGAATAAATTTCAAGATTTGTCCCTGTTTTGTATATTAATATGTCTTTTACATATTTTATAATTTCCCACAGATAGTTTACTATATCTTTTCCTTCGGCTATAACTTCATTTATGCAATTTAGTGCCTTTGTGTAATCTTTTTCTAATATACTTTTTGTTATATTATATACACTCTCTGTTTTAGGAATTCCAACTAATTCTTTTACTAAATCCTCAGTTATTTTTCCCTCTTCTTGCATACATCTTTCAAGAATACTTAAAGCATCTCTCATTGCACCTTCTGCCAAAATAGAAATAAGTTTCTTGGCTTCTGGTGTTATATCTATTTTACTTTCATCACAAACATAGTTTAATCTTTTTCCAATGTTCTCGGTTGATAATTTCTTGAAATCAAATCTTTGACATCTTGAAAGTATAGTAGCTGGAAGTTTTTGTGGTTCTGTAGTTGCCAAAATGAATTTAACATGTGCTGGTGGCTCTTCCAATGTTTTTAATAGTGCATTAAAAGCACCTATTGAAAGCATGTGCACCTCGTCTATGATGTACACCCTATATTTTGCAAGTGTTGGCAAGAAATTTACTTCGTCTCTTATTGCCCTTACATCTTCTACACTGTTGTTTGAAGCAGCGTCCATCTCTACAATATCAGTTAAAGAACCATCTAATGCAGCCTTGCAAATTTCACATTCATTGCATGGTTCTCCATCTTTAGGATTCAGGCAGTTTACTGCTCTTGCAAGTATTTTGGCAGCAGAAGTTTTTCCCGTTCCTCTACCTCCATTAAATAGATATGCGTGTCCAACTCTATCATTTATAATCTCATTTTTTATTGTTTTTATAATGTGCTCTTGACCTACAATTTCATCAAATCTTCTTGGTCTAAACTTTCTATATAAAGCTGTATATTCCATATTTTCACCTCCAATAATTTGCGGTGTAATTCCTTTATATTTTAAAAAAATATGAGACTTATTTCATTTAGCTTCTCTGTGGAAAGTACTCCACATAAAGAGGTTCCGCTTATTGCTGCTTCCTTCCGGACCTGACAAGATTCACGGTTCTTTATTGGTGTGCTCTCCACACAAAAGCTAAAATATATTTCTCATACGTTAGTAGTATATACTATTTTTTTAATATTAGCAAGTAAAATTTT
>OGQD01000898.1_pt1 | contig 20631 bp, 15 predicted proteins | sample 1553091 | NCBI WGS metagenome assembly OGQD01 (sample SAMEA2580290, study PRJEB22360) | human gut metagenome | biome: human gut; feature: human-associated habitat; material: faeces | place: Denmark | collected 2008/2010
ACCGTGAAGACGTGGGCCAGCGGCTGATGGCGCGGGCGGGCTTCGATCCCCGCCGCTTCGTCGTAGGCTTCGTTACCCTGGCGGAAGCCGAACAGGTGAATCTTGTCGTAACGCGCCACGCAGCTTCCCGCCGGATCGAACACCAGACAACTGTTGCGCATCTTGTCGGCGGCCTCGCCGAACAGGGGCAGCGAGCCGGCCACCAGCCAGACGCCGTGCCGCTGCGCGGTTTTGGCCAGCCAGTCCTGGATCGGGCCGCCGCCAGGGCTTTCGCGCGCCGCCAGCCGCGCCGCGTCCGCCGCGCCGATGATGGGAAAATACTCCGGCAGCGCGACGAGCTGCGCGCCCTGCGCCGCCGCTTCAGCCACCCAATGCCCGGCCACGCGCAGGTTTTCCGCCACCTCGGGGCCGGAAATCATCTGCACCGCGGCCAGGGTGCAGTTGCGCGGCGGGTCGGGATATCCAGGATATTCGGGATGCTCGGCGTGATTGGGGGGCAGCGTCATGGTTGGTTCTCCTGCCCGGCAGCCGGGGCCATGACGGCCAGACCGTTCTTTGCCACCTGCGGATCGCTCCAGGTGCCGGTGATGCGGTAATCGTAGGCCAGCGCCTTGTTCAGCGGATTTTTCAACACCGTATTCGCCACCAGCGCCGCCGCGCCGGCCACCGGGTTGATGAGCGCCGTCGCGCCGACCGCCAGCATGCTCACCTCCGGGCGCACCTGCACGCTCAAATCCTGCGTTTCGCGTTGCAGGTGCGTACTGCCGTCGATGCTCACCTGCGCTGCTGGGCCGTTGATCTGCAGGCTGCCCAGGGTTTTCATCTCGCCGTTTTCGACGATCAGCTTGCCGCCGATGCGGTCAAAAGCAAAGCCTTCGCTGAACAGGTCGCGGAAATCCAGCGTCAGCCGGCGCGGCAGGGATTGCAGGGAAATCAGGCCGAGCAGGCGGCCCGCGCCCGGTTTCAACTGGTTGAACTGGCCGTCTTTCGCTTCCACCAGCAGATCGCCGCTCAGGCTGGCGTAATCCACGTCGGTGAGCGCGCCGCGCCAATGCACGTTGCCGGACAGATTGGCCGTCCCCTGGCGCACTGCGTCCTCATAGCCCAGGCGGGTGAGGAGCTTGCCGATGTCTTTCGCGGTCAAGGTGAAATCGAGATCGGTGCGCTGCTGCGCGCCGCGCGTCCAGCGGCCGCTGCCGCTGAGTTCGCCGTCCGGATTGGCAAGGCGCAGCGATTCCAGCAGCCAGGCTTCGCGCAGGTTGCGCGCCTTCAGATCGAGCCGCCCCAGCGCCTTGTCGTCCAGCCACAGATCGTCCACCGTCAGTTGCATGCCCGGCAAGTGCCGGGTTTCGACACTGGCAGACTCGGCGCCCTGGGCCGCTGCCCGTTCATGGCGCACGCGCAGGTGGCGCAGATTCCCGGCCAGCCAGCCATCGCCCGCGCTACGCCAGAACAGCTCGCCATCGGCCTCTTCCGCCCGCAGCCGGATTTTCCAGCCGTCCCGCTGCGCCGTCAGCGCCGCGTCGATGGCGTTGTAGCCGCTCCCGAAAAGTTGCAAGCGCGGCGTTTTCACCTCGATCTGCGCCAGTTGCAAACTGTCGTCGCTGGCCGCTGCATTGCCCTTGCTGCCTGCCTCCGCGCTGGCCGGTGCGGCATCCAGAGCGGCGCGCCAGGCATCGCCGTCGATGCGCGGCAAGGCAATGCGCACGGCCAGGCCGCTCGCGGGCAGGCTATTGCTCGCCGTCCCCACGGCAATGACGCCATTGGCCCAGCGCTCGCCACGGCGCACCAGCGTGCCGTTCATCGTCTTGCCCAGGCTGATGCGGTAATTTTCCTGGCCGGCGGCGGGTTCGCTGCGCTCGATGCGTAGCGGCATGGGCGTATCGGCCGCTTTGTTCAACGGTTCCGGCCAGGGCGACACCGCCCCCAGAAGATCGGAAGTCACCAGCACGTAAGCCCGCCGTTTCTGGATGACGATGTCGCTCTTCCACTGCGCCTGCCCGCTCACCCGGTCGAGCAAGGGCCAGGCGAAATGCCGCCCGACCTCGCCCATGTCGGCGGTGCCGGAAGCCTTGACCAGCACCTTGCCTCCGCCCTGGCCACTTCCTGGCCCACCGGCCGGCTCGCTGCCCACCTGCACGCGCACCGGCCCGGCAAAGGCGCGCCCGGTGATCTCCTTCGCCGTCACGGAAGCTTCGGTGATATCGAGCGCCCCATGCACGGCCGTGATGGGCGGCAGACCATCGACCACCTGCAAGCGGTTGTCCTTGAACTGGTAACGCCCGCGCACCTGGGTATCGGCAATGCGCCGCAGGGGCAGATCAATGGCCAGGTCCAATTCGCCCGTGCCTTCCGCCCGCATGCCAACGGTGAAGTGATCGATGCTTTCGGCCACCGGGCTTTGCTCGATGAATTTGAGAAACTCCCCGGTCGGCCCCGCCGCCTTGCCCTTGATGATGAGCATTTCGTCCAGCACGTCGAAATCCGGCATGCTGACCTCCACCGGCCCGATGGCCGCGCCGAGGATGCGCCCGCGCCGGGCCTTGATGCGCATGCCGTAATCGAAGGCCATGTCAGCGTCGACGTGTTCGATCACCGGCCAGCCATCGGCATAATCGATGCGGGCATCGTGCGCCTTGGCGGTCACGAGAAACTGTCCGAGTTTCGGGTCGCGGAAGGGAAAATCGCGCAGATTGCCGCGCAGCACGAGCTTTGCATCGCTCGCCGTGCCGCCGGTGATGCCATGGCGCAGCCACAGGCGGGCGTCGGCATTGACCGCATGCGGCATGTAGCGCCACACCGCGCGCCCGTCCGCTTTCTCGATCCGGGCAGTGAGGTCGATTTCACCCGGCCCATTGCCGTCATAGCGGTATTTGCCCTGCGCCGAGCCGGTGGCGTCGGGGCTGGTAAACTGCACGCGCTCGATGTGCACATCCACCGCGCCCGCCTGGACCGTCCAGCGCGTATCGGCCAGCAGGCGATCAAACCGCATTTCCGGCTCGGGAAACACCGCCGGCGAAAAGAGCGAAGCCGCCTTGGCGTCGATGTGCACTTGGCCACCGTTTTCGTTCAGATCGATATGGCCGCCCAGGTTTTGCGCCCCCGGAAAATAGCTTTCCGCACGCACCCCCAGGCCGCTGAAGCGGGCTTTCAGGCCATAGCGCGCCAGCGTCTCGTTTTCCCAGCGCCAGTGGCTCTCGATCTGGCTGATTTCCCCGCGCGGCGCATAGGCTTGCAAGAGGCTCCAGGTGCGCGTGTCCAGCGGCAGGAAATCCGACAGATGGGCAAGTTTCTGCAAATCCAGGCGATCTGCGCTGAAGTTCCCCGTATGCGTCCCGGCCTGCGCCCGCACCCCCAGCGAAAAATCCAGGGGTGGCAGATGCACGCCGGTCTGCGTGCGCAATTCCAGATGTTTTGCCGCAAGTTTCCAGGCTTCTGCCTCATAGGTCGCAAACAGCCGCCCGCGCAGATGGGCCAGATCCAGCGCCGGCCTGTCCTTCGCCAGTTGCACGCGCAGGGTATTGAGCGCGAGATCGGCCGTCAGCGCGAGCTGGCCCGCGTGCAGGTCGGCCCACAGGCGCAAGGTTCCCCGGCCACCCGTCAGCGGCACCGGATAATCAAACCAGGGCCGCCAGGCGGCGAGGTCGACATGCGGGAGCTCGACGTACACCCGGCCATTCATCGCGCGCTCAAGTAGCGATGCGATATCCTGGATCGCGCCAAATTGCTCACCCAGGGCGCCGCCCGAGCCATCGCCCAGAAAATCCCCGCGCACCTCCAGGCGGCCCGCCAGCGCCTGCGGCGGCAGCGCCGAAACGCCGAAGCGGTGCCGCTGGCCCTCGTTGTCGAGACGGATCTGCACGTCCTCCAGCACCAGGGGCGGCGCAGCGCGCAGCGCGTCCTCCCAGAGCAAGGTCGCGTCATCGATGCGGATATGTTTCTGCGCCAGCAGCCAGTCCAGGCCGTCGCTGCCCCCACCTTCGCTGCCGCGCATGCCGGCGATTTCGATCTGGCCATCCGCCCCCCGGCGCACGTTCAACACCGGCCGCTCGATGGTCAATAAAGCGAGCATGGGCCGCCAGCGCCAGAGGCTGTGCCAGGACATGACCGCATCGACGCGCGCCAGCGTCAGCCCCGGACTGCCATCAGCCGCGAGCAGGCTCAATTCCTCCAGCACCAGTTCCGGATTGAAACGCCGCCAACGAGCGGAGATGCTGCCGATGCGCACTTCCTGCCCGAGCGCCGCGCCGATCTTCTGCTCCAGGGCAGGCCGGTAATCGTCGATTGCCGGCAACACGGCGAAACGCAAGACAAGAAACGCCGCCACGAACAGCAGCCAGAGCGCAAAAACCGCCCCGCCCATCACCCGCAGCAGCCCGCCCAGCGACACCCCGCAGCAGGAACGCGCCATCAGCCCATGCCACACATGCACGCGGTAATTCACCGCCTGGCGCAGTTGGCGGCGCTCGGGCGAAGGCAACTCGGGCGGAGATGCGCTCACGCTGCGGGGTCGATCCGGCTTTGCCAGAAAAGGAAATTGCTCACTAAAATGCGACTCTCGACGATGCAGCCGTTCCCGGCCAGTATGAAAAACAGCCCGGCATTTTACCCTCTCCCGCCTCCTATCCGATGACCGCCACCCTCGACCCGCGCTGGCAAGGCGCGCTGCGGCACAGCCGCTACCTCAGCCAATTGTTGAACGCCTACCCCAGCCTGATCGACGAACTGGCCGCGCACTGGGAACAGCCGCTCGATTACGCCGCGCTCGAAGCGCGGTTTCATGACACCGAACACAGCGACGACAGTCTGCGCACCGCCCTGCGCCGCCTGCGCCAGCGCGTCATGGCGCAACTCATCCTGCGCGATCTGGGCGGTCTGGCGCCGCTCGACGAAATCATGCAGAGCATGAGCTGGCTGGCCGATTTCACCACCAATCTCGCGCTCGCCCACCATCACCGGCAACTGGCCGCCCTCTACGGCGAGCCGCAGGATGCCGAAGGGCACGCGCTGCGCCTCTTGGTGGTCGGCATGGGCAAGCTGGGCGGACGCGAGTTGAATGTATCTTCCGACGTCGATTACATCTTCGTCTATCCCGAGGAGGGCGAAACCGCCGGGCCGAAAAAGATCGAAAATTTCGATTTCTTCACCCGCCTGGGCAAGAAACTGATCCAGACGCTCGGCGACATCACCGCCGACGGCCAGGTGTTCCGCGTCGACATGCGGCTGCGTCCGAACGGCGATTCCGGGCCGCTGGTCTGCTCGCTCGATGCCCTGGAAAACTACTTCGTCACCCAGGGCCGCGCCTGGGAGCGCTACGCCTGGATCAAGGCGCGGGTCATGAACGACGGTGACAACCGGCAGGACGCCTGGGCCGACCAGCTCCACGCCACCGCCCGCCCCTTCATCTTCCGCAAATATCTGGATTTCGGCACCATCAACGCCATGCGCGAACTGCACGCCCAGATTCGCCGCGAAGTGGCGCGCAAGGACCACATCGACCACATCAAGCTCGGGCCGGGCGGCATCCGCGAAATCGAATTCATCGCCCAGGTGTTCCAGTTGATTCGCGGCGGGCGCGACCCGTCCCTGCAGATCCGCCCGACGCTCGCCGTGCTGGCGCTGCTCGCCGAGCGCCAGATCATCGCCGCCGAAGCCGAGGCCGAACTGCGCAGCGCCTACGTTTTCCTGCGCCGCCTGGAGCACCGCCTGCAATACGTCGACGACGCGCAGACGCACCTGCTGCCCACGGCCGAGGCCGCCCGCGAACTGATCGCGCAGAGCATGGATTTCCCCGACTGGGCCAGCTTCGTGCCGGTGCTGACCGCCCACCGCGCCCGCGTCAGCCAGCATTTCGACAACGTATTCGCCGACCCGGAAGACAGTGAGCACCCGCTCACCGGCCTCTGGCTCGGGCAGGTCGACGAGGACGCCGCGCAAACCCTGCTGGCCGCGCAGCACTTCCGCGACCCCGCCAGCCTCTTGCAGCGGCTGGCCGAACTGCGCCAATCCAGCCGTTACCTGCACCTGCCCGCCAGCAACCGGCAACGTCTGGACGCCATCGGCCCGCGTCTGATCGAAGCCGCCGGCAGCACGCCCGACCCCGACCGCACCCTGCACCGGGCGTTGCTCTTCATCGACCACATCGCCCGCCGCGGCACCTATCTCGCCCTCCTGCAACAGTACCCGATGGCGCTGCGCCGCCTCACCGACCTGCTCGGCGCGTCGGAATGGGCCAGCGAATACCTCATGCGCTACCCCCTGCTGCTCGACGAACTGCTCAATCCGCGCCTCTACGAAGCCGCCACCGACTGGCCCGCCTTTCGCGCCCAGCTCCGGCAAAACCTCGCCGACCACGCCGGCGACACCGAGCGGGAAATGGACATCCTGCGCGAAATGCACCACGCGCAACTGTTCCGCCTGCTCGCCCAGGACCTCGCCGGGCAGCACAGCATCGAGAAACTCTCCGATCACCTCAGCGAACTGGCCGACACGCTGATCCAGGAAACCCTGCCGCTGGCCTGGAGCAAGATCCGCCAGCGCCATTGCGAGTCCCCGAAAATCGCCGTCATCGGCTACGGCAAGCTGGGCGGCAAGGAACTGGGCTACGCCTCCGACCTCGATCTGGTCTACATCCACGACGACGCCGATCCCGACGCCGCCGACAACTACGCCCGTCTGGTGCAGCGCATGAACACCTGGCTCTCCAGCCAGACCGGCGCCGGCACCCTGTTCGAAACCGACCTGCGCCTGCGCCCCAACGGCGACGCCGGTCTGCTCACCGTCAGCCTCGAAGCCTTCCGCGACTACCAGCTCAAGCACGCCTGGACCTGGGAACACCAAGCTCTCACCCGCGCCCGCGCCTGCGCCGGCGACGCCGCCCTGGGCGAGCGCTTCGAGGCGCTGCGCTGCGAAATCCTGTGCCAGCCGCGCGATCTCACCGCACTCAAAAACGACATTCTCGCCATGCGCGACAAGATGGCCGCCGCCCACACGCGCAACGACCCGCAGTTTTTCGACCTGAAACACGACCGAGGCGGCCTCATCGACGCCGAATTCATCGTGCAATACCTGGTGCTCGGCTACGCCCACCAGCACCCGCGCCTGACCGGCAACCTCGGCAACATCGCCCTCTTGCGCATCGCCGCCGAACTCGGCCTGATCCCCGAAACGGCCGCCCAGGCCGTCGGCGACGCCTACCGCGAACTGCGCCGCCAGCAACACCTCACCCGCCTCTCCGCAACCCCCAAAGCCCCGGTCGGGCGGGCGCAGGTACAGGCTGCAAGCGAGGCAATCCGGGATTTGTGGCGGATGTTGTTTGGTGTTTAGGAATGAAGAGATTACTAACCGCGGGTTCAGGTTTACTTTACGGCGCACGCCCCCGACGTTCTTCGCCCGAGCGCTGGCTGGAGCGGTAATCCGGCCGATAGGCATCATTGCCACGCTGCCGTCCCGCCTCATCGGCCCGCCGCGTTCGCGTTTCACCGTCGCTCTGACGAGGTGCTCGCGCCTCGCCCGCGGGCGGCTGCCGTGGGGACTGACGGGTTTCACGCTCACCCCGTAACCGCGGCGAATCCTCGCGAGCACGCGGCGGAGCGTCCGGGCGCGCCCCTACCCCCGGCTGCTGAACATCCGGCCGCCTCCCTGACGGCGCGTCGGGCCGCGTATCCTGCCGCCACGTCGGACGCGCATCCTGCGACCAGCGCCCATCCCTCGACCCACGAATATCGCCGCGCCCATCCGGCATTTGCCGGGGCGGCTGACGCACTTCACGATTACTCCACGGCGGCGGCCCTCCGCCAGCGCGCGGCGGCCCGTCTTGCCGCACATCGGGCCGCTTCTCCGGTCGTGGCGGCGGCGCATCCTGGAATCGGCGCTCATCCCTCGGCCCGCGGCCATCCGGGATGGGCCGCGGCGGCGGAGCCACCATCCGCCCCGGCGGCTGACGCTCCCAGCGCCCGTCGTGCATGCGCCAGCGGCGGCCATCCTGAATCCAACGCGGAGCCACCCAGACATAACCGGGCCGCGGTGCCGCCCAGCGGCCCGGCACCCAGGCGTGTTGCCGGCCGCCCCACGACCAATAACCGTCGATCCAGACATAACCCGGATACGGCGGATACCCCGGATATTCGACCCGAGGCGGTGGCGGCGCAACGACGACCACCTCGTCATACGGCTCTGGCGGCACGCTGACGCACGCGCCCAGCAGGTTGGCAAGCAAGGCGACAACAAGCAGACGTCTGGCAGTCATGGCAACGCTCCTTTGATCGGTTTCCGGAAAGGATAGCGCCCTGTAACGACCCAAGAGGTAGTCCATCACCAGTTGTTACGTTTGCTTGCCTGGCTGAAATCCCTGTAACAAGGAGAGAAACGAGGGGCGGTCTGAACAAGTACGTTTTGAACTTGTTCAGACCGCCCCTCGCGCATCAACGAAGCCGAACCCCGCAGCGAGCCGGACGGCGCGCTTACTTCTTCAGCGCATCGCGAATTTCGCGCAGCAGTTGCACATCCTCCGGCGTTTCGGCGGGCGCGACCGGCTCTTCTTCCTTGCGCAGACGGTTCATCTGCTTGACCATCATGAAGATGATGAAGGCAAGGATGATGAAATTGAGCAGGATGGTCAGGAAAGAGCCGTAGGCAAATACCGGAATCCCGGCTTTCTTCAAATCAGCCAGCGTGACGAGATTGTCCGGGTTCTGGCCCAGCACTACGAACAAATTGGAAAAATCCAGCTTACCGACCACGATACTGACCAGCGGCATGATCAAGTCACTCACCACCGAATCGACGATCTTGCCGAACGCCGCCCCGATGATGACCCCGACCGCCAGGTCCATCGCGTTCCCCTTGACGGCAAATTCCTTGAATTCCTGCAACATACCCATCGCGCTTCCTCGGTGAAATTGGTAACAGCCGAATTATTCCGACCCCTCGCGGCGAGCGCAAGCCGTTTGCGTCTTGCCGGCGCGGCGAGCGCCGTCCGGTGTCAGTGTGTATGATCCGCACAAGCTCCACCCACCACTGCAAACAACCCCATGAACGTCAACGGCATCCCCACCCGCCCCCTGCGTCCGCTGCCTGCGGAAGGGGCGATTGAAATCATCGACCAGACCCAGCTGCCGCAGCGGCTGGTCTGGCAGCGCGTCGATAGCCTGGAAAGTTGCGCTCACGCCATTTCCGCCATGCAGGTGCGCGGCGCGCCGCTGATCGGGGCGACGGCGGCTTATGGTCTGGCGATCGCGCTCGGCACTGCGGCGGACGACGCCCGGCTCGATGCCGCGCTGACCTGTCTGGGCGCGACGCGCCCGACCGCCGTCAACCTGCACTGGGCGCTCTCGCGCATGGCGCGGCGGCTGCGCCCGCTGCCGGTTGCCGAACGTTGCCGGGTGGCCTGGGCGGAAGCCACGGCGATTGCCGAGGAGGATGCGGCGCAGAATGCCGCCATCGGCCAGCACACGCTGGCTTTGTGGAAGGATCTGATCGTCGCCGACGATCGGACGCTCAACGTCATGACCCACTGCAACGCCGGCTGGCTGGCCACGGTCGACCACGGCACCGCGCTCTCTCCCATTTACGCGGCGCACGATGCCGGTATTCCGGTACATGTCTGGGTGTCCGAAACCCGCCCCCGCAACCAGGGGCTGCTCACCGCCTGGGAACTGGCCCAGCACGGCGTGCCGCACACCGTGATCGCCGACAACGCGGCGGGTTTCCTGCTGCGCCAGGGCAAGGTCGATGCGGTGATCGTCGGGGCGGATCGCATCGCGGCCAATGGCGACGTCGCCAATAAGATCGGCACCTATCTGAAGGCGCTGGCCTGCGCCGACAACGGCATTCCCTTCTACGTCGCCGCGCCGCGCTCCACGCTCGATTTCTCCTGCCCGGACGGGGCGGCGATTCCCATCGAGGAGCGCGCGGGCGACGAACTGCGTCTGGTGGCGGGGCTGGATGCCGCACAGCAGCCCGCGACCCTGCGCCAGTTGCCGCCCGACGAGGATGTCGCCAATCCGGCCTTCGACGTCACGCCCGGCTGGCTGGTCAAGGCCATCATCACTGAGCGCGGCGCCTGCCCCGCCAGCCGCGAAGGTTTGCGGGCGCTTTACCCCGAGGCCGATCATGAGTGACCCGCGCCGCCGGCTCATCGATGCCGCCCTGGCCATGCAGGCGGCCGGACTCAATCGCGGCACCGCCGGCAACGTCAGCCTGCGCGAGAAGGGCAACAGCAGCGACGGCTTCTACATCACCCCCACCGGCATGACCTACGCGGCGCTGACGCCGGACGACATCCCGTACATGACGCTGGCGGGGGAAATCAGCGGGCAGCGCAAGCCTTCCTCTGAATGGCGCCTGCACCGCGATCTCTACGCCGCCCGCCCGGAAACCAGCGCCGTGCTGCACGCCCATTCGCCCTTTGCCGTCAGCCTCGCCTGCCTGCGCTGCGACATTCCGCCCTTTCATTACATGATCGCCCGCTTCGGCGGCGACACGGTGCGGTGCAGCCGCTACGAGATTTTCGGCTCGCAGGAGCTTTCCGCCGCCGCGCTGGCCGCCATGACCGACCGCCACGCCTGCCTGCTCGCCAATCACGGCCTGCTCGTCGCCGGCCGCGACCTCGACCACGCCCTCGCCCTGGCGGGCGAACTGGAAGAATTGTGCGAACAATACTGGCGCGCCTGCCAGCTTGGCGACCCGGTGCTGCTCAGTCCGGCGGAAATGGCGGCCGTGCTGGAAAAATTCAAAACCTATGGGCAGCAATGACCTCAAAAAGGCAGGCAGCGGTGGTTTTGCATCCGCTCAGCTTGCCGCCGGCAGCCGCATGAACCCCAAAACCTTCACCGCCAAGGCGCGAAGGCACCAAGGAAACGCAAAGGAACGACAAAAAGGGCTTTCCTTTGCGAAATTTTTGCGTCTTGGCGCCTTGGCGGTGGATTGTTCCATCCTTCAGCCAGCCGCCGACGTTCGTGCGATTGCCTTGGCTAAGGGATGAATTCAGGCCACGTTCGCCGGTCTGATCCACAAACCATAATATTTCAACGAGGTTTACAGCATGGCTACGACACACGATCTTCCCACGCACGATCTCGCACGCTGGGCGCAGTCGCACGATTTCGGCAGCGCCAACGCCCGCGCCGAGGCCGGCACGCGCTGGGTGCTGTGGATCACCCTCGCCATGATGGTGATCGAAATCGCCGCCGGCTGGTGGTTTAACTCGATGGCGCTGCTCGCCGACGGCTGGCACATGAGTTCGCACGCCCTGGCGATCGGTCTGGCGGCCTTCGCCTACGGCGCGGCGCGGCGCTATGCCGCCGACCCGAGCTTCGTTTTCGGCACCTGGAAGATCGAAGTTCTCGCCGGCTACACCAGCGCCCTTTTCCTGATCGTCGTCGCCGCGCTGATGGTGCTGGGCGCGGTCGAGCGGCTCATCACGCCCTCGCCGATCGCCTACGCGGAAGCCATTTCCATCGCCACTCTCGGCCTCGTCGTCAATTTCGTCTGCGCCATGATCCTGCTGCGCGCCGGCCGCCCGGCCTGCTCCGGCCACGATCATGGTCATGCTCACGACCACGGCCACGCGCACGGCCATGACCATGCCGGCGGCGACCTCAACCTCAAGGCCGCCTACATCCACGTCCTCACCGACGCGCTCACCTCGGTGCTCGCCATTGCCGCGCTCGCCGGCGGCTGGTGGCGGGGCTGGTCCTGGCTCGACCCCGCCTGCGCGCTGTTCGGCGCGGCCCTGGTCGCCCTGTGGGCCAGGAACCTGTTGCAGGACACCGCCCGCATCCTGCTCGACCGCGAAATCGACCCGCCCCTGACGCAGGCGATCCGCCGCCGCCTGAGCGCCTTCAACCCCGACCTGCAAATCACCGACCTGCACGTCTGGCGCGTCGGCAACGGCACCTACGCCGGCATGCTGTCGCTGCTCACCCACGACCCGGCGCTCACCCCGCTCACCATCCGCGAACTGCTGGCGGAGGAGCGGGAACTCGCGCATCTGACGGTGGAAATCCACCCCTGCGATACCTGTCAGTAGGCTGCCAGTAACGGAAGCGCTGAACAAACCCGTTCGCCATGAGCTTGTCGAAGAGCATCACCTGCAAAATCAAGGGCTTCGACAAGCCCAGCCCGAACGGTTTTGATTGATTCAGAACATCCCCAACCGGGAGCGCCGGCGTCCCGCCGGCAAGATCCCGCTTAACTACCGCCGAAGCAGCCCGCCAAACCGGGCCGCCAAAATGGCGGCGCTCCCAGAGGCGCTCCCGCCGCGCCTGATTTTGACGCTTTTTTCACCTTTCCTTGACATCCTCTTGACGCCCCCCGGCCGACACTGCGCGCGTTTTCATCCGCCCCGTCTGCCATTTCCGCCATGCCGCGTCAAAAAACCGCCTGTTGCGCGCCGCGCCTGCTGCCGCACCACTCTCCCACCCGTTACCTCGCGCTGTTTCTCGCCGTCTGGCTGGGCGTCTTTCTGCTCACGCGCGGCCTGCTCTGGCTGACGCATCTGGACGAAGCGCAGGCCGGGCCGCTGGCGGTGGCGCGGCTGTTCCTGCTCGGCGCGCTGTACGACCTCGCCTTTCTCGTCTATGCCGCGCTGCCGCTCGCCTGTTACCTGCTGCTCTGCCCACGGCGCTGGTGGCAGGCGCGCTGGCATCGGCGCATCCTGACCGCGCTGTTCGCCCTGCTGGTCTTTCTGATGCTGTTCGTCGCCACCGCCGAATGGCTGTTCTGGGACGAATTCGGCGTGCGCTTCAATTTCATCGCGGTGGATTACCTCGTTTATTCCAAGGAGGTGGTAGACAACATCGTCGAGTCCTACCCGCTCTATCGCCTGCTGGCCGTGCTGGCGATCCTGGCCGTCGCCATCACCCTGGCCCTGCGCCCGGCGCTGGCGGCGAGTTTCGCCGCACCGCCCGGGCCGGAAAATTCGCCGCCTGGCACCGCCCCGAAAACCCTGGCCGCCTTGAAAACCCTGGCCGGCCTGTGCGGTCTGGCCGTCATCAACGCTCTGCTGATCGGCCAGGATTTCCCCCACGGCGCCGGCGGCAACGTCTATCAGCGCGAACTGGCGAGCAACGGCCCGTTCCAGTTCTTTGCCGCCTTCCGCAACAACGAACTCGACTACACGCAGTTTTACGCCACCCTGCCGGACGAACAGGCGTCCGCCCTGCTGCGCTCCGAGGTCGCCGAGCCGAACGCGCGCTTCCTGAGCGATGCGCCCTTCGACATCCGCCGCCAGATCGACAACCCCGGCCCGGAACAGCGGCGCAACGTCATCCTGGTCACCATCGAAAGCCTGAGCGCCCGCTATCTCGGCAGCTTCGGCGACACGCGCAAGCTGACGCCCAATCTCGATCGACTGCGCCAGGAAAGCCTGTTCTTCAACAATTTCCGCGCCACCGGCACGCGCACCGATCGCGGACTGGAAGCCGTCACCCTGTCCATTCCGCCGACGCCGGGGCGCTCCATCGTCAAGCGCATCGGTCGCGAAAGCGGCTACGGCAGCCTCGGCCAGCAACTCGCGGCGCGCGGCTACGACAGCGTTTTCATCTACGGCGGACGCGGTTATTTCGACAACATGAACGCCTTTTTCAGCGGCAACGGCTACCGCATCATCGACCAGAGCAGCGTGCCGGACGCCGAAATGCACTTCACCAACGCCTGGGGCATGGCCGACGAAGACCTCTACCGGCAGGCGCTGAAGCAGGCCGACGCCGATGCCGCCAGCAACCGCCCCTTCTTCTTCCACCTGATGACCACCTCCAACCACCGCCCCTTCACCTACCCGGACGGACGCATCGACATTCCTTCCGGCCAGGGGCGCGCCGGCGCGCTGAAATACACCGACTACGCCATCGGCGAATTCCTCGCCCAAGCGCGTGAGAAACCGTGGTTCGCCAACACCATCTTCATCTTCCTCGCCGACCATACCGCCGGCAGCGCCGGGCTGGAGGATCTGCCGGTCGCCAATTACCACATCCCCCTGTTCATCTACGCCCCCGGCTTCATCGCCGCCCGCGAGGTGGACACCCTGGCCAGCCAGATCGACCTCGCCCCGACCCTGCTGGGCCTGCTCGGCATCAGCTACGAATCCACCTTTTTCGGCCGCAACCTGCTGCTCGACAACGGCCACCCCGGCCGCGCCGTGATCGGCAATTATCAGCACCTGGGCCTGTTCGACGGCCACGACCTCGCCATCCTCAGCCCCCGCCGCACCCTGCGCCGCCACCACGACGCCCTGGGAGCCAGCGAGGAGCAAACGGCAACCCTGTCCGATCCCTTGATCGCCCGCGCCATTGCTTACTATCAGGGAGCGAGTTACGCGTTTCGCAAGCGGTTGATTTCCTGGCGCTAGCGGTCATTTGACGGAAGCAGCCGCTCAACCGGGGAATTTGCGCTTCGTGTGCACCACGTTGAGAACGATGATTGCATCCTCTTGCAGCCGGATAAAGACGACGTAAGGCAGTCTGTTCACCACCAGTTCGCGGCAGCCCGGAATCCGGTTGCTTTCCCGGATGCGTTCCGGGTAGGGCAAAAGCGCCTCGACCTCGCCGATGATCCGGCGCTCGATTGCTGCGGCCGTTCGGGGGCTGGCTTCGAGGTAGTAGTAGGCCAGGATTTCTTCGAGGTCGCCGAGCGCCTCGTCTGTCCACAGCACCCGCATCGTCAGGCGGTTTTACGCAGGCGGGCTTCGAGGCGGCCTTTCAGCAGGGCCATTGCTTCCGAATGCTCATGCAAACCCGTTTCGCCCGCGACGACGCGCTCCACGGTCTTGCCAACCTTGCCGAACAGCCATTCCTCATAGCCGGCGTCCGGCTCGATGAAAAAATCTGCCAGCAGCGTGTCTTTCGCGTCTTCAAGCGAAACCATGATGCCGACCGGACGGTCGTTCTTGGTCACGACCACGGGTTCGCGCCGGGCCGAATCGAGAAATTCGCCGAAATGGTTCTTGGCCTCGCGGGCGCTCATCACTTTCATTTTGATGTCCTTGGGGGCGGATACACGGTGTCCATTGTAGCCATTATGGACGTTTGGACAAGCGCTACCCCGTCACACCCGCGCCGGTCGATAGAGCAACAAACGGTAGAGCAGCAGGCAGATCGTCCAGTCGATCAGCAGCGTCCACACATTGTGCGAAAGGAAGTGTTCGCCGCGCATGATCTGGGCGGCGCTGAGCACGGCGCCGGCGGCGAGGACGGCGTAGAGGGCGCGGTGGGCCAGGCGCGGGCTGCTGTCGCGCAGGGCGAAGAACAGGGCGAGTAACGAGAAGGCGGTGGCGGCGTGGCCGCCCGGCCAGCAGCGGCCGCTTTTGTGGTGCGCCACGGCGGGCGCGGTGAGCGGCACGTAGGTTTCGCGGCCGTCGAATTCCGTCAATTCCCTGGGGCAGTGCATCCGGGTGGCGGCCTTGAGGGGCGGCATCAGGGCGCTCGCGGCGGTGATGGCAACGACCAGATACGCCAGATGCCGCCGCCACGGCTTTAGACGCAGGCTCAGGCGCAGATGTAGAAAGCTGCCGGTCAGCAGCAACAGGAGCAGGACGGCAAAGCCGACGGCCACGAAGCGCACGCCGTCGTGCAGCACATCCTGCAGCCAGAAATCCCGGCGCAGGGGAAAGCCCTCGCCCGGCTGCCAGAACAGGCGGCTCACGGCAAAGTCCAGGGTTTCCGGCGGAAAGATGAGCAGCAGGCCCATCGCCAGCAGCGGCAGCAGGAGCCAGCGGCGCCAGGCGAAGGGGCGGCTGGCGAACGATGTTCCGGCGGGCGGTTCTTCGGCCTGCCGCTCCTGTTTCAAAAGCTTTTGCGCCATCCCCGGCCTGCCTCAGCGCACGAAGCGCCGGCATTCCTTGCCGACTTCCGTCAGCAGCGGCTGCGCATCGGCGACGATGCCGTCGCGCTCCTGGCGGGTGACGGGGTGATCGTTTTCGTCATAGACGCTGTAACGGAAATACGTGCGTCCGGTGTAGGGAAAAACGATCTTGTGCGCGCCATCGTCGACACCCATGTGGTCGTATTCGCCAAAGACGAAATACGGCATTTCCCGATCCAGCGGCAGGGCCGAGCTGTAGGCTCGCGGGTCCTGCGTGACGCCCAGCCGCGCCAGCAGCGTCGGGGCCACTTGCAGGTGCGAGGTGCGGTGGCTGACGACGGCCGGGGCCACGCCGGGACGCCACAGGATGAGCGGCACGCGGATTTGCTCCTCCGGGAAGGTATCGCTGTGGCCGTGTCCCCAGCGGCCTTTTTCCATGAATTCCTCGCCGTGGTCGCCGGTAAAGAGCAGCACGGTCTTGTCCAGCATGCCGGTGCGCTCCAGGTGCTCGATCAGCCGCCCGACCTGGGCGTCGATGTGGTGCGCGGCGTTGATGTAACGCGCGTGGATGGCCTCAATGTTGTTCTTCAGATCGAGGTCGATGTAGTTCATGTCGCGCAGGTAATCGGGGCGCAGCGCGCTGTCTTCGGGAAAGCTGTAGGGGGCGTGGGTGGATTCGAAGAACATGAAGCCGAAGAACGGACGTTTCGGGTCGCGCTGGTCGATGTGGCGTTCGAGATCGTCGATGTTGCGGATGTCGCGCCGCCACGGGTCGCCGTCCTGGATGGCGTGCATGTTTTCCGGCGCAAGCTTGGCAAATACGGTGTGATGCAGTTCCGGATAGGTGAAGCTCTGGCTGGTGTGGGCGGCGATCTGGTAATCGTGTTCGCGCAGGATTTTCATCAGCACCGGCTCCACCCGCTGTTTCTCGAAGCTGTACCAGTAGGGCGCGTAAATGCCGTAAAAGAGCGAGAACAGGCCCATGCGGGTGCGGTTGCCGCCGCTGTAGTGGCGCTCGTAGCGCGTCGAGCGCTGGGCAAAGCGCCACAGGTTCGGCGTGATCTGCGCATCGAGCAGATCCCAGCGGAAGGACTCGGCCACCAGAACGATGACGTTCTCCGGGCGCAAACCGCTGCTATCCACCGGCTGTGCCGGATAGACCACTTCGCCGCCCGCCAGCCGCAGGTTTTCCTTGCCGCGCGGCTCGACGCCCAGATATTTGAACAATTTGCTGGCCCCGCTCTTGAACTGGAACGGAATGGCATCGGCCGCCGCCAGAATGTTCTCCCGACCGGTATGCACGCTGTAGGCAAACCCCATTTCCACGCCGGCCAGCAGACAGAACAGACTGACCGCCGCCACGCGCAGCGAGCGCCCGGAAAACTGCCAGCCGCGCGCCCGGTAGCGGTGCAGCAGCCACAGCACGGCCAGATTGGCCAGCACGATGCCCACCACCTGCGCGGCCACCGTGCGTTCCGTCGAGGCGGTCGCCCCCAGCGCGGCGATGCCGCCCGGCGTGGTCAGCAGATTCCAGACGAAGCCGTTGAAGTGGTATTGGTACAGCGAAAACAGCCGGTAATCGGCATAAACGGCCAGCAGCGCCAGACTGCCGCCCAGCGCCGCCGCGCCGGCCAGCCAGCCGCCGCGTCCGGGCAGACGGCGCGGCAGCAGGGAAAGCAGGCCGACCGGCAGCGCCGCCAGCAGCAGATAAGCGCCGGCATAGGCCAGGGTGCTCAAAACGACGTAAATCCAGGCCAGCCGCCCGGCGATCGCCACATGCGGCCAGAAAAAGCTCATCAGCACGCACAAGGCGCAATAGAGCAGAACGAAATAACGGCGCAAGGGGCTGGCGTTTCCAGCAGCAGCGCGCGCGGCAGGGGTCGCGGCATCATTCGCGGCAGCAGACATTCTGTTTCTCCAGTACCTATCGGGTCAGGCTTTGCGCAGCGTATAAACGCGCCACATGGCGTAGCGCGGCAGAAAATCGTGGCGCGCCAGCACGCTGAAACCGGCGGCGGCGAATTCCGCCTCGGCGATGCCGGCGGAAACGATGAAGCGATTCTGGTTTTCGTCCGGACCGCGCAAGGCGCGCCGCGCTTCCAGGCGGCGGCGTTTCCAGGCTTTGTAGTTGCCGTCCACCCACAGGGAAACGATCAGGGTGTCGCGCGTCACCCGGTGGAACTCGCGCAGCATGGCCAGACGATGCGCCGGATCAGCGACGTGGTGCAGGAGACGCATGCAAAAAATGCAATCGACCGCGCCCGCATCCAGATCAATGGCGAACGCCGAAGTTTGCAGGGTGACGACCCGGCTGACCAGTTCCGGCGGCTGGCAGCGGCGCGCCACGTCGAGCATGTGCGCCGAGTTGTCCGCCGCCAGGATGACGCGCTCCGGCTCTTCCGCCAGCAAGGCCCAGAAGCGCCCGGCCCCGCACGGCAGATCGAGCACCCGCCGGGGATTGCCGGCCGCCTGCAAGGCGCGGCGGGCCAGTTGTCGATCGCGCCAGTCGGAAAGGCGGCGGGCCAGTCCGGCGCGGTGTTTGTGGAAATATTGCAGCGAATGCTCGTCGTCGTATTTCTTCGAGAATTCGAGTTCGATCGGCTTGGAGTCGGGTGTGCGTTCGGGTGCGCGCTCGGGGATACGTTCATTCACGGTCGGCCAGACAAGGAGTTGCAGATGCCGGCGACGATAGACAGACGGGCATCAAAGCCGCGTCAAAAGAGCGTCAAATTTTGGTGAAATCAGGCCAGAAGGCGCACTCTGAAGCAGGTGCCGCCGCCGGCCGGAGCTTCGGCGGTGACGCTCCAGCCGGCCTGTTCGCACACCCGGCGCACCAGGGACAGGCCGAGGCCAAGCCCTTCGCCGCGGGCGCGGCGGCCGCGCTGGAAAGGCTCGAAGATCAGCCCCAGTTCTTCCGGGGGAATGCCCGGCCCGGTGTCTTCGACGCGGAATCCGGTCGCTTCCAGACATAAACGAATCTCGCCGCGCTCGGTGTAGTGCAGGGCGTTGCGCAGCAGGTTGCCGAGCACCACGCGCAGCAGCGTCGGGTGCCATGCGCCGGGCGTTTCGGCTTCCTGGCGATAGACGAAGGACAGGCCGCGCTCGAGAATCTGCGGCTGCCACAGGGCGACCTGCTCCTCGGCGGCCTGCGCCAGACTGACGCTCTCCTGCGGCGTCAGCCCGGCCGTCCGGGCGCGCGCCAGTTGCAGGAAGGTTTCCACCAGCGCCTGCATTTCGGCGGCCGCCTTGGCGATGCGCCCGACCTGCCGCCGGCTGTTCTCCGGCAGTTCCTCGCGTTCCAGCAGTTCGCTGGAAGTCGCCACGATCATCAACGGCGTGCGCAATTCGTGGCTGACGTCGCTGGTGAACAGGCGCTCGCGCTCCAGCGAGGCCTGCAACTGGGCGAAGGATTCATCGAAGGCATGGGCCAGTTGCCCCAGCTCGTCGTCGCCGTAGGCGGGGGCCAGCAGCGGGGCCGCGCCCTGCGCCGGGTCATGCGCGCGCACCGCCGTGGCCAGGCGGGTCACCGGGTCGATCACCCGGCGCACGGTGAGGCGGCCGATCAGGTAGGCGAGCGCGATCGCCAGCAGCACGCCGCCGATGATGACCTTGTAGAGCAGCTTTTCCCGCGCCTCGAAGGCATCCTGATTGCGCACCAGGATGAAGCGGTGGCCGTCGATTTCCTCTTCCAGAACGTGCCACGCGCCGTGCGCCGTGACGATTTCCTGATAGCCCGGATGCGATTTCTCCAGCCGGAAAGGCAGCGGTCTGTTCGTTTGCAGGGTCGGCGCGTAAAGCGCGCTGCCCCCGGTCAGGTCGGGAATCCGCCCTTCGGTGAGAAACACCGTTTCCACCACCGCCATTTCCTGATGCAGTTCCTCGCCGACCAGATCTTCCTCGACGACGTGGATGAGAACGATGATGGCCCAGGCGTTGATGCCCGCCACCAGCGCCGTGAGCAGGATGAAGGAGAGCAGGATGCGCCGCGCCAGCGGCTGCGGCGGACGTTCAGGCCGCATGTTCGGGAGCCAGGCGATAGCCGATGCCATGCACGGTGTGCAGCAGGCTGTGCGCGAAGGGGCGATCCACCGCCTGCCGCAAGAGGTGCAGGTGGCTGCGCAGGCTGTCGCTGGGCGGCGGCTGGTCGCCCCACAGGGCGTGTTCGAGGTCTTCCCGGCGCACCACCGCCGGACTTCTGCGCATCAGGATCTCCAGCAGCTTGAGGCAGGCCGGGTTGAGTTTCAGCGGCTGCCCGGCGCGGCTGACCTGCCAGGTGTCGAGGTCGAGTTGCAGGTCGGCCACCTGCAAACGCGGCTGGAATCCCTGGCTGCGCCGCAGCACGGCGTCGATGCGCGCCGCCAGTTCGGCCAGGGCGAAGGGCTTGACGAGGTAATCGTCGGCCCCTTCGCGCAGGCCATGCAGGCGGTCGTCGAGCGTGTCGCGGGCGGTGAGCATGATGATCGGCGTGTGCTTGCCGCTGTCGCGCAGGCTACGGCAGACCTGGTAGCCGTCCATCCCCGGCAGCATGATGTCGAGCACGATCAGGTCGTAGCTGCCGATGAGCGCCAGATGCAGGCCGCCGGGGCCGTTCTGCGCGCAATCCACCACGTGACCGGCGGCTTCCAGGTAGTCGACGATGTTGGCGAGAATGTCGGCGTTGTCTTCGATGATGAGCAGGCGCATGGCAACCTCAGGGCAAACACAGGTCGGGATGGCGCGCCGCCACCGCCGGCCAGTCGAAACAGGGGCCGGGATCGGTCTTGCGGCCCGGCGCGACGTCGCTGTGGCCGGCGATGGCGGGGGGCGCGGAAAACACCCGGCCTATTTCGC
>OGQD01000901.1_pt1 | contig 20581 bp, 11 predicted proteins | sample 1553091 | NCBI WGS metagenome assembly OGQD01 (sample SAMEA2580290, study PRJEB22360) | human gut metagenome | biome: human gut; feature: human-associated habitat; material: faeces | place: Denmark | collected 2008/2010
GAAGTCTTGCGCGGGGGGGCCGCGCCCGCCGCGCGTTTGCCCGCCAGTCGCCCCGCCAACCGCGGTTTTCAGGCGGCCCCGGCAGTGGATGAGCAGGATTTCGAGCGTTTTTGAGGCGCGGGAGACAAGGACATGAATCAACTCGTCACGGCCCAGACTGGCGCAGTCGCCCCCCGGCGCAGCACCGGCGGCGGCGACACGCATCAATACCTGACCTTCACCTTGGGCGGCGAGATGTTCGCTGTCGGCATCCTCAACGTGAAGGAAATCATCGAATACGGCAATCTGACCGAAATCCCCATGATGCCGGCCTTCATTCGCGGCGTCATCAATCTGCGCGGGGCGGTGGTGCCGGTGATCGACCTGTCGGCCCGTTTTTCCGGCCGCACCAGCACGGTGCAGCGGCGTACCTGTATCGTCATCGTCGAAATCGAGCAGGACGACAGCAAGCACGACATCGGCATCATGGTCGATGCGGTGTCGGAAGTGCTGGAAATCCAGGCGGCGGAAATCGAGCCGCCGCCGGCTTTCGGGGCCAAGATCCGGGCGGATTTCATCGCCGGCATGGGCAAGGTGGCCGGCAAATTCGTCATCATCCTGGAAATCCAGAAAGTGCTGTCGGTCGATGAAATGGCGATGCTCTCCGACATGGGGCAGGCGACGCCGGAAACCGCCGGCGGCTGATCCCCCATTTTTACCCTACTTTGCCGAGGTTCCTCATGCGTGTGCTGCAGAACATCCGTATCGCTCCCCGCCTCACCTTGTTGCTGCTTGCCGTCATCGCGTTGATGGTGGCGATTGCGGTGATCGGTCTGGGGAACCTGGGGGCTTTGGTCGGGCAGAACGAAAAGACCTTTCAGGAAAACACCCTGCCCAAAGGCGAGCTTGCCAGCCTGAGCAATCATTACGCCGAGATCCGCACTCAGGTGCTGCTCGCCTTGCAGCATGCGCCGGACAGTCCTTATCTGGAGATGCACGACCATCCGGTCGGTATGCACACCAATGCCATCGACCAGCGGGTGCAGGAAAGCGAGCAGATCTGGCACAACTTTTCCACCCGCGCCGTCGAGCGCAGCGAGAGCGAGGCGGCTCTGGTGGCAACCCTGGCGGAAACCCGCAAGGCGCTCGCCGAAGTCGGCCTGAAGCCGACGCTGGCTGCCTTGCGGCAAGGGGACTACCGGCAGACCAACGTGCATCTGTTGAAGGATCTGAACCCACGGCAGAACGCTTTCAACAAAGCGGCGGCGGAACTGGCGGCGCAGATGGAAAGCGCCGCCCAGGCCCTGAACGTGGAAGCCGCCAATACCTACGTTTCGGCGCGCAACTGGATCATCGGCGCGGGGGCTTTTGCGGTGCTGGTGGCGGTGCTGCTCGGTTTTGCCATCGTGCGCTCGATCACCCGGCCACTCAGCGAATCGGTGAGCGTCGCCCACGCGCTGGCCGGGGGCGATCTGACCGTGCGTTGCGCGCCGCAGGGCAGCGATGAACTGGCCGACTTGCAGGCCGCCATGCAGGGCATGGTCGGGAAACTGAACGACATCATCAGCGACGTCAGCAACACCAGCAACGAAATCGGCAATGCCGCCACGCAGGTGTCGGCCACGGCGCAGTCGCTGTCGCAGTCGGCCAGCGAGCAGGCGGCTTCGGTCGAGGAAACCACGGCCAGCATCGAACAGATGACGGCTTCGATCGCGCAGAACACCGAAAACGCCAAACTGACCAACCAGATGGCGGGCCAGGCGGCACAGGAGGCAGCCGAGGGCGGCGCGGCGGTGCGCGGCACGGTGGAAGCCATGCACCAGATCGCCGACAAGATCGGCATCGTCGATGACATCGCCTATCAGACCAACCTGCTGGCGCTCAATGCGGCCATCGAGGCGGCGCGGGCGGGCGATGCCGGCAAGGGCTTCGCGGTGGTGGCGGCGGAAGTGAGGAAGCTCGCCGAGCGCAGCCAGGTGGCGGCGCAGGAAATCGGCCAACTGGCCTCCGCTTCCGTGCAGCAGGCAGAAAAGGCGGGCGTTTTGCTCGGCCAGATGGTGCCGAACATCCGCAAAACATCCGATCTGGTCGAAGAAATTGCCGCCGCATCCAATGAGCAGTCGATGGGAGTTGGCCAGATCAACGGCGCGATGAGCCAGGTGAACCAGGCGACGCAGCAGAATGCTTCCGCCTCGGAGCAGCTTGCCGCGACGGCCGAGGAGATGAACGGTCAGGTGAACCAGTTGCAGGATCACATGGCGTTCTTCAAGCTGGAGAAGTGAGCGGGCCGGTTCCGGCAAAAGATGCCGCCGGAGCCGCCGCAGATCGTCGGATACGCCTGCACAGAGGCGGAAAACAACCACAAAGAGACATAACATGCCCCGAATCCTTGCTACCCTGCGCGGCCGCCTCCTGCTCCTGTTCGGAGCGGTATTGCTCGGCACCCTGTACTACATCGTCACCGGCTTCCTGAACGACTGGCGCGAACTGCGCCAGTCGCGCCAGATCGCCGCCATCGAAAGCACCGCCATCGCGGTCAGCAACGTGGTGCATGAACTGCAGAAGGAGCGCGGCCTGTCGGCCGGTTTCATCGGCAGCCAAGGCGCCCGTTTCGGCACCGAACTCGACAGCCAGCGTGCGCTGACCGACCGCTTTCAGGCGGAACTCGGCGCGCAGGCCGCCAGCCTCGGCGACGGCGAACTGCCTGCCGGACTGCGCCGCGCCCTCGACGACGGCCTCGCCAGCCTCGGCAAACTCGCCGACACGCGCCGGCAGGTCAGCGCCCAGCAGCTATCCGGCCCCGACTCCTTCGGCTTCTACACCAATGCCATCGACCGCCTGCTGGCGATGGTCAACCTCGCGCCGGCCGTGACCGACGAGGCCGGCATCGCCCGGCAACTGATGGCCTACGCGATGTTCATCAACGCCAAGGAGCAGGCCGGCCGCGAGCGCGCCACGGTCAATGGCGCGCTGGCCGCCGACGTGGCGCTCGCCATTCCGCTGTTCCAGCGCTTGCAGACCATCGTCACCGCCCAGGATCTTTACCTTGCGACCTACCGCACGCTGGCCGACGCCGAGGCGCTGGCGAAGCTCGACGCCCTCTTTGCCGACAAGGCGGCGCAGGAAACCGCGCGCATCCGGGGAGCCGTCGTCGCCAAGGCGCTCGAAGGCGGTTTCGGCATCGAGCCGGCGCACTGGTTCTCCACCATCACCGCCAAGATCGACGCGATGAAGGTCTACGAGGACGGCGTCGCCAGCGCCCTGCAGGAGCGCGTCACGCGCTACGGGCAGGAGGCGCTGTGGGGCATCGGTTTCTCCGCCGTCTCGGCGGTTGCCGTGGTCGTGCTCGCCATCGTGTTCTTCTGGCTGCTGTCCGCCATGCTGCGCCGTCTGGGCCAGAGCGTGGCGGTCGCCCGCAGCCTGGCCGAAGGCGACCTCACCGTCGAGGTCAAGGCCGATTCCAACGACGAAATGGGCCAGTTGATGCGCTCGATGGCCCACACCATCGACAAGCTCGCGCAGATCATCGGTTCGGTGTCGACGACCTCGGATGAACTGCTCAATGCCGCCAATCAGGTCTCGGCCACCTCGCAGATGCTGTCGCAGTCGGCCAGCGAGCAGGCGGCGTCCATCGAGGAAACCTCGGCCAGCATCCAGCAGATCAGTTCCTCGATTTCGCTCAACACCGAAAATTCCCGCGTCACCGACGGCATCGCCTCCGCCTCCGCCGCCCAGGCGGGCGAGGGCGGCTCGGCGGTGAAGGGGACGGTCGATGCGATGAAGCAGATCGCCGACAAGATCGGCATCATCGACGACATCGCCTACCAGACCAACCTGCTGGCGCTGAATGCGGCCATCGAAGCGGCGCGCGCCGGCGAACACGGCAAGGGCTTCGCGGTGGTGGCGGCGGAAGTGCGCAAACTCGCCGAGCGCAGCCAGGTGGCGGCGCAGGAAATCGGCCAGGTGGCCGGCGCGTCGGTGAAACTCGCCGAACAGGCCGGCGGGCTGCTCGATGAAATGGTGCCGAGCATCCGCAGGACCGCCGACCTGGTGCAGGAAATCGCCGCCGCCAGCCAGGAGCAGAGCGAGGGCGTCGGCCAGATCAACACGGCGATGCGCCAGATCAACCAGGCGACGCAGCAGAACGCCTCGGCTTCCGAGGAGCTCGCCGCCACCGCCGAGGAAATGAGCGGGCAGGTCAATCAGCTCCACGAGCTGATGGAATTTTTCACCGTCCGCAAATGATCGTCGCAGGCCCGCAGGCGCTTTCCCATGACTGAATCTCCTTCCATGATGCCCAGCGCAACGATCTCCGACGCCGAATTTGCGCAGTTTCAGCGGTTCATCTACCAGGTCGCCGGCATCAGCCTCGCCGACAGCAAGAAAGTGCTGCTCATGGGGCGCCTCGGCAAGCGGGTGCGCACGCTCGAACTGGCGAGCTTCGGCGAGTACTACCAGTACGTCGTCAGCGGCCAGGATGCGCTGGAGCGGCAGACCATGATCGATCTGCTGACCACCAACGAAACCTATTTCTTCCGCGAGGAAGCGCATTTCAACTTCCTGCGCCAAGTGATCGTACCGCAGCATCCCAAGGGGCAGGCGCTCGACGTGTGGAGCGCGGCCTCATCAACCGGCGAGGAAATCTACACCCTGTGCATGGTGCTGGCCGACGAAATGGGCGTGCAGGGTGCCTGGAGCATCCTGGGTTCCGATCTCAGCACGCGCGTGCTGGAAGCCGCGCGGCGCGGCCAGTACTGGCTGGACCGGGTGCGCGGTCTGCCGCAGGAATACCTGAAAAAATACTGCCTGAAAGGCGTGCGTAACCAGGAAGGCAGTTTCCTGATCGCCCCCGAACTGCGCCGGCATACCCGTTTCCAGCAGGTCAATCTGAATGCCGATCTGCCCGACCTGGGCAAGTTTCACGTCATTTTCCTGCGCAATGTGATGATCTATTTCGACAACGACACCAAGCGCAAAGTGGTGGCGCGGCTGGTGGAAAAACTGCGCCCCGGCGGTTATCTGATCGTCGGCCATTCGGAAAGCCTGAATGGCATCAACGACCGCGTGCGCGTGGTGAAACCGACCATTTATCAGTTGCCCGCATGAACACGAAAAAAATCAGGGTCATCATCGTCGACGATTCGGCGGTGGTGCGCCAGGTCAACCGGGAAATGCTGGAAAAAGCGCCCGACATCGAAGTGATCGCCGTCTGTGCCGATCCGCTCTACGCGCTCGACAAGATGCAGCGCGAGTGGCCGGACGTGATCGTCACCGACATCGAAATGCCGCGCATGGACGGCATCAGCTTCCTGAAAAAGATCATGGCCGAGCGCCCGACGCCGACCGTGGTCTGCTCCTCGCTGGCGGAAAAAGGCGCGGCGACGACAATGGAAGCCCTGGCGGCGGGTGCCCTGGCCATCATCACCAAGCCCAAGATGGGAGTGAAACAATTCCTGCAGGAAAGTGGCGACGACATCGTCAGCGCCGTGCGCGCCGCCGCCCGTGCCAACATGCGGCGGGTGAATGCCGGTGCTGCCACGCCGCCGCCCGCCTTGCGCCCGAAATTGTCGACCGATGCGGTGCTGCCACCGACGGGGGCGACGGCGATGCACAGCACCACCGACAAGGTCGTCGCCATCGGCACCTCCACCGGCGGCACGCAGGCGCTGGAAGCGGTGCTGACCCGGCTGCCGGCGACGGCTTCGGGCATCGTCATCGTGCAGCACATGCCGGAAAAATTCACCGCCCTGTTCGCCGAACGCCTGAACAGCCTGTGCGCCATCGAGGTGCGCGAAGCCAGGGATGGCGACCGGGTGCTGCCGGGGCGCGCGCTGATCGCGCCGGGCGGCAAGCACATGGTGTTGAAGCGCAGTGGCGCCCAATACCACGTGTCGGTGATCGACGGGCCGCTGGTGAACCGGCACAAGCCGTCGGTGGACGTCCTGTTCCGCTCGGTGGCCCAGGTGGCCGGGCGCAACGCCCTGGGCATCATCATGACCGGCATGGGCGACGACGGCGCGCGCGGCCTGAAGGAAATGCGCGGTGCCGGCGCGGCGACCGTCGCCGAAGACGAATCGACCTGCGTGGTGTTCGGCATGCCCAAGGTGGCGATCGACCTCGGCGCGGCGGAAAAAGTGCTGCCGCTGCCGCGCATTCCCGATGAGATCGTCGCTTATGGCCGCTGACCAGCCCAGGCAGCCTGCATCGCGGGAGGCGGCCCGTAATGGCGGCTGATCCGGCAGCGCAGCCCAGCGCCAAGGAACTGGAACGGCTGGCCCTCAACATCAATCCGGGCGGCTGGTCGGTGCAGACCCAGCGCCCGGTGGCGACCCTGCTCGGTTCCTGCGTCGCCGTCTGCCTGTTCGATCCCAAGCTGCGCCTGGCGGGCATGAACCATTTCCTGCTGCCCAGCCGCGCCAGCCGTAAGGGCATGGACGAAGACGTGGTATTGAGCGGCGATTACGCCATGGAAGTGCTGCGCAACGCCATGTACGCGCAAGGCGCGCAGGCCGGGCGGCTGGTGGCGAAGGCGTTTGGCGGCGGCAATATCGTCAGTTCGATCAACATGGCCATCGGTGACCGCAACGTCGCCTTTACCCGCGAATGGCTGGAGCGCGAGAAAATTCCCCTGATCGCCTCAGATTTCGGCGGCGCCTGGTCACGCAAGGTCGTCATCGACCCGGTGTCCGGCGATGCCTTCTGCCGCCGTAACGCCATCAATCGCCCCGACGTGCAAGCCATGCTGCGGGCAGAAAACAGCTACGAGCAATCGCTGACCAAAGCCCCGGCAGCGCCTGCGGCGCAGGGCAAGAAGATCGAGTTGTTCTGAGCTGGGGCGAGGAGCGGCAGAAGACTGCTTCCCTGCGCCATCCGGCGGGAATCAGGCTGGCGTGGCAACGCGACCGGATCAATGAGTCATCAATCCGGCAGGGAGTCAACAATCCTTCAGTCCGGATACCATATTCATTTCCAGGGCAGTCTTTTTTCATAAGAAAATTTCTTTTGGAAATCCCTGTTTCCTATTGACACGCTTTCGGCATATTTGCACACTCCGCAGATTACCAATTCCTGATAAGAGAACGGAATATGCAGGGGGCGACTGAGGGGGCGGCTGCTGATCCGGAAGAATCCATAGCGCCACAGGCCGCGCTGTGGCTGCTGGCGAGTCTGGCGGCGCTCCATCGCCAGCCCTTCGATGCCGAATTGGTCATCAAGCGTTTTCCGCCCCCTTTCGACCTGCCGACCCTGATCGAAGCGCTCAACGCCCTGGGCATCAAGGCCGGGCTGACCCACTGGCCGGAAACGGAGTTGTCGGCATTGCCCCTGCCCGCCGTGGCACTGCTGGCCGCTCCCGCCCCCGCGACGGAGCCGGAATCTGCCGCAACAGAAAGCGCCGAACCCTCCCCGCCAACCACCACGCTCATTCCGGCCCTGATCGTCCAGCACGGCGACGACACCCTGGCCTGGGTCAAACCAGGGCAGTCCGCACCGGAAACGCTGTCCCTCGCCGCCGCCCAGGCGCAGGCCACCCCCGTGCTCCTGCTGGTAGCCCAGGCCGATCCCCCCGCGACGGAATCCACGCAGCGCACCGCCATCCCGGAAACGCAGAAAAAACCCTTCGGCTTCTCCTGGTTCATCCCCGAACTCCTGCGCCACAAAGCCCTCTGGCGCGACGTGCTGCTCGCCAGCCTGTCCATCCAGCTCGTCGGTCTGGCCACGCCGCTCTTCACCCAGGTCATCATCGACAAGGTCATCGCCCACCATTCCGAAAGCACCCTCGTCGTGCTGGGCGTGGCGCTGGTGGTGTTCATGTTCTTCACCAGCGGCATGAGCTGGCTGCGCCAGTATCTGGTGCTGCACACCGGCAGCCGCATCGATGCGGTGCTGGGCGACAAGGTCCTGCGCCATCTGCTGCACCTGCCCCTGCCGTACTTCGAGAACCGCCCCACCGGCACCCTGGTGGCCCGGCTGCACGGCGTCGAGCAACTGCGCGAATTCATCTCCGGCGCGGCGGTGAGCCTGGTGCTCGACCTGCCCTTCCTGCTCATCTTTCTGGCGGTGATGTTCGCCTACAGTTGGCAACTGACCCTGATTGCCGTCGGCATTCTGGCGCTCATCGTCATTGCCAGCCTCGTCATGGTGCCGATCTTCCGGGCGCGTCTGGACACCCAATTCCTGCTCGGCGCGCGCAATCAGGCTTTTCTCACCGAGTACCTGGCCGGCATGGCCACGGTCAAATCCCTGCAACTGGAACCGGACGTCGGCAAGCGCTACGGCACCTATCTGGCGCAATACCTCTCGGCGGGTTTCGCCACCAAGCAGGTCGGCAACACCTACAACGTCGTCGCCAACGGGCTGGAACAAGTGATGACGCTCGCCATCCTCATCGTCGGCGCGTGGTATGTGATGCAGCCTGATGTGGGCATGACCGTCGGCATGCTGGTCGCCTTCCAGATGTTCGCCAGCCGCATGAGCCAGCCCCTGCTGCGTCTGGTCGGGCTGTGGCAGGAATTCCAGCAGGCCAGCATCTCCGTCAAGCGCCTGGGCGACATCCTCGACATGCCGCAGGAACCCTTCACCCTCACCCCGCAGCGCGCCGCCGGCGGCGAAGGCCGGATCGACATCCGCGACGTCGGTTTCCGCTACTCCGAACAACACCCCTGGCTCTACCGCAACCTGAATCTTGCCATTCCCACCGGCAAACTCACCGTGCTGATGGGGCCGAGCGGCTGCGGCAAGAGCACGCTGGCCAAGCTGATGCAGGGGTTCTACTGGCCGCAGGAAGGGCAAATCACGCTGGACGGGCGCGACATCCGCCAGCTTGCCGCCAACGAACTGCGCGCCACCTTCGGCGTGGTGCCGCAGGAAACGGTGCTGTTCTCCGGCACCGTGTACGACAACCTGGTCATGGCGCATCCCCACGCCAGCTTCGAGGACGTGATCGCCGCCTGCCGCGCCGCGGAAATCCACGAGGTGATCGAAAAGCTGCCCAACGGCTATCAGACCGAAATCGGCGAACGCGGCACCGGGCTATCCGGCGGGCAGCGCCAGCGCATCGCCATCGCCCGCGCCCTGCTCAAGCGGCCCAAGGTGCTGATCTTCGACGAAGCTATCTCCAACCTGGATCAGCAGACCGCCGAACATTTCGCCCAGACCATCAACCGCCTCAAGGGCAAGGTGACGATGATCTTCATCACCCATCAGGTGCCCAAGGGCTTGCAGGTGGATGAGGTCGTGAATATGGGCAGCCATGCGGTGCATGTGAGTTTGGTGAAGGAGGAAATGTGATGCGATGGCAATTCGGCAACTGGAACCGCAAACTGCACGCGCTCGAAGCCTTCAACGACCAGTATTTCTTCAACTTGCCGGACGGAAAGAACCTGGGGGGTGAAGAAAAAGGGGAATGTGCAAATGAAATGTGGATGGCGGCGGCGTAAATAATAGATTTTGGTTGTTAATTGCTCCGATTGGAATGATAAATAGGCCTGCATTACTGATTTTAATTTCTGTGAGATTGCTGCCAGTACATTTTTTGCTTGCCTCACCCAAGCTGCCATGGCGTTCCAAAGTGGCTTTATTGGCTTGCTTAACGAGTAAAAATTAGAACCGGCCGTGAATAATGAGTGGAGAGGAAAATGCAATTGAAAGACAGGGGCGATAGAGTGAGCGATGAACGTAAATTGACCTTGACAGGCAAAGGCTGGGGTCAGGGGTTTTTCGCTTACAGGTTGATAGAGGTAAGAAAAATGGCATGGTTATTGGTTTCCGTCCTGCTGATACAGGTAATTGGCTTTTTTTTTCTTGGCAATATTCGATTTGCAGCTGGGGTTCCGGGCGATCATTGGGGGATGTTTTTTATTGAAAAATTCCATCCGGTGGTTTGGGGTTTTATAAGAAATGGCTGGCTTCTATATGTTGTATGTTTTATATTCTTTTGGGTAAAAACAAGGTCCTTATTATTTTGCGTAGCAGGCTTCTTCTTGGCAATAGTTGCGGTGGCGATATTTGATTTTTTTGTAATCCCTCCCGGCCATGACAAATTAATGTTTTTTCGGTTTGATTTAATTGGGCTGGTTATTGCGCTATCTTTTGTTATTTTTTCTTCTGCAATAAGATCTGTTTTTTCTAAATTTTCTTGTGAGGCTCGTTAATTTATATGGCTACTTTGACTGTTTACATTGTAAATAAAGGCTCTCCATTCCTTGCTGACAACGGGGCCACACATTATTCTGGTGAAGGTCATATGTTCTTTGAGATTACTGGCCAAACGGGGCAGCCTGATGAGTCATGGGGTAATCAACCCTCTGGAGTGATTCCTGGGGAGAAAGAGCTATATTACCATCGAGACAAATCTGTTTCTTTTGATGTTTCTGATGAGCAGGCGCAGAAAGCTAGAGAATTTGCAGAAAATAATGTTAACGACAGGGCTGGAAATTTCGGTGAATGGGTTCCATGGAACAGTTGTATTGATTTTACGTGGGGAGCTCTAAATGAGGCGGGGATACATTCAACGTCTCCAATTTGGAAAGAGGGGCATTGGTATCCGGAGGATGATGTAGAAAACTTACAAGAGGCATTGGAGGAATATGACAGAAAGAGGAATGGGCGTGAGCCAGAGGGTTTCTTTGGTCGCCTTGGTAAAAATATCCAAGACTTGTGGAAACGTGCCAAAGATTGGATTTGGCCCCGTGACCCTCTAATTCTCGACCTGGACGGCAACGGCCTTGAAACTGTCGGCCTCGCTGCCAACATCTACTTCGACCACGACGGCGACGGCGTATTGACCCGTACCGGTTGGTCTGGCCAGACCGACGCCCTGCTGGTCTGGGACAGAAATGCCAACGGTCGCATCGACACCGGCGCAGAACTGTTCGGCGACTTCACGCCGCTGCCCAATGGCACGCTGGCCCCCAACGGTTTCGCCGCGCTCGCGGCCCTGGACGGCAACGGCGACGGCATCATCGACGCCGCTGACCCGGCCTTTGCCGAACTCAAACTTTGGCGCGATGCCGACCAGAACGGATCGACGGGCGCCGGCGAACTGATTTCCCTCGCCGATGCGGGCATCCTCAGCCTGAATCTGGCCAACACCCTCAAGAACCAGAATCTTGCCAACGGCAACCAACTGGCCCGCGAAGGCAGCTTCACCCGCACGGACGGCACGACCTCGGCGATGGGCGAATTCAATCTTGCCACCGACACCTTCAATACGAAATTTGCCGAACAGATCGAAGTCCCCGAAGCCCTCAAAACCCTGCCCAACATGCAAGGGGCGGGCAAGGTGCGCGAGCTTCGGCAAGCCGCGACCCAGTCGGACGGCGTGGCCAGCCTGCTGGCCCAATTCCAGAACGCCGCCACCCGTGCCGAGCAAAAGGCCTTGATCGACCAACTGCTCACCGCCTGGGCCGATACGTCCGGTATGGCAAAAAGCCTGGAAGAACGCGCCCAGGGCCAATACATCATCCAGTACGAAGCCTTCGGCAACGACCGGCGCTCCGACCACATCAAATCCGCCACCGCCGGTCTTGGCGGCCTGACCTTGGGCAGCGGATCGGTCAACGATATTGCAGTAGCCATGACGGATTTCCACGCCAGCCAGATTACTGAAACCTATCGCACGCTCATCAGCGACTGGAACCGCAAACTGCACGCGCTCGAAGCCTTCAACGGCCAGTATTTCTTCAACCTGCCGACACAGAAAAGCCAGACCGGCAACGCCAGTTGGGGGATGACCGTCACCACCACGTCCGGCAGCACCCAAAACAGCGGCGGCGTCACCATGACCTACAGCGTGCCGACCCTGAAGCTCAATTTCTCGGTAGATCAACTCAACCTGCTGCAACAGGCCTACGACAGCCTGAGCGAAAGCGTTTACGCCAACCTGGTCATGCAGACGCGGCTGAAACCCTACCTCGACCAGATCGAACTCGTCATCGACAACGACGGCATCCGGCTGGATGCTGCGGCACTGAACCAGAAACTGGCCGAGAAAAAGGCCACTGATCCCGAGAACTATCTGGCCGACCTGTTCGAGCTGGACAAATATGCCGGCCATTTCCTCGCCGGCACCAATTGGGTGGGGTTTGCCGACCTCGACAGCGTGATCGAAAGCACCCCGTTGACGGCGGGAAAAAATACGAGCTGGTTGGACGAGTGCGCGAATGAAATATGGAGGATTGCGGCGTGAGTGAAAACCATCGCTTATTCAAGGGGTCAATAGGTCAAAAATGGAATTTTGAAATTAATAATATTCTGGCTGCGGCATGGGTTGGGGTATTGGGCATATTAATATTATTTTATGTTGAAAATTATATTTTCAACAATAGATCATTTGTTGCAGTCAATAAAGAAGAATATAGAAACATATACTTTTCCCCGGATCAAAAACTCATAACTTTTGACTATTGCAACAAAGAAGGTTGCAATAACTTAATATATGAAGTTGGGTCGGGGTTATTTTTTCAATACGTTCACGACAAAGGGGTAAATATCACAAATCTAAGCTTTTCTCCAAGTGGCGAGCAAATTGTATTTGTCGCTAGAAAAAGTGGTTGGTTTGGCCATGGAGAGGAAATGTGTTTAGTAACAGGGGAGTATGGGAGCGGTCAATTCAGAACTATTGGCGAGTGCGAGGCAATAAAGGCCTATCCGAAATTTTCCAGCGAAAATCACATTTTGTTTTGGAGAAGCAAAGAGAAAGCTGACAAAAAATCACAAATAATATTGGCCGAGGCAAATAAAGAAAACGGACAAACAAAATCAATTGACATTGAAAACATTGGTTACCTTTTTCGCCCTTCTGCGCTTTCGTTTTTTGAAAACAAAGATGAAGCTGTTTTTTCTGACTACGGAATTTCCGAGAAAAACAATGGTAATGAAAAAAATGAATATTTTGATAAGATATGGATGTTTTCAAGAGAGGGGAAAAGGGTGTTTCCGGTTGAAACCGGAATGAATTATTCGTCAAAACCTGTTGCAATAAAATCGGATGGGCGGATTTTATTTATCGGGCGAAGTCCGGCAAGTGAAAAAAACGGGGTTTTTGAATACGAAATATATTCGTATAAAGAAAACTCAAAAAAGCAATTAACAAATTTTGGCTCTTATATATCAGGATTTGACGCAACCCTGGATGGAAGTAAGCTAGTGCTGGCGATTGAAGATTTAAGCGACGGAAAATCGAGCCTCGTTGTGCTCAACCTTGAATCCAAAGAAATTCAGAAAATTGTGCCGAAAGATATTTCTAAGTTATTAATTACTATCCATCAATAGGAGTGAATCATGGCTGCTGGTTTTGTCATTGGGGCTGTTGGATTATCAGCGTTCGCAAGCGTGCTATATAACAACCTTGGGTTCTATGGAAATTGGGGAGGGAAAGGTTGGTCTGGGGGGTCTAATGATGGCGATAATATTGACTGGAACGTTCCAGGGAAAGACGCCCTTGATGAGGCATTTAAATCCCATGATAAAAGATATTATGAGGCGGAGCAAGATAAAAGAAACGGTGTGATTGACGACAAAGAATATGATCGCAGAATATACGAGGCTGACAAAAGACTTGTCGACGATATGAGATCGGTCGATACATCAAAATTCCCAAACCCAGCCGAAGCCAGAAATGCTGGAGATATGAAACGCAGAGCTGATGGCTATTTCAGGGCAAAAAACTGGCTTTATGAAAAAGGTGAAGCGTTTAAACCTTATGGCGAAATGGGGCCTAAGGAAATGTATCGGCTTCCAAATTCAAAATTCCAAGGTGCAAAAACCTGGCAGCCGCCCCGCGACCCTCTAATTCTCGACCTGGACGGCAACGGCCTTGAAACTGTCGGCCTCGCTGCCAACATCTACTTCGACCACGACGGCGACGGCGTATTGACCCGTACCGGTTGGTCTGGCCAGACCGACGCCCTGCTGGTCTGGGACAGAAATGCCAACGGTCGCATCGACACCGGCGCAGAACTGTTCGGCGACTTCACGCCGCTGCCCAATGGCACGCTGGCCCCCAACGGTTTCGCCGCGCTCGCGGCCCTGGACGGCAACGGCGACGGCATCATCGACGCCGCTGACCCGGCCTTTGCCGAACTCAAACTTTGGCGCGATGCCGACCAGAACGGATCGACGGGCGCCGGCGAACTGATTTCCCTCGCCGATGCGGGCATCCTCAGCCTGAATCTGGCCAACACCCTCAAGAACCAGAATCTTGCCAACGGCAACCAACTGGCCCGCGAAGGCAGCTTCACCCGCACGGACGGCACGACCTCGGCGATGGGCGAATTCAATCTTGCCACCGACACCTTCAATACGAAATTTGCCGAACAGATCGAAGTCCCCGAAGCCCTCAAAACCCTGCCCAACATGCAAGGGGCGGGCAAGGTGCGCGAGCTTCGGCAAGCCGCGACCCAGTCGGACGGCGTGGCCAGCCTGCTGGCCCAATTCCAGAACGCCGCCACCCGTGCCGAGCAAAAGGCCTTGATCGACCAACTGCTCACCGCCTGGGCCGATACGTCCGGTATGGCAAAAAGCCTGGAAGAACGCGCCCAGGGCCAATACATCATCCAGTACGAAGCCTTCGGCAACGACCGGCGCTCCGACCACATCAAATCCGCCACCGCCGGTCTTGGCGGCCTGACCTTGGGCAGCGGATCGGTCAACGATATTGCAGTAGCCATGACGGATTTCCACGCCAGCCAGATTACTGAAACCTATCGCACGCTCATCAGCGACTGGAACCGCAAACTGCACGCGCTCGAAGCCTTCAACGGCCAGTATTTCTTCAACCTGCCGACACAGAAAAGCCAGACCGGCAACGCCAGTTGGGGGATGACCGTCACCACCACGTCCGGCAGCACCCAAAACAGCGGCGGCGTCACCATGACCTACAGCGTGCCGACCCTGAAGCTCAATTTCTCGGTAGATCAACTCAACCTGCTGCAACAGGCCTACGACAGCCTGAGCGAAAGCGTTTACGCCAACCTGGTCATGCAGACGCGGCTGAAACCCTACCTCGACCAGATCGAACTCGTCATCGACAACGACGGCATCCGGCTGGATGCTGCGGCACTGAACCAGAAACTGGCCGAGAAAAAGGCCACTGATCCCGAGAACCATCTGGCCGACCTGCTCGACTTGAACAAGTACGCCGGCAGCTTCCTGTCAGGCAGCAATTGGGAAGGGTTGGATGATTTCGATAACCTCATCGAAGCATTGCCGCAGACAGCGGAGATAATTACATTGCTCGACGAGTTCGGCATCAGGCGTTTGGGGGATGGTAATGACAATACTTACCTGAGTGAGCAGTCGGATATCGGGCTGACCGGGGAGGGTGATGATTGGCTTTATGGCGGTGGTGGTAATGACTACCTGTTCGGTCAGGGAGGCAATGACCGCATCTACGGAGACAGCGGTGACGACCTGCTTTCAGGCGGGGAAGGCGACGATGTGCTCTACGGTGATTCGCGCTTTGGTGGTAAGGGCAATGATCGGCTGTTTGGCGGAGCAGGTGATGATGCGCTGTATGGCGGCTATGGTGACGATCAACTCGTCGGCGGCGAGGGAAATGACCGACTCTACGGCGATGATGGTAATGATCGGCTGCTAGGAGAAGCTGGCGATGATGCGCTTCATGGCGGTACCGGCAACGATCTCCTCGATGGAGGCAGCGGCAACGACGAGTTGCGTGGCGGCACTGGCTCCGACACCTACCGTTTTGGCCGGGGCGACGGTCACGACACGATCATTGAAGATTCGTGGGTTCAGGGTGAGATTGACCGCATCGAACTCAAGGCAGGTATTTCCCCGGATGATGTGCGGCTGGAGCGGGTACGCACAGGAAGTGGCCGACAAGTCAACGATAACCTGAAAATCACCCTCCGCGACACCGACGAAACACTCACCGTCAAGAACCATTTCAACGAAAGCAACCGCTATGCGGTGGATGAAATCGTTTTTGCCGATGGCACAGTGTGGGATATGGAGGCGATCAAATCCCGCAGTCTGCTGGGCGATGCCGGTGATGATGCCTTACTCGGCTTCAATGGGCGCGATGATGTGATCGTGGGCGGTGGCGGAAACGACACACTGATCGGCGGCACGGGCGATGACGTGCTGATCGGCGGTGCCGGTGATGACGTACTGGAAGGCGGCGTAGGTTCCGATACCTACCGGATCGGTCTGGGCGATGGCAACGACGTAATCAGCGATTTTGGTGATGATGGCGAAGACGTGCTTGAACTGGGTGCGGGGATCTCGCCAGATGAAGTGACGGTGCGCTGGACGCTGCAAGGTGACATGGCGGTGACGCTGCTTGATGGGGGGCGCATCACCATACGCCACCAAGGAAACACCTGGTCTGACAAGAACGGCATCGAACTGCTGCGTTTCTCTGATGGCACGACCTGGGATCGGGCCAAACTCGCCAGCCGCGCCCTTGCGACGACTGCGGGAGACGATGCCGTCGTCGGCGGCAATGGTGACGACACGCTGGACGGCGGGGCTGGTAACGACCATTTCCAGAATCTGGGTGGCTACGACACTTACCGATTCGGCGTGGGCGACGGCCAGGATGTGATCGAAACAAACAGTGGTCGCGTTCTGTTCAAACCCGGCATCGGCCAGAACGATATCGTGTTCAGCCGCGATGGCGACGACCTGCTGGCCACGATTGCCGGCACCGACGATTCGGTGCGCCTTACGAACTGGCTGGCTAACCGTTGGCAGAATGTCGACCACTTTGAATTTGCCAATGGCGCGCATTTGAGTAGAAGCGATGTGCTGGCCAAGCTGAACACCAGCGAAGGCGCAGAAATCATCTACGGCTCGCCCGATGGGGAAACGCTCACCGGCACCGAGAAAGACAGCCGCATTTATGGCCGGGAGGGCGATGATGTGCTGCTCGGCGGCGCGGGCATCGATGAATTGTACGGCGAAGCCGGTAACGACACCCTCGACGGCGGCGCTGACCGCGATTGGCTCTATGGTGGCGAAGGCAACAACACCTACATCGTGGCACCGGGTATGGGACTGGATAACGCGCTCGGGGCAAAGCTTGCAGTCGCCAGTGATACCGTACAGTTTGCTGCCGGCATCCGGCCTGAGGACGTATCGATCCAACTCGGCAACGAAAGCTGGCACGGCGAGGCAGGTGATACGGGTTATGATGCCTTGGTCATCGGCATTGGCGGTAACGATGCGCTGATCGTGCAAACCGAGGGCTGGAATGATCTGGGCCGGGGAGCCATCCAGCGTTTTCGTTTCGCCGATGGCACCGAATGGACTTTGGCTGACGTGATTGCCCGCGCCGATGGCGGCAAGATGGGGGGGCAGTATCGTTACAGCGGTGATGCAACACATATCCAGGGAAGCCAGGCAGATGACGAGATCATGGATTATTCGGGTAAGTCAGTTACTGTCGATGCGCGTGGCAACGATGACTACGTCTATCTGGCGGGTGGCGATAACCGGGTGTTGGCAGGCGCAGGCAATGACAGGGTGTACACCGGCCTGGGTAATGATCTGATTGCCGGCGAAGCGGGCGACGATGAAATCGAGTCCGGAGAAGGCGACGACACGATCCTGTTCAACTACGGCGATGGTCATGATTGGCTACGGGCGGGCGAAGGAATGGATACGCTGTCGTTCGGTGCCAGCGTCACCCCCGCCATGCTCTCGGTACTGCTCAACCGCGAGGGGCAGGTGGTGTTGCAGATAGATGGCGGCGCAGGTGGCTCGATCACGCTGCTCGATGCTTCGGTGGACAATCCGGCGGGTGATCTGGAGCGGATTCAGTTCATTGATGCCGAAGGTCAGGCCCGTATTTTCGATCTGGCGGGATGGCTGCGTGCCCATCCAGTGGCGCTGGTGAATGCCACGGCAGATGCACCGCTGGCTTTCGATGGCACTTTTGAGCTGACTGGCACCGTGGCCCCGGCAGGCGGATTGGAAGCAATCGCCTATGCACAGTCGGGTGATTTGTTCGCATCGGCGAACCTTGCGCACAACACGCCCAGCAGCGGCAATGACGTGCTCTATGGCACCGAAGCGGGTGACACGCTGGATGCTGGCGCGGGCGACGACATCGTGCTGGGTCTGGCGGGCGATGACACCCTCTTCGGTGGTGACGGCAACGACCTGATTCAGGGCGGCGAGGGTGACGATGTGCTCGATGGCGGCGCGGGGAATGACACCCTTTACGGCGGCCAGGGTGCAGACACCCTGGTCGGCGGCACGGGGCAGGATGCACTGTATGGCGAGTGGGGCGGCGACACCTACCTGTATCAGGCAGGCGATGGCGTGACAATCATCGACGACGATCACCGCATGTTGGGCTGTGCCTATGAGCCTCAATTTGCCGAAGTAAGTGCAGCGTATGCCTGGGGTGATGGCGATGGCAGCTATTGTGGTGTTGACGATGCGCCCAACATCCTCAGTTTCGGGCCGGGCATCCGTCCCGAAGACCTGCGTTATTCGGAAGAAAACGGTGATTTGGTGATCGAATTTGCCAATCGTCCGGGTGACAAGGTGGTTCTGCGTGGCTACATGCCCGGACGCGCTACGCAAACCCGTTCGGTGGATGTCATTCGCTTTGCCGACGGGACTGAAATCGTGGCGGATACCATCGAGCCGACCGGCAAAACCGAAACAGTGGGTGATGAAGGTGGTTGGCTGCATGGCACGCCGTTTGCCGACACCCTGATCGGCGGCGATGGCGATGACACGATCTACGGCGAAGGCGGCTCGGATGTTCTGGTAGGCGGTGCAGGTTCGGATACCTACAACGTTTATAAGGCATGGGGGGCTGCGCCAGTCCAGACGACCATCGTCGAAACCTGGCGGGCGCAAGACAGTAACCGCCTCGAATTGACCGGCGAGCTTGACGCTGATGCCCTGTATCTGGCCTTCGATGGCCAGGATCTGGTGCTGCACCTGAATGAAGAGGGCGATTTGATCCGCTTTGCCGGGTTCGATCCCCGCGCACCGGGCATGCAAGCGCCGGTTGCAGAAATCAGCCTGCCCTGGGAGGGGGTAACGCTGTCGTTCGACGATTTGCTGGCGCGGGGTGTGCGCTATGACGGAGACACGGACGACGTGTATGAAGTCAATATCGGTGATGGAATCGTCGTGATTGACGATGTTGCAGTACCCGGTGCGGGAAATATCCTGCGCTTTGGCACGGGTATCGACCCTGAGCGCCTGCATAACAACCTGCGCTTTGCTGCGGATGGCAAGGGTGGTCACGAGTTGCTTCTCTTTTACGGCAATACCGGCGATGTGGTGCGGCTGGGCGGCTTTGACCCGGAGGACGTGCTGGGTGGCGGTCACGCTGTCGAGTACTTTGAATTTGCCAATGGCCCCACGATGGATTACGCCACGCTGATGTCCGGGACGTTTGTTGTCGAAGGTGATAATTCCGGCAACCTGCTTGTTGGTACCAATATGAGCGACCGTCTCTACGGCTACGACGCTGACGATGTATTGGACGCTGGAGCCGGTGAGGATGTGCTGACTGGCGGCACAGGCAACGATCTTTTGCGCGGCGGTGCCGGGCGCGATGCGTATGTAGTCAATCCGGGCGACGGCAAAGACACCATTGAAGATGGTGTAGAGACAGGCATCGGCAACGTGCTGACCTTCGGCGAAGGTATCCGTCGTGAGGATGTGCAGGTCGAAGTGGATGGTGCCGACCTGCTGGTTCGTTATGGTGCCGATGGCGATAGCGTGCGCGTAAAAAATTACGCTCCAGACGGCGCTGGCGGCGGCACAGTGATCGACACCTTTGAGTTCGCCGACGGAACGGCGGTCACGCTACGCGAATTCCTGAACCGGGCGCCGACGGTGGCTCATGCCTTGGGCGATCAGGTGGTGCAGGAAGATGCTGCCTTCCGCCTGGTGCTGCCCGACGATTTGTTCGTCGATGCGGATGGCGACGACATCCTGGCCCGGGTGACGGTCAGCGGCTATCAACGGCCGCCGCAGTGGCTACAGTACGACGCGGCCACGCGCACGCTGTACGGCACCCCTGCAAATGACGATGTAGGTGAGTTCGACGTCATCGTACAGGGTATGGATAGCCTGGGAGCCGCCGCGTTCCACAGCTTCCACGTTACCGTGCGAAACACCAACGACACCCCGGAAGTTGGCGCGACCGTTGCTGATTATCAGGCGACCGAGGATGAGCCATTTGCCTTCACCGTGCCGCAGGCTGCGTTCCACGACATCGACGTGGGCGATGTGTTGACCCTGTCGGCCACGCAGGCCGACGGTTCGGCGCTGCCGTCGTGGCTGCACTTCGACGCCGCCACGCGCACTTTCAGCGGCACGCCGGGCAATGCAGCCGTGGGCGTGCTTTCGCTCAAACTCACGGCCACGGATAGCGCTGGAGCGCAGGCGAGCCAGACCTTCGGCATGACCGTAACCAATGTGAACGATGCCCCGGAAGTGGGTGTTCTCCTCGCCAATCAGAGCACTCGTGCGGGTACTGCGGTGAGCTGGCAGATGCCTGCCGGCGCCTTCACCGACGTGGATCAGGGCGACGTGCTGACCTATTCGGTGACGCTGGCCGATGGCGGCGCGCCGCCCGCCCGGCCGGGGCTCGCCCCGGGGTCGG
>OGQD01000903.1_pt1 | contig 20572 bp, 20 predicted proteins | sample 1553091 | NCBI WGS metagenome assembly OGQD01 (sample SAMEA2580290, study PRJEB22360) | human gut metagenome | biome: human gut; feature: human-associated habitat; material: faeces | place: Denmark | collected 2008/2010
GTTTCGGGTCGGTTCATCGGCAGGACGCCGTCTGCCGAGGGAGCCGCTTGCCTCCCCCACCAAGGGGGAGGCCACTTTTCCGGAGGGAACCTGCATGAACCAGCCGACCCAGCAAGAGTCCGTCACTCTGATCATCCGCCACCGCGCCCGCCCCGACAGCGTCGCTACCTATGAAACCATCCTGCGCGAGCTGACCCGCGCTGCCAGCGAGTTCCCCGGCCACCTGGGCGTGGACGTGATGCGCCAGGGCGACCACTTCACCTCGGTCCTGCGCTTCGCCAGCGCCGATGAACTGCAGGCCTGGCTCGACTCGCCGCAGCGCCGCGAGCTGATCGAGCGTGCCGACCCGCACCTGATCGACGGCGAGCAGAAGGAACTGCACCGCGCCCACGAGTTCTGGTTCACCGCCCCGGACAACCCGCAGAAGCAGCCGCCGCGCTGGAAACAGGCGGCCGTCTCCTATCTGGTGATCCTGCCGCTGGTGATGCTGGTGCCGCAGCTCTGGCGCCCGCTGTTTACGCAAATCCCGCTGCTGGGTGGCTTCGTGCCGGCCAACATGCTCATCGTCGCGACCATCGTCCTGCTGGTGGTCTACGTTTTCATGCCACGGGCCACGCGCCTGTTCTCCGCCTGGCTCAACGCCCGCTGATCGAAAGAGGAACATAGCCATGTACGCCGATCTGATCCTGACCAACGGCCGCTTCCACACCGTCGACCGCGAGAAACCCGAGGCCACCGCCGTGGCCATCGCCGACGGCAAATTCATCGCCGTGGGTACCGAGGCGGAGGCCATGGCCTTGCGCGCCGGCGCGACCCGCGTCATCGACCTCAAGGGACGCACCGCGATTCCCGGCCTCAACGACTCGCACCTGCACCTGATCCGCGGCGGGCTGAACTACAACCTCGAACTGCGCTGGGAAGGCGTGCCGTCCCTGGCCGACGCCCTGCGCATGCTCAAGGAGCAGGCCCTGCGCACGCCGTCGCCGCAGTGGGTGCGCGTCGTCGGCGGCTGGAACGAATTTCAGTTCGCCGAGAAGCGCATGCCGACTATCGAAGAGCTGAACCTGGCGGCGCCGGACACCCCGGTGTTCGTCCTGCACCTGTACGACCGTGCGTTGCTCAACCGCGCCGCGCTGCGCGTCGTCGGCTACACCAAGGACACCCCGAACCCGCCCGGCGGCGAGATCGTCCGCGACAGCAAGGGCGAGCCCACCGGCATGCTGGTGGCCCGGCCGAACGCGATGATCCTCTACGCAACCCTGGCGAAGGGGCCGAAGCTGCCCTTCGAGTACCAGGTCAACTCCACCCGCCAGTTCATGCGCGAGCTGAACCGCCTGGGCGTGACCAGCGCCATCGATGCCGGCGGCGGCTTCCAGAATTACCCGGACGACTACCAGGTGATCGAGCAACTGGAAAAAGAAAACCAGCTCACCGTGCGCATCGCCTACAACCTGTTCACCCAGAAACCCAAGGAAGAGCTGGCCGATTTCAAGAACTGGACCAGCAGCGTGAAATACGGGCAGGGCAGCGACTTCCTGCGGCACAACGGTGCCGGTGAGATGCTGGTGTTCTCCGCCGCCGACTTCGAGGACTTCCTTGAACCGCGTCCGGACCTGCCCGGCAGCATGGAAGCCGAGCTGGAACCGGTGGTGCGCCATCTCGTCGAACAGCGCTGGCCGTTCCGTCTGCACGCCACCTACGATGAATCCATCTCGCGCATGCTCGACGTGTTCGAGAAGGTCAACCTGGACATTCCGTTCAACGGCCTGCACTGGTTCTTCGACCATTGCGAGACCATCTCGCCGAAGAACATCGAGCGGGTGAGGGCGCTGGGCGGCGGCATCGCCATTCAGGACCGCATGGCCTTCCAGGGCGAATACTTCGTCGACCGCTACGGCAAGCAGGCCGCAGAGGCGACCCCGCCAATCAAGCGCATGCTGGCCGAAGGCGTCCCCGTCGGCGCCGGTACCGACGCCACCCGTGTGTCCAGCTACAACCCCTGGACCTCGCTGTACTGGATGGTCAGCGGCAAGACCGTCGGCGGCATGGAGCTGTACCCCGAGGGCCTGTCCCGTGCCACCGCGCTGCAGCTGTACACCCACGGCAGCGCCTGGTTCTCCAACGAGCAGGGCAAGAAAGGGATGATCAAGGTCGGACAGATGGCCGATGTGGCCGTGCTTTCGGCGGACTACTTCAACGTGCCGGAGGAAGAAATCAAGACCATCGAATCGGTGCTGACCGTGGTGGACGGCCGCGTAGTGTTCGGCAGCGGCGACTTCGAGCGCCAGGCGCCGACGGCCATTCCGGTACTGCCGGACTGGTCTCCCGTGGCCAAGGTCCCCGGCCACTGGCGTCCGCAGGGCCCACTGCAGCAGGCCGTGCACCAGTGCGCCGGCTCCTGCGGCGTGCATGGCCACAGCCACGAGCGCGCCCGCCAGTCGAGCGTGCCGGTGAGTGACTTCCAGGGCTTCTGGGGCGCTTTCGGTTGTTCGTGCTTCGCGTTCTGACGCTGGCGCTGCGGCCTCCGACCTCAATGGCCGGAGGCCGCTCTTAAGCCCTTCTGTAGGTGCCTCGGTGCGCTCCTTGCTCGTGAATCACGGAGCGCGCCTTAACCTTGTCTCTTCCGCTAGAACCCCACCAACTGCCCCACGGCCTGCGCCTGCGGATCATCGCTGCGGCTGACCAGCGCGTAGTTGTAGCCACCCTGGCTCCAGTAACGTGCCAGCAGGTCTCCATCCGTACGCTGCCCCTGCGGCAACATCTCATGGCGCGGGCCCGGCGGACGGATGAAGAAGGTCAGCCGGCGGCCCTGGCCATCTTCGTAGATCACCAACGCTGCCGCCCCCTGTTCCGTCGCCAGCAGACGCGCCCCGACGGTCTTCAAGCCAACCTGCTCCAGCGCCGGCGGCGGCACCGCGTTCTTCAGGTAACGCGCCAGCCAGCCGTTCAGGTCGCCGCCATCGCGCAGGTCGAGCCCGCTCTGGCCGGCATCGGCGAACAACCGGTAAGCCTGCACGGCGTCCTGCATCGGCACCATGCCGCGCATCATCGCGTCGCCGCGCATCTGCCAGCCGCCCATGCCGCCCACGCCCAGCGCCACCAGCAGCGCCGCCGCCGTGGCCAACCGGGTTCGCCGGCGTTGCTGGAGCTGACGGCGAATCCGCGCCGGGTCCAGTTGTTCGGAAATTGCACTACGCGCCTGCCCGGCAAAGGCCGCGCGCAGTTGCTGCGCATCCTGTCGCCAGCCTTCGACGCGACGGGCGTCGTCCGGGTGCGTGGCGAGCCAGGCTTCCACCCACTGGCGGCGCGCCGGGTCGAGCTGGTCGTCGATGTAGGCGTGCAGATCGTGCTCATCGGGAATGCGTTCGTTCATTTCAGTACCCGCAGAGAAGGTGTCGCCGCCTGTCCTTCGCTCAGCGCGCGCAGCGCCGTGCGGGCGCGCGACAGGCGGGACATGACGGTGCCCATGGGAATGTCCAGTGCCTCGGCTACTTCGCGGTAGCTCAGGCCTTCCACGCTGACCAGCGTCAGCAGCGCGCGCTGCTCGGCGGGTAGGCGCTCAAAGGCCTCCAGGGTCGAGCGTGCGCTGACGATGTCCTCAGGTGATGCGCTGACCGCGCTGTCCGCGCCGAACAGGCTGAGCAGGCGCGCATAGCGCTTCGCGCGGCGCTGCCCGTCGATGAAGTGCCGGTAGAGGATCGAGAACAGCCAGGCGCGCAGGTCGCCGTCGTCGCGGCGGCCGGTCCAGGCCGACAGCGCCTTCTCCAGGGTGGCCTGCACCAGGTCGTCGGCGCTGCTCGCGCTGCGGGTCAGCGACAGGGCGAAGCGCCGCAGCCGGGGCAGCAGTTCGCGCAGTGAATGGTCGTCCAGTGAATGCATCGGGGCGCCGGGAGTGGGTGGGTTCGAGCGAGAAAGACGAACGCGGCGGCGATCTATTCCCGGCCTGCAAAAAAATAATTCTTTGGCAGTGGTCGGGAATAACCCGGCGCACGGTGCGTCGTACCGGCTCAACGCATTCAGCCTAAGCCTGAGGAGCTGGAAATGACAGAAACACCCACACCCAACGTGCCCCTGCGCCTGGCCGCCATCGGCGCCGTGGTGCTCGGCGTGGCCGCCGTCTTCGCCTATGTCGCCGGCTGGCTCGACCCGCAGCGCCTCACCCCGGACAAGGTCATCAACACCCTGGAGCACAACGGCGGCGTCTATCCCGGCTATCGGCGCAACCACGCCAAGGGCCTGTGCGTGATCGGCCACTTCGACAGCAACGGCGGGCTCGCCGATCTGTCCCGCGCCAGCCTGTTCTCGGTCGGCCGCGTGCCGGTGGTGGGGCGCCTGGCCATTCCCGGCGGCAACCCCAAGGCCAGCGACGGTGCGGCGCCGATCCGCAGCCTGGCGCTGCGCTTCCTGCCCAAGGATGGCCAGGAATGGCGGACCGGCATGAACGCCATGCCGGTCTTCGTCGTCCGCGACGTCGCCAGCTTCTTTGCCCTGCAACAGGCCACTGCGCCGCAACCGGGCACCGGCAAGCCCGACCCGGAAAAAGCCGGTGCCTTCTTCAAGGCGCACCCCGAGACCGGCCCCTTCCTGCAATGGGTGAAATCCTCCACGCCATCCTCCAGCTACGCCAACAGCGCCTACTACGGCCTCAACGCCTTCTACCTGGTGAACAAGGACGGCCAGGAGCAGCCCGTGCGCTGGTCCGTGCAGCCTGAAGCGCCGGTCGAGCCGCTGGCCGCCGACAAGCGCGGCGACGCCGACTTCCTCGCCGACGAACTGGCCCAGCGTATTTCCGCCGGCCCGTTGCGCTGGCGCCTGCAGTTCACCCTTGGCGAGCCCGGCGACAGCACCAGCGACGCCACCCAGGCCTGGCCTGCCAGCCGTCGCACGGTGGATGCCGGCGAACTGGTGATCGAGCGCCTGCAGCCGGAGATCGGCGGCGACTGCCGCGACGTCAACTACGACCCGCTGATCCTCCCCGACGGCATCCGCGCGTCCGACGACCCGCTGCTCAGCGCGCGCTCGGCCGCCTACTCGGAATCCTTCAACCGCCGCACCCGTGAGCAGGCCCAGGAGACCCACTGATGAAACCGACCTACTTCCCGCTCTCCCTGCGCGTGCTGCACTGGCTCATGGCGGTGCTGGTACTCGCCATGCTGCTGATCGGCCTGGGCATGGTCGCCAGCGTCTCCCCGCGCCACGCCGCGCTGGTCGCCATCCACAAACCCCTGGGCGCCGCGCTGCTGGTACTGGTGCTGCTGCGTATTCTGGTGCGCCTGACCCATCGCATCCCCGCGCTGCCCAGCGACATGCCCGGCTGGCAACGCAGCGCCGCACACCTCTCGCACCTCGCGCTCTATGGCCTGCTGTTGGCCCAGCCGCTGGTGGGCTGGACCATGCAATCGGCCGGTGGTTACCCAGTGCTGCTGTGGGGTGGCTTCGAACTGCCCGCGCTGGTCTCGCCTTCGGTGCAGCTCCACGCCATCCTGCGCAGCGCGCACACCGTCAACGCCTACGCCTTGCTGGCGACCATCCTCCTGCACCTGGCCGCCGCGCTGTTCCACGGGCTCATTCGTCGCGATGAAGTGCTCCCGAGCATGACTGGCGCCCCCATGCCGCGTACCACTTCCTCGGGAGAACGGCCATGAAGCGATTGCTCGCCGTGGCTTGCCTCTTCACCTCCTGCGCGGCTCTCGCCGCGCAGGACGCACCACCCGCCGAGGACTATCACTTCGGCCAGAAGCTCGACATCAAGCGCGTGGTGCAGGCACCGGAGCTGGATTTCTGCGGGATTCGCGAGGTGGAGATGATCTACGAGGACAGCACCGGGCAACGGCATACGCTGCGGTATCCGGTGTGGGGGCAGGGGTGTGGGAATGAAAATTGAGGCGTAGTGGCTCGGTTACACGGGGCATGTGGCGCAACAGGCAGCCATTGCTTTCTGGAGTGACAATGTCGCTCCCTCTCGGCTAACGTCCCTGAACAGTCATCTTGCAGGCTGTTTGAAGTGTCCAGTATTGTTTCAGGCTTCATTCAATGTTTTCGCGGCGAATATGAGGCAGAGCTGCTCAATCGACAGGTAATTGAAGAACTGCACGACAGAGGAACGCTGATAGTTCGGCCTATGTTCAATGTGATTCCGAATGCGAGTGGGCATTGTTATTACGGCCCGCTGATCAGCTTTGCTGCGTATTACGACGAGCTCCAGTGCTTCGACGAAGACGGGCGCCTACAGTACGAAAACCTGCTCAAGCGTTTCGTCCGGGATAGTTCCGAAGTAATCCACGGCTATTCCGGGGAGCGCTGCGTGTGGACTTGCCGCAGGTCACCCGTGGAGACAGAGTGCCGCGCATCGGTAGTTGCGGCTCGGCGCGTATTCTCCAGCCATCATGGCCTCCCAGCGATACAGGAATAGATCCAAGTGCCTGCAACCTTGCTGGTGTTCGATTTGTATCGAGAGCCTACGGACCGGCTCGACATGTCACCATTGGCTTCTGCGTAACTAGTGATGGCGTCGCTCAAATCAAACTCATGCTGCGCAGTACATTGGATCGGGCCTGCTGCCAGGTACTTTAGTAGGAGGGAAATACTTTGCGGGACTTCCAGTAAATGCTTGTGCCAAGCAATTATCCGGAGAATATCGGTAGTGGAGTGTTCTTGCATCCGCTACGGTTAAGCGGACGAATCCACTGGCTGCTTTATTGAATTTAGCCTTGACCAATTCCTGCCGAGTGATTGGAAGCCTTGGCCCCCTGGCCTCTCGCCATCCGTACTTTGCGCACCGTCTCGACGAACGGCGTCACGATCAGGCTCCACAGCGAAGAATACTTGGCATCGTCCTGCTCTCCCGCGCCGAACTGGATCGGCTCCGGCGCGCGCTGGGTGACGTAGAGCGTGCCGAACATCCAGTCCCACAGCGAGAGGTTGATGCCGAAGTTCCGGTTGAAGTGGCGGGGCGCGTCGCTGTGGTGGATCTGGTGCTGGGCGGGGCTGTTCACCACATGTTCGATCACCGGCCCGAACGATAGCCACACATGGCTGTGGCGCAGGTTGGTTGCCAGCACGTTGAACAGCAGGATCATCCAGGTCACGCCGAACAGCGTATAGGCGCTGACCTGTCCACCACAGACGTACCAGAAGATGCCGGCGTAGGCGCCCAGCAGCACGGTCCCAGCCAGGTTCGCCGCCAGCTTCTCGACGAAGTGCACGCGGCTCGCCGTGATCGGCGTCAGCACCGCCGCCGAGTGATGAACCTTGTGGAATGCCCACAGCCAGCGCGAGTGGAAGGCGCGGTGCACCCAGTAGTTCTTGAAGTCGCTGACCAGGAACACGCCCAGCCCATAGAGCAGCGACAGACCAAGATTCTGGCCCACCTGCGGTCGCGCGCCCCAGAGCTTGGTAAAGAAGGCGATGTAATCGCCCGAGCGCAGGATGTAAGGATCGACCAGCCCAATGATGGGTACCAACACCACCACATTGAGGATGCCGCGTACCAGGTAGTAGCGGTAATCCAGCAACGCCGAACGATGGAAATTCACCCGCGCCCCACCGATGAACTGCCAGAACGAGGCTGCCTGCGTCAGTCCGCGCTGCTGGCGGAAACGAAACAGGGCGTAAGCGACCGCATAGGACAGCAGCAGGAACAACACACCCACACGCCCACTCAGGTCGAAGAGGCCGGAGACCTGGTGAGCCACCGGCTCGATGAGGAGGGTGGTCAGGTGCTGGTGGAGATGCGAGAGATCAGGCATGGAGAGTTACGCATCGTTAGCTCGGCAACCAGCATAATTCGTGCTGTGGCAGTTGCAAAAGGGGCAGGGCAGCTTGATTGGACAGGAAGGCTGCGGGCGCTCGCCGAAAATCCCTGTTGAGGCTCATGCAATCGGCCACTGGCAGCCCCTGGGCCAGGAGCGTTTGATGACGCTTGGCTGAATCCGGTCGCCTCGATTCGGTAGCCTTTCAGAAGGATAAAGCGGTGCAATGGAAGACCTTTGCCCTCTGGATATTCGCTGGCATGCTTGTTCCAACGGTGGTTTGCATTCAGGCGAGATACCCCGTAACCCCATCCCACAACAGCTTCCCGGCTGTCACCACCAGCAGCCCATAACAAGCGCGGTACATCTGGCGCTGATCCAGCCGCTCATGCAGCCGCCATCCCAGCCAGACCCCGCTGGGCACCGCCATCAGACAAATCCCCATCAGGCCGAGCACGCTCCCCGTCGGTTTGGCCAGCAGCAACCAGGGTACGGCCTTTATCAAATTTCCCACCGTGAAGAACATGCTGGTGGTACCGGCATAGAGTTGTTTGCTCAAGCCCAGCGGCAGCAGGTAAATCGCCAGGGGCGGTCCACCCGAGTGCGCAACCATTGTCGTGATACCCGAGGTAAAGCCCGCCGCCACTGCCTTGGGCGATGAGCGCGGTCTAACCTTGACTTCCCCGCCAGCCTTGAACCAAAGGCCGACAAACACCAGGGTGATCGCTGCCATGACGATGGCGACCATGCGATGGTCCACCACGCGGAAGAACAGGTAGCCGATGCCGATGCCGACCAGCAGTCCGGGAATCAGCAACTTCAGATCCGCTGTCGACCAGGTGGAGGGCTTCCAGTAGCGCAGGCCGAACAGGTCCATGGCGATGAACAGGGGCGCGAGCAGGCCGCCGGCAGTGATCGGGTCCATCACCAGCGACAGCAGCGGAATGCCGACGATGGCGAAACCGCCGCCGAACGCACCTTTCATGAAGCAGATCAGAAAGACTCCGGCGAAGGTCACGAGGATCGTGGTGGGGGTCAGGTCCAAAACGCAGTTTCCTGTGACGAGGGATTTCATTCCCCATGGCTGGGTACCCATAATGTCGGTCACAACCTGCACCACAAAAAGTGCCAGTTTCGAGGTTTTTTCATGGGCCAGTTTTCCAGCCAGTCCGAACCATCCGGGCGCGGGGCCGAACGCCGGATCTACGCTAGGCTGCGGGCGCAGATAGAACAGGGCACGTTGGCTGCCGGCACGAAATTGGTGTCGACGCGGGTCCTGGCGGCCGAGCTGGGCGTATCGCGAACCACCGTGACTGCGGCCTACGAACAACTGGCTGCCGAAGGTTTTGTAGTCACCACCAAGGGCAAGGTCGCCACCGTAGCCAGCGTCATCAATGGCCCAGCGGAACGTGCCAGGGAGAACCCGGCACTGCTGCCGCCGGTGCTTTCCGACTATGGCCAGCGCGTTGCGGCGATGAAGCCCTACAGCATGGCCACGCCCCATGCGCGTATCGACTTCCGCTACGGTTCGGTGGCTACCAAGGATTTCCCGGCCCTGGGCTCGCAGCGCGCTTATCGTGCTGAACTGGTCAGGCGCCAGCCCACACTTTCCTACGGCCAGCCCGAAGGAGAGTCGCGCCTGCGCACGGCGCTGCAGGGCTATCTGCGCCGGGCGCGCGGCCTGACCTGCGACGCCGAGCAGATTCTCGTGGTGCATGGTTCGCAGCAGGGGCTGGACCTGTGCGCTCGGCTTCTTCTGAACCCGAACGATGGGTTCGTCTTCGAAGACCCCGGCTATCGCATGGCCCGATACAGCTTCGAAGCTACGGGTGCGACAGCGCTGCCGATCAATGTCGACAGTTCGGGATTGGATACTGGCGCGTTGCCCTAAGATGGTCGTGCGCGCCTGGCCTACGTGACGCCTTCGCACCAGTTCCCCATGGGGGCGGTGCTTCCCGTCGCGCGTCGCCTGGAACTGCTGGAATGGGCGCGTCGTCATCGTGCCTGGGTCATCGAAGACGATTACGGCGGCGAGTTTCGTTACGGCCAACGCCCCATCGATGCGCTGCAATCGATGGATACCCAGGCGCGGGTCATTTATGTGGGGACGTTTTCCAAGGCACTTTCACCGCAGCTCAGGCTGGGTTATCTAGTGCTCCCGAAGGAACTGGTCCACGTGTTCCGCGAAGCCAAGCGCCTGACGGATCGCCACTCGCCGCGCTGGGAGCAGAACGTCCTCGCATCGTTGATCGAAAGTGGCACATACGAGCGGCACGTTCGCCGCCTGCGCCGGGATAATGAGCAACGGCGAAAGGCGATGCTGGAGGCTTTCGAGCAGCATCTGGCGGGGTACGGGGAACTGGTCGGAATGGCGGCGGGGCTGCACGGCGTACTGCTATTGCCAAGGCTTCGCGCCGAAGAGGAAACAAGAGTGCAGGCAATGGCACTTGAGCGCGGCATAGGGGTATATCCCTTGTCCCCGCTGTATGCAGGTCTTACATCGGCGAAAATGGAAAGATCCGCAGCCCTGATCCTGGGCTATGCGGGCCTGTCGGCTAAAGAAATTCATGAGGGCATAGCCGTTCTTGGAGGAATCATTCGTTTCCTGACGCCTGCCCTCCCTCGATAGTTTCGGGACACCTTGCGAGTAATCCTGACCTAGTGGCGTTGACGTCAGCCATGTGCTGCACCAGTTTCGCGACCCGGAGCATCGGGAGTTGCGCCGGTGGATCACCGGCATCTGTTGCCGGTATTGAGGGACCAGGAGCTTGGCAGGGCGGGATACCCCTAGCGCATGCAGGCAAAAGGGGACGGCCGGGCACTGGCTGTGCTGGATTGGCAGGGAACGTTGTGAGTGCCGATGGGGGAGGTGCTGCGGGTGATGCGGGAGGACCGGCGTGGGAAGTGCTGCAGTCGGAAGCGATTGTCGGCGCGGTGCGGGGGCCTTTCGCGAGCGAGCCTGCTTCGGCAGGATCAAGAGCCCCCTATCCCTCTCCCGCCAGCGGGAGAGGGGATCGTTTGCTGTGAGTCATGCCTCGGCGTTAGCCGGACAGGGCATGACTCGTTGTACGCCAATCAAGCAGCCGGCGGCGTACCTTCTGCGTTGGCGACCACGGCGTCGATCTGGATCGAGGCGCCTTTGGGCAGGGCCGAGACACCCACGGTGCGGCGTGCCGGCGTGCCGCCAGGGAAGTAGCTGGCGTACACCTCATCCACTGCGGCGATATCGTCGATGTTGGTCAGGAAGAGGTTGACCTTCACCACATCCGCCAGGGCGTGATCGATGCTTTCGACGATGGCCTTGAGGTGCTTGAAGCACTGGGCGGCCTGTTCCTTCACGCCGCCTGCCACCAGTTCGCCGGTCCGGACGTCCAGCGGCAGCTGGGCGGAGATGTGGTTGTAGTGGGAGAAGGCGACAGTCTGGGTGGAGTAGGGGCAACGCGGCGCGGCGTCGGTGTTGTGGGCCTTGATGACGATGCCGTGGCGGTCTTCCACCGCTTGCGGCGGGGTGCCGTCACCGTGGGAGACCACGGCTTCGATCTGCACCAGGGCGTCCAGCGGCAGGGCTTTTGCCGCTACCACGGTGCGCGCGGGGAAGTAGCCGACGGCACGGGCGATGGCTGAATCGGGGAAGAAGGTGGTGTAGACCTGGTTCACTGCTTCGGCATCGGCGAGGTTCTTGACGAAGACGGTGATCCGCACGATGTCGTCGAAGGGCACGTCGATGCCTTCGAGGATGTTCTTGATGTTGCGCAGGCACTGCGCGGTCTGTTCCTTGATGCCGCCGGAGACCAGCTTGCCGGTGCGCGGGTCGATGGGCAGCTGCGCGGACAGGTTGTTGTAGTGGGAGAAGGCAACCGACTGGGTCGAGAGCGGGTTCAGCGGCGCATTTTCGGTGCTGCCTTCGACCTTGATCAGGTCGCCGGCCTGCGGGGCGTTGGGGATGGTGCCTTCACCGCAGGTGATGAGGGCTTCGACCTGCACCTGGGCGCCCAGCGGCAGCGCTGCCACGCCAACGGTGGTCAGGGTCGGGACGTAGTCCGGGAAGAAGCTGGCGTGGACTTTGCCGACGGCTTCGGCGTCCGCGATGTTGGTCAGGAAGATCGAGATGCGGACGCTGTCGTCCAGTTTGTGGCCGATGCTTTCCACCACGGCCTTGAGGTTCCTGTAGCACTGCTCGGCCTGCTCTTTCACGCCGCCGGCGACCAGCTTGCCGCTGGCTGGGTCGATGGGCAGTTGCGCCGACAGGTTGTTGTAGTGGGAGAAGGCGACGGTTTGCGAGTAAGGGCCGGTGCCCTGGGGTGCCTTGTCGGTATTTCTCGCCAGTACTGCGTTGTAGCCACTCATAGGGTGCTCCCTGGTTTGCTGGGAATCCGTGGGTTTCGTGGCAAAGGCTCAGTCCGGTTCGTTATCGGTCGTTGCCACTGTTCATTCAGACGACGGATATCGAACTCGTCGAGAGGCGCGCAGACTATCGAGTCTCCAGGGGGGACCCCTTTGACTTAAGGCAAGCGTAGTGGGGTCTTCTTACCGGGTTGTTTCAATTGGCGATGAGCGTTAGTCGGGATGGTTTGCAGGGGGCTGGGAGGGCTTGAAGCGGAGTCAATGCATTTCATGGGAATGCCGTGCCGGGGCGCTTCCCTCTCCCCAACCAGGGTCAGGGAGAGGGGCTCTGCGCAACCGAGTGTCAGAAGATGTAATCCGTTGTCAGGAAGCTGGAATCGCGGTCACGGATGATCTGGCTGATCAGTTCCTTGTTGGCGTCGGTGAACCGCGTGGCCACCAGGGTGCGGATGGAGAAGGTGCGCAGGGCGTCATGGACGGAAAGGGTGCCTTCGGCGGAGTTCTTGCGGCCGTTGAAGGGATAACTGTCCGGGCCGCGCTGGCACTGGGCGTTGATGTTGATACGGCCCACCTGGTTGACGAAGGCATCCACCAGCGGGCCGATCTGCGCCGGGTCGTTGCCGAACAGGCTGAGCTGCTGGCCATAGTCGGATTGCAGGACGTAGTCGATCACTTCGTCCAACTCGCGGTAGGGGACCACGGGCACCAGCGGACCGAACTGTTCCTCGTTGTACAGGCGCATGTCGGCGCGCACCGGGCTGAGCAGCGCGGGGTAGAAGAAGCTTTCACGGCTCTCGCCACCGCCGGCGTTGATGATCTTGGCGCCCTTGGCCTGCGCGTCCTGCAGCAGGCCGTTGAGGTAATCGACCTTGCCCGGCTCGGGCAGCGGCGTCAGCGCCACGCTGGGCTCCCAGGGCATGCCGGGCTTGAGTTCGGCGAGCTTGGCGCTGAACTTGTCGAGGAAAGTCTCCAGCACGTCTTCGTGGACGAAGAGGATCTTCAGCGCGGTGCAGCGCTGGCCGTTGAAGGAGAGGGCGCCGGTGATGGCTTCGCTGACGGCGTTGTCGAGGTCGACGCTGGGCAGGACGATGCCGGGGTTCTTGGCGTCCAGCCCGAGGGCGGCGCGCAGGCGGTGCGGGCGCGGGTGGAGCTTCTTCAGGTCGGCGGCGCCGGAGTGAGTGCCGATGAAGGCGAAGACGTCGACCTTGCCGCTGGCCATGAGCGCGCTGACGGTCTCGCGGCCGCGCCCGTAGATGACGTTGATGACGCCTGGCGGGAAGCTGTCGCGGAAGGCTTCGAGCAGCGGGCGGATCAGCAGCACACCGAACTTGGCGGGCTTGAAGACCACGGTGTTGCCCATGATCAGCGCCGGGATCAGGGTGGTGAAGGTTTCATTCAGCGGATAGTTGTACGGGCCCATGCACAGCGCCACGCCTAGCGGTACACGGCGGATCTGCCCGAGGGTGCCCTGTTCCAGCTCGAAGCGGCTGGAGCGGCGATCCAGCGCCTTGAGCGCCTCGATGGTGTCGACGATGTAGTCGCAGGTGCGGTCGAACTCCTTCTCCGAGTCCTTGAGGTTCTTGCCGATCTCCCACATCAGCAGCTTGACCACGGCGGTGCGCTGCTCGCGCATGCGGGCAAGGAAGCGTTCGACGTGGGCAATCCGTTCGGCCACGCGCAGGTTGGGCCATTCGCCCTGTCCGTTGTCATAGGCGGCCACGGCGGCGTCCAGCGCGGCGAGGGCGGCGTCGGCATCCAGCAGCGGGGTGCTGCCGAGGATGACCTGTTCATCGCCCTGCTCGGTGGCGAGGAAGATCGGGCTGCGCACCGGCGCGAGCGGGCCGTTCCAGCGGCGCAGTTCGCCGTTGACCAGGTACTCGCGCTGCTCGACGGGCAAGTCGGGGCGCCAGGCGTCGGGGATGTCGGTGAGGCGGGGGAACAGATGGTCGAGCTTGTTGTTGTCGGGCATGACTCATCCCTCGGGGAAGGTGGGCGACTGGTCTGTTTTAGATCGTAGCTGTATTTAGCTAAAACGATTCAGCCAATGATCCAATACTCGGTGCGCAGGCGCGCCATGCGAGCGATAGCCAGCATCGCGCGCTCCTGTGGGTGGATCAGACAAACAGTGACAGCAGCAGGATGAAGCCCAGGCCGACCACCGAGAGGATGGTTTCCATCGCCGTCCAGGTCTTGAAGGTCTCCATCACGCTCATGTTGAAGTACTGCTTCACCAGCCAGAAACCTGCGTCGTTGACGTGGGAGAGGATCAGCGATCCGGCGCCGGTGGCCAGCACCAGCAGTTCGCGATTCACGCCGGGGATCAGGTCGATCACCGGCACCACGATGCCTGCGCCGGTGATGGTGGCGACGGTGGCGGAGCCGGTGGCGATGCGGATCACCGCGGCGACCAGCCAGGCGAGGAGGATCGGCGAGATCTGCGCGTGCACCGCCATGTGGCCGATCACGTCGCCTACGCCGCTGGCCACCAGCATCTGTTTGAAGCCGCCGCCGGCGCCGATGATCATCACGATGGCGGCGGTGGGCGCGAGGCTCTGGTCGAGCAGCTTGAGGATCTTCTTCGAGTCGAAGCCGCGGGCGTGGCCGAAGGTGTAGAGCGACAGCAGCAGGGCCAGGAGCAGGGCGGTGATCGGGTGGCCGATCATGTCCAGCCAGGCGCGGACGACGTGGCCGTCGGCGAGCATGACGTCGGCGAAGGTCTTCAGCAGCATCAGGAACACCGGCAGCAGCACGGTAAACAGGGTGACGCCGAAGCTGGGCAGGTTGCTGGTGTCCGGCTCGTGGGCAATCTGCGCCACCAGCTCTTCATTGGGCTGGCCGGGGATCATTTTCGAGATCCAGGCACCGAAGATCGGCCCGGCAATGGCGGCGGTGGGCAGGGCGACCAGCAGGCCATAGAAAATGGTCTTGCCGATATCCGCGCCGAACACGCCGATGGCCAGCAGCGGACCCGGGTGCGGCGGCACCAGGCCGTGCACGGCGGAGAGGCCGGCGAGTAGCGGGATGCCGATCTTGATCAGCGAGACACCGCTGCGCCGGGCGACGATGAACACCAGCGGCACCAGCAGGATGAAGCCGATCTCGAAGAACAGCGGGATGCCGACCAGGAAGGCGGCGAACATCATCGCCCAGTGCACGCGCTGCTTGCCGAAGGCCTGGATCAGCGTGCGGGCGATCTGATCGGCACCGCCGGACTCGGCCATCATCTTGCCGAGCATGGTGCCCAGCGCAAGGATGATGCCGACGAAGCCGAGCACGCCGCCAAAACCGTCCTGGAAGGATTTGACGATGGTCGCCACGGGCATGCCGGAGGTCAGGCCGAGGAAGCCGGCGGCGATGATCAGGGCGACGAAGGGATGGATCTTGAAGCGGGTGATCAGCAGGATCAGGCCGATGATGGTGACCACCGCATCCAGCAGCAGATAGGTCTCGTGGGACATGCCGAGCATGGGGCTCTCCTGTTGTTGTCGTTGTGTGCCGGAGCGGCTCTTCTCTGGGTGCAGAGAGTTTGGTGAGTTGAGATAGCGCTATCTTTAGCGGGCAGGCGCTATCAAGGTCAGTCGCTGGAATGCTGTCGCCACCACAGGTGCGCGGCTTCGGCCAGGTCGTCGACCGGGCGGGTGGCATCCAGGTGCAGGGTCAGCGGTTCGCTCAGCGGCGGTTCGAGGGCGGCGAACTGGCTGTCGATCAGGCTGGCCGGCATGAAGTGACCGGGCCGGGTGGCGACGCGTTCGGCGGCGGCGTCACGGGTCAGTTCCAGGAACACCACGCCCAGGCCGGGCACCGCGCGACGCAGGCGTTCGCGGTAGATCAGCTTGAGTGCGGAGCAGGTGAGCACCGGGCGCTGGCCGGCGGCGATGGCCTTCTGCAGTTCGGCGGCGAGGGTATCGAGCCAGCCGGCGCGGTCTTCGTCAGTGAGCGGGATGCCGGCGCTCATCTTCTCGATGTTGGCGGCGGGGTGGAAGGAATCGCCTTCGATGGCGAACGCGCCGTTGCGCAGGCAAAGCGCCTCACCGACGCTGGATTTGCCGCATCCGGAGACGCCCATGATGAGGACGGCATCGATGGAAGGGGTCATGGAAAGCCTCATTGCTGAGACAGCGCTGTCTTTATTGGGCGTAACGAAAAGCATCGGCTGCCTCCGTATTCTTGTCATTCTAGTCGGTCTGTCCTGGCGACTTCGACAGCGGTGCTCTGATGACGAGCAAGGGGCCGGCGGGCGAGGGGCCAGCGGGAGCTGGTCTCAGGCAATTGCCCTGGTCGCAAGACAGCGCTACCTTAGTGCCTCGATTTTTGTTTGGCAATACGCCCGATGACCGCCAAGAAGAATGACAAGAAGAACGACAAAAGCTCCCGAACCACCGGCCGACCGACACTGGATGAAGTAGCGCGCCGCGCCGGAGTGAGCCCGATCACCGCTTCGCGGGCCTTGCGAGGGGTGAGCACGGTGGCCGAGGAGCTAGCGGAAAAAGTCCGACAGGCGGCCAGCGAACTGGGCTACGTCGCCAACCCGGCCGCCCGCGCGCTGGCCTCCAAGCAGAGCCACAACATCGTGGTGCTGGTGCCGTCGCTGGCGAACCAGCTGTTCATCGAAACCCTCGAAGCCATCCATGCGGTGATGCACCCGCGCGGCCTCGAAGTGCTGATCGGCAACTACCACTATTCCCGTGACGAAGAAGAGAACCTGCTGCGCAACTACCTCTCCTATCAGCCGCGCGGCCTCCTGCTGACCGGCTTCGATCGCACGGAAAGCGCACGACGGATGATCGAGGCGAGCGGCGTGCCGAGCGTCTACATGATGGACCTCGACCCTGGCGCCGGCCTGCACTGCGTGGGCTTCTCGCAGATTCGTGCGGGGGAGGCGGCGGCCAAACATCTGCTCAAGAGCGGCCGCAAGCGCCTGGCCTACATCGGCGCGCAGCTGGACCAGCGTACGCTGCTGCGCGGCGAGGGCTATCGCCGCGCGCTGCAGCAGGCTGGCTGCTACGACCCCGCGCTGGAATTCCTTACGCCGCGCCCATCTTCGGTGGGCCTTGGCGGTGAGCTGTTCCGGCAGTTGCTGGCCAGCCAGCCGCAGGTGGAAGGCATCTTCTTCGGCAACGACGACCTGGCCCACGGCGCCTTGCTGGAAGCCATGCGCCACGGCATCCGCATTCCCGAGCAGGTGGCGGTGCTGGGCTTCAACGACCTGCCCAGCTCGGAGTTCATGGTGCCGCGCCTCTCCAGCATCCGCACCCCGCGCAAGGCCATCGGCACCCATGCGGCGGAGCGACTGCTCGACCTGATCAACGACAAACCGGTGAGCGAACCGGTGATGGACCTGGGGTTCGAGTTGATGGTGCGGGAGAGCAGTTGAACCAAAGAATCATCCTGGCCATTGGGTAGAATCGGCGCAAGATCACGTCCGTATATCAAGGAAGGATAATGGAGGCGAATAACTTTCTGGCGAAGGTGGTACTTCTGATTCTGCTGCCCGCAGTGGTTCACTTCGTAGGTATTGGCCTGCAGAACAGCGTGAACCAGGGCTATGTGGACCAGTGGTTCATTGGAAACTACCTATTCATGGCGACTCCGCACCTTCTGATGGCGGTCCTCGCTGCTGTATCGGTGTTGCGCAGGAACACACTGGTTCAGATCCTGATTGGTCTGAACATCGTCCTCATTGCATTTACGTGCTACATCCACGGCTTCGTTTCCCCTCGGGAGACGGGGCTGGCCTGGGTGCTGTATTACCCGCTTTGCGCCCTGTTCCTTCTGGCATACGGGGCAAGCAGATATGTGGTTGGCCGCCGCAAGGCATAACGCAGGTTCTTTGTAGGAGCGAGCTTGCTCGCGAACCACTTGATGTCGGTGTGTCCGGGGAAGCCTGTTCGCGAGCAAGCTCGCTCCTACAAAAGGCGGGTTTCTGCACGAACATGCCGGGCATAAAAAAGCCCGCTGGAGCGGCGGGCTGAATGCGGAGGCAAAACAATCCGGCGGGCAAGCCGCCGGAGCAATCACTCAATACGCATCGCTCATCCCATCGGTGATGGTGATGCCCTGCTTGCGCATTTCCTGGATCAGCCCGGCACGGGTGCCGGGCAGGTTCATCAGGGCCTGGTAGCGCGTGGCTTTGACTTCTTCGGCGGTGTAGGGCTTGAACTCGGCGGGCATGCTGTCGCCCGCCATGCCGTCCTTGCGCAGCAGCCAGTTGAGCAGGTCGGCCAGTTGCGCGTCGTTGAGCGCGGACTGCGACATGCCCGGCACGCGCACGAGGAATTGCCGGCCACCGTCCACCTTCAGGAAGTTGCCGACGAAGCCGTGCAGGCGCGGCGTGTCGTTGGCCTTGCTGCCGCTGCCTTCGGTGAGATGGCAGCCGGCGCATTGCAACTGGTAGTTGGTGGCTGGGGTATAGCTGAGCTGGGAGATCGGCTTCTGCACCGCCTCGTTGCCGGGCGCCGGGCGCTGGTGCGGATCGGGGATCGCACGGGCCTGGGCGAGGGGAGCGACCAGGCTGCAGAGCAGGGCGCCGACAACGAGACTACGCATGGGACTTCTCCGGACTCAGACCGCGACGCCGCGGATGATGGTGACGGTGCAGTTGTAGATGCGCGATTCCGCGCCCAGGCACCAGTTGACGTCGTTGTTGTTGAACGGACGGTACAGCGGTTCTTCGCTCTCGTTGCGGGTACAGGCGCACTGGGAGCAGCTGTGCTTACCGCAGCAGTCGTTGTAGGAAATGATGTAGTCCTTGCCGTCCGCCGGGTTGCGGCAGGTGCCGATCCAGGTCACCTGGGAAGCATCGGTGCCGGGCGGGCAGGAGGTGGTGGTACCGCCGCAGCAGGAGCAGAGGAAGCCGTCGATGGAGCAGTAGCGCCAGTAGTCGCAGCTGTTCGGATCACCCGGGTCGCCGGCCTTCGGCGCCTCGGCGGCCAGGGCCTTGGAGGTGCGGTCGATCGGCAGGATGATCGGCAGCGCCGCGCCGGCCACCAGCAGCGAGCCGAAGCGGCCCAGCAGCTTGCGCCGCGAAGTGACGTTGGCCACCTGGCGGGAGGAGCGCTCGAACAGGTTGTCGAGGAATTTCATTCTTGTTCTCTCCGTGATCAGTGGCTGTGGCCGTGGCTGGCGTCGTGGGTGTGCACGCCGTTGTGGCTGTGGCCATTCATGTACTGCTGCAGGGTGGCGCTGCCCAGGTGCTCGACCTCGAACAGGCTGTCCAGGTGCTCGCGGGAGTTCACCAGGCCCTTGGCGCGCAGCACGCCCTTGCGGTCGATCAGCGCGGCGTAGGGCAGCTTGCCGATCTGGTAGGTCATGCCGACTTCCGGGCCGACCACGTAGGCGGCTTTCTCCAGGCCGTGCTCGGCGATCAGCGCCTGCTGGGCGGCCATGTCGCCGTCGCTGACGTAGATCACTTCCAGCTCGCCGGCCTTGTCCTTGGCGATGGATTTGATCGCCGGCAGCAGCGATTTGCAGATCGGGCAGGTCGGCGAGAGGAAGAACAGCAGCTGGCCGCGCTCGCCTTCATAGCCGAAGTTGACCGGGCGACCGTGGCGGTCGGCGGCGGTGACTTTCGGCGCGGGCTCGTTGACGGCCACGCCCTTGTCGACCATCAGCGCGCCGGCCGGGGCGATACGGCCGTGGAGGACGCCGATCTGGCGCACCAGCGCCATCACGGTAAAGGCGAGGGCGATGAGCAGCACCCAGAGAAGAATGTTGGAAACGATCAGGCCTTCCATTTGTTCACCTTCCGATGAGTTTGAGCAGACGGGGATGGTTCGCCAGCAGGCTGTCGGCCGCGGCGTACAAGAGCAGGGTGACGGCGCTGGCCGCGAGGATCACGAAGGCGTCGAACACGCCCAGCTCGCGAGCCTGCGGAGCGCTGGCGGCGAGCAGGGCGAGCGCCGCGATGATCGCGTTGCGCAGCAGCAGCACCGGGCGCAGCGGTTGCATCTGGCCGGGGCCGGAGCAGCCGCAGTCGATGTCACGACGACCGCGCCAGAGGTTGATGCCGATGGCGCCGGCATAGAACAGGATCAGCGCCGTGGCGGCCAGGGCCGCCACATGACGGCTCGCCGGCACCAGCAGGGCGAAGGCAATGACGCCCTCGACCAGCGGCAGCACGCGGGCCACCGGGCCGACCAGCGAGGCCGGCAGCAGGCCGTAGTCTTCGACCTGGCGGGCGAAGCGCATCGGCGCGCGCAGCTTGTGGCTGGCGGCGCTGGCGAGCAGCACCGCAACGGCCACCGCACTGGCGATGATCAGGATCGGATCGGAAAACATATCCGCACCTCTCAGGGATGACTTGCTAAAAAGGCTTAGTGGCTCAGGACCAGGATCGGGGTCTTGGCGATCTTGTCCATGGCGCCGTTGTACTTGCCGGTCTTCAGGTCGAAGATCTGCAGGCCGCCTTCGATGTCGGTGCCCAGCAGCAGCGGCTTTGTCTCGGTGGGGGGGGGGGGGCACGCCACCGTCCGGCGACA
>OGQD01000905.1_pt1 | contig 20552 bp, 21 predicted proteins | sample 1553091 | NCBI WGS metagenome assembly OGQD01 (sample SAMEA2580290, study PRJEB22360) | human gut metagenome | biome: human gut; feature: human-associated habitat; material: faeces | place: Denmark | collected 2008/2010
TGGCGGATGACCCCCTCCCCCCCCCCCCCCCGGGCCGCCCTGCCGCTGCTGCACCTGCCGGACCTGAACTGGTACAGCGGCTTCCATGAGCTGGTGCTCTACCCCGACGACTTCGTCAGCCCGCAGAAACACCGCGACCCCGCTGGCGTCATGCACGAATTCGACGACGAGCGCGCCGGCGAAACCTCCCTGCAAGGCCCGGTGATCCTTGCCTGGCCCGGCGTGGAGAGCGGCGGTGGCTGGGACGCCTACAACCTGGTGATCCACGAGCTGGCGCACAAGCTCGATATGCTCAACGGCGACGCCAACGGCCTGCCGCCACTGCACCGCGACATGCGCGTCACCGACTGGGCTGCCGCCATGCAGGCCGCCTACGACGACATGAACCGCCAGCTCGACCGCGATCCGCAGGCGCACACCGCCATCGACCCTTACGCGGCCGAGAATCCTGCCGAGTTCTTCGCCGTCACCAGCGAGTACTTCTTTACCGCTCCGGACCTCCTTCAGGCGGCCTATCCCAAAGTCTATGAGCAGCTTTCGCTGTTCTACCGGCAAGATCCGCTCTCGCGCCTGCACCGGCTGCAAGCCGAGCACCCCGAATATCAGGAAACTCGGGCGCACTAGGCGATGTCTGTGGCTTGGACACGGCAATCTGCCTATAATCCGCCGCACTTTTTCGGCCCGACCACTATCTGGAGTCGTCCATGAGCTATAGCAGCATCCCGGCTGGCAAAGACCTGCCGAACGACATTTACGTCGCCATCGAGATCCCGGCCAACCACGCGCCGATCAAGTACGAGATCGACAAGGACACCGACTGCCTGTTCGTCGACCGTTTCATGGCCACCCCGATGTTCTACCCGGCCAACTACGGCTTCATCCCGAACACCCTGGCCGACGACGGTGACCCCCTGGACGTGCTGGTCGTGACCCCGTATCCGGTCGCTCCGGGCTCCGTGATCCGCGCCCGTCCGGTTGGCGTGCTGAACATGAGCGACGAAGCCGGCGGCGACGCCAAGCTGATCGCCGTACCGCACGACAAGCTGACCGTCCTGTACAAGGACGTGAAGGAATACACCGACCTGCCGGCCCTGCTGCTGGAGCAGATCAAGCACTTCTTCGAGAACTACAAGGATCTCGAGAAGGGCAAGTGGGTGAAGGTCGAAGGCTGGGGCGACGCCGCCCAGGCCCACGACTACATCACCAAGGCCGTCGCCGCCTTCCAGGCCAAGTGATGGTCGCGGGGTAGCCCCCGCCGCGAAGAAGCCCCGCCACTGCGGGGCTTTTTTGTGACCGGGATTAGGCTTTTCGTCCCGACTTTGCTACCATGCGCGCCCCGCACGCAGTCCCCTGCGTTGCCACAGAATCAAGGCGGCCCGCCCTACCAGAAGTAAGGTTGGACCACCCCCTGAAAGCCGGCCACAAGCCGGCTTTTTTAATGCCCGCAGAAATCCACCAATGTCCGTCAAGCCCTAGAAAATCAAGGGCTTTAGACGTACCATCTATCTCTCAACGTCCACCAATAATCGATAGAATCTCCCGCCAAAGTGTGGGTGAGAGTGTGGGTAGATAGGGAGTCTGTATGGGTAAGCTAACGACCAAGACCATCGAATCCTTGGCTAGGACTGCAGAACCTGGAAAAACCAACGATGGCGATGGGCTCTACTTCCAGGTAGCCAAAGGCGGCTCTTCGAGCTGGATCTTTCGTTACAAGCTGGACGGGCGAAGCCGTGAAATGGGACTCGGCCCCTTCCCGGTCATTACCCTCAGCCAAGCGCGGCAACTCGCAGCGGATCAGCGAAAACTTCTCGCAACCGGGATCGATCCCCTAGCCGCCCGAGATGCAGAACGAGAAGCGAAGCGAGAGGCTGAGCGCCAAGCTGCAGCGCGTCGTACCACGTTCGAAGATCTTGCCCGCGATCATCAACAGGCCCATGGAGCCACCTGGTCTGAGAAATGGCGTAAGGGCTGGCTGCGGAAGCTGGAGCTATACGCATTCCCCATCATCGGGAAGCTATCGGCTGACGACATCCAAACCGATCACATGCTGAGCGTCTTGCGGCCGATTTGGTCGACAAAAACACGCACCGCCGATGAAGTGCGCGGACAAATTGAGCAAGTGCTAGATGCAGCAAAGGCCCGCCGCCTTCGCGGCGGTGACAATCCCGCCCGCTGGCGCGGCCATCTGGAAAACCTCCTCAGCAAAGCTGAAAAGAAGAAAGCTCGGCAACGCCAACACTTCCCAGCCATGCATTGGCGTGACTTGCCGAAGCTGATGAGCAAGTTGGCTCAAGACTCCAGTCGGGATGCGGTAGCCGCACGCCTGCTGATCCTAACTGGGGCTCGCTCCCACATGATCCGCTTTGCGCAATGGCCCGAGATGGACTTTGCAGCTGGGACATGGGCGCTTCCGGCCGAACGCATGAAGATGAGAAAGCCATTCGTCATTCCCTTACCTTCTCAGGCTGCGGATATGCTGCAAAGCCTACCTCGTACGAATTCGCCGTATCTGTTCCCAGGGAAAGGCAAGAGCGGTGCCATACATGCCAATGCCATACGCAACCTCCTGCATAAGCTAGGGCACGCAGACATTACTCGGCATGGCTTTCGCTCCACATTCCGCGACTGGGCCAACGAGAACACTCACTACCCGCGAGAGGTATGCGAGTTCGCGCTCGCTCATGACGAACGGGATCAGACCGAAGCCGCTTACTCTCGCTCAGACTTTCTAGAGAAACGCAGGGCACTAATGGCTGATTGGGCCGAATTCTGTACAAGCCACAAGCTGCAGGCATAACTACCAAACGTCACCGGCAGCAATCGGTAAATTTCACATCCGAGATTATGAGTCAACCGGCAGGGCTGTTGCAGCGCATCGCGCCGGGCGTAGGCTCGGAAATGGTCGGCCAGCTTGTCACACGCGATGGCCTGTGCCCCTTGGCGGTCAGCAGCTGCTCGACGTAGAGGATCTGACGAGCGCTGTACCCCCTTGACCTCTGCACTAGGTGACAGCGCAGGAACGCCCACAGTTCGAGCCAAGAGCATAGAGGAACTCACCGATAGGCCGTAGCGCCGCCGACCATGCCACACAACAGCGAGTACGCCTCGACGGCTACAAGTGGGGAAAGCACAAAACTAGTGCTGCCCACCAGTTGCGGCCTGCCGCTGGCTGTCAGCGCCCATAACTTCCTTTGCGATGCCGTGCATTACCTCGACTGACTTGTCGGGGCATTTTGCTATTATTCGGTAACGGACAGGCGCAGGGCATCGGGTCTGCTGCCGTACTCACTGGGAGTCGGAACTAGAGGGCATGGGGCATAAGAAGCAATGCCATGGCCCGCCACAATGCCAGGTACGCTCCCGACAATTTGCACAAAAAGGAATTTGGCATGGCCGGGACATCTACCGACAAATTTTCGGCCGGTGAGCAGGGGCTGGGATACATCTACCAGGCGCGTCTTGCTCTTCTACAACTGCTCCAATTGCCGGAAGACACCGCCATCTTCCTGGAAAAGGACGATGATCTTGATTTCGTCGACGGCCAGGGTGGGAAGTCCTTGGCCTCACTTAAGCACAAAGCGATCGGGGACAGACTGACCGACTTGTCGGCTGACTTCTGGAAGTCCGTCAACATCTGGTTAGTGCGATATAAACGTGACGGCCGCGTTGCATCGAACCTGCAGTTCTTCCTCTTCACCACCGGCGAGGTGTCGACTGACTCATTCCTGTCCCGTCTTCTCCCCAGTCAGCTCACCACCCCCGACGATGACGAAACTCTGACCGAACTAGCCCAAAAGGCACTTTCGGCATCGAAATCGAAACTCATCACGCCGATTGCCGCGGCGTTCGAGGAGCTGAATGATGCCGAGAAGCAGGATTTCCTCGAACGTATCCTGATCCTCGATAGCAGCCCGCGCATCGGCGACATTCCCGTGCTCATAAGGGACAAGTACATGCGAAGCATCCGGCGTGAGTACCGCGAGTTCGTCTTCGAGCGACTGGAAGGTTGGTGGACCGATGTCGTGATCAAGCATCTCACCGGTGATAGGCCTGAAGGAATTTTTGGCTACGAAGTATCTGACAAGCTCTCGAACTTCGCCGAGGAGTACAAGGCAGATAACCTGCCTATCACCTTCCGCGGAAAACTCCCTTCCGAAGACATCGACATTGATACTGATCCGCGCCTATTCGTGGCACAACTGCGCGAGATAGGCATTTCCGCTAATCGAATCAGGAATGCAATTTTGGATTATTACCGGGCGTTCGAACAACGATCGGCCTGGGCACGCGAGAGCCTGCTTGTGTTGGGAGAGGTCGAGGAATACGAAGATCGCTTGGCCGATGAGTGGGACCGCTACAAGGATGTCATTTTCGAGAGCCTGGAAGACGACAGTGCCGAGGATGCGCTTCGCCAAGCCGGCGCTGAACTTTACAACTGGGCGGAATTTGAAACCGCAAAGATCGACTCCCTGCGCATTCGTGCACGGGTCACGGAACCCTACGTCCTTCGTGGAAGCTTCCACATTCTCGCCGACAGCACTCCCCAACCCAGAGTCTACTGGCACCCCAGATTCCTCGACCGTCTCGGCGACGTACTGGAGGCGGCATCGTGAAGCGATGGGATCAGCGCCCTTTCGAGGTTCGAAACCTGTTCAACCCTGCATTCTGTGGCTTAGTCATGTTTCGCGCCTTGGCTGGCTACGAAGAAGAGGACGACCGCGGCATGCCCTTCTCGCTGTCGCTTCTCGTGCTGCCCCTAAGCCTGCACAAGGACTCGCGAGAGGTGATCGCTAGCAGCCCACGCAGCTATCTGCTCAAGACCACAGAGAAGAACCAGCAAATCATGGTGGGATTTGCCGACCGGGTCACGCAGATGCTTCCCTACGCCTTCGAGGGGTTCGGTCTATTGATGGAAAGGGGCTGCATCGCCGTCGCGAATGACGGACGCATTCAGACCATCCCCAAGAAGGTGCGCAAGGTCGTCGATGGAACTGCCGAAACTGTCGCCTGCCAAAAAGTGGCGCGCGTCGTAGGAAAGGAATTCGCACGTATCGCTGACCGGGCGACCGTTTACACGACTTTCGGGATTCGCCCATGAAGATCAGATCCATCCACATTTACAGCCATGATGGCCAACGTCGTGACCTCACATTCAAGGTGGACGGACTCAACGTCATCACCGGTCGCTCCTCCACTGGCAAATCTGCGCTTTCAGAGATCATCGAATACTGCATGGGACGATCTTCGTTCAACGTCCCCGAGGGTATCATTCGCGACAAGGTGGCCTGGTTCGCCGTTATCTACCAGTTCGAGAAGGAGCAGTTGCTGGTTGCCAAACCAACCCCTTCTGGCAGCGGCGCAAGTTGCAGTACGGCGATGCTGCGCAGAGGTGTGCAATTGCAAGCACCTGAGTTCAAGGACTTGGCGGTCAACACCGACGACGAAAGCATCGTCGAATTGTTGTCGCGCCTGCTCGGAATTCCCGAGAACCGTACCGAAGTCGCGCTGGAGCATAGTCGCAACAGCTACGACGCTAACGTTAAGCACACGTTCTATTACCTGTTCCAGAAACAGGGGTTGGTCGCCAACAAAGACCAACTTTTCTACCGGCAGAACGAGCAGTTCCAACCGCAGGCCATCCGTGACACGTTACCGATCCTGCTCGGAGTCTCTTCCAGCGACCGCTACGAACTGGAGTCCAAGTTGCGCTTGGCGCAACGGGATCTGAGGGTTAACCAGAAGAAACTGGAACTGGCACGCGATGCCGTCGACACATCGCATGTGCAGGCGATCGGCCTCTACTCGGAAGCCAAAACAGTCGGGGTCCTCGGCACTACAGATGAGATTCTCAATGCAGACGGGATCATAGAGGTATTGAGGTCTGCGTTGTCATGGAAGCCCGAAACGATACCTGACGACGACAGCAGCCGGGTTTCGATTCTGGAAGAGAAGCTCGTTCAGTTGCGCCGTAATCGCCGGGATGCCCAGGGGAGGATCGATGCAGCTCGGCAGTTCGCCAAACGCTCAGGCGGCTACGAAAACGAGGCCGCCGAACAGATAGACCGCCTGGCGTCGATCAAAGCCCTGCCGAAGAATCCAGACAGCGGCGAATGGCAATGGCCATTCAGCGAACAAAATCTGGCACTAGAATCCCCGGTTGCCGTTGTCCTGCTCAACGAACTGGAATCGCTCGACAAGGAGTTGCGCGTCGCAACCGGCCAACGTCCTAAGCTTGATGCCTACTTGACCGAACTGGCCGGTACCGTGGACGAGATAAAGGATGAGATCAAGCAGACGGAGGCGGAGCTGTCCGCGGCGATCTCGGCTAACGAATTTCTCGCCAAGATGGGCTCGCGCAACAATGCCGCTGCACGCGTGGTCGGCCGTATCAGCCTGTTCTTGGAAACGCTTCTCCCAAATGAGGATCTTGCCAATCTGGAAGCCGAGAGTCGCCGCCTCAGCAACAAGGTCAAGCAGCTTGAGGAGCAAATCGGGGCGGATGACAGCAACGAGCGCCTGACATCGATCCTCAACAACATCTCCGCACAGATGTCACGATACATCCAGAAGTTCGACGCCGAGTTCGGTCCTTATCCCGCGCGGCTATATCTACCTCAATTGACAATCATCTTTGATCGGCCCGAGCGCCCAGTGCCAATGGGCAGGACCGGCGGTGGCGAAAACCATCTCGCGTACCATCTGTCGGCGCTACTCGCCCTGCATCTATTCGCGGCGCAGAACAATCGACCAATCCCGCGCTTCCTACTGATCGACCAACCAACACAGGTTTACTTCCCCTCTGAGCAGGTTTACCAAGATGCCGATGGTTCAGTGCAGAAGACGGAAGCCGACGCCGACCTTGATGCGGTACGCCGTCTATTCGAACTGTTGCTGAAGTTCACCCAAGAAGAGGTTCCCGGCTTCCAACTAATTGTTACTGAGCATGCGAACCTGCGCGAACAGTGGTTCCAGGACGCGTTGGTTGAAGAACCATGGACTAAGCCACCCGCACTAGTTCCCGAAAATTGGCCGTCAGAACCGGTGAATTGATCTAGCAAGCATCATACGACTAGAGGTGTAGGAGGTGTAAGTAGATGTGTTTTATCGACTACTGGTACCAACTTCTGCTCGGTTCTAACCGATAGGTATTCGCCGATAGTGATCGTCCGTGAGCAGCAGCCCCGACCAGGCAGTGTAAAACCAAGTTCCCGAATCGATGGGTTCAAGGAATCATGTATGACAGGGAAAGTTATACAACAGAAGTGGCTGAAGCATTCCGCCACTTCTGCAGCCTATTTATAGTTAACATTCAGAAGGAGCTGCAATGCCTCAACTTGTACGAAATGCTCGCGCCTACCTACTTTCTCTAGAGGTCTCCGATGCTCAGATTGACTCTCAACTTACACATTGGAAGGAACTACGGCAGGACTCCCTAGAGGGCATTTATCGGTCACTTCTAGCCCACGCCAAAAACAGGCGGGGAATGCCTAATACGATAGGAGACATCTCACGTCTGAAGGGCATATTTTTCAACTTCGATCCACTTAAGGTAATTTCACACTACAGCAGTCATACGGACATACTTAACGAAATAATCAAGAAGAAAATCCCAACTTCTGGCACCATAGATATCCAAAACAACAAAAGCCACTGGGTAGTTTATGCAAAGTCCGCATTGGCATCCGGAAAATTTCTTAGCCGCTTCCAAACCGCTCAAGACTTTCATGACTTCGTCCAATCATTTTATGTCAACGAATACTCCCGCCTGGCACTACCACTACTTCTAAAAGAGGAAATCTTTGGCTTTGGGTTCGCACTGGCCTGTGACTTCCTTAAAGAAAGTGGGCATAGCGGCTTCATCAAACCTGACACTCATGTCAATGACATCTGTCGAGCAGCCAATATAACATGCTCCCCAACAGATTTTGGTGTATTCAAGGACGCAATTAAATACTGCGAGAAGCACGACCTCGTCCCGTACGAATTTGATAAGTTAATTTGGCTTGTCGGCAGCGGAAATTTTTACCTCCATAACTTAAAGGTACCTGCAAGCAAGAGCGAGTTCATATCAAAATGGCTTCAGCGTAAAGCTTAATAATGCGCCACTGCCGTTTACTCCGTTAGCTGGACAGACAAAACCTGCGTTTTTGCCCGCCAGTTTAATTTTTATGCTTGCGAGAAAATTCATTGAAACACCCAGAAATCAAAAGCCTCTACAAATACAGAGCATTTAATGAGTTCTCTCTCCAGATGCTTATCACTGAGACCGCCTGGTTTGCAAAGCCAAGTTCATTCAATGACCCCTTCGACTGCGGAATACTCATTGATGAAGAGAGAATGGAGGAAAGCATACAGACTGCAATCACAGAGGCATATGCAAGAAATGGAGTGAGAGAAGAGGAGATCCCTCGACACGAGCTAGAGATTAAGCAAGAAGACAAAGAAGCTTTCTATAGTTATAGAAACTCTGTAAATATTACAATACAGAACACAGGCATATTTAGCCTAAGCGAAGTAAATAACGATGTTCTAATGTGGGCTCACTACGCCGATAGCCACAAGGGATTTTGCATTGAGTACTCGAGATCTCCTGATAATATTTTAGGAAAAACAGCAGAGCCGGTACTTTACCAGGAGGAACTACCTTCACTATCCGCATCCGCTGTAACAAGCCGCAACGGAAGTGGCATTAACAGCTTATGGCTCACAAAGTCCTCCCACTGGCGCTATGAAAGAGAATGGAGAATATTAAGCCACAAGGGCGGAAATTCACACGAATTCCCATGCAGAATAGCCTCTATAATTTTGGGCTTAAACATGAACAGAGAAAATAGATACACAATACGTCGAATCATGAAAAACAGAGGAGTTATATTTAAAGAAGCACTGAGAGAGAAGAGCAAATTCGGCCTAATAATTTCTGAAGCACAAACATAAATAATGTACTTTCTCTCCGAACAGCCAAAAGCTGCGTATTTGTCTGCCAGTTAGATTGGTTGCTAGTGACTTCCTCTAGCCGGACTCTTCTTTTCACAACAAGCCGAAACGAGCCGACAGTGGTAGTTTGTCATCCTCAGCTAAGCGCCCCGGCGCAACACTGCTTTTGGCTACTACATGCACACAAAGAAATTATAAAATAGTTAGAAGTAAAAATATCACTCAACCGCAGGCATTGCTAAGGAGTCGCCCATGAGCCTTGATGATTTCTTCTTAAGAGTCGATGAAAAGCTTGAAACAGCCAAGAAAAATGAAACCTTGCTAAAAGCATCCATAGATAAGAATCTTAAAACACTCAAAGAAGCTGTGACTCGAGTCGGCCCCTTGGCAGAAAATTACGCAGCCAGGCTGCAAGAGCGCGGACTTAAAGCCGACATCCAAAAGTCAGATGAAAGCATAACACTCAGCTTAACCTACAGAAATGGCAGCTATCAAACTATCACTCTTGGTGGATCTTCAAGAGAGAACCTCATCGGAATAACTGTCAAACACGTCGATAACAACGGAGAGATTGCCATATCACTAGATGACTCTCGCTCCTACGACTCAGAGAACTGGGAAGATGGAATTTACGAAAAACAATTAAGAAAATTCATCGAAGACTTTATCTCCTACGCAGAGAGTCATGGTGGATTTTAATCGCTTGGACATCTCAAACCATTCAAAATGTAAACACAAGGCGGGCTAAAACCCGCCCCTTACCCGAAATCTACAACGGGTTGTCTACATCACAGCAATTCGATTCGAAAAAACCTCAGTCCTACATCACTGCCATGACATACCCACCATGGAGGCCATCCAGCCATGTCATTGCAGTGTCCTCGTTGTAACTCGCCCAAAATCGCCTCGCTGCATCCCGCCATGAAGATCGGAGCCTTGGTCGGCACGGTCGGTGGAGCCGCACGTGGAGCATCCGCGGCCCTTGCCGGCGGTCAGGCCGGCGCGGCAGTGGGCGCCCTCGCCGGCCCGCTGGGCATCACCCTCGGCTCGTTGTCCGGCGCCATTCTCGGTGGCCTTGCCGGTGGTGTCGGCGGTTGTGCGCTCGGCGCCCAGCTCGGCGACCAGTTGGATCGCCACGTGCTCGCCAACAACCTCTGCCTGATCTGCGGGCATCGCTTCAACCTGCCGACCTGATCGGTTTCGCGCGTCTTCTCCCCCTTCCCTTTTCAACCCTTTCGCCGGTGCTGCGCCTCGCGCAGCGCTTTATGCCGGCTATTGCTCACAGGAAACTCATCATGGCTCATCTCATCGAACGTATGGCCTATGTCGGCGAAGCCCCCTGGCATGGTCTGGGCAGCCGACTCTCCCCGAAACAGCCGCTGGAAGTCTGGCAGCGGGAAGCCGGCATGGACTGGCAGATCCAGGAAAGCCCCGTCCACTTCAAAGCCGACGCGGTCGGCCATCTGGGCAGCATTCACTCCTTCCCCGAACAGAAAGTGCTCTACCGCTCCGATACCAAGGCACCACTCTCGGTGGTGTCCCAGCGCTACCAGGTGGTGCAGCCGCGGGAGGTGCTGGAGTTCTACCGCGACCTCACTCAGGTCTCCGGCTACGAGCTGGAAACCGCCGGCGTACTCAAAGGTGGCCGCAAGTTCTGGGCACTGGCGCGTACCGGGCAGAATACCTCGCTGAAAGGCAACGACCTGGTCAATGGCTACCTGCTGTTGGCCACCTCCTGCGACGGCACCCTGGCCACTACAGCGACGCCAACCACCGTGCGGGTGGTATGCAACAACACCCTGACCATCGCTGTCGATGGTGCTACCCGGGCAATCAAGGTGCCGCACAGCACGCGCTTCGACGCCCAGGCGGTCAAGAAGCACCTGGGTATCGCCGTCTCGCAATGGGACGAGTTCATGCACCGCATGCGTCATCTGGCGGAGCGCAAGGTGCAGTGGCACGAGGCGATGGGCTATTTCATGCAGGTGCTCTGCGATGCCCAACCCAACAATCCGTTGCCAGATGCCCTGCCGAACGAACGCGCGCTGCGTCGGGTACAAAGCCTGTACGAAGGCCGCGGTCGTGGCTCGCAGTTGGAAGCCGCCAACGGTACTGCCTGGGGCCTGCTCAATGCCGTCACCGAGTACGTCGACCACGAACGCCGTGCCCGTAGCAACGAGTACCGCATGGACTCGGCCTGGTTCGGCCAGGGGGCCGTGATCAAGCAACGCGCCCTGGATACGGCCCTGCAGTTGGTGGCCTGACGGCCGTTCCCTCCTCTCGTTATCTCTCTTTGCCCAAGCGGCTCTGCGACGACAGCGGTAGCTCGCTGGTACCGCGGCCCTGGGCGTTCTCTTCCACCCGCCGGGGTTCCGCTCCTGTGGAGTGGGCTCCGGTATTTCATTGGAGGCCTCTCTCATGGGCTGGCTGTTCTCATCCCGTACCCGGGCAGAGCTGATCCGGGACCTGACTCAACCTGAAGACCAAGTTCGCGCCCACGTTCGCGTTATTGCCCACACCCTGCAGGGCAATATGCTGTGGTCGGTCACCGAAGTGACAGCGAAAACTGAAGGCGTTTACCCAGACCTCGCTCCCGGCGAGTCCATGCGCTACATCCGCTGTGATCTGCTGCAACGCCGTGGCGGTGAGTGGGGGTACAAAGCCATGGACGAGTCCATGGCGCCGTACTACTACAGCTGCCCACTGCGCTATCTCGATATGGCCAAGGAACTCTCGCCCGCCTGGCGCGAGAAGGTTCGTGCTCATCACGCACAGCGATGTCAGTTGGCGACCGCCCTGGCGGGTGGTGCAGCCCGATAAGTGGGCGTGATCGCAGCGCCGCCTGGATGCGGTCCTCCCGTTGATGGCCTGACGGCCACCTACTCCCTCACCCGATGCCCGACTGGCTTTGCCGGCCGGGCATTTTTTATGTCCGGAGAAAAACTTCATGACACACACCCATCCCGCGCCCAACAGGGCACGGCAGCGCCCGGCCCTGCGCCTGGTCGGCACCAAGGAGCTGTCCCGTGATGACTGGCTGGCCGTGCGCAAGCACGGTATCGGCAGTTCGGACGCCGCGGCTGCGGTTGGCCTCAACCCCTACAAGTCGCAGTTGGAGCTGTGGCTGGAAAAGACCGGCCGCGATGCCGGGTTGCCCAAAATCGATTCAAACGACGAGGAAAGCCCGACCTACTGGGGCAACATCCTCGAGCCCATCGTCGCCAGCCACTATGCCCGGCGCACTGGCAACCGGGTGCGGCGGATCAATGCCGTGCTGCAGCACCCTGATTCCAAGTTGGACTGGATGCTGGCCAACATCGACCGTGAGGTGATCGGCGCCAGCGACGTACAGATCCTCGAATGCAAGACCGCCGGCATCAATGGCGCCCGTCTCTGGAAGGAAGGTGTGCCGGTGTACGTGCAGTTGCAGGTGATGCACCAGTTGGCGGTCACCGGCAAGCAGGCGGCTGACGTAGCCGTGCTGCTCGGTGGCCAGCACCTGGAGATCCATCGCATCGAGCGCGACGAGGAGCTCATCGGCCGACTGATCGATCTGGAGCGCGACTTCTGGGGCTACGTGCAACGCGATACGCCACCGCCGCCGGATGGTTCCGACTCGGCGGAGCAAGCCCTGCGCTGCCTGTACCCTGAGGACCAGGGTCACACCCTGGACTTCACCCAGGATCCGCTGTTGTCGGCCGCCTTCGATGAGCTGCAGACGGTACGCGCCAGCCTGGAGCTGCAGAGCAAGCGCGAAGCCGAACTGAAGCAGCAACTGCAGCAGGCCATGGGCGATGCCAGCCGGGCCTTGTTCACCAACGGCACGGTGTCCTGGCGCAAGGCCAAGGACAGCATGGTGCTCGATGTGCCGCGGCTGCTCAAGGAAAAGCCCTACCTGCTGGTGCGCTACCCCACCACCAAGCTCGGCAGCCGGCGCTTCCTGATCACCTGATTTCGATTCCTCCCTTGACCACCTCGGCGTCTCCCCTGCGCCGGGGTGGTCTTTTTTATTCATCTACTGGAGAACCACCATGCTCAAAGGCTTGGCCATTACCCCGCCGGTGCTCGGAAGGATTTCCATCGGCAAGGTCGTCGAGAAGAACGGCAAGCGCCTGCCGGAGAAAGACGATCAATTCACCATCACCTCGCAGGTGCAACTACGCGATGGCTGGGTGGCCCATCCCATCAACGAGGAATTGCGCAAAGCCCAGGAGGGCAAGATTCGGCGCATTCCGATCCGCCTGCTGTTCAACGCACCGGAGCTGAACTTTCGCGCGGAGTATTGCTTGTTCGATCGACAGACTGGGCGACCGGTCTGCGTCGGCAATGGGGAGACCTGCAAGCGTCGAGGCCAGGACGGTATCGCGTCGTTGCCGTGCCCATCACCGGATGCCTGCCCACTGGCCAAGGGCGGCGCGTGCAAACCCTACGGGCGCCTCAATGTCGCCATTGGCGATGAGGATCCGCTAGGGAGCTTCGTGTTCCGTACCACCGGCTTCAACAGCATCCGCACCCTCGCGGCCCGGTTGCAGTACCTGCAGGCGATTTCCGGCAACCGCCTGGCGTGCCTGCCGCTGGAACTGCGCCTACGTGGCAAGTCCACCCGGCAAAGCCATGGCTCGCCAATCTTCTATGTCGACATCACGGTGCGTAGCGGGTTGTCGATGGAAGAAGCGCTGCTGCAAGCCCGGGAGCTCGATGAAGCACGTCAGGCCTCTGGCTTCGACCAGGTGGCGCTGGACGCCACGGCGCGGCTGGGCTTTGCCAATGGCGCTTTCGAGGACAGTGACGAAGAAACGGGGGCCATCGCTGAAGAGTTCTTCCCGGAGCCTGCTCCTGAATCGCCCCCTTCAACTGCTCCTGCAGCAGAACCGCTCACCACGCCGAAACCCACCCTGTCGACGCTGCTGAAGGCCCGTGCCGAAGCTCAGGCCCAACACGCCGCGGAGTGACATCCGCGGCATCCCCCACCACTCAACCTACGAGGAGGATCGCGCCATGAACCTGGTGCGCTTCATTGGTTTGCTGTTCGTGTTCATCGGCGTGCTGGCCAGCTGTGCGGTAGCTGTTGCGCTGCTGGTACTCATGCTGCGTTTCTGGCCAGTGCTCATCACGCTTGGACTAACCGTACTGCTGCTTCAACGCTTCATTCGCAGGACCGGAATTTCACCTGATTGAAACAACATGACAGGAGCCGAAAAACCACTTACCCGGTCAGTCCTTTCTCGAATCCTTTCTTTTCATATCTGTCGCAACAGCTCGTAAAAGCTGAACCGGGTCTTGACCCGACTGGATGGCGACGACGCGGGCAAAGAGCTCAATCGATGACATGCCTAGTGCATCTGCCATCTGCTCGAACGTCGTCAGCGTCGCCTCTTGCTTGCCTGACTCCAAGCGGCTGACGTGTGCCTGATGTCCCAAATCGACTTGAGCCAGATACCTCTGACTCCTCAATTCTTTCAGACATAAGGCGAAAGCGACCTTCAGCTCCATCGCGGATCTCTTCGCTTAAAGATGAAGATAATCCTTGAAGAGCTCGAAAGTGGTATGATCACATAGTCATGTCACTCGAGAATAAATCTCAAAAACAGATTAACCCAATAACCCTCCTTCGCTAATCAGACATTACGCAAGGAAGCTGTATGCGAGACGCACACGCCACGAAAGCACGTAGTTCTACGAAGAGATCAGCACCAACACTCATCAGGCCTAAATCTCATTCACGAGAGACCTCCGTCATGAAAATGATCAGAGCGCTAGCCCTGCTGTTTGCCTTTGCCATCAACGCCATGGCCACCTGTATTGCACATGCGGGCACGGCCGAATGGACCTCCAGCTACACCCAGGGCGTGGAGGAGCACTTGGTCGACGACGGCCACGGCAACCAGTTGAACATCACCTGCCCGGACGATGACGAAAGCCCCGTCTCCGCCTACGCCACCCTCGCCGGCAAGCGCTACTCCTCCGAAAAAGATGGCTTCGACGTCATCGTCGACGGCACCACCTTCAGCAATCCCTTCTACACCGACTGCGAAGCCTGCAGCTCCAGCTTCCTGGGTTTCTGGGCCGCGCTGCGCAAGGCCCGCACCCTGCAGCTCAGTGCCGGTGGCCAGACGGTGACGCTTCCGACCCAGAACCTTCCCCAGGTTCTCCAGCCCCTGACCAGCAAGAAAAACCTCTGCCGCTCCGCCTGGTAATCACCAGCTCTTTCACAGGAATCCGTTCAATGAAGAAGTACATCCCCCTACTGCTTATGGCTGTGGCGCTGTCCGGCTGCGGCGCGGAACCACCCATCACCGTGGAGCTGGGGCACAACCCCTATTGGGGATCGCCTCAGTTGCAGATCACCGCCAAGAAAGACGCCGTCACGATCAACAGCGTGACCATCAACCGTGGCAACTGCAAAGCCAACGCCTATGAAGTCCTGCCCTACCAGGTGCCGTTCGGTGACGTCCTGAAGGTCGACTCGCGCTACTGCCAGAAGATCATTGAGGCGTCGATCTCCACCAGCGAGGGTGATTACGACTTCAGCTTCGGCAACTAGTCCCACCCTCCGCTAACCCCACTCGGAATACCCAACTCCGCCCACGGCCATCACTTGGCCGTGGGCGGAGCAGGGACCCTTTTGTTTTTTGAAAACCCAGGAGCTGCCCATCGAGACACACCCCAAAAGAACAAAGCACCACGGCCATACACACTCAAGGATCTGAACTCATGACACCGACGTACCGCAAAACCCTTCTCGCCCTGGCCATTTCCGCCAGTGCCCTGCCCCTAGCGGCGCACGCTTTGACGCTGACCAACAGCGGCCTGGACAGTGAAGGCAACACCTACACCGACAGCACCGAGGTGACCGGGGCCTTCACGGGCAGCGACCAGCCTCTTCGTTTCTACAGCGATACCTTCAACCACGACCTGGTGCTCAATGCGCAGGTGCAGGCCACCGGCGATGACCTCAATGGCGTCGACCTGTCCTACGCGGGTGACGACGACAATCCCTCGTCCATCGGCGCGCCAACCGAGGTGTTCAGCAACCTGCAGAACAAGGGCAGCATCACGGTGAAGGGCGCTGGCGTCACTGGCCTGCTGATCGATCCGGCCATCATCCACGGCAACCTGGTCAATGAAGGCACCCTGCAGGTGACCGGCGGTGTGCTCGAGGGCGATGGCATTCGCGGCCTCAAGTTCGCCGGCCAGTCGGTGTTGCAGGGCGACCTGATCAACGCCGCCAGCGGCAAGATCCTCGCCGATGGCGACGAGGCCACCGGCATCCAGCTCAAGGGCGGCACCATCGGCGGCAAGCTGATCAACAACGGCCTGATCCAGGTCAGCGGTACCGAATCGACGGGCGTTCTCGCCACCTATGACGACGACATGGGTGGTCCGGATCGCGTGGACCTCGGCAGGATCGAGAACCACGGTAGCATCGTGGCCAGCGGCGATGATGCAACCGCGTTGCGTCTCGACGGTGTGAACTTTGCCAGCGCGCCGGTTCAGGTTCTCAACACCGGCACTATTCAGGCTGACGATGCTGCCATCGAGGTCGGTGCCTTCGACATCGACGGCGCGAATGCCAGCAATACCCTGGTCATCCAGAACAACGGCAACCTGATTTCCAAGGACGAAGCCATCGATGCCTCCCAGGCCAGTGGCGGCGTGCACCTGGTGTGGAATGCCGGCAGCATCACTGGCAACCTGATCGACCTGTCCCACATCGACGTGAATGGCGACGTGACCTTCAATGGCACCGACGCCAGCACCGATGGTGCGAACATCCGCCTGAAGGACGCCGGTTGGCTGGATGTCGGGAGTGGCAGCACACCGGCACACCTGGAATTCGGTCAGCCGCACACCACGATCCAGGGCAACCTGGACGTGGCCGGCAACTCGTCGCTGGGGCTCAACCTGAGTTCGGCCACGGATCCGAACAAGGCCGTGGTTGCGGTCTCCGGCAGGGCGGAATTCGCCAAGGGCTCGCAGATCCAGCTGGCGGCCCAGGGCAGCGACTTCAAAGCCCAGGGCACGACCTACACCCTGGTCCAGGCCGGCACCCTGCAAGATGACGGCGTCAGCGTAACCAGCCGTTCGGCCCTGCTGAACGTCGACACTGTCAGCAGTGGCGATAACCAGATCCTGGCCAAGGTCAGCACCAAGGACCAGGACGAAGTCGGCGACGTGATCGGCCAGATCGGTGGCTCGGCCAACGCCCAACGTGCGGGCGCGGCCTTCAGCCAAGTGGTGACCGGGCTGGCGCAGAGCAATCCCAACGATCCGGTGTTCCAAGCCTACGTGAATGCCTCGCAGGATCCGGTGACGCTGAAGCAGTTGACGGAGCAGTTGGCCCCCGAGGTGAACGGTGGTGCGACCCAGGCGGCCACCAGTGGGCAAACGCTGATGAGCAACGTCACCGGCAATCGCACCAGCAGCCTACGCGGTGCATCCTCGGGCGATGTGCTGCAGAACACCGGTATCTGGGCCCAGGCGTTGTACAGCGATGCCAACCAGGACCTGCGTGACGGCCTGGCCGGCTTCAACGCCTACAGCCGCGGCATCGCTCTCGGCGCCGATGGCAAGCTCACCGACCAGTTGACCCTGGGCGTGGCCTACAGTTTCCTGCATACCAGCGTGAACAGCGACAACGGCAACACCACCGATGTGGATGGCAATGCGTTGACCTTGTACAGCGGTTTCGAACAGGGCAACTACTTCGTCGACGCAAACCTGAGCTATGGCTTCAACGACAACGAGAGCAAGCGCCGTATCGCCGGCACTACGGCCAAGGGCGATTACGACAGCCAGGTGCTGGGGGCCAATGTGGTGGGGGGCTACACCTACCACCTGAACGAGCAGTTCCTGGTCGAGCCGCGCCTGGCCGCCCGCTACGCCCGCGTCGATATCGATGGCTACCACGAGAAAGGCTCGTCGGCAGCGCTCAAGGTGGATAGCCAACGCTACGAAGTGGCGGAACTCGGTGCTGGTGTGCGTGTAGCCGGTGATTTCCCGGTCGGCAACGGCAGCCTGCAGCCGCAGGCCAAGCTGATGGCCTACCATGACTTCGCCGCGGACGAAGCCCAGAGCACCTCGACCTTCGTACTGGGTGGCACGCCCTTCGTGAGCCAAGGCGCCAAGGCCGTGCGCAACAGCTACGAAGCCGGCATCGGTGCGGACTACCATCTGGGTGCGGTCACGGTTGGTGTCAGCTACGACTACACCGGCAAGACCGACTTCAATGCCGACACCTTCACCGCCAAGGTCCGTTACGACTTCTGATGAACCTCTACCTTTCCGGCCCACCTCTGTGGGTCGGTTTTCTTCGAGTACTGCCGGCGCTGCTGCTCAGCGCCCTCCTCGCCGGCTGCCAGTCACCCCGCGAAGCGCTGCAGCAGTTGGCTGATGAGCATGGGCGGAAACTAGAGATCCTGCCGGGGCAACCGTTCCCGCTCGCCATACTGGTACCGCAGGGCACAGCGAAAACAGCTCGCCTGCGCGTTTACTTGGAAGGCGATGGCCATGCCTGGGCCACAGCAACACAGCCCAGCCGGGATCCGAGTCCGCACAATCTGCTGGTGGCGCGGCTGGCCGTGGACGATCCGACGCCAAATGCCTACCTGGCGCGGTCTTGCCAGTTCGCCACCGCACCGGCCTGTGAACCCTCGCTCTGGACCAATAGGCGGTTTTCCCAGGAGGTCGTCACCAGCCTCAGCCAGGCCCTGGACCAGTTGAAGCAGCGTTACGGCAACCGAGAGTTCGAGCTAGTGGGGTATTCGGGAGGTGCAGCGCTGGCGCTGCTGCTGGCAGCCCTGCGGGAGGATGTGGCGCAGGTACAGACCGTTGCTGGCAACATCAGCCCACGGCTTTGGGCGCAAATGAAAGAGCTTTCGCCCCTCAACGGTTCGCTGGATCCGTTGGACTATCGGGATCAACTGGCAGCAATACCGCAGCGACATCTGGTAGGCGAGGCAGATGACGTAATCCCAGCATCGCTAGCCACAACCTACCTAGTACGACTACTTCCATACGCCTGTAGCCAAGTTGTAGTCTCCTCGGCTACAGATCATCAGCAAGGCTGGGAGACCGCTTGGAGAAAATGGCGGGGGGAGCCGCTACATTGCAATAGTAATTGATCCCACAGCCACAAGCCGCCTGTGACTAGGGGGTCCCCCCTAGCAGACGAACAATGGTCAACATAACCAGAAGCGGCCTGTCGAGACAGGCTGAAATCGGCCCAGGCTGTGTAAAAACGTGGCCAGCGCCCTTGCTATGCTGCCGGTGGTTTTCGTAGCGGGGGCACTCCATGAAGCGTTTCATCCAGGGCGAATGTCGAGGTCAAACCACGCTACTGCCCGAGAGCCTGGATGACTACGTCGCGGACACCAACCCGGTTCGAGTAGTCGATGTGTTCGTCGATGAACTAGAACTCGGCCGTTTGGGCTTTGGTGGTGTGGTTCCCGCCGAAACTGGCCGCCCTGCGTACCACCCTGCCGTCCTGCTGAAGATCTATATCTACGGCTACCTCAATCGCATCCAATCCAGTCGTCGGCTTGAGCGCGAGCCGTTCTGAGCTAGGCATGAGCACTCCGGACGTTGCCCGGGGGCTCGCTCATGTGGTTCAGTGCCTAGGTCGTCAGCGCTAACGGTCAGATGGCTTAGCGACCTTAGAAGAAGAGGAGACAGGGATGAATTCAGGTCACGGAGATGTGGATGCGAGGGTCGCGGTGCTCGTGGATTGCGACAACGTATCTCCAGACATCTTGGAGCACGCTTTGCGCGTAGCAGCGCAGTATGGCCGCGTCGTATTGCGACGTGGTTATGGTAACCAAGCGACTCTCGGAAGCCGATGGCAGGACGCTCTCGTTCAGCAGGCTTTCACGCCTTGTTTGCAGTATCAGTATGCCGCGGGCAAGAACACGTCAGACATCGCGCTAGCCCTGGATGCCATGGAGGCACTCTTTGATGAGCGCGCGGACACGTTCTGCTTGGTTACGAGCGACTCCGACTTCGCTTACCTGTGCCGCAAACTGAGAGAAAGGGGGGCGGTCGTTTGCGTTGTTGGGGAATTGAAAACGCCGGCTGCCTTGCGCAATGCTAGCGACCATTTCTCCCAATGGAACCGCCCGGAGCAAGCGCAGGATGCCTCGAATGATGCGGTTGTCGCAGCGGCGGCACCGAAAAAGGCAGAGCCTCCAAAATCTCCCGTGAAGCTTCGGCCTAGGTTTGTCGTTGAGGCTGTGTCGCTGATGGCGAGCAATACGAGTGATGGCAAGGTCTCGATGGGCTCGTTAGGTAGTTACCTGAAGCGGACGGACTCGGCGTTTTCCCCGAAGACGTATGGGCACTCTGGCCTGCTGGATATGATCAAGACCTATGACTTGCTGGTATCAATTCAGGAGCCAGGTGGGCACTACTCTGTGATGCTTGCGCCGAAGGCAGAGCCGCAGAGTGAGGAGCACGAGGCGACGGGAAGCTAGCTCTTTGGCCGCCGGTAAGCACCCGGGGCCTTCACACTAACGCTTCGTACAGACGCGCCCTTGCTTGGGTGCGTCCTAGAATTCATCTGCCATTACGAGCCGGTACGGCGGGGGAAAAGGTCGGTTGGTCTAGCAGACTTGCCGGCT
>OGQD01000908.1_pt1 | contig 20519 bp, 17 predicted proteins | sample 1553091 | NCBI WGS metagenome assembly OGQD01 (sample SAMEA2580290, study PRJEB22360) | human gut metagenome | biome: human gut; feature: human-associated habitat; material: faeces | place: Denmark | collected 2008/2010
CATAATAGTGGTATTACTTATTAGAATGCCAAAACATATACATAAAATAATTTTTATAGATTTTCTTTAAATCATCAATAGATTTTCCATTAATATTTAATTTTTTATCATATTGAATTCCCTTAGATTTAATTTCTAGTTTTCCCGAAATCATTCCATCCTCTGAAATGCTATAGTTACCTTTAGTAATTTGCGTATTATCTTTCGTTGCATATACATTTGTCCTGACAATTTCTCCTCCTTCGGGTTTAAGAACAAGTGCATTTCTATCGTCCGTGAAATCTCCTTGAAAACCAAAAGGTAATATTTGGCTTGTACATTCTAACCAAACATACTTTTCTTTATCAGGAATTGCCAAGATTACATGGTTACTTTGCATAGAAACAATATCCGGAATCACGCTTTTTTTATACCTATCTCCATATAGCCGTACATAATAAGACTCAACACCAACTACATCTAAAAGTGATTTTGTATAGTTGGTTAAAGCTTTACAATCACCATAACCTAATCTATCAACGTCTTTTGCCAACATTGGCTTCCAACCTCCAATTCCTTCTTGAATACTAACATACCTGACTTTTTCCTGGACATATCCATATACTATTTTGGCTTTTTTCAATGGGTCTTCTTCATTTCCTATTAAAGTTTTAATTTTAACTTTAGTTTCATCTGACAACTCGGATGTTCCTATCAAAATTTTATCCGTAAACCATTTTCCCATTTCCAACCAACTTTTTGCATTTCCATCAACTCCTTCCAAATGAAAATAATCCAATCCCATCATTACATTAGGCGTATAGGAATCAAATGAAGGAGAATAATCCTCTGTTTTGTAAGCCTGCATATTATTTGCAGTAAAAGAAACTCCATCTGTCTTAACCTCCTTTATAATATTATGATTGTCCAGCATATTGAATTCCTTGTATTTAAAGCCTAAATCAGATGGCGCTTTTATACTTATAGTTGATTTTTCCACGCTTACAGAAAAACCAGGAACCGGATACCATCTTGGAATAAAAGCTGTATTGGAGGTTTCCGTCTCGCTTGAAAAAACTACTGTGAAAGGATATTCAGTAGGAGTATAATCATAATGCAGCAACTTATTGTCTGTTATGATTGAACCTTCAGAAACTGAATTTTCTTTAAAGTCTTTTCTTTTTACTTTTTTTATTTCTTTCCCAAATGCATTATAGAATTGTGCCTCAATAGATTTGACACGCTCTCTACCCGAAAAATATTCATAAAGCCCCATATAGGACAATCCGTTTTCATTAAGGACGGTTACTATTCTTTTATTAGTCATTATCATTGACTTTCTGGAAGAAATAACAATGTTTTTTTGGTCCAAACGAATAACCGCGTTTGCGTTTTCTTTAAGTTCTGCAGGAATGTTCGCAACTGTATACTCAAGGTCCTGTGCAACAGCTATTGTTGTGAAAAATAAAACAATAGTGAGGGGGAAAAGTAAATTTTTCATTAAATGTTAAATTTTTCCAAAAATAAAATAATAAAACTGATTTCCTAGCCTATTCTTTATTTTTTGTATCGATTACGATGGTAACCGGACCATCGTTAAGTAATGCTACTTTCATGTCGGCGCCAAACCTTCCTGTCTGAACTTTCTTACCTAAATCTGCTTCCATCTGACTGACAAAGTTCTCATACAGAGGAATGGCCACATCCGGTTTTGACGCTTTTATATAAGACGGGCGGTTTCCTTTTTTAGTAGCGGCATGCAATGTGAACTGGCTAACAATAATAATATCCCCGCCAATATCTTTAATGGATAAGTTCATGACATCGTCCTCATCACCAAAAATGCGAAGATTGGCAATTTTTGCCGAAAGCCACTGAATATCTTCCTGGGTATCGGAATCTTCAAATCCAACCAGAACCAACAGTCCTGATTGTATTTCGCTTACTTTTTCTCCTTCTATGGTTACTGAGGCATGGGAAACTCTTTGAATAACGGCTTTCATTTAGTGGACAGTTTATAGTGGATAATGGATAGTTGGTAGTGGATAGTTGACAGTGGATAGTTGACAGTGGGTAGTTTATGACAATCTCTATGACATGTGTCTTTTGACCTTTGGACTTCAGCCTTTTGACTTATTTACTTCATAACTATCGACTATAGATTATCAACTATCCACTAATCTAGTTTCCCGCTTTCTCGTCGGCGTAGTCGTCTGTACGGTAATGTTCTTCGTCGCCTTCGAGTATTTGCAGATAGCTTCTGTAGCGTGACCAGGCAATTTCATCCTTTTCTAATGCTTCTTTAACGGCACAATGCGGTTCTTCCTTGTGAAGGCAATTGTTGAATTTGCATTGGTCCTGTAAAGCAAAAAACTCAGGGAAATAACCGCTGACTTCCGATTTTTCCATATCTACAATCCCAAAGCCTTTAATTCCCGGTGTATCAATAATTCTTGCTCCAAATGACAAATCATACATTTCTGCAAATGTAGTCGTGTGTTGTCCTTGTCTGCTTTGTTCCGAAATTACGGATGTCTTAAGGTGCAGTGTTGGTTCTAAGGCATTGGCAAGAGTTGATTTCCCTACACCGGAATGACCGGAAAACATTGAAACCTTACCTATCATCATTTCTTTCAGCTTTTCAACTCCTTTTCCTTCTGTTGAAGAAACTCTCAGGCATTGATATCCTATATTGGAATATACATATTGCAGGTAAAGCTGCTCGTCAAGCATTGCCTCATCATAGGTGTCTATTTTATTAAAAACCAAAATAGTTTCTATACCATAGGCTTCGGCAGTAACCAGAAAACGATCAATAAAACTGGTTGTTGTGGGCGGATTATTTATCGTAACCAACAAAAAGACCCGGTCAATATTGGATGCAATAATGTGAACCTGCTTTGAAAGGTTAACCGACTTACGGACTATATAATTCTTGCGGTCGTGGATATTATGAATCGTTCCCGTGATTTTATCGGAACTCTTATCGAGTTCATAATCGACTATATCGCCTACTGCAATAGGATTGGTACTTTTGATTCCTTTCATTCGGAATTTGCCTTTAATCCTGCATTCGATAAAGTCTCCGCTTTCGGATTTCACGGTATACCAGCTTCCGGTAGATTTATAAACGGTTCCTGTCATTCACTTCAGTTTTCCTGATTTTATTAAATTTAAACGACAAAATTACTGTTTTACAACGGAACAATGTAATTTCATCATTTAAATTTAGAACTCACTTTTATCCGTTAATAATTTTTTCCTGGTGACTGATACTTTCCTGATGGATTGCTTTGAATATCTTTAAAATAAACTCTTCGCTCAAACCTTTTTCTTCGCCCTCCAATATCATTTTGCCCAAAATCTCATTCCATCTTTTGTTTTGAAGGACGGCTACGTTTTTTTCTTTTTTTAAGGCTCCAATCTTATCGGCAACCTTCATTCTTTTTCCTAAAATCTCAAGGATTTTTGCATCATACTCGTCTATATCCAAACGGAGCCTGTCCAGCCTCTGATTATAGTCTGAACCGTCTTCTGTTTCTTTCCTTACTTTCAGATTTTTGAAAATTTCTTTTAATTTTTCCGGAGTGACCTGCTGTTCGGCATCGCTCCATGCATTATCCGGGTCATTATGGGTTTCAATTATTAGTCCGTCATAATTCAAGTCTAAAGCCTGTTGCGAAACTTCCTGAATCATTTCACGCTTGCCGGTAATGTGTGAGGGGTCACAAATTATAGGCAAATCCGGAAAACGGTTCTGCAATTCTATTGCCAATTGCCATTCCGGTATGTTTCTGTATTTTGTTTTTTCATAAGTGGAAAAACCTCTGTGGATGACACCCAGTTTTTTGATTCCCGCATTGTAAAGGCGCTCAATCCCTCCAAGCCACAAAGCCAAATCAGGGTTTACAGGATTTTTTACTAAAACAATTTTGTCTGTATTTTTTAAAGCATCTGCAATTTCCTGTACCGCAAAAGGGTTTACAGTAGTTCTTGCCCCAATCCATAAAACATCTATATCATGTTCCAAAGCCTGTTGAACGTGAGCTACGTTGGCCACTTCTGTAGCCATTAAAAGACCTGTTTCTGCTTTGGCTTTCTGCAGCCATTTTAAACCTACCGCTCCAACACCTTCAAAACTTCCCGGTCGGGTTCTGGGTTTCCAGATTCCAGCCCTGTAAATACTAACATCAGAATCTTTCAATTCATGAGCTATTTTTAATACCTGTTCTTCGGTTTCCGCACTGCAAGGTCCTGCAATTATTAATGGATGTGACAATTTGAAATCGTCCAGCCACGTTCTTAATTCTTTTGAATTTTTCATTTTATCTTGAGTTTTTCGGCTCATGCCAAAATTAGTTATTTTATTTTTCAGGCTTATCAGTCCAGCCTATCAATTGCTTCCTGAATTTTTTCTTCCGGGATACATAACGAAAAACGGATATATCCTTCTCCATTCTTCCCAAAAATGGTTCCCGGTGTAAGGAAAATGTTTTTTTCAATTAAAAATGTATCGATAAATGTTTCAGAAGACCGATTCCCAAAAGGTAATTTTGCCCATACAAACATGCCAACAGCTTCTTTATTAAAAGTACAGCCTAGTTTTTCTGCCAATTGAAAAATTAATTTTCTTCTTCTTTTATATATCTTGTTTTGGGAATCAAACCATTCGCTTCCTAATTTCAAAGCTTCGATTGCTCCTTTTTGGATACCGTAAAACATGCCGCTGTCCATATTACTTTTTATTTTCAGGATGGCATCGATGAACTCCTGTTTTCCGGAAACCATTCCTATTCGCCAACCGGACATATTAAAAGTTTTGCTCAAAGAATTTAATTCCAAAGCAACTTCTTTGGCTTCCTCAATCTGAAAAATCGAAATCGGATTATCATTCAGTACAAAACTGTATGGATTATCGTTGCCCAAAACAATCTGATGTCTTTTTGCAAAAGCAACCAGCCTTTCGAAAAGTTCAAGACTACCACCAGTTCCGGTTGGCATATGCGGATAATTAATCCACATCAACTTGACTTTTGATAAATCTCTACTTTCCAGAGCTTCCAAATCCGGCATCCAGTTGTTCTGTTCTTTCAAATCATAAAAAACAGACTTTGCTCCGACAAGGTTTGTGATAGATGAGTAGGTTGGATATCCCGGGTCTGGTATCAGCACCTCATCTCCTTCATTCAAAAAGGCTAATGAAATATGCATTATTCCTTCTTTGGAGCCCATTAAGGGTAAAATTTCAGTATTGGGGTCTAATGCCACATCAAATTGAGATTTGTAAAAATCGGCTATTCCTTTTCTCAATTCCGGCAATCCCTGATAGCTTTGATATTCATGTGCTTTTTCATCTCCAAGAGCCTTAACCATAGCTTCTATTGCTTTTGGGGGTGGTGTTAAATCGGGGCTGCCTATCCCCATATTCAGCACGGGCTTTCCTTCAGAAATCATTTGGCGGACTTGTCGCAGTTTTGTAGAAAAATAATACTCTTCAACCGTTTCCAATCGTTTAGCAAATCCTTTATTTTCTATTTTTTCTACCGTTAAAATATCTTCTGTCATCTTTTCGCGATTTAAATTGTATCTCCTTTTCTGTATTCTCCTAAAACTTTAAAATGCGTGGTCATCAATTCTACTATTGATTTTGCCTTTTCATAATGTTTGTACTTTTCAAAAGTCACATCCACAAAAAAGGAATATTGAAAGGGTGTTTCAATAATGGGCATCGACTGGATTTTTGTCAGGTTTAATTTGCAATTGTTCATGACATTTAAAATTGTAGCCAGGCTGCCGGGTGTGTCGTCCAATTCAAATTTTATGGAGGCTTTATTGATTTCCGATTTTGGCAAAACCTTGTTCTGCGTCTTTAAGATTACAAACCGCGTCTTATTACTTTTTATGGTATGGATTCCGGAAGCCAGAATATCCAGGCCAAACATTTCAGCAGCAATCGGACTTGCGACAGCAGCAATCTTCTTCAATTGGTTTTCCTGAATCCGATGTGCCGTTTCGGCCGTATCACCACTTTCAACTAATTTTATATGGGGATATTTTTTAAAAAACTCTCCACATTGCAGCAAGGCGATTGGATGCGAATGAACTTCTTTTATGTCTTCTATTTTCTGACCTTTCAATACCATCAGGTTCATATTGATATTCAGATAATGCTCTCCAATAATGTGAAGGTTATTCCTGTCTATTAACGCATAATTAGGTATGATGGAACCTGCAATCGAATTCTCCAAAGCCATTACGGCATGCTGTGTTTTGTTTTCGACCAGGCTGTTAACTAAAGCATCAAACGACATGCATTCATCCAGCTCCAGATTTTCACCAAAATATTCTTTAGCAACCTGATGGTGGAATGAGCCTCTGATTCCCTGAATTGCAATTTTTGTTTCCATAAGTTTAGGCAAAAAAAAATCCCGATTTGCATCGGGATTTACTATTATTGATTTTAAATAATTTCTATTTAGATAACAACACGACAATCCCTTTCCTGTTTCCAGAAGTAAAAAGAGTTGCTAAAATAAAAACGGTTGTTTTGCATTTTTTTTGTCTTGCTATTCGGCTAAAGTAGAAATTTTTGTTTTACGTTTTACAAATTGAAACTTTTTTTAAGAAAAATTTCAGCTATAACGTTTGAGTAATAGTTCAAAAGGAGTTTAATTTTCCCGCTATGCAATTCAACGAACATATACACGTTTTAATTATCCAATTTATTACTTTTGTTCAAAATCAAGAATCATGTCAATCGAAGTCACTTCCATTTCAAAAAATTACGGAGAGCAAAAAGCTTTGGATACTATTTCCTTTTCTATCCAAAAAGGTGAAATCGTGGGCTTTCTGGGGCCAAATGGTGCCGGAAAATCAACGTTGATGAAAATCCTTACTACCTTTATTACTGCTGATGAAGGACAGGCTTCTGTAAATGGATTTGACGTTTCAACGGCACAAAAGGAAGTACAAAAATCTGTTGGTTATCTGCCAGAACACAATCCTTTGTATCTTGATTTGTATGTGCGCGAATACCTGGCTTTCAATGCCGATGTGTATAAGGTTGCCAAATCAAGAATTGAGGAAGTAATTACGATGACCGGCCTGACTCCTGAAAGCCATAAGAAAATAGGGCAATTGTCTAAAGGTTACCGCCAGCGTGTTGGTCTGGCAACAGCCCTGCTTCACAATCCGGATGTTTTGATTTTAGACGAACCTACAACGGGTCTTGACCCAAACCAATTGGTAGAAATCAGAGATTTGATTAAAAATATCGGAAAAGACAAAACCGTTTTCTTATCTACGCATATTATGCAGGAAGTAGAAGCTATTTGCGACCGTGTCATTATTATTAATCATGGAAAGATTGTTACCGATAAAAAACTGACTAATCTTAAAAATGAAGAGGAGCAGGTTATTGAGGTTGAATTTGACCATACTGTAGAAGAGCAACTATTAAGGTCGTTACCAAATCTGGTTACTTTAACCAATACTCATGATATGACCTGGGAGCTGACCTTTTCAACTTCAAAAGATATGCGTCCTGCAATTTTTGATTTCGCCCACGACAATGGACTTAAAACGTTACAGCTTAATCTGAAGAGCAAGAATCTGGAAGCTATTTTCAGAGATGTGACTAAGAAATAATACTTCTTACGGATATACCAAACGTCCCTGGTAAAGCTGCGTAACCTCGATTACTGGCGGCACGTTTTTTAAAACAACATTGCCTGTACTATAAATGGTTCCAGAAATTTTATCTATTGGCTTTACAATGATGTCGTTTGAGCTTCTGTGGAAAACATGAACTTCTTTTGCGGTCAAATCAGAACCGTCAAATCTGGCATTACCATTATAAAAACCTATATATAAAGCCTGAGTAGTACCTGAAACCGCAAAATAAGAATCCTTATTATCTTCTATTGTTAGTTGATTACAATTTACCTCCACTTCAAAAGTTCCGGAAGCTGTATCGCTAAACATTCCTGATTGCAGGCTAAGGGATGGAAAACCCAAAACACCATCGGATTTTACTCCAAATTGTGAAGACGAATAAACGTTTATTAGTGTTGGAGTTGTTACATAAACCTGAGTCGTATTGTAATCGCGAACCCAGTTGCAACCATTGGAATTCCTGAGAAAAAGTTCTTCATTCTGAACTTCAGCTGTAATTCCGCCAAGCAAATTTTCTCCTGTTTTTACAACTACTTTTTTTTCAGGACCTTGTTTTATAATCAATTCAATCCCTTCTCCTATATTGATTTTCTTAAAATCGTTAACCACAAATTCTCTTGTAATTGGAGTCCCTGAGGTCTGAAAGCAATCATTTGCATTTTCCGAATCGCATGACAAAAAAGCTATCGAAAACAGGACAATTATTCTTGTGGTTATTTTGGCTTTCATCATACTTCTATCCATTACTGTTTATAAACGAACTCCCAATGCAAATTCTAATGCTTCCGCCTTTGCGGCATGGGTCTTTAAAGCGACACCCATAAAAATTTCATCTGCCAAATAATATTTAAGTCCCAATCTCTGATAAATTGGAGGCAGATAATCCAACGGAGCATAGGCATAATATCCGAATTGTGTTTCTAACGAGAGCCTATTCACAAAAAGCTCATGACCAACAAATATCCCGCCTTTCCGATAATCTGTATCAGGACTGACGTTTAAATTCGGGTCTGCAGCAATTCGTTTTACGGTTTCTTTTAAATATTTATAGATAAAGAGATCTGCTCCAATATGGATGGCACTTATACGGCTCAACCTCTTATCTGCATAAACAGAAAATACATAAAAAGGAAATTGGCCGCTGCCTACCAAATCGCTTTCATTAAATCCGGTTCTGAAAACCAGATTGTAGCGTATGGGCTCTGTATATCTGACAGAATCTTTATGTTCAATATACTGAAGCGGTTCTTTACTTTCAAAATCATATACCGCTCCTATATTAAGTGCCAGAGTATTTGTACTCTTATTGGGTGTTCTCAAATTCGCATTGGAATGGTGGAAAAAAGACAATCCGGCCTGAACACCTAATCCGTTCCAGATTTTTTCTTTTTTATAGTTTAGCATAAAATAGGTAGCTGGCATCCAATGTGTTCCATAAGCCTGATTTTCAGGATTGGTTACGGCATCATAGGGATTGGTATTATAGGCAACTCCTTGCGCAATCCTGAACATCAGGTTTCTTTGAAAGAAATAAAAATTATAATGTCCATACAAGCCATAAAAATGTCCTAAAGCTTCATAGTTCATGTTTTGATATTGGAACGAGAGGCCATAATCCGGATAGTTATATCTTGACTGCCATGGTTTTTCGCCGTAGGTTTTTCTGTTAAGGCTTATCAGTATTCCTTCCTGTCTTTTATCTGTGAATTGGGAGATTTCTTCGGTATGCTTTAAAATCTTTCCATAAAAATTATTGATATCAAGAGTGTACCTGCTATTTTCCTGCTGAGAAAAGCACAGTAACGGTACTAGATAAAGCAGGTAAAAAAAATTGTTCGTCATGTGTTTGTAAAAATGTGTCATAGCCTTATCCCAACTCCTATTTCCATGGCTTCTGCTTTTGCAGCATGTGTTTTTAGCGTTAGTGCTGCAAAAATAGTGTCACTAAAATAATATTTCAAACCAATTCTTTGATAAAATGGTCCTAAATAACCAAATGGTGCATAAACATAATATCCTGCCTGTGCTTCAATTGAGAGCCTATTGATAAAAAGTTCATGTCCTACAAAAACTCCTACCCTACGATAATCTGTATCCGGGTCAAGATGGTAATCAGGATAGGCAGCAGATTTATATCTGATGTATTCTTCCAGATATTTCATCATAAAAAAATCAGCTCCAAACTGGATAGCGCTTTTTCTGGAAAGGCGTTTGTCTGCATAGGCAGACAATACATAAAAAGGAAATTTTCCACTACCAATAATATCACTTTCATTCCTTCCGGAACGGAATGAAATATTGAATCGAACCGGTTCTTTAAAATTTTGTATTGTATCATACATTATAGTCGTCCGTTTCAGATTCTCACTTTTTTCAAAAGAATAATTAACCCCAAGATTTACAGCCAATGTGTTGGTACTGGTATTAGGTGAGGCCATATTCGAATTAGAATGGTGAAAAAAGCTAATTCCCGCCTGCAAGCCTATGTTTTTATAAAGATTTTCTTTGTGGTAATTCAGCATCATATAGGTTGATGTCATCCACCGTGTTCCATAAGCCATATTCCTGAAATTGGTATCTTTATCGTAGGGATTAGTATTATACGAAATTCCTTCCCCAACACGAAACATCAGGCTCCTGTTTAAAAAATAAAAATTGTAGTGTGCATATAGCCCGTACAAATCACCCAAAATGGGATTTTTGGTATTTTCATAATGAAAAGACGCCCCGTAATCGGGGAAATTATATTCAGATTCCCATTCTTTATGGCCAAATGTTTTTCTGTTAAAACTTATCAGGACACCTTCCGGATGCTCCGTAATAAGGTGCTTAATAGTACTATTGTGCGGTAAAATGTTTCCATAAAAATAATTGACATCAACTGAATATTTCCCATTTATTTCCTGGGAAAAAGCAGCTAATGGAATCGAAAAAATAAAAATATATAATTTCTTAAGCACTTATTTTGTCCTTTTAATTACGGCTTCCAATTCTTTTTCTTTTGATATTTCATAGGAAAATATTCTTCCTAAGGTATCTTTTATCGTAATCTGAAATTTATAATTTTCAGCCTGTGGAATCGTAATTACAGCCTGGGACTGTTTATATAAAGGTATTGGTGGTTGTCCGGAATACAATTGCGCATTGGAAATTTTTATCAGTTCTGCCTTCCAGCCTTCATTTGTCACTATGACATTTTTTATTTTATCATTTGAATAATTATCAATGAGCGTTAGACGGGGCATAAAATAGGTTTCAATACTCTTTATCGAATATTTTTTACCATCGCCAATATTTAAGGCATTTTCCGTATCCTGATTTGAGTAACTGTATCCTGCATTTAATTCGATTGCCTTTTCGAGCTGACCTTTGGAAATGGTCACTTTTTTGGCACTTTCTTTTTCAATAACATAAATCTTTTCCAAAAAATCAGGCACAGAGTATTCGTTAAAATTTGGCCCTTTTGCCTCTGAATAATCTTTTTGAGCATCAAGAATCAAGAACACTATTCCGTCCGGTTTTATTTCTTCTGTTTTTAAATAGATATCGGAATTGGCATAGTCCAGTGATTCCAGTTTTATAAAATCGTTTGTAGACAGATTCTTTAGTTTGTGGGCAAAAACTTCTTTATTCTGCTGAATAATAGCCTGTTCTTTCTTTTCGGCCTGCAGGGATTCATATTTATAAATTCCAAAAGCGATGAGTAATCCCACCACAATTGTAACCGGAACAATTAAAAGATACCATGCTCCGCTAACTCCTGTTCTTTGTTCTTTAATTACATACGTTTCCGACCATTTGTCATGAAGTCCGGAAGGTGTAAAAAAGGTAAGGGCTTCAAATGGGACCAATCTTAAAAATGTTCTTTTTAGTATAGAACTTACGGGTGGTTTATTCCCTTCCTCATCTGTAACTCGGGTTTCCGTAAGCATTTTTGCGGCGGTTACTCCTAAAACGGATTCAAAAATGGCATAATAGAACACCCTGAAAAAGGCAAAAATTATAATAAAAGCTACTCTATCACCTAATCCATTTTGTAAAGCAGATACAAAAGCCTGTAACTTCTCTGTTCTGATGAAGAATTCGAATGAGGCAGAAAATACAAGAATCATTATGAAGTCATCTATAATCAGATGGAAAAATCTTCTCCAACGTCCGGCCTCAACCAGAGTAACACTGGTGTGCGTTTCATAGGTTCTTTCAATGATCTCGAATGTTTTTCCCATTTCAATGTACTTGAGTATTGAAAAAGCGAGGTAAGCATAGAAAGCCATAACAACGTAGTCCATGAACCATAATACATATAGGAAAACACCCAAAGAATTCGTTGTATTTTCCATTAAAACAATGGAAAAAAGACCCAAAATAAAAGAAGAGACTTTTGTTATGAATATTACAGAATAAACAAAGCGTAGCAATCTTGTTTCTTTGGCTTTACTTCGCAAATAGAACACCGCCCCTAAAATCAGCAGAACATAAAAAAATGCATTTAACAGATTGTAATGCATATACATGCCGTCACCTGTTCCTAACTTGAACGTATAAAAATCTTCAAGATTAAAAATAGTAAGATGAATTGACTGGAAAATGTATTTTATGAAGCCAATTGTATATACCATTTCTTTTGAAGCGGTATTGTAGTCAATCGTAAGCATGGGAATAAAAATTCCCAGAATGGCAATTACAATAGAAAACCAGGCGATTTTTTCTTGAGACAGGTATTTTTGCAGCATACAAAACTTTTTATAAGACTCAAAAATAACCAATTAAAACAATCTTGCAAGACCTTATTTAGAATACCTCTCTGGCTATTGCCTTAATATTTTCCGACTTCCCCATCGAATAATAATGCAAAACGGGTATTCCTTCTTTAATTAACTCCTTACTTTGGCTAATGCACCATTCTATACCTATTTGCTTCACGGCATCCGCATCCTTAGCCCGAACGATTGACATTATAAGTTCGTCAGGAATATCGACCTTAAACCGATGCGGCACCAGATTCAATTGTTTTTTGGTTGAAATGGGCTTCAATCCCGGAATAATCGGAACCGTGATTCCCTCTTTTCTGCATTTGGCTACAAAATCAAAGAATTTTTTGTTATCAAAAAACATCTGAGTAATAATATAAGAAGCTCCATTTTTTATTTTCTGCTTTAGGAAATAAATATCGCTATCCAGACTTGGTGCCTCCATGTGTTTTTCAGGATAACCCGCCACGCCAATACAAAAATTTGTGGCTGAAGAATTTTGCAATTCGTCATCCAGATAGATACCGTTATTGAGGTTGGCAATTTGCGTTACCAGCTCCGAAGCATAGTGGTTTCCTTCTTTTTCCGGCTTGAAATAGGTTTCATTTTTCACGGCATCGCCACGCAAGGCAACTACATTTTGGATTCCGAGAAAATCCAAATCAATTAAGAAGTTTTCCGTGTCTTCTTTCGTAAATCCACCACAAAGGATATGCGGAATCGCATCGACCTGGTATTTGTTTTGTATGGCCGAACAGATACCTACTGTTCCGGGACGTTTTTTTACAATCTTTTTTTCCAACAGCCCGCTTGGCAATTCCTTGTATTCATATTCTTCACGATGGTAAGTCACATCAATAAAAGGCGGATTAAATTCCATTAACGGGTCAATACTATCAAAAATTGACTGGATATTTTGCCCTTTTAATGGCGGTAGTATTTCGAAAGAAAAAAGCGATTTGCCATTGGCTTTTTCTATATGTTCTGTTACTTTCATTTGTTTTTGATTTCAGATTTTAGATTTCTGATCTTCGTTTTTTGATTTTTGATTTCAGATTTTTGACTTGACGACTTGACAACTTGACGACTTGATGACTAATTTAATCCGCAATGTTCGGGTTTAGCCATTTTTCAGCATATTCATAGGAAACATTTCTGCGTTTTGCGTAGTCTTCGACCTGGTCTTTTTTAATTTTTCCGAGTCCGAAATACTTGCTTTCCGGATGTCCGAAATAATAACCTGAAACCGAAGAAGCGGGCCACATTGCCATACTTTCTGTTAAGGTTACTCCTATATTTTGCTCTACCTTTAACAGTTTCCAAATAGTGGGTTTCTCCAAATGGTCCGGACAAGCCGGATATCCCGGCGCCGGACGTATTCCTTTATATTCTTCCTTAATCAGGGCTTCGTTGTTCAATGTTTCGTCTGAGGCATATCCCCAGATTTCTTTCCTTATTTTTTCATGTAAGTATTCGGCAAAGGCTTCTGCAAATCGGTCACCTAATGCTTTGACCATAATGGAATTATAATCATCCAGATTTTTTTCGAATTCTGCCGCTTTTTCATCTACTCCAAAACCTGTCGTTACGCAAAACGCTCCCATATAATCTGTAATTCCGGAATCTTTCGGCGCTATAAAATCAGACAGGGCAATATTGGGTGCTCCTTTTGTTTTTGCAGACTGCTGTCTTAAAGTCAGGAAAGTTTGCAGAAGCTTTCCATTTTCATCCCGTAATTCAATATCATCATCATTGATTTGGTTGGCAGGAAATATTCCATACACGCCTTTTGCTTCTAACCAGTTTTCCTGTATAATCTGGCGCAACATTTCCTGAGCATCCGCAAACAACACTTTAGCTTGTTCGCCAACAATTTCATCTTTTAGTATTTCCGGAAATTTCCCATGCAGGTCCCATGTTCTAAAAAATGGTGTCCAATCGATATAATCGACCAATTCTCCTAATTTTACATCGATGACTTTTGTTCCTATAGTGTTTGGTTTTACCGGAGTGAAATTAGTCCAGTCCAATTGCAGCTTATTTTTTCTGGCTTCCTCTATGCTTAAGAAGTTTTTATCACGGCTCCGACTTAGGTAACCTTCGCGAAGCTCATCATATTCCATACGCAGGCTCTTGAAATATTCCTGATTGGTATTCTTATTTATGAGATTTCCGGCTACAGTAACAGCACGCGAAGCATCATTGACATGAACTACTGTTTCCCTATATTCCGGGGCAATCTTTACGGCTGTATGTGCTCTTGAAGTGGTTGCTCCACCAATCATTATCGGAATTTTGACATTCTGCCTGTCCATCTGTTTTGCCAGATAGACCATTTCATCCAGAGAAGGCGTGATTAATCCGCTTAGTCCTATTATATCTACTTTTTCCTCAATGGCTGTCTGAATAATTTTCTCGGGCGGTACCATGACACCAAGGTCAATGATTTCATAGTTATTACAAGCCAAAACCACCGCCACTATATTTTTCCCTATGTCATGAACATCACCTTTTACGGTTGCCATCAAAACCTTTCCTGCTGAACTGGAACTTCCGTCTTTTTCTGCTTCAATATACGGCAACAGGTAAGCAACCGCCTTTTTCATGACACGTGCTGATTTTACTACTTGCGGCAAAAACATTTTCCCGCTTCCGAATAAATCTCCTACTACATTCATTCCTGTCATTAGATTGATTTCTATGACTTCAATAGGCCTTGTAGCCAATTGTCTGGCTTCTTCAATATCCGCATCAATAAATTCATCAACTCCTCTTACCAAAGCGTGTGTCAATCTTTCCTGAAGTGGAAGCGAACGCCACTCCTGCGACTGCTTTTCTGAAACTTCTTTTGTATCTCCTTTTATATTTTCTGCAAATGCCAAAAGTCTTTCTGTGGCATCATCTCTCCTGTCAAGCAAGACATCTTCAACATATTCCAGCAAATCTTCAGGAATTTGGTCATAGATTTCCAACATTTCCGGATTTACGATTCCCATAGTCATACCGTGATTGACAGCATGGTATAGAAATGCGGAGTGCATTGCTTCACGTACCCTGTCGTTACCGCGGAATGAGAATGAAACATTGCTTACACCACCGCTGACACTTGCATAGGGAAGATTTTCCTTAATCCATCTGGTAGCCCTGAAGAAATCTACTGCATTCCGACGGTGTTCTTCCATTCCGGTTGCAACGGGAAAAATATTCGGGTCAAAAATGATGTCTTCTGCCGGAAAACCTACCTTGTTTACCAAAACATCATACGAACGCTTACAGATTTCTATCCTTCTTTCATAGGTATCTGCCTGTCCTGTCTCGTCAAAAGCCATAACAATGACTGCTGCACCATATTTTTTTATCAGTTTTGCCTGACGAATAAAATTTTCTTCTCCTTCTTTTAAACTGATAGAGTTGACAACACTTTTCCCCTGGGCTATTTTTAGTCCTGCTTCGATAATTTCCCATTTTGAACTGTCAATCATTATTGGAACGCGGGAAATATCTGGTTCAGAAGCTATCAGATTCAGGAAAATTGTCATAGCGCGAACACCGTCAAGCATTCCCTCATCCATATTAATGTCAATAATCTGTGCGCCTCCTTCTACCTGAGCCCTGGCAATATCCAGTGCTTCTTCGTATTTTTCTTCTTTTATCAGGCGTAAAAATTTTCGGGAACCGGTAACATTCGTACGTTCTCCTACGTTTACAAAAATGCTTTCGGGTGTTATGATTAAAGGTTCGAGACCTGATAATCTTAAGTATTTTTTACAATCGACATCTGCCATTTTCTTATTCTTTTCTACAGTCTAAACCGGTTCTACAATTCTGGGTGAATATTCTTTTGCTACTTCTGCTATCAGGCGGATATGTTCCGGGGTTGTTCCGCAACATCCTCCAATTATGTTAATGAGATTATCTTCGAGATATTCCCGAATCAAAACCTGCATATCTTCCGGTGTCTGGTCATATTGCCCAAAAGCATTGGGCAAACCTGCATTGGGATGTGCCGAAACATTGAATGTGGTATTGTGCGAAAGTCGTTGTAAATAAGGTTTTAACTGGTCTGCTCCTAAAGCACAATTAAATCCTACGCTCAATAGCGGAATGTGAGAAATGGAAATCAGGAATGCTTCTACAGTCTGACCGGAGAGTGTTCTTCCTGAAGCATCTGTTATCGTGCCGGAAACCATGACCGGAATATCTATATTTCTTTCTTCTTTGACTTCTTCGATGGCAAAAAGTGCTGCTTTTGCATTCAGAGTATCAAATATGGTTTCTACCAGCAGAATATCGGAACCTCCATCAATCAGGGCTTCGACTTGCTGTTTATAGGCGATGCGTAATTCATCAAAGGTCACGGCACGGAAACCGGGGTCATTTACATCCGGAGACATGCTTGCCGTTCTGTTAGTAGGTCCTATAGAACCCGCCACGAAACGTGGTTTATCCGGATTTTTTGCCGTAAACTCATCTGCTATTTCTCTGGCCAGTCTGGCCGATTCATAGTTTAATTCATAAACCAAATCTTCCAAATGATAGTCAGCCATACCTATAGTCGTTCCCGAAAAAGTATTGGTTTCTACGATGTCAGCACCGGCTTCAAAATATTGGCGGTGGACTTCCTGTATTGCTTTTGGCTGGGTTAATGAAAGGAGGTCGTTATTACCTTTCAGCGGATGCGGAAATTCTTTGAATCTTTCACCACGAAAATCTTCTTCCGAAAAATTATACCGCTGGAGCATGGTTCCCATTGCTCCGTCAAGGATGAGAATTCTTTCTTTGATAGCTTTGTGTATGCCTGACATTTTTTACTATTATTAGATTATTCAAGATTCTGATGAATCCAAAAGTCCTAATGTATTTTTCAAAAATCGATGGCATAGAAAAACAATCCCAAGCCATGAATGGTTGAAAAAAAGTATCGATATGTTGTCAGGAAAAGGGAGAAAAAAAGTAGATTTTTCGTGTGTTATCTATCCAATAATATGGTAGAATGTAGCACCTTCTTTAAAGCTTAAAGGGTTGCTAAGGCTTCATCGGGTCTAATCCCTCCGCCTTTCGTGATAACAATCAATATTTTTAAGAACACTGCAAAGTAATGCAATATGTTTGGTTTTTGCAATAGTTTGCAGAAATTATACCGCTATCCTAAAATTTTGTTTGGCTGCAATTTTAAGGATTTGTTCAAGCAGTTTTGGGGAAAGATACTTTTCATTTGGGTTTACGAAGACAAAATCTTTTTCCGTTTTTTTAATACTATTGTTTAATGCCATTTTGAAATCTGCCGAAAATGTCTGCACCAATGGATTAGCACTAATGATATCAAAATCATTCTGGAGCAGATCGAAATAATCAGGAAGAATGTCTTCTGTATCTGAGGTATCGACAGCAATAAGATTTTCGAGTTCGTTTTCCTGAACGAAATTAATTATATCTGCTATTTTGAAAGGAACGGCACATTGGATAAAATTGGCTTCCCAGGAATTCCTTACCGTTGGTTTTTCAAAGAAGGCTACGGTGGAATTGGTTATTACGGGCAATCTTAAATCAAGATTGTTATTTTCAAGAAGTGATTCCTGATTGGAAAGCACCTCAGTTATGAGGGAACTCCCAGTCTCTTCTATTCCAAAGAGAATGATATTTATTTTTTTAACTGACATGGTTCTGGAGATTTTTAGTTAAAAGAACTGCTTTTGACTGGCAATCAAAAGCAGTCTTTCAACAAACAAACAAATAAAACAAACTAAACAAATGCGATTTATGCCTTATGCAGCATAATTATATTCTTTGTATAAAATCAGCTCGACCGGTGTTGAGTTGACCAGATTGTCATAAACCGGACTTTTTTGCTGTACTAATTTTAACCACTTCTGGAGTACCTGAAGCGAAGTATCTGTTGTTGGCTTTAGTACGATTTCGATTTTGCTAAAGCCTACTCTTTCTTCCTGACTTATAACTCCGGTTATTTCTACCTGTAACGACTTTAGGTTGATACCTAACTCTGAAGCTACCTGCTGGCTCACCGCATTGACACATCCTGCGAATCCTGCAAGTATATATTCAAACGGGCTTGGCCCTTCCAGTTCCGGAAATTTTTCATTCCTGCTTATTCTAACATCAGAATTTTGTGTTTTCACTACGAATTGCTCATTATTTCTTGAGTATCCTAATACATTTATTGCTTTCATATTTTTTATTTTTTTTTTGAGATTTATAATTGAGACTTAAAACAAAAAGTCCTTTTGGACGGTTTACCAAAAGGACTTCACACTTGAATATATAAAGAGATTACGTCGTTCGCTTTTGGCAATGGAGTTTAAGGTGGCAATACATCCACATATGTTTTTTACAAATAATCGTTGTTATCGTGTTCATTTTTATTTTATTTTCTCAAAGAATTATTTTTCAAAAAAAAAGCCCCTGTAATTCAACAGAGGCTTTTTTGCTATATATTTTAAAAAACTTAAAATTTGGCAATAGTACCTCCTGCGGAAATTTTCCACATCTTGCAGTACGTATGACAAATAATAGTTCTCATTTTTATTTCTTTTTGATGGTACAAACTTCAGAACTATTTTTGGATTGACAATGCACAAAATAAAAATTTAACATTTATTTTATTTTTAAACAAAAAAACTGATGTTTTATAAAGAGAAGCGTACAACAAAAAATTATACTAATAATCAGCATTTTAACTTTAAAATACTATTGCTGTATTAGTTAAGAAAATCATTTATCGCAATATTGTTTATATAGCCTTTTTGATATTTTGGTATCAAACCCATTAAGAAAAAACAAAAAAGCCTACTTAAAAAAGCAGGCTCTTTCGAAGTATAATTTTGATTAATAGCCTCTTGCAAGCAAAAGCATTCTCATAAAAAATTTAGTTAATACGTACCGAATATAACAAAAAAAGGAATTATTTCACAATTTCAATTTAGTTAAAAAATGATCGGCCTGATAAAAAACTACCCTTTTTATATATCCATTAAACAGTATTAGTTCTTCACTACTTTTGTAGTACCAGTACCGGAATCAGTCTGTATGTTCAGAAAATAAACCCCTGAAGTCAATTCAGAAATATTAATTTGCGTTTCAGAAACACCACCTGCATTTATATTTCTTACCACTCTACCATTCAGATCCGTAACCTGAATCGTATTAATAGCTATATTATTTTTACCAGTTAAGTTAACAACTCCTGTTGTTGGATTTGGATAGATGCTAAAATTGTTTGTAAAGAAATCATCTCGGCTTAATGTTCTGCTAACTTCAAAAGTATCTATTCCAATAATATCTGAGTTGGCACCGGTAGGCCCCCCATTGGTAACAAAATACCTAAAAGCAAATTTTACAGCTGTTGGCCCTGTAAGTCCAGAAACCGTAAAACTATACTTTGTCCAGACTTTAGGATATACAAATCCGGTGGCTAAATTTGGATTGACAGAAACACCAAGAGTGGTGAATGAGCCCACATCTGTAGGACCTCCTGTTGGGTTTGTGTGTGCAGTAGCCGTACTCATTCTAAGTTCCAAACGATCTGCAAAATCCAAATTTCCTGAAGTTCCTTTTCTTGACCAGAAAGAAACAACATCGCCATTTTCTACTGTAACCACTGGACTGATTAACCAGTTGCTGATATTTCCTGCTCCTGTAGTACTGGTAAAATTAACCAGAGCAAAGGAATTGGCACCACCCGCCTGCCCATTAGGTACAGGGCTGACTTCGCCTGTGGCATATTCCCTGTCATTGAAAGGGTTCCCCTGGACAGGTGGTGTAACAGTAGTATTTACAGTAACTGGAGTATAACTGGCAACAGACCATAATGTAGTGGTGGAAGGAGAACTTTGGTTTGTTCTTACCCATCCTGCGGTTTCCATTTCTGTTGTTGTACCGCTAAAACCGAAATTGTAAATATTTTGTGCATTGGCAATTCCTGACACAGAAACTAAAAAAGAAATAAGTAATGTTTTTTTCATAATGTATTATTTAAAGTTAAATAAAGTTTACTTAGATTTAAGAAATAAAAAAAGCCTACAAAAGCAGGCTTTTTCAAAGTATAATTTTGATCATTTAGCCTCTTGCAAGCAAAAAAGCAATCTTTATAAAAGTTTA
>OGQD01000909.1_pt1 | contig 20509 bp, 22 predicted proteins | sample 1553091 | NCBI WGS metagenome assembly OGQD01 (sample SAMEA2580290, study PRJEB22360) | human gut metagenome | biome: human gut; feature: human-associated habitat; material: faeces | place: Denmark | collected 2008/2010
AACCGCCGGCCGATCGCGAAGAGTACGAGCGCGAGACCGGAAAGTTCGAAAAATACTTCAGCGAGAAGCCCGGACGGGGCTCCTGAGGGGGCCAAGCCTTTCTTTCGACTGATTTTTGTGCTATTCAATGCACTGATGAGGCGATAGCGACCTCGCGCGCCGCGTCAAATTTCTGCAGAAGAGCCGTTCCCGGCCAATGTACGTCGCTGAAAAAGGCGAAGGGTGTCCTAGAGGTTTAATCCGTTCCTACAGGGGGGGCACGCCGCAACGATCTGCGGATGGGGCCTTTTGCGCTGTGGGAAAGTGGTTAACGCCTCTTAACGGGTTCGGACGAGTCGAAAGGACTTGAGCGAATGAGCAAGAGCGGTCTGGAATTCTCGGTCGGCGATCACGTCGTCTATCCGGCTCATGGCGTGGGCCAGGTACAGGGGATCGAAACCCAGGAAGTCGCCGGCTACTCGCTCGAAGTCTACGTCATCACCTTCGACCACGAGAAGATGACCCTCCGCGTGCCGACCGCGAAGGCCCGCGGCGCCGGCCTGCGCTCGCTGGCCGAGGGTAATGTGGTGAATCAGGCCCTGACCACCCTGAAGGGCCGCGCCCGCGTGAAGCGCACCATGTGGTCGCGCCGCGCCCAGGAATACGAAGCCAAGATCAACTCTGGCGACCTGATCTCGATCGCCGAGGTGGTGCGCGACCTGCACCGCGCCGAAATCGCCGCCCTGGGCGACAACTTCGCCGCCGTGGTCGCGCAAGCCCAGGCGCTGGTCTGAAGCCATTCGTCCCGACGGGCGGCAACGACAAGCACCCGGGGTTAGGCTCAGCTTAGGCGCGATAGCCCGCGAACCCGCTCACCCAGCGGGTTCGCCGCGCTTCCCGACCCTGGGGTTGGAACCCCACCCCTCCCCACCGGTCATAGCCTCGTTCAATAGATGAGGAAGTCGGGATGAAGATGACCGATAAATTCGATCCACCCAGCCTGCGCCCGAAGCGTCCGGGTCGCTGGCGCTGGCGCTTCGCCGCCGCGATCGCCGCGGTAATCGCCACCTTGGGCATCCTGTCCGCCATGGCCGGCGTCGCCGCCCTGCTCCGCCGCCAGCCCGCGGTGGGCGTGCTGCACATCGAACCGGGAGCCGGCGCCGTGCTGCTGGTAATCGGACTGTTCTGTCTGTGGCTGGGCGTCACATTCTGGCGCGCCGCGCGCCGCCGTGCCCGTGGCCGTGAAGGCCTGAGCCTGTCGCCCCGGCTGATGAAGCGCCGCGACTGATACCCGCACGGCGCATTTCCGCAGGACCGGCGCGATCCGTTAGACTGCGCGGCTGTTTGAGGAGGTGCGCATGCAAGACGACGATTTTTCCCAATTCGCCAGCGAAATGCGCGGCGTCAGACGGATCACCGTGGACCAGGCCGACACCGGTAAACCCAAGGCCGACCGCAAGCAGCTCAAGGAGCTGCGACAGAACGCGACCGTACGCACCGAGAACATCCGGGTCGACGGCCTCTCCGACCAGTTCGTCATCGACGTCGGCCCCGAGGACGAACTCTACTGGGCCCGCGACGGCGTCCAGGAAGGCCAGATACGCAAGCTCAAGGCCGGCCAGATCAGTTTCGAGGGCAGCCTCGACCTGCACGGCATGAAGATCGAAACGGCCCGCGAAACCCTCTGGGACTTCATCGCCGAAGCCACGCGCTTCGAGATCCGCTGCGTCCGCGTTACCCACGGCAAGGCGGCGCGCGTCGACGGCCGCAGCCCGATGGTGAAGAGCCATGTGAACACCTGGCTGCGCCAGCACCCGCAAGTACTCGGCTTCACCTCCTGCCTGCCGCGCCACGGCGGTACCGGCGCCATCTACGTGATGCTGCGCCGCAACATGCTCGAAGGCCGCGACGAGTAAAAGCCCTGCCCCCGGCTAGCACTCGCGTCCAGCGACAATCCGCCTGCCATAACGCGCCAACCGGCGCTCGGGCCTTGCCAGCCAAGGCTGAGCGCCCTACCCTGCGCCACGGTTTTTATTTTTGTCATTGCCACAGGTAGATCATGTCCCTGGAACAAAACTACTCCGCGATCCTCAGCCAGCTCGGTGAGGACGTCACCCGCGAAGGCCTGGTGGACACGCCCAAGCGCGCCGCCAAAGCCATGCAGTACCTTTGCCGCGGCTACCAGCAGACGCTGGAGGAGATCGTCAACGGCGCCCTGTTCAGCTCCGACAACAGCGAGATGGTGCTGGTCAAGGACATCGAGCTCTACTCGCTGTGCGAACACCACCTGCTGCCATTCATTGGCAAGGCCCACGTGGCCTACATCCCCAACGGCAAGGTGCTGGGGCTGTCCAAGGTGGCGCGCATCGTCGACATGTACGCCCGCCGCCTGCAGATCCAGGAAAACATGTCGCGGCAGATCGCCGAGGCGGTCCAGCAGGTCACCGGCGCGCTGGGCGTGGCCGTGGTGATCGAGGCCAAGCACATGTGCATGATGATGCGCGGCGTGGAGAAGCAGAATTCCTCCATGGTCACCTCGGTGATGCTCGGCGAGTTCCGCGAAAACGCCGCCACCCGCAGCGAGTTCCTCAGCCTGATCCACTGACAGCCGACGTCATGAAAAAACCGGCCCTCGGGCCGGTTTTTTGTGCCTGTGAATCGCTGCAATCAGCGCGTGTAGTAACCCACCGCAACGAGGTAGTGGCCGGCCTTGCGCAGAAAGGCGTGCTTGTTCTCCACCTTGCTGGTCACCGGGTTGCGCCACTGGTACTCGAATTCCGCCTCGCCCTTGGACTTGGCCAGTTCCAGCATGGCGTGGCCGATCGGGTTGCCGCCCGGGTCCTTCAGCGAATCGAAGTCCGTGCCGACCATCCGCGTATTGAAGCCATGGGCAACGAATTTCGACGTATCCAGGTCGACAACGAAGACGTAGAGGTCATCCTGGATAAATGCGGGATCGCGCGCGGTGATCTTCTTGAAGGTGTCCTGCGGATCGGCCTCGACGGCCTTCACCGCCTTGTCCAGCATGGCCGCCGCCTGCTGCGCCGACGCGCGCGGGATGTAGTAGCCCACCGCGAGGAAGCGCTCACCCACACGCTGGTAATAGACGTGCTTGCGCTCGACCTTGCCGTCCGCCCAGTTCTTCCAGCGGTAGTCGGCCTGTTGCACCTTGCCGGTCTCCGGCGATTTCAGCGCCTGCGCAAACTGCTTCTGCAATGACGGATCGAGTGTGGTCGACACATCCCGATCGATCAGCACCACCGATGGCCCGCCGCTGGCAAGCATGGTGCCCTTGCTGTCCACGACGAACACATACAGGTCCCCGTCGATGAACTCGCCCTGGCGGCTGAACGCAGCGAAGGCCTTGTCGCCCTCCTGCTTGTAGGCGGCCACCGCCTTGGACAGCAACGCCTTGGCGCGCTGGTCGTCCGTTGGCGAGGTCGTCGGCTGGGCGGCGAACAATGGGAAGGATGAGAGGAAAGAAAGCAGCAGCAGTGACTTCAACAGCGTCTTCATGCGCGAATACCCCCGTGGCATTGCTTGTAGTTGTGCACAGAGCATAGCCAGCCGAAGGGGATTCGCGTCGGCATTCACCGCCGAAGTGACTGAAAATTCAGCCGAAGAATCGCTTCATCGAGCGCGACAGCCAGCCACCGTGGCTCTGGTCGCGGGTCAGCTCGTGCATGCTGGCCATCACCGACTCCACGTAGTTGGCGTCGTCATTACGGATATGGTTGAACAGCCAGCGTCCGAGCAGGCCCTTGAGTTCCTCGGCGACGTCCTCGCCGGCGTCGAAGCGCAGGCGGTAGTCGGAAACGCGCTTGATGAAGAGTTCGTGGACCTTCTTGTGCGCACGGGTGAACTGGTAGCCGGAATCCTCCAGCAGCGTCTCCTCGAAGGCGAAGTGCGAGATGGTGTAGTCGACCAGTTCCTCGATCACGCCGCCGAGCATGGCTCGGTCGTGATGGGCCTGGGCCTCGTGCAGCTGGTTGATCATTTCGACGATGCGTTTGTGCTGCGCGTCGATCACTCCGATCCCGGTGTCGAGATCCGCCTGCCAGACCAGATAGGCCATCTTTCCCCTCCCCACGCCGGGCGACGACACTGCCTGCCGCTCGCGCCCGGCCACATCGGTACGTCCCGCATGGCAGCCCGTCCAGATTAGGGAGGGCGACAAAACGCCGCCATGATGCCGGTCAACCCCAAAGTACCGAAATCAGCGGTTTAGAGCGGCTTTTCGGACTTATCTGATGGCAAATTGCCTGTTTTCGCTTCGCACAAAGCGAAACCTTGCGTAGGAGCAGACTCCGTTCGCGAGTGCTATCCGGCCACCTCGAATCGACGAGAAAACGGTCGCGGACCGAATCCGCTTCCGCATCATTGGGTCTGCCAACGAAAAACGCCGCTTCGAGGGAAGCGGCGTTTTCAATGGCCGGGCGTGATGATCAGTCCTGCATCGCCACGTGCCGCGGATGGTCCGCCACCCGCGCCAGCCAGGCATTGATGGCCGGGAAGTTCGACAGGTCGAAGCCGCCCTGGTGCGCCACATGGGTGTAGGCATACAGGGTGATGTCGGCGATGGAGTACTGGTCACCCACCAGGTAAGGCGTCTGCTGCAGCTGCTTTTCCATCACCTTCAGCGCCTTGTAACCGCCCTTCTGGCAACGCGCATACTCCTCGCGGCGCTCTTCGGGGAGGCCCAGGTAGAACTCGATGAAACGCGCCACCGCCACGTAGGGCTCATGGCTGTATTGCTCGAAGAACTGCCATTGCAGCACCTGGGTGCGCAGGCGCGGTTCACGTGGCAGGAGATCGCTGCCATCGGCGAGGAAGTTGAGGATGGCGTTGGACTCCCACAGGCAGGTGCCATCTTCCAGCTGCAGCACCGGCACCTTGCCGTTGGGGTTCATCGCCAGGAACTCGGCGGTCTGCGTCTCGCCCTTGAGGATATCGACCTCGCGCCACTGGTAAGGCAGGCCGAGCAGGTGCAGGGCCAGCTTGACCTTGTAGCAGTTGCCGGACAGTCGATCGCCGTAGACGGTGTACATGCTCATCTCCTCATTGGGCCTGGGCTTCGCGGATGACCGTCGCCAGACGGCGCAAACCTTCGCCGGCACGTTCCGGCGCCACGTGGCTGAAGTTAAGCCGCAAATAGCCGGGATTGGCATCCGGTTGCGTGAAGAAAGGCTCGCCCGGCATGAAGGCCACGTTCTGCGCCAACGCCGCGTCCAGCAGTGTACGGGTATCCAGCGGCTGCTTGAGCTTGAGCCAGAAGAACAAGCCGCCCTGGGGCACATTCCACTCCGCCAGCTCGGCGAAATGCTCTTCCAGCTGCTGCTGCATGGCGTCGCGGCGAATGCGATAGAAATCGCGCAGCTCGGCCAGGTGGCCGCGATAGGCCTCGGTGCCGAACCACTGCAGTGCCTGCCACTGGCCGACGCGGTTGGTGTGCAGGTCGGCGGACTGCTTCAGGCGCAGCAGGTGCGGGAACAGGTCCGGCGTGGCGATCAAGAAGCCCACGCGCAGCCCCGGCAGCAGCGTCTTGGAGACGGTACCGGTGTAGATCCAGCTGGATTTCTTCAGGCGACTGACCAGCGGAGTCGCGGCGCCCGCATCGAACACCAGCTCGCGGTAAGGCTCGTCCTCGATCAGGGTTACGCCGAACTCGTCGAGCACGGCGGCCACTTCATCGCGGCGTTGCTCGCTGTAGCGCACGCCGGACGGGTTCTGGAAAGTCGGGATCAGGTAGGCGAAGGCCGGCTTGCTGGCCTGCAGGCGCTGGCGCAGCGCGGCGACATCCGGGCCTTCGGCGCCCAGCGGCACGGTCAGGCAGTTCGCGCCGAACAGCTGGAAGGCCTGCAGCGCAGCAAGATAGGTCGGCGCTTCGAGCAATACCTCGGTGCCCGGATCGATGAACAGCTTGCTGGCCAGGTCGAGCGTCTGCTGCGAACCGCTGACGATCAATACCTGGCTCGCTTCGCAGGGCACGCCCAACGCTCGCGCCTCGGCGGCGATGGCCTCGCGCAGCGCCGGCTCCCCTTCGCTCATGCCGTACTGGCCCATGCTCACCGGCATGTCGTCCCAATTCACCTTCGGCAACATCGGCTCGGCGGGCAGGCCGCCGGCAAAGGACATCACCTCCGGGCGCTGCGCCGCGGCGAGGATTTCACGGATCAGAGAGCTTTTCAGTCGGGCGATGCGTTCGGAGAAGGCCATGGGGGTCACCGGTAGCGGGAGCACGGAAGAATGAGTCAAACTGCTTGACCGAAGCTACGACGCCCGGAATGGATACGTCAATATGCCTGACCTAACAAAAAACAGCCTGCAACTCGAAGCGATCCAGGCCTTCTTCTACAGCTACCGGGCCTTCACCGCGAAACCCGACGAGATGCTCGCCCGCCGCGGGCTGAGCCGGGTGCACCACCGCATCCTGTTCTTCATCGCGCGTAATCCGGGGCTGAGTGTCAGCCAACTGCTGGCCGCCCTGGGCGTGACCAAGCAGGCACTGAACCTGCCGCTGCGTCAGTTGCTCGAGCGCGAACTGATCAGCAGTGAGGCCTGCGGCAACGACAAGCGCAAGCGGCGGCTGGGGCTGACCGCTGAAGGCGGCAAGCTGGAAAAGGCCCTGCGCCGCGAGCAGGACCGCCTGCTGCAGCGCGCCTTCGGCGAGGCCGGGGAAGAAGCGGTGAAAGGCTGGCTGGCGGTGAACCAGGCCATTGCCCGCTCGCCGGACGATTAGCGGGCGGCCCGCTCCTGCTCGCCGGCGGCGCGCAGGAAAATCAGCGCCAAGGGGATGGTGTTGATGATCGACAGCAAGGTGCCAAAGGCGAACAGTACGATGCTCGCCAGGCAGATGCCGCTCACGACGTCGAACCAGCCCATGACCTTCACCGAGGTGAACGGCAGCTGGATCTTCAGCACACGGATGCCATACCAGAGCTGCACCAGGCCGCTGGGCAGGTACATCATCATGAAATACACCGTCGCGTTGCTCTGGTGCGAGCCGGTCAGGTCGACGTCGAAAAGCATGGAAAACACCTGCATCACCACGGCGATGACGATGAGAATCCACATTGGCCAGCGGAGCCCGCGGGCCGCGAATCGATCCTCAAGCAGACGCGTGCTGCGCCAGGCCAGAAAACACCCCAGCAGCATACTCAGCGCACCCAGCCACTCCTCATACGGCATCAGGAACTTCGGGCCACCCGGCAGGCGAGCGACCATGCCGATACCGATCAGCGTCAGGTCCGTCAGCAGCAGAGCAAGCGTGAGTCCCGCCAGCAGCCGCAGCTTGCCGGACGACCAGTCGCCGACGAGGAAAGGCGTGGGCGCGCGCGTGTCGACCAATTCCACCTGCGGCGCGGCGTACGGGTTCTGCTCCATGAACGGCTGACTCCTGTCTGTCGGGAGTGTGCAACATACTGCGGGCATGCGGGCCGTGCCAGCGATGCCGCCACTGTACGGGCCACTCGGCCACTGGCTGTTATGGGACAGCCCTGCGTTGGCAGGATTAGTCTGGCCCTACAATTAGACCGGTACTCCGCCATGCCCCTCGAACTCCTCGGCGCTTTCGTGCTGTTCGCCTTCGTCACCTCCATCACCCCCGGCCCCAACAACATGATGCTGCTGGCCTCGGGCGTGAACTTCGGCGTGCGCCGGACCATCCCGCACATGCTCGGCATCAGCATCGGCTTCCTGCTGCTGGTGGTCGCCGTGGGCCTGGGCCTGCACCAGCTGTTCGAGCGTTTCCCGGCGACCTACACGGCGCTGCGCTATGCCGGTGGCGCCTACCTGCTCTACCTGGCATGGAAGATTGCCCGCTCCGGCGCGCCCGAAGCGAAGGGTGAGAACGCCGCCAGACCCATGACCTTTCTCCAGGCAGCCGCCTTCCAGTGGGTCAACCCCAAGGCCTGGGTGATGGCCGTCGGCGCCATCGCCACCTACCTGCCGGCCAACAGCTGGATCGGCAACGTCGTGCTGATCGCCACCCTGTTCGCCGTGGTCAACCTGCCCAGCGTGGGCGTCTGGACCATACTCGGCAGCCTGCTGCGGCGCTGGCTGGAAGACCCACTGCGGCTGCGCCTGTTCAATGTCGGCATGGCCGCCCTGCTGGTAGCCTCGCTCTACCCGCTATTCACCCGCACCTGATGGAAGTTCGTGCATGACTGACACCACTCCCGCCGCCGCGCCCTTGCGCCCGCTGGCCGATTCTTCCCCCGCCGCCATCGTCGCCGGGTTCGTCGCCATGCTTACCGGCTACACCAGCTCGCTGGTGCTGATGTTCCAGGCCGGCCAGGCGGCGGGGCTGACCACCGCGCAGATTTCTTCGTGGATCTGGGCGCTGTCCATCGGCATGGCACTGACCACCATCGGCCTCACCCTGCGCTACCGCACCCCCATCGTCATCGCCTGGTCCACCCCCGGCGCGGCGCTGCTGATCAGCAGCCTGCCCGGCGTGCCGTATGGCGAGGCCATCGGCGCGTTCATTGTCTGCGCCGCGCTGATCACGATCTGCGGCGTCACCGGCAGCTTCGACCGCCTGATGCGCCAGGTGCCCGGCTCGCTGGCCTCGGCGCTGCTGGCCGGCGTGCTGTTCCGCATCTGCATCGAGATCTGCAACGCCGCGCAGCAGCAGACGGCGCTGGTAGTGGCGATGTTCGTCAGCTACCTCGTCGCCAAGCGTCTTTCGCCACGTTACGCGGTGTTCGCTGCGTTGCTGGTTGGCGTCGCCCTGGCCGGTTTCCTCGGCCTGCTCAACTTCAGCCACTTCCAGCTGGAGATCGCCCGTCCGGTGTGGACGACGCCGAGCTTCTCCCTGGCCGCCACCATCAGTATCGGCATCCCGCTGTTCATCGTCGCCATGGCCTCGCAGAACATGCCGGGCCTCGCCGTACTGCGCGCCGATGGCTACCAGGTGCCCGCCTCGCCGCTGATCTCCACTACCGGTATCGCCTCGCTGCTGCTGGCGCCCTTCGGCTCCCACGGCATCAACCTGGCGGCCATCAGCGCGGCGATCTGCACCGGCCCGGAAGCCCACGAGAACCCGCACAAGCGCTACACCGCCGCGCTCTGGTGCGGGCTGTTCTACGGCATCGCCGGCATCTTCGGCGCCACCCTGGCAGCGCTGTTCGCCGCGCTGCCCAAGGCGCTGGTGCTGTCGATCGCCGCGCTGGCGCTGCTTGGTTCGATCACCAATGGCCTGACCAACGCGATGGCCGATGCGCGCCAGCGCGAAGCGGCGATGGTCACCTTCCTGGTCACAGCCTCCGGTTTCACCCTGTTCTCCGTGGGTTCCGCCTTCTGGGGATTGGTTGCAGGCCTGCTGACACAGCTGGTACTGAACTGGCGTCGTTCCGCGTAAGACCCTTCTGCTAGCATGCGGGCGTTTGCCCGAACCGGATCGCCCGCATGCTGCACACCCTGGCCGTCGCCAATTACCGCTCGATCAACTCGCTGGTGCTGCCGCTGGGCCGGCTGAACCTGATCACCGGCGCCAACGGCAGCGGCAAGTCCAACCTCTACCGTGCCCTGCGCCTGCTCGCCGAGACCGCCCAGGGCGGCGTGGTGAATGCATTGGCGCGCGAAGGCGGGCTGGAATCCACCTTCTGGGCCGGCCCGGAAAACCACTCGCGGCGCATGCGCTCGGGCGAAGTGGAAGTCCAGGGCGGCCCGCGCAACGAAGTGAAGCGCCTGCGCCTGGGCTTCGCCGGTGAGGACTTCGGTTACGCCATCGCCCTCGGCCTGCCGCCCCCGCCGGTGGTCAGCGCCTTCGGCCTGGACCCGGAAATCAAGCACGAAAGCATCTGGGCCGGCCCCTGGTATCGCCCCGCCTCGCAACTGGTGGAACGCAACGGTCCGATGCTGCGTGCCCGCGAAGGCCGCAGCTGGCAGGTGCTGGAACAGCACATCCCGACCTTCGACAGCCTGTTCACCCAGATCGGCAGTGGCTCGGACTGCCCCGAAGCACTGCTGCTGCGCGAGCAGATTCGCGGCTGGCGCTTCTACGACCACTTCCGCACCGACGCCGACGCCCCCGCACGCCAGCCGCAACTGGGCACCCGCACGCCGGTGCTGCACCACGACGGCCGCGACCTGGCCGCCGCGCTGCAGACGATTCGGGAAATCGGCGATGCCAATGCCCTGGAAGCCGCCATCAGCGACGCCTTCCCAGGCGCCGAACTACAGATCGATTGCCAGCTTGGCGGGCGCTTCGCCGTCGCGCTGAAACAGCACGGGCTGCTGCGCCCCCTGAGCGCGGCGGAACTCTCCGACGGTACGTTACGCTACCTGCTGCTGGTGGCCGCCCTGCTCACTCCGCGGCCGCCGTCGCTGATGGTGCTCAACGAGCCGGAAACCAGCCTGCACCCGGACGTGCTGCCCGCGCTGGGACGGTTGATCATCGCGGCGTCGAAACACACCCAGGTCTGGGTCGTGTCCCACGCCAGCCGGCTGATCGCCACGCTGGAGGAACACCCCGAGTGCAATTGCCTGCATCTGGACAAGGAACTGGGCCAGACGCGCATCCGCGACCAGGGCATGTTCGATGCCCCGGCGTGGCATTGGGCGGATTGAGCTCGGAGTCAGGCAACGATATGGCGTAGGAGCGACGGGAAAACTATCGCGGATGGAGTCCGCTCCTGCGCTCACGAGAACAATGGACACCCGATGGCGGGTGCGGTAGCGGATCAGGCAGGCGCCTGCTCCGCGGCTGTCTTCGCCACGCCGCGGCTGACCCACCAGCCGAACAGACCAGCAGTGAAGAACATCAGCACGCCGTAGATCGCCGCCGGAATCGCCATGGTGCTGTTGTTCAGCAGCATCGGGCTGAGCGCCAGGGCAATGGCCAGGGTGCCGTTGTGGATGCCGATCTCCATGCCGATGGCGATGGACTGTGGCTTGGACAGCTTGAGCAGGCGTGGCACCCAGTAGCCCACGGCGAGGCTCAGCAGGTTGAAGCTCAGGGCGGCCGCGCCAACGATGGGGGCGTAGGTCAGGAAGGTCTGCCAGTCCTTGGTCACGGCCACGCCGATGATCACCGCCAGCAGCAGCGCCGAGAGGATCTTCACTGGCTTCTGCAGCGCCGCCGCCACGCTCGGCAGCAGGCGCCGCACGATCATGCCGATGGCGACCGGTCCCAGGACGATGACGAACACCTGCAGCACCTTGCCGAATTGCAGCGGGATGGTCTGGCCATCGTTCATGAAATAGAGCAGAGACATGTTGACGATCAGCGGCATGGTGAGGATGGCGATCACCGAGTTCACCGCGGTCAGCGTGATGTTCAGCGCCACGTCACCGTGGGCCAGGTGGCTGTAGAGGTTCGCGGTGGTGCCGCCGGGCGATGCGGCGAGCAGCATCATGCCCACCGCCAGTGCGGCTTCGAGGGCAAAGCCGACGGTAATGAGGAAGCACGCCAGGGGCAGCAGGATGATCTGGCAGACCAGGCCAATGAGCACCGGCTTGGGATAGCGCACCACGCGGGCGAAGTCGGCGACGGTCAGGGACAGGCCGAGGCCCAGCATGATGATGCCCAGGGCGATGGGCATGAAGAGCGTCAGCAAGGGATCGTTGGTCATTGTCATTATTCTCCAACTGGGGTGGGCCGATTGTTTCGGCCTCTTGGGCGCTTGTAACTGGCCTTGCAGGCCAAAACCACTTCATCCTGTAACAGAATGCAAAGTCTTGTTGCGAACGGGTCGGGATCGTCGGCGGGTACGCTTTTTGTAGGAGCGCGCTTGCTCGCGAACCGCCCAGCGCCGAATCGGCTGGTAAATGCGCTCCTACAGGTGATTCATGAAGTAATAGGACTGGGAACACCCTCTCCCTGAAGGGAGAGGGATTCGTCCTCCGCCACATTCAGTTCGTCGCTCACCTGACACCGTTTCGGTTACATGAAACGGGGGACGAGCCGGCTAAACGGGCGTGTCACCCGCATGCCGAACAGCCCCCTCTCCCTTCAGGGAGAGGGTTGGGGAGAGGGAACACTCGAACGCACCGCTCCCCCGAGACGATCAGATCGCCGTGGCCCCGCCATCCACCGGCAGCGCAATGCCCGTGGTGAAGCCGGCGTGGTCGCTGCACAGGTACAGCACCGCACTGGCGATTTCCTCGACGCGCCCCACACGCCCCACCGGATGCATGGCAGCGGCGAACTCGGCCTTCTTCGGGTCGGCCTCGTAGGCACGGCGGAACATGTCGGTGTCGATCACCGCCGGGCAGACGGCGTTGACGCGGATTTTCTTCTTCGCGTACTCGATGGCGGCGGACTTGGTCAGGCCGATCACCGCATGCTTGGAGGCGGCGTAGATGCTCATCTTCGGCGCGGCGCCCAGGCCAGCGACCGAGGCAGTGTTGACGATGGCGCCGCCGCCCTGCTCCAGCATCACCGGGATCTGGTGCTTCATGCACAGCCAGACACCCTTGACGTTGACGCCCATGATGGCGTCGAACTCGCTCTCCTCGCCGTCGGCCAGCTTGCCCTTCTCGATCTCGATGCCGGCATTGTTGAAGGCGTAGTCCAGGCGGCCGTAGGCGGCCACGGTGCCTTCCACCAGCGCCTTGACCTCGGCGTCGCGGGTCACGTCGCAACGGATGAAGGTGGCCTCGCCACCGGCGGCGCGGATCAGCTCGACGGTAGCTTCGCCGCCCTTGGCGTCGACGTCGGAAACCACGACCTTCACACCCTGCTGGGCAAAGGCCTGGGCGGTGGCGCGGCCGATACCGTTACCGGCGCCAGTGACCAGGGCAACCTGGCCGGAAAGCAGCTGACTCATGAGCGAACCTCGAAGCGGTTTGGGAAATAACCGTCGCAGTCTAGCCAGCGCTCCAGCGGCGCGAAGCACTATCAGGCGGGGCGACGTTCCTGCATCCATGGCAATGATGATTCCTGCAAATCCGGATCACTGGAACCGATGGGTGAACATTCCTCCGGCGGACGAAACTTGCCCCGGCGCAGCAGGCGGACTATCACCTAGGCTTTCCCCCTGACTGAGTCCACTGCCATGTCTGCCCAGATCAACCGCCAGTTCCAGCTCGCCCAGCGCCCGGTCGGTGCCGCCACCCGCGACACCTTCACCTATGTGGAAACCCCGATCGGCGAACCCGGCCCGGGGCAGATTCTGGTGAAGAACCAGTACCTGTCGCTGGACCCGGCCATGCGCGGCTGGATGAACGACGCCAAGTCCTATATTGCCCCGGTGGCCATCGGCGACGTGATGCGTGCCCTCGGCGTGGGCACGGTGATCGCCTCGCAGCACCAGGACTTCAAGGTCGGCGACGAGGTGAACGGCGCCCTCGGCGTGCAGGATTACTTCCTCGGCGAGCCGAGGGGTTTCTACAAGGTCGACAGCCAGCGCGCGCCCCTGCCGCTCTACCTGTCGGCACTGGGCATGACCGGCATGACCGCCTACTTCGGCTTCCTCGACGTCGGCCTGCCCCAGGCCGGTGATACCGTGGTCGTCTCCGGCGCCGCCGGCGCGGTGGGCAGCGTGGTCGGGCAGATCGCCAAGATCAGGGGCTGCCGCGTGGTCGGCATCGCCGGGGGCGCCGACAAGTGCCGCTACCTGATCGATGAACTGGGCTTCGACGGCGCCATCGACTACAAGGCCGAGGACGTCAATGCCGGCCTCAAGCGCGAATGCCCCAAGGGCGTGAACGTGTTCTTCGACAACGTCGGCGGCGACATCCTCGACGCCGTGCTGGCCCGCCTGGCGCCCAAGGCGCGGGTGGTGATCTGTGGCGCGATCAGCCAGTACAACAACAAGGAAGCCGTGCGCGGCCCGGCCAACTACCTCTCCCTGCTGGTCAACCGCGCGCGCATGGAAGGCATGGTGGTGATGGATTACGCCCACCGCTTCCAGGAAGGTTTCAAGGACATGGCTACCTGGATCGGCGAAGGCAAGCTGAAATCGAAGGAAGACATCGTCGAAGGCCTGGAAACCTTCCCCGAGACCCTGGCCAAGCTGTTCAGCGGCGAGAACTTCGGCAAGCTGGTGCTCAAGGTCTGATCCGCCCCTCAGCCCCAAAGCCCCTCTCTCCCGCTAGCGGGAGAGAGTTGGGGTGAGGGGTAAACCCAGCACTGAAGTTGCCGTGAGTTGCTGGGATGGCTATGCGCCCTCTATCTCAATGATTTCCGACAAGCTCTGAGGCGCCTTTCCAGCTAGGATTTCCCTTGGCCGATTCCAAGGAAGACCCCCGATGTCCCTCGCCCGCTGGCTGCCCGGTCTAGACAGGCTGCTGCACTACCGCTCCGACTGGCTGCCGCGCGATATCCAGGCCGGCCTGTCGGTGGCTGCGGTGCAGATTCCCACTGCCATTGCGTACTCGCAGATCATCGGCTTTCCACCGCAGGTCGGGCTCTACGCCTGCATCCTGCCGATGCTGATCTACGCCATCGTCGGCAGCTCACGGCAATTGATGGTCGGCCCGGATGCCGCCACCGCCGCCATGGTCGCGGCGGCCATCACGCCGCTGGCGGCAGGCAACCCGGAGCGGCTGCTGCAACTGTCGATGATAGTCGCGGTGCTGGTGGGCGCGCTGTCCATCGCCGCCGGTTTCGCGCGTGCGGGCTTCGTCGCCAGCTTCCTGTCGCGGCCGACGCTGGTGGGTTACCTCAACGGTATCGGCCTGAGCCTGATCGCCGGCCAGCTCGGCAAGATCCTCGGCTACCACAGCGAGACCAGCGGTTTCGTCCGCGGCCTGATCGCGCTGGTGCGCAATCTCGCCGATACGCACCTGCCGACGCTGGCGCTGGGCGTCGGCACCCTGGCGCTGATGATCCTGTTACCACGTCGCTACCCGAAGATTCCCGGCGCGCTGGTCGGCGTGTTGTTCGCCTCGGTCATCGCCGCCCTGTTCGGCCTGGACCAGTACGGCATCAAGCTGCTCGGCGAGGTGCCGCAAGGCCTGCCCCACCTGACCTGGCCGAAGACCAGCGTCGAGGAGGCCGGCAGCCTGTTCCGCGATGCCATGGGCATCACCATCGTCAGCTTCTGCAGCGCGATGCTCACCGCGCGCAGCTTCGCCGCCCGCCACGGCTACGCCATCGACGCCAACCACGAGTTCATGGCGCTGGGCATGGCCAACATCGGCGCGGGGATTTCCCAGGGCTTCGTCATCAGCGGCGCCGACTCGCGTACCGCGGTGAACGACATGGTCGGCGGCAAGAGCCAGATGGTCGGCGTGGTCGCCGCCCTGGTGATCGGCCTGGTCCTGCTGCTGTTCAGCAAGCCGCTGGGCTGGGTGCCGATGCCGGCGCTGGGCGCGGTGCTGCTGATGGCCGGCTGGGGCCTGATCGACTTCCGCGCACTGCGCGGTTTCTGGGCGCTGAGCCGGTTCGAGTTCGGCCTGTGCGTGCTGACCACGGTCGGCGTGCTCAGCGTCGGCGTGCTGCCGGGCATCTTCGTCGCCATCATGCTGGCCCTGCTGCGCCTGCTCTATCTCACCTATCGCCCGCACGACGCGGTGATGGGCTGGGTGCATGGCATCGACGGCCAGGTGGAAATCGAACAATACCCCAACGCGCGCACCTTGCCGGGGCTGGTGATCTACCGCTTCGACGCGCCGATCCTGTTCTTCAATGCCGACTACTTCAAGCAACGCATCCTCGAGGTGGTGGCCCAGACGCCGAACGCCCGCGCCGTGCTGCTCAACGCCGAAGGCATCCTCAACCTGGACATCAGCGGCCTGACCACGCTACGCGAAGTGCAGCAGACCCTGGAGGCCCAGGGCGTTTACCTGTCGCTGGCGCGGGTCACCGGCGAAACGCTGGCGCTGCTCAAGCGCTCGCAATTGCTGGGCGAGGTCAAGCCGCCGCTGGTGTTCAGCTCCGTGCGTGCGGGTGTCAACGCCTACCGGCGCTGGCACCAGCAGCGCAAGCGCGAGCAGGAAGCGGCCGAGCGCGCCGCGGCGGCGTCACAGCCGGAACTGCCCCACCAGCCCCTGTAGCTCGCGACTGAGCTGCGCCAGCTCGACGCTGGACGATGCAGTGGACTCCATGGCCTGCGCCGATTCGTCGGCGATGCCACGGATGCTGGTGACGCTGCGGCTGATCTCCTCGGCGACCGCGCTCTGCTGTTCGGAAGCGGCGGCGATCTGCTGGTTCATCTGGTGGATCACCGCCACCGCCGAGGCGATGTTGCCCAGCGCGGCCTCGGTCTGTACCGCGTCGCCCACGGTCATCTCCACCAGCGCGTGACTGCGCTGCATGCGCTGGACCGAGGTGGTCGCGCCGCTCTGCAGGGCGGCGATCAACGTCTCGATTTCGGCGGTGGACTGCTGGGTGCGCCGCGCCAGCGCCCGCACTTCGTCGGCCACCACGGCAAAGCCCCGGCCCTGCTCGCCGGCCCGCGCCGCCTCGATGGCGGCATTGAGCGCCAGCAGGTTGGTCTGCTCGGCGACGTTCTTGATCACCACCAGCACGCTGCCGATGCTCTGGCTCTCGCGGCCGAGCTGCTCGATGCTTTCGGTGGCCGCGCGCACGGCGTCGGCCAGTTGCTCGATACGGCCAAGGGTCTGGCGCACCACATCCTGCCCGCTGGCGACCTTGCCATCGGCCTGTTCGGCGGAACTGGCGGCTTCCTCGGCGTTGCGCGCGACATCATGCACGGTGGCCGCCATCTGGTTCATCGCCGTGGCGACCTGATCGGTCTCGGCCTTCTGCGAGTTCACCCCGTGCTGGGTGCGCTCGGTGACGCTGGAAAGCGCCTGCGCCGACGCGGTGATCTGCCCCACGCCATCGCTGAGGCGGCTGACAATGCCGCGCAGGCTGTCGGCCATGCTGCCCACCGCGCCCATCAATTGGCCGACTTCGTCCTTGCGCCGCACTTCGACACTCACACTCAGATCGCCCTCGGCGATGCGGCTGGCCATGCCGATCACCTGGCGCAGCGGCCGCACGATCATCCAGGTGATCAGCAGCGAAGCCAGTGCGCCCACCAGCAGCGCCAGCGCCGCCGAAGCGACGATCAGCAGCGTATTGGTGCGTAGCTGGGTCTGCATGGCCGCCCGCTGCGCCGCATAGGCGTCATCGACCTGCTGCATGACCTGGGCCGCGCGGTCGTTCATCTGCGCGTGGACCTGTTTTTCCTGCTCGAGGCTGGCGGTGTATTCGTCGAGCTTCTCGACGAAGGCGTTGATGTTGGTGATCACGTCCTTGAGCACCGAGACGTAGGTCGGGTCGGTGATGGCCTCCTGCAGCTTGGCGGACAGTTCCAGCGCCTCGGCGGCGGACTTGATGCGCCCACCCTCGGCCTTCTCGCCGCTCTCGCCGCCGACCGCCATGCGCGAGCGCGCCTCGTTCAGGCCCTGCAGCACCAGACGGTAGAGCTGGCTGACCTGGGCGGCCTGCTGCAGCAACTCCTCACCCTTCTGGCCCTGGGATTCCTTGAGTTCGTAGGCGCCGTCATCGGCCAGGCTGGATTGCAGGATGTCCAGGCTGTTGGACGCACCGTTCACCGACCAGGTGGCGGCGTCCAGCGACAGCCGCCGGCTTTTGCTGGACTTTTCGAACTTCTCGAATGCCGCCAGGTAATCGGCGATGCCCTGCTCCACCCGGGCCATGGCTGCCGCCTGGTCCGGCCGGGCCTTGAGCCGCGCCACCGCCTCGCCGAGATTGCCGGCGTGCTCGCGCAGGCGTTTGGCGGAAGCATCGCTGGCGTCGATGACGAAATCCTTCTCACTCTGGCGCATCTCCAGCAGTTCGCGGTTGATGGTCGACATGTCGCCGAGCAGGTCGAAGCGCTGGGAAATGGCGCGCAACGACGTCACGCCGATGACCGCCACCAGCGCCGTGAGCAACAGCACCAGGCCGAAGCCGATGGCCAGTTTCTTCGCCGTGCCCATGTCGGCCAGACGACGCTGCACGAAGGCAACCATGGCTACTCCCCCCATCCGCAATGGCGTTGCAGGAAATCCTCGTAGGTCTCCTGCTCGTTATCGGTGCTTATGGGCGGAACATTAGGAGCGCTGCCCATCGACTGGATAGAGGGCGAGACGGTGATGGCACGGTGATGCTGCGCAGGGATACGTGGAGGTCGTATCCAGAACACTGAACAGGACTTTCCTGGCACGGATACGGAAATCGCCGACAGCGACCTGCCTGCCCGACCATTCAGATTCCGACACCTGCCCTTCCACTCCAGGTGCGCGGATGAACGCCTTCTATCAACTGGTCCTGCAGCGCCCGCTGACAGGATTCGCCGACCAACTCTTCCTGCCGGAGCTGTACCGCGAGCAACGCCGCCTCGACCCCCTGCTGCTGACGCGCGGGCATCTGCCGATTCGGCATTTCGTCTGCCCGCAGACCTACGACGAGAGCAAGGGCGAATGGCTGGACTGCTGGTTCGAGGCGCAGGCCGGCTGGCGCCTGGTACAGGTCGTCGTCAGCCTGGTTCACGGCAGTACGCTGGAATTCACCCACCGCGACGAATTGCTCTCGGAACTCTTCGCCCTCGGCGAGCGGCTGGACGAGGCACGCCTCGGCGACATCCGCTGGCAACTCGGCCTGGAGCTGGAATTTGCCTGACGTCGCAGCGCCAGGCGCGCAGCCCTACTTCGGACGAATCATGCTGAAGGTGTCACGGGTGTAGCTGTACTGGGTGCCGCCCAGACGGCCCACCAGGTCCAGCCGCGCCGGGTCGATGTGGCGTTCGTCCTGCATCACCGCATCGTCGATATGCGCCAGTAGCACTCGGGCGAAGATCAGCATGCTCGAGGGGTTTTCCGCCGGGTACGGCATGATTTCCGCCAACTGGCATTCGAAGGCCACCGGCGCGCCCACGACGCGAGGTGGAGCAACACGCTCGCTGGGCACGGTGGCGATGCTGGCGTGCTCGATCTCGCTGACGCCGTGGGGCAGCCAGGCGGCGGTAGCGTTCATGGCTTCGGCCTGCGCGGCGCTGACCAGCTGGATCACCAGCTCGCCGGTCTCGCGCACGTTGCGCAAGGTGTCCTTGACGCTGCCGTCGTCGCGCACGCTGGTGTTGACCAGCAGGGTCGGCGGCGAATCGCTGATGACCTGGAAGAAGCTGAACGGCGCGAGGTTGCTTTGTCCCTCTTTCGACAGCGTGGAGACCCAGGCGATGGGCCGCGGCGTGACGGTGGAAGCCAGCCAGCGATAGGCCTCGGCCTTGGGCAGTTGGGTGAAGTCGAGTTGCATGGGCAGATCCGGACAAATCGGTGGGAAGACGCGGACCGCGCCAGGCGGCCCGGCGGTGCGCGGCTCAGCGGCCGGCGCGGGATTCCTTGATGTAGAAACGCGCGCGGCTGGCCTTGTCGGAGCAACCGGTGTACGCCTCGACCTGCTGCTGGGTCTTGGCGGCGGTCAGCAGGCCCAGGGCCTTGGAGTAGCTGACTGTGCCGGCGAAGCCTTCGGCCTTGGCCAGGTCCAGTTCGTGCCAGGCGGCATCCAGTTGCGAGGCGCAACTGTCGCGGTTGACGGTCTTGCCCGAGCAGCCAGCGACGGCCAGCGCCAGGGCGATGATCAGGGGAATGCGCGGCATGACGGAACTCCTGGGAATATTCGCGGTGAATCCAGCTTAGAACGCGGCGCGGGGGCCTGCCGGATGGCGCCGCAGTATGCCATCGGACGGATGGCATTCAAGCGACTACTACACTGTCTGACCACGGGATATCCCGACAGGAGAAGGATCATGGTGCATCAGGGCAGTTGCCATTGCGGGCAGATCGCGTTCGAAGTGGAAGGGGATGTCGGTGAGGTCGTGTCATGCAACTGCTCGATCTGCCGGCGCAAGGGCTCGCTGCTCTGGTTCGTGTCGCGCGGCAAGCTGAAGCTGACGACTCCTGAGAGTGCGATGAGCACCTATACGTTCAACACCCATCGCATCGAGCATCGCTTCTGCCCCACCTGCGGCTGCGCACCGCTGGCCTACGCCAGCGCGCCGGATGGCACGCCGATGGCGGCGATCAATGTGCGCTGCCTGCCGGGAGTGGAGCTCGCCGGGCTGACGGTGAAGGAATACGACGGCAAGAGCCGGTGAACAGACCAATGCCCCGCTACGGCCTTTTAATCATCGCGGACGGAGTCCGCGATCAGCCAGCCGCTGCAGAAGATTCGATCAACGCTCCGCGCGGAACCGCAGGTATTCCACCACCTCGTCCTGGGTGCCGCGGAACTCCACGCGCTCGCCCTTGCTTTCGCGCTGGAAGGCGTACATCGGGTCGTAGTATTCGCCCAGCAGTCCCTCGATCCAGCCCCGGTGCAGGTCCACCGCGCCAGTCACCTTCTGCTCGTCCAGCGCTGCGTCCATGATCGCCGCCAGGCGCTGATAGCGCTCGCCGCCCAGCCGCTTGACGATGCCCGACAGGCTCTTGCGCAGGTATGCCGCGAAGGAGTCGAAGCCCCCCTCCTCGCCCACCACCTGGACATGGTCGGCGCACAGATTCACCACGTAGTCCTTGAGGATGCGCTCCACGCGCTGCTCGAAGCTGTCCTCCAGCCACACCAGCGGGTAGTGCTGTTGCCGCTGACCGAAAACTGACCCAGTAGAGGCTGTTCTGCCGATCGAAAACT